>JAABUR0100008633.1_pt1 | contig 11704 bp, 12 predicted proteins | sample 5560091 | NCBI WGS metagenome assembly JAABUR01 (sample SAMN10711879, study PRJNA513375) | rock metagenome | isolation source: Antarctica rocks | place: Antarctica: Victoria Land, University Valley sud
CACGTTCGGCACATTGGCAAGCAGGCCCTGTGCAACTGCCAGGGACCGCAGCGCGCCGTGTAGCGCGCAGGCGAACCTCTTTCGCACCTCGACGATCTGGCCGTGTCCGAGAGCAGCGGCTTCGCCAGTGCCAGCATCGACCTGACCGAGAGCGCGTCGGCGGGGTCAGCCCACCTCGCCGGGGACGGCCTGGAGTTCCATCACGCGCCCAAGCACACCAGTTGGCTGAACATGGTCGAGATCGAGATCGGCGTTCTGCGCGGCCAATGCCTGGGCCGCCGCATCAGCGAGCGCGAGCGCCTCGTCTCGGAAATCAAGGCGTGGCAGCACCAGCGCAACGCCTCCGGCGCGGTAGCTGCTCATCTCCCCCCGTTGATCTGGCGTGTTTGGCGCTGCGCGTGAGGCAGCTTGACGTGACTGGGATGGTTGGGATTCAAGGCTGGGATGATGCATCTCCCTGATCTCAGCCGTCTGACACGCGAGGAGAAGGACGCGCTGATCCGGGCGTTGTGGGCGCAGGTCCAGGCATTGACGACACGGGTGGCAGAGCTGGAAGCAAAGCTCGCAGGGCCGCCAAAGACGCCGGGCAATTCCAGCCTGCCGCCATCACAGGGCAAGAAGCCGAACCGAGCCGCCAAAGCGCCGCGCCGTGGCCCGCGCCCGGGCAGCCTGGGCCGCATGGGTGGTGGACGGGCATTGACTGAGAACCCTGACGAGATCGTCGTTGCCCGGCCGGTGCGTTGCGCGCACTGCCAGGCGGCTTTGGCCGAGGCGGACCAGGTGCTGCACGGGCGCTACGACAAGATCGACCTGCCCCAGGTCGCGCCCGTGGTGACGCGGGTGGAGCGCTATGCTGCTCGGTGCGAGTGCTGCGGGGCCACGACGCTGGCGCCGGTGCCGGAAGGGCTGGAGCCGGGCACGCCGTTCAGCGTCGGCATTGTGGCGCTGGCGATGTATCTGCGCTTCGTGCACGCGATCAGCTACCGACGGCTGAGCCGATTGCTCGGAGAGCTGTTTGGCCTGGGGATCAGCGAGGGCGCGCTCGACGCTGCCTTCCGCCGTGGCAAGCCGCACTTCGACGCTGATGTCGCCGCCATTCTTGCCCGGCTGCGCCGCGCCCGGGTGGTGTGCTCGGACGAGACCAGCGTGCGCATTGATGGCCGCACCTGCTGGAACTGGGTCTTCCAGAATGATGAGGTGGTCATCCACGTGATCCGCCCCAGCCGGGGCGCCGGCGTGGTGGCTGAGGTGCTGGACGGACACCGGCCGGCGCTTTGGGTGTCTGACCTTTACGGCGCGCAGCAGGGCCACGCCGAGGCGTGGCAGATCTGCTTGGCGCACCAGCTACGCGACTGCACCTACGCCATCGAGGCCGGCGACACCGTGTTCGCGCCGCGCATGAAGGCGCTGCTGCTGCGCGCTGTCGTGCTCGCCCGACGGAGCCGTGACCTGGCCGCAAGCACCCGGCGCGAATACCGCCGGCGCCTCGAGTGCGCGCTCGATGCCGTCATGGCGCTCGCGCCCACCCACCGCGACGGCCAGCGCCTGCGGAAGCGATACGGCAAGCTCCGCTCGCACCTGTTCACCTTCCTCGACCATCCCGAGGTGCCCGCCGACAACAACGGGTCTGAACGAGAGCTGCGGCCCACGGCCACCTACCGCAAGGTCACCGGCGGGTTCCGCTCCACTTGGGGCGCCGACCTGTTCGCCAGCGTGCGCTCCGTCATCGGCACCGCCGCACGCCGCGGCGTGGGCGCCTACCAAGCCATTCAGCAAACCCTACGCGGGCAGGCCTCCTTCTACCCGGGTTGAGCAGATACCATCGAGGTGGCAGCCGACCAGCACCCGCGCCACGGCCGGGGTGTGTTCCAGCGCCTCTTGCGGCACCTGGCAGAACACCACCAGGTTGCCACCCACCAGCTCATTCATGCGGTAAGCGTCGCCGCTCACCAGGTCGGCATAGGCTTCCGAAGCCAGCCACTCGGTATCCTCGGTGGCGTTGCCGAGCGCGCCGTCGAAGGTTTCCTTGACCATGCCCCACATGGTCGAGGCCAGCGACCGCGCGAGCGGGCTGGGAGAGATTTCGGCAATGCCGCGCAGGCGGTTGCGTATGGCTTCCTCGCCACCGTCGAGGCCGTCCCGCAACGCGCGGAGCGTTTTCAGCTCCGCCGGGATGCTGGTGTCCCACATCATATGCGCGAGCAGGGCCAGGATGATGGTGCGGCCCCACCGCTTGAACTTGCCGCCCTTGTCGTCATCCGGGATCGGGCCGATGACACGCCCGGCGATGGCGCGCAGCCGCGTTTCAGCCATCGTATCGGTGATGTCTATGCCGTCCAGCACGTTCGGGCCGGCGCCGCCGATGCCCAGCCGCACCACCTTGCGGCCACGGTCCGCCAGCTCGGCGCCCACCAGGTCCGCCAGCTCTTCGGCGGGATCGAGGACGAAGGCGCTCTTGCGCCAGGTCAGCAGCGTCGTGACCAGGGTGGTGGACTTGTAGGTGCCGCCGCCGCCAATGACCATCGAGTGGGTGGAGCCGCGCTTGCAGGGGTCTATCAGCAACGGCGCCCGGCCGCCGTTGCCCCAGGTGTTGCGGTTGTCCGGGTTGAAGTCCGCGCCGGCCGCCGGCCCGAGGTCAACACGGTCCGCCTCACCCACCACGACGCCGCCCACGTCATCGCTTGGCACGGGCGGGAACAGCTCCTGCATCCGGGGCACCGGCATCCAGTCGGCGTGCCCGTGGTTGTCCGACGTGCCGCGGACGATCCCCGAGGAGCGTGCGAGCGGGCGCCAGCTCAGGCCGCCGGGACGCAGCGACAGCAGGCGCAGCCACACGGCGAAAGGCGCCGTCGCCAGCGCGGCCGAGGCAATGAGCATGGCCGCTTCCGAGTAGGAGCGCCCGAACCAGCGGGCATACACCCACCATTGCCAAGGGCGTGCCCAGGACGGGATGGCGGGAGAACCTAGCAGCCCGGCCATCCACAGGAAGGCGATGGAGGCCAGCGTGAGCCACAGCGCCACCGCCAGCCCGGCCCAGGCGAACCCGCTCACGGCGACGATGAACCACGGTTTCAGCATCAGGCGTTCCTCCTCGTGACGTGCGCCGGGCGTCCAGCCCACAGGCTGACCAGCACCCCGCGCAGCCAGCAGAACCCGACTAGGCCGCCGACCATCAGGGCTGCCCCAAGCGAACCGCCGAACAGGAGCAGTTGAAGAACCGCCCGCTCCGGGTTGGCAATCGCGGTGCAGATGTCGCGCTTTGGCTGGGGATCGGGCAGTTGCAGGGGCGGCGGCGGGCTGTAGCGGGACGAGTAGAGGGCGGGGTCGAGAGGAGCATCTTCGGCCCGCGCGGAGTGCGCTGCTGCAATCGCCAGGAAGGCAAGCGTGCCTGCTGCTGACAAGGCGGGGCACCGCCGACGCCGCACGCAACGCCCGGCATCGAGGACGCGGCTTGTCAGCATCACAGGCTCCGCAGCAGGTCGGAGAAGGTTTCGCCGCGGCGGGCGGCGTCCGGCGCGAACCAAATCTCACCGATGGCACGGGTGCCGGCGTCGTTCTCCACCGGGATGATGAAGTCTATGGCGCTGGCGAGCATCGCAACCACCGTGTCATCCTGCATGGACTGGCCGGCAGAACTGGACTTGAACAGGTTGAACAAGCGCCGGGCGGCTTCCGCAGGGTTGCGCCCGTGGATAGTGGACATGCTGCCGGGGTGGCCTGCCATCACTTCGTCCACGAACACCGACGCCGCTTCCGGGTCGCGCATTTCCCCGAGCAGGACGCGATGCGGACGCTCGCGCAGCGTCGCCTTCATCAGCTTGGCCGGCGAGATGCCGCCGCCACCGGCCGCGTAGAAGTGCCGGATGTGGTTCGGCTGACGCAGCACCAGCTCCGCCGCGTCCTCTATGGTGATGATGCGCTCTTGCAGCGGGATCGCACCGGCCAGCATCTTGTTCATCCGGGACTTGCCCGCGCCGGTCGGGCCGCAGAACAGCCCGGTTTGCCTGGTTTCGGCCAGCCCCACCAGGAAGCCCGGCAGGTCGCCAGCATCGTAGCGGTTCAGCAGCGCGGAATGCTGCGCCTGGCGCCGTTCGTGCCGGCTGCCCCACTTGTTCCAGCGGCTGGTGTCGAACAGCCGGTCCACGTCGGCTATCCCATCCAGGCGTTCGTCGCCGCGGCGGAAGGTCAGCGCCATCGTGCCCGGCGCCACGGCGGGCGGCATGACCGATTGCAGGCGCAGGCCGCCCGGCAGGTCGGTCGAGAGGATCGGGTCGCGGGCGGTGATGCGCTGCCCGGTCTGCGCCGCCGCCATGACGGACAGGCCGTGCAGGCGCTGGTAGGTCATGGCGGGCAGCTCGACCCGGTGCCAGGCGCCGCCCTTGAGCCACCAGCCCACGCCGGGTTCCTGGATGCCCAAATCCTCAGTTTCCGGGGCGTGGAGGATGTGCGAGATCGGCCGCAGGGCCGTCAGGAGGCCCTGGCTCACAGCAGGGGGCACGCCATCGGGTCAACCTGCATGGCCTGCTTGCAGGCACTGGTGAAGTCCAGGTCCTGCCCGACCGTGACCGTCATCGGCATGGCTTGGTCCCGCGTCAGCACGGGGCGCCGGTTGACCTGGCTGGCCATCTCTTGCGAGGCCAGCCCTTGCGCCTGGCCGCCGATGTTGCCGAAGTTCACCACGCTGCCGTTGCTGCCCGTCAGGCTGCGCGACAGGGCGGCCGAGCCGGCGGCCTGCCCCGCGCCAATCGCCACATCCAGCAGGGCGTAGAGCGCCACGCCCTTGGCACGGTCCCAGAAGAAGGTTTGCACGTCGCCGTCCAGCCCGGCCCGGCCCAGGGCGTCCGCGCCCGGCGCAGCAAGCGCGATCTTGAAGCGCGGCGTTTGTATCTCCGTGTAGAGCACGCCCAGGCGCATTTCCCCTTGGGCCATGCCGGTGCGGATTTGCCCGAAGATGCGCGTGCCCGGCGGCAGCAGCCCGCGCCGCTGGTCGGAGCTGCGATACCACTCCGGCACCCGGCAGCTCGTGAAGCCGGGCCGCCCGCTGTTCTGCGCGTCGATGGGTAGGCACGGGATCACGTCGCCGGCCCGGATGGTGAACTCGGAATTGCGGACCAGCGTGGCCCTCATGGTCGGCAGGGCAGTGGCGCCCGACAGGTGCGCCGCAAGGCGGTCGTCACCATCGGCGCCACCGTTGATCCCGTTCCTGATCCCGCCGCCACCGGCCCCGCCAGGTTCCCCGGCCAGCATATCCGCGGTTGCGGCAGACTTGCCCGCCCCGGCCGCCGCGGCGGACTGCACCGGAGCTGCGAACAGGGCCATTTCCGTGGGGACGGCGCGGCGGCGGCCGGGGGCCGGCGTGCTGCTGCCGGTGAGGCCGCCGAGGCCCGCCGCCTTGGCCGCGTCCTGCAAGATGTCCCGGCTGGCCGGCGGCTCGTAATCGTTGATCCTGGCCTGGGGGCGCGGCTCCTGGTTCTGCAACTGCGGCGCGGCGCGCTGCCCCATGCCCGGCAGCACCACGGCGGCGATCAAGCCGGCCACGGCTACCCCGCCCAGCGCCAGCTTCGTGCTGCCGCGCATCCCGTCCCAGCCGCCCGGCGCCACTGCTTCTGCAGCCGGCGCCGGGCCGGCATCCCGGTTGAACAGGCTCCTCATGGCCGGGCACCGAACGGGGCGGCGCTGGCGACCGTGGCAGCAGCCTTGCCGTCCGGGTCCGACCCGACGTTGAACAGGCACCCGGCCGCGTCGCCGTCGCGGATGAACCACTTGGTTTCCGTGCGCGAAATGCGGAGGACGGTGCCGCCCGCGTCAGGTTCGGTCGCGTAGGACGCCAAACCTTCATGGCCGTCCGGCAGTTGGCGATACACGTTGGGCACGCGGCGGTTGCCGTTGAAGCGCAGGAACGTGGTGCGCCCGTCGTCCCAGGCTTGATCGGGCCGCACCGCTTCGCTGCCCCGGTAGCCATACCGCCAGTTGGCGGTGACGCTGGGAGCGGACGGGGCCGGCGGGCGCAGGGCCTGGCGCTCCCGCCATGCGGCGAGCCGCGCCGCATACGCCTTGCGCTGTTCGGCCAGGCGGGCGGCGCGGTCGCGGTCCGGGTAGGTGAAGGTCACATCCCAGGCCGCGGCGCTTGCCGTCATCTTGGGGTCGCCAGCCTTGGTCAGCAGCTCGAAGGCGTAGGGCACCATTTCGCACTTGCCGGTTTCGGCCGCGCACCGCTTGGTCTGGATGAACAAGGGCTGCGCGTCGAGGGCGCGCAGCGGCTTGAGATAGACGAAGTTGCCGGCCACGTCGCGGCACAGGTTGGGGTCGCACGACGCCGGCCCGCGTTGCGCGGGCGAGGGGGCGCCGAATGGGGAGCTGACCGTCGTGGCAGCGCCCCCAGCAGGCGCTTCCTCTTCGGGGGCGAGGGTGGCCTGATCGGACACCACGATACGCACGACCTCTTCATCGGCGCCGAGCTGGATGCGGAGCGACGCCCCGGGCGCCGCGTAGAGCTGCACCGGGTTGTTGCGGTTGTAGGGGATGACGCGCATCCGGTGATCGAGGCCGCTGGCAGCCGGCGGGTCAACGGCGGCGAGGGCGGGGACGGCGTGCAGCATCGTCGCCGCAGCCAGGAGGGAGCGAAGGGTCATTGGCGTGCCTCAGCGGTGCGGGCGGGTCTGGCCGGTGGGCGGGCGTTCTCCGGCTTGGCGCCGGGGTAGTCGAGAACCTGGACGCCGGGGGCGTTGAACGTGGTCCGATCCAGCCAGGCGCGGCGCTTGTCGTCAGCAGGGTAGATGCCGGTGCGGTAGCGGACCGTGGCACTATAGACCGGGGCGGTTGCCATCGCGGCGCCGGTGGTGCGCCCGTCATCCTCCCAGCGCCGGAAGCGGAACAGGTATTGGTTGCCGTCGTCGCCTACCGGCGTCGGAGGGTCCACCAGCTCGCACTGCACGGTGATGTTCTTCTCGCCATAGACGTGCTGCGGCGCGAGCGGGTTGGCGAGGATGAACGCGCCGCGGACCTGGCGGGCGACCCGTTCCTCGGACATGGCTTGGGCGATGTAGGCTTGCCGGGTGAAGCTGCTGCTGCCGTAGCAGTCGCGCGCCTGCACGTAGGTCCAAAGCGCGTTCTGGACGGCCTCTTCCTGCTTCGCGGCCGGCGGCAACTCGCTGTAGTGCGTGCTGCTGATGACCTCCCCGTTCGGCTGGAGGGTCGCGTAAACCGTGTCCCGTGTGGCGGCGAGCTGGGCAAGGCGGTTGTTGTTGAACACGGCCCAGGCCAGGCCGGCGCCGAGCGCCGCGATGGCGAGGTTCTTGGCCTTCCCGGCGCGGCGCTGGCCGCGGACGGCGGCGGCGTGCTGCTTCCGCACCGTCAAGGCGCGCTGGTCAAGCTGCTGGCGCAGATCGGCGTGAGGGTCGGGCATCAGCGGTCCTCCGGGCAGGCTTTTTCCAGCGCCGTCATCTCGACAGCGGTTGGCTGCCAATGCGGCGCATTCAGCGCGAGGAGCGGCCCCTTGCAGGTCGCCAGCGTGTGGCTGGACGTGCAGCCGGCGGCGGCAAGGGTGAGAAGGAGGGCGAGAGGGCGGCGCATGGAGGCACCCCTAGTTGCGGTTGATGGAGTTGGACGCACGGCCACCACCACCAGCCCGGCCGCGGACCGATCCCACCGCAACAGTGCCGGCGCCGGAGGCCACGGCGGCACCACCCCGAAGCGCGAGCATCGCGGAGGGAGCGGCTAAGGCGGCAGCCACGCCCGAGCCGTAGGCGCAGATCGTCGGCAGCGCGACCATCGTGAATGCGTCAAGCACGAGGTTGCAGCCGACCCGCATCAGCACGGCGACGGCTTCCGGTCCGCCCGTGGGCAGGTTGTCGATGACCGCTTTCAGCATCCTTCGCAAACCCGTCATCTGGATGGAAAGCAGGATCGAGGTGCCAATGCCGAAGCACGTCATGCCGACCAGCTTGCCGATCCACTGATCCACCCAGCCGCGGGTGCGGTCAAACAGCTCGAAGCCGAGCAGCAGCGGGCCGAAGCACAGGATGATGGCCAGCAGCGACTGGCCGAGCATCCAGATGGCGGCAATGCACGAGAGCAGGCCTTGGATGCCGCCATTGGCGGCTTGGGCACTCAGATAGTTGGCAAAGGAGGCGACGGAGAAGCTGGTTTGCCGGGCGACGATGGCCGCGGTCACGGCGTCGGCAGCCGCCGATGCCCTGTCGAACTGCTGCGCGATTGTCGTGCTGCTGTTGGTCTGGACTCCGGCAGAGGCCAGGATGGTGCTGCTGATCGCTTGCGGTATCTTGTCAAAGATCGGGTCGCGCACGTATTGGGCGAACGACCCGGAATGCACGATGAGGAACACGATCACGGCGGCGCGGACGGAGGAGCCGACGAACCGCTCCACCGTCATGTTGCCAGTCCAGGTGAGCGTGAATTGCCGCACCACGAACATGACCAGCAGCGCCTTAATGATGGGCACCATGAATTGCAGCTCGGCCGCAATTATCGCGTCCATTGCCGACTTGATTTGGTCAATGCGGCCTTGGGCAATAGCTTCGTAGCTGATGCCGATGATGTTGGTGCTGTTCATGGCCGAGGCCGCCTTGTGTCAAGAGCGTCACCCTGCCGTGCGGCAGCGCACACATCAGCCTGAACGATAGGGACGGGTCTATTGCAACTGACCAATGTGCCCTGGCGCACCAGGCGATTGTTCGCCCAGTATTGTGGCGACAGCAGATCGTCATCGAACACAGAGGACCGCGCCCGCCCTTGGGCCTGTTTCTGGCCCGGCAGCGCGCCGTTGGCGGCACGCTGGCCCCATAGCCGATCCTCTGCCGTTTCCGCGTTGAGGCAGTCCACGTCGCGGGCAAAGCGATGGTCACTGCGGCACAGGTTGATCGTCGCCGAGCGTGCGGCGTTGTTCGCCATATACCAGGGTATGTCGTGCAGTGACTTGGGCTGGCCGTGCGCGGTGGCGAGGGCACCGCCCAGCAGAAGGCCGAAACCGCCCAGGAGGCGGGCCGCCAGATGGCGGCGCATGTTCCTTTGCATGGCCCTTACTCGTCGTCGAAGGCGCGTGCGGCGGCGCGGTCGCGCCACTCTTCGGCTTCCCGGCGCCCGGCCTGTTCGGCGCGCTGCTGATCCACCCGCCCCATCGTTTGCTGGATGAGCGCGAGGCGCGCGACGTTGTTGCCCTCATTATGCAGGTAAAGGGCTTCGGACTGGATGCGGGCTTCCACGGCCGCCACGGCGGTCACGTCCGGCTGGTCCTGGATGCTCAACTGCAACTGGTTGAGGTGGTTGATGCGTTCGTCGGACCGGTTCAGGCCCTCTTGCGCCTCAGCCTGGATGTTCGCCGTGGATTGCTCACGGCGGCGCATTTCTTGCGCGTTGAAGTCGTTGCTCTCCGTCGTGGAGTGGCGGTTCCGGTTCAGGAAGTTGGACGCTGCGGATGACAGCGACGAGCCGTATGACAAGCCGGGGATGCTGCTGCCTGTGGAACCGGGGGAACGTAGCTGCTGCTGCCCCAGGCCCTTGGCGATTTCGAGAACCTGGTTGGGATGGCTCAGCACGTTGTAGGTCGAGACGAGCTGGTCGTACTGCTGCCGCATCACCTGATACTGCTGCACCATCTGCCCGAGCGACTTGCCCGCCTCGACGGCGCGGGTTGCGATGCTGGCCGTGTCCGTAACAGGAAGTTGGGCGTGCGCCGGGGCGGCCAGGCCAAGGCCGATGCAGGCGACAGAGGCGAGTAGGGTGCGCTTCATGGGGTTGATCCCTTGCTATGCCGCGGTTTCGTGGATGCGGCGGTTGAACTCGGCAAGCGCCTTGGGAATGTCGCCCCCGTGGCGGTCAAGGCAGCCGCGCAGGAGCACCACCCGCTTAGGCTCGCCAGCCAGGACGTTCAGGTGCTGCGGCAGCGTGCTCAGGTCGAAACGGCACAAGCCGCTTTGCCCGTCCTGCCGCTTGATGAGGACGGAGTGGTGCGGCAGGGCAAACATGCCTTCCCGGACGGCGTGGAACTCTGCCAGTGTGAAGCCGAGGCCATTCCGGTAATCGGCTTCCACCGCCTTGTCGTTGCGGAACAGGACCATCTGCCGGGCCTGCTTGATGAGTGCCTTCCCCGCCTCGTTTTCCAGCATGTCCGAGGGCTGCTGCGCGATGGCGTTGAAGCTCGCATTGCGCTTGCGCGCCCGCAGCGCGATGCCCTTGAACGGTTTGGCAAATGCCGGCGTCGGCATGTAGGCCGGCGCTTCCTCGCACCAGATCACCACCCGGCGCCCGTCCATCACGTCGGACGCCATCCACAGCAGCGTGAGGGCGATGGGCGGCATGATGCGCGCGTCGTTCATCACCGCCGTCAGGTCCACGCCGACCAGGCGGGTGTTGAAGTCAACCAGGTGTTCGGCGCCGTCGAATACCCAGCCCAGCTCGCCACCCTCGCACCAGGGTTCCAGCCGTTCGCCCGCGCCGTGCTCCTCAAAGCCCATGAAGGACCGGACAGTGCCGAAGCTGCGTTCATGCGGCTCCATTTCGCCCATGACAAAGTCCACGCCCTGCCGGATGCCGTCACGCTCCCCCTTGTTGGGCGCGGGCGCCCCGTCCGACTGCACCAGGCCGGCAACCAGGTCGCGCAGGAACGCCCGCACGCGCGGACTGTCGGGCAGGCCGCGCAGGGGGGCGATGCCGGACCGCCCGACTTGCAGGGTGGAGTAGCGCCCGCCCAGGGCGACGATGGTGTTGTGGTTGCTTTCGTCCACGTCGAGGACGATTTGCGTGCCGCCCTTGCGGCTGACCGGGCCATCGAGGGCGGCGATGTTCATGCCCAGCCACACGGTTTTGCCGCCGCCGTTCGGGCCGCCCAGGAAGTTGTGCCCCACGTCCCCCACGAACAGGTCGTGGTCGTAAGCGGTGCCGGCCGGCGACACGAGGCGGAACAGGTGGTGGTCCCAGCGCGCCTTGACCGGACCGCGCGGGTAGCCGGCCAGCGTCGCCAGCACCGCAACCTGCTTCGTGCTGCACTGCGCCGGCCTGATCCAGGTCGAGAGCGGGGCGCCGGGGAGCTGCGCCAGGAAGGCATTGAGCATCCCCTTGCCTTCCGGCCCGACCTTGGCTCCGGCGTTCGCCACGACGTTGCGCGCGGCCGACACGAGCTGATCCACTTCCGTGGGGGTGGCGCCATGCAGCACCAGCGACCAGCGGCTGATACCGCTTTCCGCCCGGCCACCGGCCACAGCGTCTATGGCGTCGTTCAGCGCCTCAGTGTCGGACACGGCGCGGCTGTTGCCGGCAACAAGCCGTCGTTGCAGCAGGTCAAGGCTGTCCTGCACTTCGGCGCGCGACTGGAAGCGGATCGCCACCGTCATCACGAAGCGGCCCGGCAGCGCCAGCAGCCCATCCATGCGCGACGGGTCGAGGCGGCGCGGGTAGGTCAGCATCCCCACCGCGGCGGCCAAGGTCTGTGACGCGGCGCTGCCGCCGGCCGCATGGTCAATCCGCAGCATCCGCTTGCGGGCCACCGCGGTCACATCCACAGCCGCGATCCCGGCGCCCAGGAAATCGCACACGTCGGCCAGCGGCTGCGGGGAGAACTGCGTCGTGCGGAGCAGGTATAGGAACTCGGCAATCTCGCTGAACGCGCCGGCCTCTTCGCCCGTGACGGGATCATGCTCGATGCGCGTCCCGAGCCGCACCGGGCCGAACGGCTTGAGGACGCCGAGCG
>JAABUR0100008634.1_pt1 | contig 11701 bp, 12 predicted proteins | sample 5560091 | NCBI WGS metagenome assembly JAABUR01 (sample SAMN10711879, study PRJNA513375) | rock metagenome | isolation source: Antarctica rocks | place: Antarctica: Victoria Land, University Valley sud
TCTTATTTACTAGCTTGACCCTCGGTAACATATAAGGAAAGCACCTCTCCGTAGATTGAATTTTTTGTGGATTATTCCTTATGCAGACAACTTTCGGCTCCGCTGAATTATTAATATCCGTTTAAAACCGCTGCAGCGAAATCTCATCATTGCAGGACACAACAAAAGCCTGGACAAGATGTAAAAGATGGCTAAATAAAATTAACCAGTTCTTTAAAACTCTGTATTCTGTTTATTGAAGACGCATTAGAGTTAAAATTTTCCCTATCATATAGCACAGCTTCAATATCTAATTCCTGCGCAGCTTTAATTTCTGATTGCAGGTCGTCACCGACAACCAATACTCCTGATTTGTTATAACCATGCCTTTTCATAATGTCTGCAAATACATCCTTCTTTGTTCTATCAGATGTTGAAGGGTCAATAATACAAATTTCCTTAAAGTCTTGACCTATCTTCATACCTTCTACTTTGCTTTTCTGCAACTGCAAAAATCCGGTTGTTACTAAAAACTTATCCACCGGTAAACCTTTGGTAAACTGATAGTCAGGAAAGGGCTCTATTTTTCCCTGGTAAGTAAGTTCCTTTAAAAGTGCAATTCCTTTCTGTGTTAACTCATCACTGAAATGATAATTCTTAGCAACCAGTTGAAAGGGACGTCGCATAATGTCATCCTTAATCTTTTCGATGTTTTCTGTATGATTTCCTGTTTCGATTATAAGTTCGAATAAGGAAGCAAATACTTCATTGCCTATTGAGTGCGCTGAATAAACGGTATTATCTAAATCAAATATGATTGCCTTCTTTTGCATGAAACGATTTATTTACGATGCCATAGTTAGCAACTACTGGCATCATTGAATTATTTATTGTAGAGACTTTATTGAACGGTTCTTGCAGGTTCACTTGTAATTGTTCAATTTGTTTGCCACGCATAAATGCGAACATGTACCTGAACAGTTTTTTGCAGCACCCTTCGTTAATATTGCACACATAGTTTGGGGAATTTATCCTGATGAAGAACAGCAATAAGATTGTGTGTTACTGCTGTTCCATATTTTAAAAATGATATTACCACTTATCTAAGCCAAGCAGTTTTCTGCCTAATGGTGATAATTCTGCTGTTCCGTATTTTTTTTGCTCACAACCTCTTGGGTCACCAGGAAAAGCATACCCGTCAGGGTGCTCTTCTTTCTCTCCAGGAGGAAATACGCCATTCCCTTAGTTCTTCATTGTCTTCTTCTGCCGGCATCATAGATATGTATGGTGCCATACGAACTTTATCACCACTCGTGTTTGCCCGGATACCATGCGGTTGAGTACTATTGAAGATTAACAGGTCGCCTGCTTCCATCGATACTTTTGCAATTTCAAAACTGGTTACATCAGGCTTAAAGTGGTCCCTGTCTTCCGGCTGGGTTAATTTCCATGTGTCGTATGTTCTATATAATTCAGGAACACATTGAAACCCGCCCATGTTTTTATCGGTCTGTTCAGCAAGTGCTAAAACACCCTGAACATTTTGTGGCTTCGTTTCGGGGTCGTAATCCCAATGAATAAAGCCTTTGTATTCGTGACCCGGACGAATGGGAAAGTTGAGGTTTGGCCCGGTCGATTGTCATCCACAACTTTTCTGTACCCATATATCTGCAAATTCCTGGTGTACTTTAGGGTACTGCCTGTTATCCCATAAGTATTGATTATTGTACACTTCCCACCATTTCTGTGTTGGTCAGTTCTTTCATCTTCATTTCAGCACGGGTGGTGCATACCATGTTTCAGGATTGTTGTGGTCTTTTTCTTCAAACTCCCAAAGAAAGTTTGCTAATCGTTCTGCCTGCTCCTTTGGAACTGCATTTTTAATAACGATGTAACCATCGTGTATCCAGAATTGCCAATCTTCTTCCAAAAGAATGCGAAGCGGCTTACCATTGCTCCGGTCATTTAGTTTTACGTTGCTGCTTTTCGAAGTCGAAGGATTGCCTGGCATGTCTTTGTGAGCATTCTTTGTGCCCATCGTGGCGGTAATAGGTTGTTCCATATAACAAGTTTTTAATTATTTATACCCCAAAGTTCTATTTTGATAAACAGCTTTACAGCATATGTAATGACCGTTATTTGCTCTGTATTGACATTCCTTTTCTTTTTACGTAACATTTGGAACTTTACAGGAGAATCTGAAAATTTGAAAATTAAAAAAGAGATATTATTGCCGGACCCCGGGCAATCTTTCAAACTATTTAAACCAAGTTTGAAGAACTACTTCTTCTGGCACTACCACCCTGAATATGAGTTGGTTTATGTTGAAGCCTCTAACGGCATACGTCACGAGGACAGCACATATCGAGCTACATGGAGAGTGACCTGGTACTGATTGGACCTAATGTACCGCACTTAAATTTTGACTATGGCATCGAAACAGAATACAGGCAAATAGTAGTACAACTTAAAGAAAACTTTTTAGGAGATGCTTTTAAGGAAACACCAGAATTTAGCCGCATTTATGGGCTTTTACAAAGGGCTTATTTAGGTTTATCTTTTAGAGGTGAATCAAAAACAATAGTAGCAGAAAGACTAAAAACGATGAACGGTGAAGGGCATTCTGAACAACTATTAAACTTGTTAGAAGTCTTTCAGATACTTGCAACATCTGATGAAATAAAAGAACTGAATGAACAGATACCAGCATTAAATTATTCATGGATGACAAAATACGAATGGGTGCTGTCTACAAATATATCCATGCTAATTATGATAATAAACCTGATGTAAATGTTGCTGCAAGCACCTACAACACTTGCATCTAACCCGATAGGAACATGGGATACTTATATCATTGAAGCAAATGGACCGCAAATCAAGGTAAACATTAAATAACCAATTACTTAATACTTACAACAGCAATAGACAATTATCTGGATTCATTGCATTACAAGCACATCATTATACTTCAAGAGTTCAATTTAGAAATTTGCAAATTCAGAAATTGCCTTAATTTATCAATTTGACAGGATCTCAGAAATTAAAAATTCAACACTGGAACTTCCTGAATTCTTTTTACCTTTTGCTAATTCTTTTTTTAAGGCATACTTATAATTCAGCTTCCAACAATTCAATAAGTGTTTTGATCTTTTGCAATAAATAGCAATAACATTTTTCTTGCAGATTTTCTCCAAATTTACCTATTAGGTTTGTATTAAATTTAGCAAATGAAACTGTTGATTGTTGAAGATGAAATGAGTTTGCTGAACAGTATCAAAGACTATTTTGAGCAGAGTGATTTCCTCTGTGAGGGAGTGCTTACTTTTCGCGAAGCCGTATTAAGAATAGAAGATTTTACTTATGACTGCATTATCCTGGACATTAACCTTCCTGATGGAAACGGATTAAAACTGCTCCAGTATTTACGGCAGATTAAAAAGAGTGACAGTGTGATTATTATTTCTGCAAGAAATTCTTTAGACGATAAAATAGCCGGGTTAAACCTTGGAGCAGATGACTACCTGGCTAAGCCTTTTCATTTATCAGAACTGAATGCAAGAGTTAAAGCCCTTATCCGCAGAAAATACTCGCAAGGTATCAACCAGATAGAAATGGGTAATATAAAATTAGACTTATCAGCACATACTGTAAGCTGTAATAATGAACTTGTTGCCCTTACAAAAAATGAGTTTGACCTCCTGCTTTATTTAGTAAATAATAAAAACAAGGTAGTAAGCAAGCAGGCGATTGCGGAACATATATACGGAGATCAGGCAGATAACCTTTCTTCATTTGATTTTGTTTATTCTCAAATAAAAAACCTGAAAAGAAAATTGAAAGAAAAAGGCTGTGAGGAGCAAATACAAACCGTGTATGGATTAGGCTATAAATTATGTTTATGAGTAAAACGCTGCTGCAAAAAAATACCGCTTTCCTGTTGCGATGGCTGCCGCTTGTATTTGCAGCCTTTTGTATTCTCTTTTACTTTTTAATGCGGTTTCAGGCGCATCACATGCAGGAAAAACAACTGCTGCTAAAACAGCAAAATGTTTGGAAGGCATTCACTTCCTCATCTAAAGCATTTGACAGAAACTTACAGGGTGAGTATGTTATTATCGAGGGTTTGCCTTTGCCAAAACAATACTTAAATGAGCCAAGAGACACTGCCATTTATTATTTAAACCAAAAGAAATCTTTGCCCTTTGAAGCTTTAACAAGCGATATTTTATGGAACGGTAAATCGTACCAGCTAACAACTTTTGTTTCCTCTACTGAAATAAATCATTTGATTATTAAAATATTTATCACCGAAGCTATTATTCTTTTGTTGTTGCTTATTACCATTGTTATCTTAAACAGAAAAAGTTCCGGTCTTCTTTGGCAACCTTTTTTTTCTACCCTTACAAAAGTGGATAAATATGATATAATTCATAATCCGGATTTTAATGTAGCAAAGAAAACAGGCACTGTTGAATTTGACCATTTAAATAAAGAACTGCATAAATTAATCAGCCGTGTAAATACAGCTTACCATCATCAAAAGCAGTTTGCAGAGAACGCATCTCATGAAATGCAAACACCTTTGGCTATTATCCGCTCCAAGCTTGAACTGCTTATCAATCAGCCTCATCTCACTGAAAAATCTGCTGCATTATTGGCAGACATCACAGAAGCAAATAACCGTTTAACCCAAATGAATCGGACTCTTTTGTTGCTGTCTAAAATTGAGAATAACCAGTTCCCTGATAAAGAATCCATTAATGTTTCACAACTGCTGCAACAGGTGGTGAATGATTTTCAAAATCATTATGACGACAGATTTCCTCCGTTGAATATAATGTTGGAAGAAGATGTCACTATTGTTGCAAGCCCATTGCTGATTGAAATGCTTTTTTCTAACCTGGTAAAAAATTCAGTGGAGCATAACCTGCCTCAAGGTTCTGTAAGCATCTTATTAAAGGGTTTTACCTTACTCATTAAGAATACAGGATTACCGCCTGAAGTAAATACCAACGAATTATTTGAGCGGTTTAAAAAAGGTTCTTATCAATCCAAATCTACAGGACTTGGGCTGGCTTTAGTAAAAGAAATATGTACGCTTTATAATTACAGAATTCGGTATGAGTATGAGGATGGATGGCATGAAGTGGAAGTTACATTGTGTTAGAAGCAGTTAACATTTTTTGACATCGGCATCTGTTTTCAAACACCATTCGTTGCGTCTTCGTTCATCTGTATATCTTTATTGATTTTTTTTTGTTAGTATAAATTGATATGTCAAACTTAGTTGTAGAAAGTTCTGAACTAGGATTTTAGAAATTCCATTTTTCTTTGCGAAAAAACTCAAATAATGCTATTTCGCTAACACTAAAATCCTGACAAACATTAGGAATTTTATGAGCATTAGGCTTAAACTTTACACTGTGTACTAAAGTACAATTATGATATTTTGCTTGTGCAATTACAAATGGATCAGCATAAGGCTTGCCTAATAAAATTGCTTCTTCTTTTACTAAATCCGGATGCTTTGCTAAAATCTGTTGAACGAGTATTTGTTCTTCAATAGCAGGCTTTATAAAAATTTGTTTATTTAATTTTGCCCATTCAGCAATCTCATCGTCATAATTTTCTATTTCTCTCAAAACCTCACTCGACGAAATGACATCCCCATCTTTAATTAACCGCGAAAAGTTGTTCCATAAAGTGGGAAACACATCGGGTGGATAATTTTTAAGATCAATAAATGGACCACTATCAAAAATATATTTAGGGTGATATAATTCCATTTATTATTATGCAATTTTTGCTTCGTACTCCTTTATTTTATTGATTTTTATATTTAAAAAATCTGCCACCTGTGTTTCAGATAATTTTCCACTATGATAATTATTAAGAACTTGGGCAACAAAGTTTTTTCCTAGATGGCTTAAATTTGTAACATGATAAGTCGGACCATCATCCTGCTTATTTTTCTTTTCTTCGCTATCCTTCTCATACTTCTTTTTCCATCTATTTCTTGCATTGATGTAAAACGTTTTCGTTGTTTTGCCTAAATCAAGCAGTTTCCTTAAAATAACTTCTTTGGACACTTTATAAACATCTGCAATTGATTGAAGCGATGCATCCGACCATTCCTTTCCACTGTTTTCCAAAACTGTTTTTTCATCAAGTATCTCATTAGTCGGAAGCAATAATTCAGAAGCAAACTGGTTACAAAAAATTTCTATTTTGTTAGGTTGCTGTTTTAATTGTTCCGTATCAATGTCTCGAAACACCCCACCAGTATTGAACAGAATATGACATAATTCATGAAATATTGTAAATATTTTTCCATTAATAGTATCACCGCTATTTAAAACAATTACAGGAAATTCCTTATCCATCAAAGAAAAACCTCTCGCTTCTTGTATTGGGTATTGAAAAACAAAAACACCATTTAATTCAATAATATTTCTGTAATGCTTAAATGCTTCTTCAGAATTTTTAAACTGTTGCTGAAGTCTTTTATTAATTCCTAAATAGTTTCTTATGCTTTGGGCGGATAGAGCTGGATTATTTGTGAGTTTAAATTGAAATTCTGAATGAATAGGTTTTGTTACCGGATTTTTCTCGTCATTTATCTGCTTTAAAACTATTTGATTATGTTTCGCCCTTCTTATGATTAACCTCAATTCAGGAGAAAGGTTTTTAATCTCTTGCTCTGGCAACGTTCTAAAATCTTGTTTTAGTGTTGTTTCTTTTGGCGGTTGTGGCAGAAAGAAAACTGCTAAAGGTCTCTTGTAAATATTATAAGCAAGTTTTTCAAGTTGTGAGAGAGTGGGTGAAGATTTACCATTCTCCCATTGTTGAACTATATCCCTTTCCTTATCAAGTTTGGCAGCTACTTCTGTTACAGTTAAACCAAGACTTTCTCTCGCCCATATTAAAATAGAGGGTTGAATTTTGATTATTTGATTATTAGCAGACATATTGATTATATAACGAAAATACTACCTTATTTTATTAAGAACTGTATATTTTATCGAACCAATTCCCCCTCAAATGCCTTTTTTTATAATACATTCTCTTAAAGCTTTTCCCTTATATACTAATTAAGGTATAGCAAAACGGCTCCTTAATAAACATTTCATACCTTTTCTTAGCTATCAGAATTTCTCCAAAATCTAAAAATACTTTTGCGCTTCTTCAAAATTCAAACAAGTACAAATGAGATGCAGAAGGTTGATGATGTTCCACTTTATAGTGGCGTTATTTCTTTTTACCAAGGCTATTTCTCAACCGTCTGATACCCTGATTCATTTAAAAGATGCAGTTCAGTTAGCAGAACAACGTTATCATCTTTTACAAGCCAGTAAGTTTGAAGCTGAGGCTGCACAACAAAACATAGCACTGGCAGAATATAGTCGTAAGCCAACATTCGATGCAAGCTACCAGGCAAACATAGGTACGGCAAATAATCTCACTGGCTTATTTTATCCCGGAGGCATTTTGCCTATGACGGGACCTCCATCCACTGCTAATATTTACCGCCCCGCAACAGGAAGCGCTGCAAGTCTTTTATTAAACTGGCAGGCAGTTACTTTTGGACAAAGAGCAGCACAAATAAACGCTTCAATAGAAGAAGCAAAGGTTAGTCAGCAACAATCTGTACAGGATGTATTTCAACATAAGATTAATGTCATCAGCGCTTACCTCGATGTGTTGCTTTCTTATGATTTGCTCCGAATTCAGGAATATAATATTCAAAGGGTAGATACTAATTTAAAACAGAGCAGGGTATTATCTGTAACCGGCATTAAACCGGGTGTGGATACTGCCTTTTTCCTATCAGAACGTTCTAAAGCAAAAATTCAATACCTGAATGCAAAGCAGCAATTAGAAAACCAGCAATGGCAGTTAGCACGACTGATTGTATTAGATGTATTACCTGTACCTGTTGATACAACTTTTTTAAGTAAACTGCCTTCTGCTGCATCAGGGTTTGATACTTCCTTTACCAGTCATCCTGTTATTCAGTTTGCTCAAAGTCAAATCAACTCAAGTCAATCTAAAGAAACATATCTGAAGAAAAGCTATCTGCCTAAAATAAATGTCTGGAGCACTGCCTTTGCACGGGGTTCAGGGTTTCAGGCTGATGGAAATATAAAAACAGGTGAAGGGTTATTAATGAACCGGTATAACTATGGAGCAGGGGCACAGATTATTTTTCCAATTCTAAAATATGGAGAAGTAAAGCATCAGGTTCAGCAACAAAACTTTCTATCAAAAGCAGCACAGGAAAGATTGGAAGAAAGTAAGTCTGAACTAACCACACAAATGCATATTGCCAATACGAGCTTTCGAAGCAGCTTTGAAGTTGTTGTTGAATCGCAGCAAAGTTTTAAATCTGCTTCGTATGCTTTTAACGCTACCCGGTTAAGATACAATACGGGCCTGATGAATATTTCAGATATAGCACAGGCGGAATACAATTTATTACAGGCAGAGTTAGACATAAAGAGAGCTTATTGGAATGTGTGGAAAGCAAAATTGCTGGAAGCAGCGGTAAAAGGAGATGTGAATATTTTTTTAAAAGAAATTGACCAGGCACAATGATTAAATTAATACAGTTTGCGCTTCGCAGACCCATAGCTATATTGGTATTTGTAACAGGTATTGCCTTATTTTCTTTTTTAGCAATCCGTAAATCACCTATTGATATTTTTCCCACCATCAATGTACCTACCATTTACGTAGCACAGACCTATGGCGGTCTTTCACCACAGCAGATGGAAGGTTTTATTACTTCTTATTACGAATACCACTTTTTATATATTACGGGTATTAAGGCAGTAGAGAGTAAATCCATCCAGGGACTTGCACTTATTAAATTGCAGTTTCATGAAGGTACGGATATGGCTAATGCCATGGCAGAAACCATTTCTTATGTAAACCGTGCACGCTCCTTTATGCCTGCAGGAACATTGCCTCCCTTTGTCATGCGGTATGATGCAGGCTCTGCTCCGGTAGGTCAATTGGTCTTTAGCAGCAAAACACATTCTTTAGATGAAATACAAGACCTCGCTTTATTTAAAGTGCGCCCAATGTTTGCCACTTTGCCCGGTGTTTCTGCCCCGCCTCCTTTTGGTGGAAATCAACGTACGATTGTTATCAAAGCAGACCCCGAAAGATTAAGAAGCTATAACCTTACAGCCGATGAAGTCGTTACAGCCATTGCAAAAAATAATACCATCTTACCTGCAGGTAATATTCGTGTAGGTGATGAAGCTGTGATTACAGCTTCTAACAGCATAGTAGATAATTTTAAAGAACTTGAAAATGTAACGGTCAGTAATGTTGCCAGAACACCTGTTTTCGTAAGGGATTTGGCAACTGTAGGTAATGGTGCTGATGTAACAACCGGATATGCGCTGATTGACGGAAAACGTTCAGTTTATATACCCGTTACAAAAAGAGCAGATGCCTCAACATGGGATGTGGTTCAGTCTATTAAGAAATCTTTGCCTGCGATGCAGGCGACAATACCTGCAGACATTAAAGTTTCTTACGAATTCGACCAGTCAAGCTATGTCATTAATTCATTAAAGAGTTTGATGATTGAGGGCTTGCTGGGTGCTTTGTTGACCGGGCTGATGGTCTTTCTTTTTTTAAGGGATATAAGAAGCGCTTTAATCGTTGTGGTCAATATTCCACTTGCCCTGCTTACCTCGGTGGTTTGCTTATATCTCGCCGGAGAAACTATTAATATCATGACCCTGGGTGGTTTGGCGCTTTCCATTGGTATTTTGGTAGATGAATCAACTGTTACCATTGAAAATATTCACCATCATCTTGAAATGGGAAAATCGAGGGCAAAAGCTATCTGGGATGCATGCAGAGAAATTGCAGTGCCAAAGCTGTTGATTTTATTAAGCGTTCTTGCTGTATTTGTACCCGCATTGTTTATGTCAGGTGTACCCAGGTCTATGTTTATGCCCCTTTCACTGGCGGTCGCATTTGCGATGATTGCCTCCTTTTTATTATCGCAAACTTTGGTTCCTGTTTTATGCAACTGGTTTATGAAGAAGGCGCATAGTACCCAAAGTGAAAACCGGATGAATGCTTTAAAAGAGCAACTGTCTTTTTCGATTCAAAGAGCAAAAAGACGAGGTTCACTAATTGTTCCGGTTGTTATTATTGTTCTATTGGGTTTAGCTTTTTTAGGTTATAAAAATGCTGGAACAGAAATCTTTCCTAAAGCAGAGGGTGGACAAATGGTGGCACGGTTACGTTTGCCACCCGGCACCCGTATCGAACGTACAGAAGATGCTACAAATAAGTTTCTGAAAATGGTGCAGGGGGTTGCAGGAGACGACCAGGTAGCCATAACTTCTTCTTATGTTGGATTGCAACCGCCTACATATGCCATCAATCCTATTTACCTCTATACAAGCGGGCCGCATGAATCAGTAATCAGGATCAATTTCAAGGATGCAAAAATTGATATTGAAGAAATAAAAGAAAGGCTGCGCTCATCACTTGCCAAAGAGATTCCTTCTGCAACCATTTCATTTGAACCCGCAGATTTGGTAGACCAGGTGATGAGCCTTGGCGCTAACAATCCCTTAGAAGTTGTGGTACAAGGAAAGAATTTAGCCCAAAGCCGTGAAATTGCTGATAAGCTGATGAAATCTTTATCAGGAGTTTCTTATTTACGGGATATTCAAATAGGGCAACCCTTGGATTATCCCACTGTCCAAATTAATTACGACCGGATAAGGACGGGTCAGGCAGGTTTGTCAGTTGACCAGGCAGGCAGGTCAATAGTGGAAGGGACAACTTCAAGCCGCTTAACTCAATTGGTATATTGGCTTGATAAAACAGCGGGTAACGCTTACCAGGTACAGGTAGAATATCCGCAATTTGCCATGAACAGTACAGACCAGTTAGAGCAACTTCCGGTAGGAAAAATCAATGGCAATATGCTTTATCTTCGAGACATCGCAGATTGGAAAAAAGGAAATTCAATAGGTGAATACGACCGGATTAACCAGCAACGGTTCATTACAGTAACAGCTAACATTCACAAAAAAGATTTGGGCAGTTCGGTTAAGGATGTAAATAAAGCAATAAATCAATTAGGCGAATTACCTCAAGGTGTAAAAGTGTATTTAAGAGGTCAGTCAGAAGTGCTTGACCAAACCATTCAGGAATTATCAATTGGGTTATTACTGGCAGTGATTGTTATTTGTTTAATGCTTACCGCCTACTTTCAATCTTTACGGTTATCATTAATTGTTTTATCCATATTTCCCGGCGTGCTGGCAGGTTCTATGTTATTGTTATGGGCAACCGGTAATACGCTCAACATTCAATCTTTTATGGGAAGTATCATGGCTTTAGGTGTAGCTGCTGCCAATGCCATTTTATTAATCTCTAATGCCGAGAATATTCGTTCCCAACCAAATCATTTACCTGATATTGGTTCGCAGGCTGCTGCTAATCGTTTAAGACCTATTTTAATGACCAGCCTTGCTATGATAGTTGGTATGGTTCCTATGTCTCTTGGTTTAGGTGAGAGTGGACAGCAAACAGCGCCATTGGGAATAGCCGTGATTGGCGGCTTATTATTCAGCACTGTCATTAGCTTATTGTTTTTGCCTGTAGTGTATGATTGGGCATTAGGAGATAGAAAAATAGTTCCTGTATCATTAGACCCGTCTGATGAGCAGTCCATTTA
>JAABUR0100008635.1_pt1 | contig 11700 bp, 10 predicted proteins | sample 5560091 | NCBI WGS metagenome assembly JAABUR01 (sample SAMN10711879, study PRJNA513375) | rock metagenome | isolation source: Antarctica rocks | place: Antarctica: Victoria Land, University Valley sud
GCCTACCGCCAACACCGCGACCACGCCTGCGCCAGCTGGCGCGAGGTCATCGGCGTCGCCGCTACCGCCTGAGCAAACACCACGCCTCGCCCCCGCACGCCCCCGCGCTGCTTGCGCCGTGCGACACTGGCTCAAGTTGACAGTGCCCTCCTATCAACCTGCGTCCAAGTTCTGACGCAACCGGTTATACGGCGTGCCGGTGCGCTCGTTGAAGATCCGCCGACACAGGCAACAGCGAAACGTGCGGTAGCCGAGCGCGGTGGGGCGAGGCTGCTCCGTCGTCTCGCCGCCATACAGTGGGGGCAAGGCAGTGCGACCTCCTTCACGCAAGGGCCAATCCCGCTACGCTACCAGAACGCGGCCCGTCCCGCCAGCGGGGGGATGATTTCTGACGCAACCTGTTCGCAACACCCGACCTATGTCACCGAAAGGCGGCAAGACCCGCCAGTTTCCTTTACAATACCGTCGCTGAGATGGAGCGCCGCTTGTCGAGGATCGGGGCGTTGGAAGCGACGATCGCGGCGAATCTGAAGCGCGCGGAGCGGCTGCGACAGGGCATACTGACTGCGGCGTTCGCGGGACGGCTGGTGCCGTAGGATCCGACCGACGAACCTGCGGGCGCGCTGCTGGCGCAGATTCGGGCCGCGCGTGAGGCGATCGGTGCGGCGGAGACGGTGAACGGCACCGCACCGCAGCAGGCGCACCTCCGGTCGGGCGAGCGGGGTGGCTGATGGCGATTTTGCCGGGGGGCGAGCGGGCGGTGGTGCCGCCCGCGAAGCTGAGCGACTACCTGCTCTCCGCGACTCACCCTGTCGGGCGAGCGAAGGCACGCTACTTCCGCACCGCCGGGTTCGATGAGCGCAATGCGGCGGAACTGGCGGCGGGGCTGCTCGCCATCGCGCGGGCGGCGGCGGTGGTCGAGGCGGTCGCCTCGCCCCACGGGGTCAAGTACGTGCTGGACGGCGCGGTCGTCGCGCCGCATGGCGACACGCTCCGGCTGCGAACGGTCTGGATCGTGGAGCCCACGGTCGGCTATCCGCGCTTCGTCACGGCCTATCCCGCGCCGGGCGGCGCGGGCGAGCAGGGAGGATGACATGGTGCGCGAACTCGATCTCGTCGCGTTGACGAGCGATCTGCCGGAGCGGAGGCTGGAGCAGGGCGATGTGGGGACGGTGGTCCACGGCTATGCGGACGGGCAGACCTACGAGGTCGAGTTCGTCACCGCCGCCGGGGCGACGCTCGCCGTGCTGACGCTCGATGCCGCCGCGATCCGCCCGCTGGCGGGACGCGAACTGCTCCATGTACGCCCGCTGGCGGCGACGGCGTAGCGGCGATAACATTCGCTGCGCGGTGGAGGATGAGCAGAAGCTGGGGCGGATACGTCAGAATTCCGACGCGCTGGTGGTAACGGCCGCAGTTCGGTAATGTGGCGGCCTTGGCCGTTGCGTGAAGGAGCAGCCCCGCCGCACCGCGCTCGGCTACCGCACGTTCCTCTGCCGGGCCTGCCGTCACCTCTTCAACGAGAGGAAGCGCGGCCGCTCGTCGCAGGGCATGGCCTCGCGCCGCTGCTGGGCGACCCAGGCGTCGGTTGGGTGGCGCGTCACACCGACAGGCACGACACGCCGCGAGCCGAGCGCGATGACGAAGAAGGCGAACAGCGGCTGGAAGAGCGCGTCGGTGACCGGCAGGCAGTCGCACGCCCAGATTGAGGTTGGCCCGCGTTCACGGCTCTCCCGTATATTCGATACTGCTGGCGAAGTCGGTGAAGCCTTGATAGGGCAGCGATCCTCCGCTGACCCACCGGACTTCGGACAAGGAGGTCGTCGATGCTCCGCCCGCAGCCGTTGCCACCGATCCCTGACGACACCGCCCGCGTCGCTCGCGCCGCTTTCCGCAAGGGCCATCCCTATCTCCGGCTCGCGGACGAGGTGGGCGCGTTGTTCACCGACGAGACATTCGCCGCGCTGTTCCCCGCGCATGGGCAGCCCGCCCTGGCCCCGTGGCGCCTGGCCCTCGTCACGATCCTGCAGTATGCCGAGGGGCTTTCGGATCGCCAGGCCGCCGACGCGGTGCGCGCGCGGCTCGACTGGAAGTACGTGCTCCGGCTGGAGCTCGCCGATGCGGGTTTCGATGCGTCGGTGCTCAGCGAGTTTCGTACGCGGCTGATAACGGGTGAGGCGGCGGATTGAGGTTGTCCCGGTAGCGCGGACACAATACCTGTCATGGCCGAAAAGCTCGTCCGTGAAGGCGTTGCGGCCGGGCGGCGCGTTTGTCCATTCTCCTCGTTAGCGCACAAGCGGTTACACTCGGGCCTCGGGACCGCGGTGCCGTGCTAGCGAAGGAAGATCTGCGTGAACCTAGCCGACCCGATGCAAGGCCTCCTCGCGATCGGCCGCAAGGCGGCCCAGGCGATCCGCCGTCGCCTCGCGACCGCCACGCGACCGACCGGGGCGCCGCTCGTCGTCGGCGCTCATCGCCGAGAACGCGCTCCTCCGGCAGCAACTCGTCATCGCGCGGCGGAGCGTCAAGCGCCCGCGCTGCACGCCCGCCGACCGGGCATTGCTGGTGCTCCTGGCCGGCCGCCTCCGCGCCTGGCGCGATGCCCTGCTCATCGTCCAGCCCGAGACCCTGTTGCGGTGGCACCGGCAGCTCTTCCGGCGGTACTGGCGTCGGCGATCGCGCACCGCAGCGCCGGCGCACCGCCCGCCACTCGCGCCCGAGACGGTCGCGCTCGTCCGCGCGATGGCCGCCGCCAACCACACCTGGGGCGCCGAGCGGATCCGGGGCGAGCTGCTGAAGCTGGACCTGCGCGTGGCGAAGTCGACCATCCAGCGGTACGCGCGCGACGCCCGGCCCCCGCGTGGCGGCCAGTCCTGGGCGACGTTCCTGCGCAACCACGCGCAGGAGATCTGGGCCTGCGACTTCCTGCCGGTCACCGACGCGCTCTTCCGCCCGCGGTACGCGTTCTTCGTCATCGCGCTCGAGACCCGCCGCGTGGTCCGCGTCGGCGTCACGCGCCACCCGACCGACGCCTGGGTGGCCCAGCAGCTGCGCGAGGCCACGCCCTTCGAGCAGCGGCCCCGCTACCTCATCCGCGACAACGACGGCAAGTACGGCCAGGCACTCGCCCGTGTCGTCGCGGCGAGCGGCATAACCGTCCTGCGGACGGCCTACCGTGCGCCCAAGCAGAACGCCGTATGTGAGCGATTCCTGGGCAGTGTGCGCCGGGAATGCCTCGACCACCTGCTGATCCTCCACGAGGCGCACCTGCGGCACGCCCTCCGCGAGTACGTGCGCTACTTCAACCACGACCGCCCACATCAAGGACTGGCGCAACGAATCCCCGCTGCCACCAAGGAAGGTGCGGCTCCGCCGCAGACGGACAGCATCGTGCGAGCCACCCCGATCCTGAATGGCCTCCATCACGCTTACGCGAGAGCCGCGTAGCGCGGCACGGACAGACTTCTCGGCCAGGACAGCCCCCAGTTATCCTGACAATGCCTATCAGCGCGTGTGGAGCGCGGAAGGAAACACAGTCCCTACCGTTACGCCGGGGCGCGCGTAGAGATCCAGCGCGAGGTCGATCGGGAAGGTCTGGTGGCGGCGGCGCTCAAAGCCGAGCGCGCGCAGCTGCTCGCCGATCGCCGGGGCATCCACAAACGTATAATCGGCGTAGGCGAACCAGAACGCACCCGGCGACTGGAGGAGAGGGGTCGCGGTCGCGGTCGCCGTTAGGTCGCTGACGCGGCGATGCCCAGATGTCAGCGTGCCGGGTCGGTAGAGGTCGATCAGCGTATCGGAGATCGCGTCGTTGGTGAGGAGCGGCAGACCGTCGCGCGCGGCCAAGGCCACGGCGGCGGCGAATGCGCGGTAGTCCTGCCGGGTGCCGGTCCGCGCCACCCCCGCCGTCGTCAGGGTCGAGATGACCAGCGTCGCCGCCAACCCGACGCCGACGACCGCCCGCGCCCGCCGCCCGCCCACCTGTGTCGCCGCGCCGGCGAGGAGCGCCCAGCCGCCGAGCGCGGGGAGGAGGGTGCGATCGGCGAAGGCGGGGGTCAGGAGGCTGATCAGGGTCGCCACGCCGCAGAGGGCGACGGTGAGGGCCGCGATCGTCAGCGCGACGAGTCGGGCGCGGCGGGCGATGAGCGCGAACGCCCCGGCCACCGTCGCGGTCGCCACCACCGCGAGGAGAGAGCGCACGGCGGGCCAGGCGTTCCAGGGGGTGACCGGGTCACCCCAGTAGTAGCCGCCGCTGTCCACCCCGACCAGCGCCAGCGCCGACGTCCCCAGTTGCCCTGCGCTGACAGCGAGGTACGACGCCCCGCGCTGCGCCGCCGTGCCGCTGATCGCCGCGTTGCGGAGCGCCCACGGTGCGAAGAGGAGGAGCGCCGCGCCGCCCGCCCCGGCCAGCGCCAGCCCGCGCCGTGGCCGGTCGCGGAAGAGGGCGAGGCACACGAAGGCGAGCGGCACGAGGGCGTAGAGGGTGGTGGTGTCGGTGTAGAGGGCGAGGAGGGTCGCGCCGCCGCCGAGGGCGACCCACCACGGCGACCACGCCCCCGCCGCCCCGACGAGCGCCAGGAGCGCCAGCGCCACGAAGAGGCCGAGGAGGGTGTACATCCGCGCCTCCTGGGAGTACCAGAGGTGCAGCGGCGCGAGCGCCAGGACGAGGGCGGCGACGAGCGCCGCGCGGCGCTCGAGGAGGCGCGCGGCGCAGGCGTAGAGGGCAACGATGGTCAGCACCCCCGCGACCGCGCTGAGCGCGCGCCCCGCGAGCGCGTCCGGCAGGGCGAGCGCGAGAAGTTTAGTCAGGACGTAGTAGAGGGGCGGGTGGACATCGTACCCCTCGCCGAAACCGAGCAGCGTCCGCCAGGGCAGGTGCGTGAAGACGACGGTGTACCCCTCGTCGCGCCAGAGGCTGGTGCGATCGAGCCCCCAGAGGCGCAAGGCCAGCGCCGCCACGGCCAGCGGCGCGAGCGGCCAGCTCTGGCGCGACCAGAAGCGCCGCCCTGCGGCGGCAGGCACGGCGACGCCGACCCGCCCGACGAACGGCACCGGCGCGAGGAGGAGGAGCGCGCCGACGAGGAGCAGCGGGCGCGGCAGGAGGCGGTACGCCAGGATCAGCGCCGCCGCGTGCGCGACGGCGGCGGCCACCGCCACGGCAAGCAGCGCCAGCGCCAGCGCGCCGCCCGCCACGAGCGGCGCAAGGCCGAGGACACGCGCCGTCGCGTAGCCGAGCGCCAGGAGCAGCAGGGCGGGGAGGAGCAGTTCGGTGGGGAGAGACGGCGCGGGCGCGAGCGGCTCCACGCGCACCCCGGTCAGGACGAAGCCGAGCGCGCGCGAATCCCCCGGCACGACCAATGCCGGAGCCTGCCATTCGATCGCGCGGGTGCGGTCGCCGCCGGTCGACCAGGCACGCGCCAGGACCGTGACCTCGATGCTGTAGGGGGCGGGGGCGGTCGTGACGGCGACGGGGGGGGCGGCGACCCCGGCGCTGTTGAGGGTGATGGTACGCGGGCTCACCGCCAGCGAGCTCTCTTGCATCAGGAGGGTCAGCCGGTAGCGCCCCGGCGCGGCGATCGGCACGCTGATCGACCCGCTAGGGCGCATCCAGACGAACGGCCCCGCCGCGTTGCGCTCAGGGCCGTAGACGCCCCGCACAGTCACCCCGGCGGGCGGGCTGTCGATCGGGAAGTCGAGGCGCGTCTGTGGCGCGCGACCGACCCAGACGAGCGTGAGGGCCACGCCGAGCGCGAGCAGGAGCAGGATCGCCGCCTCGGTCAGCGCCCCGCGCCGCGACCACGCCAGCGTCCACGCAGGTGGCCAGCGCCCGACGCGCCCTTCCCCGCTCACCACGCCCACATCAGTGCCGCCACCTCGTCCATGCTCTTCTGCCTACTGCCAACCCTCGACTACTTCTCTAAACGACTTTGTGCACGAAGCGGGATAGTCCCCAACGCTTGGTAGAGGTATCCAACCAGAGCTGTACCGCCACCCTCACTACCGCGAGGCATTTATTCTCGTCCCTTGCACCATTCTCAACCAGAGCGGTCCGCGAGTATATCACGGAAACGTCTGTTCAAGTGTATTCACGAATACTACAGGATCCCGAAATTCTAACTGCTCCGAGGTCTCATTCCGTATGATCACGCGTACCACAGCCGTTCTCAGCGGGCAGAGGGTGGAGACTTGCACCGGATGCCATTTACCATCTCGAACGAAATCCGCTGCCCCTTCGTTCGACTCTTGTTCGAGGCGCGACCCACTCGCATCGAAGCACGAAAGCGACAGGGTGAGTGCACCCGTAGTCTGGGGCAAGCGAGCCATTCCTTCGAGTGTCACCAGGCTATGAAGTGCCACCGGTATATCGAGCGTTGCACTCGCGCCCGTAGCCGGGTTCGCAGGCAAGCGCAGGATCGACGGGTTCGATCCCACGATCGCCTGTGACGAGCGCTGCCACGTGGCGAAGGTCGTATCGACAGGCCGATTCTGCCCAAGTTGCGTCGTGGGACGCATGTACAGATCGAGATAGAGCGGGCGCGGGTAGTACTTATGCAAGGTGCGGCGATACCCCTGGTCCTCCAGTTGTTGGCGGACAACGCCGACGTTGTCCCAGGTATTATCGGCGTATGCGAGCCAGAGCGCACCAACGGGCGCGCCATCCCGCTGCGGTAGGATGAGCTTGCCCTTGCCGTCGATGATCGTGGCGGCATTTAGGGTGGGAGCATATGCCTCGACGAATGCGGGCATCCAGGACCCGAGCGGGGCCACGGGATAGCCGATGATGGACACGCTCGTTGCGTCGGCGAGGAGCTCGCGATATTGCTGCTTCATGGCACTCGCGCGGAGTGTCGCGACGGTATCCGACGAGACAATGAGCAGGGCGATACAGCCGAGCGAGCCGACAACCGACACCCAGCGTGGCCGCATGGCGGCACAGAGCGCCCCACCAAGAATCGCCCAGCCGATCACGGCGGCGAGGATGGTGCGATCGGCGTAGCCCGGGCTGAACATGCTCGCCACGAGCGCCACGAGGACCGTGCCGACCAGGAAGCAAACCGCCACGCCCCCGAGGAGCGGCGCGCGACGCGCGAGGATCACGCCACCGAGCAGCAGTGCCACGACACACAGGAGGAGGAATGGGGCATCGAAGAACGACCAGCGGTCCCAGGGGAACGGGCTGCTGTTGCTGTAGATGCGCAGCGCCCCGCCGCCGCCGCTGACTGACAGGAGCGAGGACCACACCGCTCCCGGGGTCGCCGCGAGGAGTTCGGTCCGGCCCGCCAGTGCTCCCGGATCACGCGCAATACCGCGCGTGGTGGCAAAAAGCTGCGGGAGCCAGGGCAGGTAGCCCAAGGCGGCCGCCATCGCCGCGATCAGCAACGGGAGCGCCGCCCGACGCTGCCGCCACAGCAACCAAAGGATCGGGAGCACAAGCGGGAGGAGGGTGTACAGCGTGCTGTACACGGTATACGCCGCGGCGAGCGCGGCGAGCGTGAACGCCACCGCCCACCACCGTCGCGCCAATGGACGTTGCTCGACGGCAAATCCGACGATCGCCAGCGCGGCGTGCGCGACGAGCAGTGTCCCGAGCGCATACATTCGCCCTTCTTGCGAGTACCACAGGTGCAAGGGCGACACCGCCAGGAGCAGGCTCGCGCCGAGCCCCGCGCGCCTTCCCAGCATCCAGGTCACCATGGCGTAAACGACGACGATAGTCGCCGTCCCGGCAACCGCGCTGACCAGTCGCCCCCCGAGGGCGGGTCCGACGACCAACTCAGCGACCTTGGCAGCGGCGTAGTACAGGGGGGGGTGCAGATCGTATGCACCCTGGAGACCGAGGACCCGCCGCCACGACAGATCGCTGAAATACACCGTCGCGCCCTCGTCGAGCCACAAGCTCAACGCGGAGAGGTTAGCGAAGCGCAGCATGGTGGCGAGGGAAAGCGGCAGGAGCAACCAGGCATGGCCCTGCCACGAACTGGGCGTGCGCGCATCGGAATCCGGGGACGATGCGTCGTTCACGCGGGGCAGGGAGCGTCCGACAGCGCCGGCGAGGCCCACCGCTGCTAGAAGACCCAACATGCCGCTCAGGAAGGGGAGCGGATAGAGCGCCGGTACGAGCGTGAGGCGCAGGAAACTCTCACTTGCGAGGGTTGCGAGCATGGCCAGGGCGAGGGAGATACCGAGCGCGGCGCTCGCGAGCACCGTGATGCTGATGCCCAGCCACCAGAGTAGTGCCCCGACCAGGAGCGTGGCGAGGACCGCGAGTAGCGGGCCACGCCACGCAGGCGCGACCGGCGAGATCGGCGCGATCGCGACCCTCGCCACGATCGCCCCAAGGGCCCGGGGATCGCCCGGCGGGGTGAAGGCGTCCGTGTGGAGGTTGATGATGAGCGCGGGAATCGCCTGTCGGCCCCAGGTCAGCGGGTCGAGCCGCGCCTCGATCGTATATTCGTGCGGCGTGGGCGTGAGATGGATGAGCGATGTCGCGTCACCGACGGCCAGTGTTGTGGCGCGACCCGGAGACGCTATCGAACTATCTTGCAGGATGATGGTAACCCGATACAGGCCGGGGGCCTCCACGGGGACGACGATGGCGGCATCCGGCTTCGCCCAGTGGAAAGCACCGAAAGAGTTTTGCTCGACGCCATAAAAGTTCCGGAGTTCCGCCTGTGCGGGAATCTCATCGATCGTGAAGGAAGCCGCTTGCTGCGGGGGGCGCACCAGAATCGCCAGCGGAACCAACAAGAGGAGCAGCGCCACAAGACTGAGAAGTGGTGCTGCGGATGTGCGAGCCATCCGATCCCGCGTCGGGCGTGTATACGGGGCGAGCGCACGCGCCCACCCAAAAGATGGGCGACCCCGGCGATCACGCGACATCGACGGACACCGATACGCCCCACCACACCACAACTTGCTCTTTGCCGTCGCAAGCGACTAACCGCACATACACCCTAGACACATACATACCCTGATTGCTATAGCCTTTCGGGTAAAGATCTGGACTAGGCCGCCAGCGCGAGGTCGTCCGCGATCGCCTCGGCCTCGGCTAGCGCGGCCATCTGCTCGAGAGAGGTGCCGATCAACTGCTGGACCTCGGCGGGGTGCGCCTGGAAAGAGGCCAGCGCCGCCGCCACCGCCTCGGTCAGCGTGGCGAAGGTGGGGAAGGAGCGGTTGTGGGTGTGCTTGCGCTTGAGGTTGCGCCACCGGTGCTCGATCGGGTTGTAGTCGGGGGAGTACGACGGCCGCTGGCACACCGTCAGCCGCGCGGCATGGGCGGCGAAGAACGCCTGCGTGTCCTGGGCCGTATGGTAGCGCGCCCCGTCTTGCACCAGCACGAGCGGTTGGTCCGTGGCCGCGAGGACCGTCGCCAGGAAGGCGCAGTGACGCTCCGCCGTGAAGCGCCCGTCGTGGCCGTGGGCGAACAGCCGCCCGCTGAAGTAGTCGATCAGGCCGAAAACTTTGTGGCCCTTGCGCCGCCCGCAAGTGCGGACGAGCGGCTGCTGCCCCCGCGGCGCCCAAGTGTAGCCCAGCGAGCCCCACTGCGCGCAGCTGGCCTCGTCGCCGAAGAGCAGCAGCGCCCCCTGCTGCCGCGCCGCGCGCAGGAGCGCCGGCCAGGTGATGGTGCGCCACTGCGCCCGCTTGGCCTCGTCGCGGTGCTCCGAGACGAAGCGCGCCTTCTGGTGGGAGAAACCGAGGTTGTGCAGCAACTCCGTCACGTATGGCACGCGGTACAGCACGCCGAACTCCCGCTCGATCAGACGCTGGATGAGGGCGCTGTTCCAGCAGCCGGTGGCGTAGCCCGCCGCCGTCGGCCCCGCCGCCACCAGGGCGTGCCGTTGCCGCTTCTGCGCCGTGGTCAGCTTGGCCGGCCGCCCCGGCGCGGTCCGGTAGACCAGGCTGGCGAACTGCGCGGCGAGGCAGGCGCGCAGCCACCCGTAGACCGTGGACACCCCCGCGCCCACCCGTGCGGCCACCCGCGCCACCGGCACCTGCTCGGCCAGCAGCAGCAGGGCCGTCGCCCGCTGCACCACCCGCCGCTCCCCCCGCCGCCGCGCCCGCCGCCAGCCCGCCGTTAGCTGGTTGACAGTCGCGCGGCAGAAACATATCCTGCATCCCACGGGATGCCTCCTCTCCTGCTGCATGGTTGCGACCGATTCGCGATAGAGTACGGCATCCCGCCCGACGTGTCAGCCACATTCCACGTCTTTGCCCGCAGGACTATAGCTTGAGCGCATTAGAGATCGATCTCAAGTCGCTCGGTTCAACTACGATATTGTCCCCGTAGATCTGGTAGCTCGTATAGATTAGACCAGACGGGTCGGCATTGTCGACCGGGTCGTCATTGGTGTAGGCGTAGGGGTTGCCTGCACCGAGCGGGTCGCGCTGTGTCCAGCGGCCCAGGCTTGGATCGTAGTAGCGCTGGCCGATCTTGACCAACCCGGTCGCCGCGTCGGTGTAGGTGCCGTAGCTGCCGCCGACGCGGTAGGGGTCGGCGCCCGTGCCGGTGCTGCCGAGCAGCTCGCCCCGACCAAGGAATCAGAGTGTCCCTGGCCCGCGCAGCCCGATGATGAGCAGGCACAAACTACCAATTCCGGCGCACCCGATGAGCAGCGAGCGCACCAACTCGGGCACCGCAACTGGCAACAGCAAGTACACCACGAAGGCGAGGGCACCAACAATCATGCCAACTTCGAGCAGCGAGAGACGCTTCCCTTGTCGGCGTGAACGCAGCGCCAAGACACCATAGACGACAAGCAAGAGGATAAGGATTGTCGCGATCACAAGATTCCGAGCCATCAAACCTCCTCAGTGATAGGGATAGTGGGCCAGCCTGGCGCGCCAGGCTGGCCCCTCCGCGCTCAGCGATATGCGTTTCCGATCGGCTCGCTATCGTCCGCAATAGAGACCATTAAGTCCTTCGTCAGTGCACGTAATAGTCAGTGTCCCACCCACACGGCCTAAGAAATGGAGGAACACGCCGGTAAGACCACCCAGGCCCACTAAGATCGCCGCTACCGGTGGTACTGCAATGCCTAAGTATGCAAGGGCTCCGCCGATGACGCCCGCGCCGGTATTGCCGGCTAGCAGATCGTCCCCAATGGCGGTTGTCTCCGCCGAACTGAAGGTGTAAGCGCACTGCGTGGCCGGGCCGTAAATGCCGTCGATGGGAAAGCAGCTTTGGGTCACTAGGCCCGAAGGATCGGCATAGTTGGCCGGATTGTTGCTCGTATACGCGTAGCTGTTCCCGGAGCCGAGCGGGTCGCGCTGTGTCGGGGTCATTGGACGAAAGGGGGAATAACGTACGCTCCGCCCGCGACAAGGTCGGCAACAGCGGGGTGCTCGTCGCCCGTTGCACGGCGGCTGGTGGCTGCGGCCTGTCAGGGTGGGGTGTACGCTATCTTGCCGTCAGGGTTGCCCACGAAAAGCGTCAGTCTAAACCGAATCGCGATGAGACCTACATGGTCTCCTGCGACAGGTATGTAGGTTTCACCTGGGCTGTAGTTTAGGGTTCCCATCAGCCATTCCTTGACACTCCTGATCAAGGGTCATAGACGCTTTCCTGGCAGTACAGGGAGGGGGCGATGACTGGGCAACGGCTGGGCTATATCCGGGTCAGTTCCGCTGACCAGAACCCGGCCCGGCAACTGGACCACACCCTGGTGGATCGCACGTTCCTCGACCACGCCTCGGGCAAGG
>JAABUR0100008637.1_pt1 | contig 11699 bp, 13 predicted proteins | sample 5560091 | NCBI WGS metagenome assembly JAABUR01 (sample SAMN10711879, study PRJNA513375) | rock metagenome | isolation source: Antarctica rocks | place: Antarctica: Victoria Land, University Valley sud
GCGGTGAATGTGGGTTTTGTTTAGTGGAGTTGGAAGAAGTACTGTGAGCTTAGAATTGTGGATTCCACCAGGTCTCATTATAACCGATAATTCAATTTAGACTCTCGAAACACGCTGAAGGCAACTTGTTATCCCAATTATTGGGTTTCCGCTGAGTTTCCGCTGAGTTTCCGCTTCGTCGGTTGTCGAAGCGAAAGCTCGCTCTCCCAGCCATCGAATATCAAAAACCTCAGCATCCAGCCACCCCACCTTACCCGCCGCCCCAAAAGTCCCAAATCCCACCTTCTCATCCGCAATACTCATACATTGTGCACGCAGACTTTGCATTCCTAGCTACCTAGTGTGAACGCGTCGTTACCTCCAAGGAGAGTAGCCCTACGCACCGGGGAGGCCAATTGTTGATCGAAATAACCACAACAGGCTTCAAGTTGCATTTCTTAAACGCAGAGGGTTCCGTGCAACTGCCTGCCCTGTCTCGACCCAACCCACCTACGATTGATGAGCCTTACGACATTCACGAAAGTCATACTCAAGCTTTACCACAACGCCAGCAGCGCCAGCTTCCATTGTATCACAACCCACCTCAGCCACGCCCTTCCAGCTCGTCTGGTAGCACACGCACCCTAAGACGAACTCCAAGATTCGAACAGCAACGACTTTCGAGCGCTCACACGCTAGGTGTCGCCGAACCCAGACCTCAACCCGCACCCCTTCGCTTAGCTGGGAGACAGCGTTCTATCGCCAGAGCTGTACAGCCTCTCAGTGAGGAAGACGAAGGCTCTTCCACCCCTGGTGTTAGTAGGAGACCTTCAACCGAGTCCTCTTGGTGGCCGCAAAGAACTACACACATCTCAAAACGTACCGCCTCTGCGATCCTTTACACCCTAGAAGAAGCTTTACGGAAACCCAGAGATTTCACGCCCGACCTTATCGAGGAGAACGCTTCAATGTCTAACTTAGCCGGTGGAGGACCAACTGCGGCACCTTCTGGTACTGGACGTGCGCAGAATGGTGGCCCCCAAAATGCCCTTGGGCCTGTTCCAGTGCCTGGAGAATCTCGAAGTGGCGTCCGAACACCTACAGACATAATGAGGCAGCGTAGAGACCGGGAAGCTAAGAGAAAGGCAGAAAATGAATCAAGGCAAAGACAACAGGATGAAGAGGCACAACGACAAGCCCAAGAAGAGGAAATATTGAATACAAGGAGAACGAGCGCTGCTGGCGTTGTGCCGCGTGTCGGTAGCGGCGAAGACGGACCAAGCCGGAGATCAAGAGTTGTGTCAGATACGAGATTGGCTGGGACTGATCCACCTCCACTACAAAACACGAGTGACAGAAGGCCAGGAGACCGTTTGAGCAGCAGTGATGCTAGAAACAATGTACCTCCAGTTACCCAACCGGCATACCAACCGTCAGTCTATGTTCCTACAGCGAATCGAACAAAGAAAACACCGCGTGTCGGCGATCCAGATACGGGCAGCTACCAGCCAACTCCAAGACCCCGTGCAACGTCTGTATCACAACCATCGCAACCGAGGCCCATACAATCGTCAGCCAGAGCGACTTCAGCTACGCAGAGGCCGACCCAAGCGCCGCAGCCTTCTTCTGTAGGTGCGGTGAATTCACAAAGCCAAACCCGGGTAAATCCTTCTGGCGATGCATCAGCTTTCCAAGGTGGACCGACGCCACGTAACCGCGCTCAACCTTTACCAGAACAAAGTCGATCAACACAACCACGAAATCCTAATGCATCATCGTTCCCTCATGCTTTCGAGAGGTGGGAAACGCTTTCGTCTCATTGGGAGGGTCTGACGTCGTACTGGATCAAACGATTGGAGGAAAATAGCCATGAGCTGGAACGTGATCCCATCGGTCAGCAACTATCTCGTCAAGTAACGGACTTGTCTGCTGCCGGAGCCAATCTCTTTCATGCTGTTGTCGAGCTACAGCGGCTAAGAGCATCTTCCGAGCGTAAATTTCAGCGGTGGTTCTTCGAGACTAGAGCTGAGCAAGAACGAGCCCAAGAGATGCACGCTGGGATGGAAAAGGCCCTTCGGCAGGAAAGAGAGGCTCGTGCCAAAGCGATTGCCGAGCTAAGCAAAGTAGAAACTGAGAAAAATACGTCTTATCAGACAAAGAGTACTGCAGAACAGATGGTAAAGGAGATGAGGCGTGAACTGGAGATTTCCAAGCAAGAAGCGCGAAGAGCGTGGGAAGAGCTGGGCCGAAGGGAACAAGAGGAGCGTGATCGCACAACGTCTCTGCGAGCTGGAAAGCCTACTCTAGTTGGTGGCGTTCAAGTGGTACCAATGATGCAAGGAGGCCCCAGTAGACAGGAAAGCACAGATCGGCCTTCTACTAGAGAAGGGCCATATCCAGGGGGTCCGAATACTGCGTCTGCTCAAGGAGAAACAGCCGAAGAGGATGAACCTGGTTACACAACCTACGACCCCACACGATCGGAGACGGACACCGACCCCTTCACCGAAAGCGGGCGAGCTGCACCCCAGAGCGAACCCGAACTTCCACCCCTTCCAACCACTATCTCTCAGCCACCTCAACAAACACCACCAACCGCCCCCACCTCGTCCCAACCTCCCAAAGACATTGTCTATCCCTCTCTCCAACAACCAACCTCACAACCTCCTTCCTCATCCAACACAAGCACCTACCTTCGCTACGGTCCCGCCATCCCCATCACCCAACAACCCGCCACCCAGCAATCCTCTTTCTACCAACATGAGTCCGCCTCTCTAAACCCCGAGGACCCGGATCCCCGCATCCACACCGAGCCAGACGACCGCTCCTACGTCACAAATGACACCCTCAGCGAAGATGACCCGGAACTCGACGAGAATGGCGAAATTCGCCGTCCCTTCCAACGCCGTCAGGGTTTCGGCTCCGAGGATAGCGATGAGTACGACGTCCAGGAAGCGCTAGAGCGCGAGCGCATGTACGGCCAGCGCTACGGCACCTCCAGCGGCATAGCAGGTGTGGAATATGGCCGCGGTCCCACTACCGCTGTCAGTGGCAGCAACAACAATGGTGCAAGGCCAAGACCCGATGCTGCGGGTTATGGGAGCGGGTCTGCTCAGCAGGGGGCTCAAGCGGCGCCGGGGGGTTATGATGGCAGTGGGTATGGGCCTGGGTGGGAGGCGATGCCGAGACATCATCATCCGACGAGGTTGAGCGATGTGCTCGAGGAGGATGAGAGGAGCAGGACGAGTCCGAGTCGGGCGAGTGAGAGGAGTAGGGGGTTGCGGTGAGGATGGACGTTCTTGCTGAACGGTGAGGCAACGAGATTCTGGGCAGTGATTCTACTTTTACTTTTTTTTCAATGTACATGCTTGTTGGCGAGATGAGCGAGCGTTGCGGCCATATGATGGATTTCGCTTTTTATTTTTACGCTTAAGCTGTCTGAGTTCTAGCACATATTTGCTGCGACAGGCAAGAAAGATTTAGAGGGGCCTTGATAGCAGAAACGTTCAAGCTTTAGAAAAATCAAAATCATCGATGAAGGGTGATTTGACTTCAAACGTACTAACCTGCTGGCCTAACCAGTGGTGAGTGAGCGGGCTGGGTCTCCAGTCCTCCAGATACCGCAGTGTATCTTGACCAAGGGGCAGGAAAAGAGGGAAAAGAACGACGTCATCCATAGCAGCCACAACTTCTAAAGGTAATATTCCACCATGCCCGTCCACTTCCAAAGCAGATGTTAAAAACCGACAGCATTCCCGTGCTCGCAGGTCACGTCGTAAACCTAAACCCCAGCTGCCAAAACGCCGGGCCCGACCCAAGAATCAGACCGCCACTGCGACCGCTACGGGGCCATGTTGAAGATCCTCGAGTCAAGATCCCAGCTTGTACCAGGCGTTGAATGATACTGAAGTAGATTGGAGCTTTGTGACGGAAACTTAGGTAAATCTGCTTTCTCGAAGACTTATGCCTGAATACTAACGATTTGATCCAGACTACGCTCGGAGGACGAAATGGGATTTGGATCGTGCAAGAGCTATTCCCGCAGGGCCAAGTGAGCGTGCATCTCTTACTATTCATTGCGTAGAACGAACGCGGAGGAATTAAACTGTCTGTTTCTGTAAAGAGAACGGTTAGGCTATGGCAATTGGTGCAAAGATTAGTATATAATCCGGAGAGGCGTTAGTACTACGTAGAGACACTTGATCAAGGTAATATTCGGACGCAGTATGTCCAGAATTTTGATGCGGAAGGATTGGAGGAGACTAAGAGACGGTTTAAGGTATCGAAGATACCAGATTGATAATGCTCCAGCTAGGAAAAAAACGCTTACATTGAATTCTCATTTTGACGAGATCGACGCTAAAACGACAATCTATTGATTTCTGAAACATGGTCGGATTTTTCTTCGGTGATGAGACAATTCTTGTTGGAATAGAATATATGCTCGACTCGTATAGGCATTACTTTGGCCCCCAAAGTGAGTGGTCTCAATTGTAGTCTTCCTAAGCCCTAGTCACCTGGCTGTTGGTCGGATGGGAGGTGTCAGCCCGGCATCTGACTGATTGTACACCTTTATTGATTCGATAAGCCACTAGAAGAGTATCTAATTAGCGTTTGACTTTCAAGATGCGAACTATAACCATATGTAGAGTATACACTCATGATCCACGTCTTAGAGGCCGGCTTTCGGCTTAAAATGGGGTTAATTGACTCAGGAGGGATACTTACATATGCGTCTTGGAAAGCGGATGGATTTTGAGCGACGTAGTGTGTGCAGATAGGGGCTGTACGGAAGCAGGTCGAGTTGTAATAGTCGTTCTGAGCCCAGGGGGCGCAAAAAGTAGTCCAGATCTGTATATGGAGACGCTGCTGGCAATTCCCCTTATACTGAATCCAAGCAGGGCCCCATGTACTCGGGTCAGGACTGGTGCCGTTTTTGACATCCGCGGGCACGTCGTCGCGTACCCATTCCCAGACACTCACGACGTCCGCTTTCCATTCTATAGCATAGGTACCCCCATTTGCGTTGTTGAAGGCGCTTTCGAACGAGGTGTAGGGGACTTCGGTGATGATTGGGGGACTGGAGTCCTTCGATATAAAGCATTGCTCGCTAGGCGTTGTCGCTAAAAATGTCATCGACTGCGGAGCGATTTCGAAGCCCATCAATGTGTCGTCTACTAGTCGGATTACAGACCAAAGACCGCAGGCCGCTGAAGGCATATGTTTGATTTCGAAAATATACAGACCCTCATAAAGTGGTGATCTTGAACGCAGGTTAATGCTTTCTCGGCCTGTCGACATGTCCGTGGGAAGGATATTTTCAAAGTCAACTCCAATATACATTGCGTCGTCTTTTCTTGAAATGAGCCCATGAAGCTCCGCGTCAATTGCGTCGAGGTTTTTAGTAAGTCCTTGAGAGAAGTCGGAAGAATTATCGACGATGAAATCGAACCCGAAAGGCTTGCCTGTAATGAGATCGGTTTTCAAAGTCCAGGATTTTGGTGACTCTGCTTTGATGACACCCATGAGCGCGAACAGAAGAACGACGTTAAGAAGGTTCATGTTGCCAGCAAAAGTGTAGTTTGTTGTCCTTTCGTGTAGGATACGCTTCGCTAGAACAAACACTTTCAGTATAGAATAATTTCGGAATTGGAATTTTTTAACATTCCAGCTTCTTTAGTAATAAGCCCTCGAATGGGGAAATGGAAACGTTGTACCAGGAAGACAAAGAACAATGGAAACAATGAACAAAGCAATATTCTCCTAACGGCGTTACTCACCATGAAGACTGTATCCTGTAGATGGTACATAGTAGTGAAGGACAGCAAATATGAAACAACCTTGTTTATAGAGATCGAGAGCCATTCACAGCGCCTTGTTTCTATCGGCAGCACACTGATCTATTTCTAGCCGGGCCAGACCGGCAAAACAAACATGAACTTTTAGTAATTGCAGACAAGGTCAATGCTATCCCAGCAAGCTCCCTGCGACTGCTTGTGCTCAGCATAGGGGGGAGAGTTTGTTTGCTTGAAGAATTAATAATTTAAAAGCGATTGCGGGTTTCGAGCTAGGGGTCGAAACATATTAGATGTAATGATTTGATGACTGAGAAGATTGATAGATAGGAGGGATGGCGTGGGAGTTTGACTTTAGGGCGTGGAGCCTGGTAGGATGGTTGAAATACTGAACAAGTCGTTCTGGTGAAGAGGGATATACTATTGCTAGATAGTTAAGCTATATTACTGCTTTGACATTAAGGTAGATGACGGCTTGACGAACCACGTATACAGCAGCTGGACTGTATCGAAGTGCGCTTCTTGACGGTTGAATACGTTGATGTCTCGAAAATCCTACCGAAGAAATAGGCTTGCATGAATTATTCTTAACATGATGAGTTAGCTTGATGTGGCTGTTGTCGAACATTTGGCTATTGCGACGGTGCATTATCTCTTCAATGACTTATTTCCGTGTGTTTGATGTTCATGTTATGGCTATAGTTTGGTAGTCTGGAAGCATCAGATGAGAAGAACACTCACTAGCCGCATGTATGTTCTGGCTCTTCGTCGAATCTAGCAACCGACATTGCACGAAGAGACTCTTTGTCCTTTTTGTGACATGGAAAAAAGATTTTAAGCATACAGGCCTTTTACTCAAGCTTTTATATCTTGTCAAGAAAGTATATGAAATCATTAGTAGATTTTGGTTTTTCACTGACCGTGTCTATAAGCTCGTGAGACAATACTGATGACATACTTTCAAATATTGGCACAGGTTTGTGAGGGTAGAAAGAATATTTTGAATTTTAAGGATTATGCTTGTGCTTGCCAAAGAGATTCCATAGTACATACATAGTAAAAGAGCGTTTTAAGGAAATTTCGAAAAGTACGAAACGGCTGGAAAACTGTAGCCTGTAGTTCTAGGATATTATTTGAAACAAGCTTGACTTGCCAATTGCCATACAAGATCCACTCACCGGTAGCGCGTATACTCCGGTGACGGAGCACGGGATCTTTCCGTTCGTCTAGATTCATACATCTGTAGCCACCAGAGAATCCGAGCTTGACCCGTGTTCAGAGCTGCTGGAGCCTCCCGTGCCTCCGTACTTGTCATCACCTTTGGAGCTTGGATTACTGTGCTTGCCGTCCCCATATTTTGTTCTCCACGAGTCCTTGCGATCGTGATCGGAATAGTTGCCCATCTTAAGATTCTTCGTGTGAAAAATGACGAGGACTGCGGTGGAGGTGAAGATGGTTTGCAATCGAAGAAGGAATCTAGGTAATGTGAGCCGGTCCTGAGATCCGAGATCGTCAGAAGATTTGACGATTTAGAGATACAGCTTAGCTTACAAGATGCTTCTATAGTGACCATCTTATATTCGGAACATATGTGACAACCGGGTTTTATGACTTGAGAAAGTGCTTTCTTGATAACAGCCCAGACGTCCCCTGTAGGCGTAGGACATGGTCTTTCTTATTCCACTGCGACAAACTCTTTCTCAGCACAGCTTTATAGTTGTTCTTTCTCGATAGACGACATCCCGAAAAAGAACTTCCCAATGAATAACGAGGCCATTCCTGGTTAACCTCGGCAAGTCATATCTTCATACAACCTCAAACTCTTAGGTCTAATTCTCTATGTTGAACATGAGAGATATTCCTTGATTGGATACGACAAGGGCCTTATCTTGATACAATCTCAGACACCTTCTTATATTTGTACGACTACTTTAATCGCATGCAAAGTCTCCATGTTTTGACTTCGATTTTAGCTTAGACATTGTGAATTTCATTCCCTATTTCTATTGGTGGAGATCACTGGTTGTGAGCAAACACCTGGTGTTGAAGAAGACTTGAGCACCTGCAATAATGCTCACCTTTCATACTTCCCAAAAGTCCTTGTTCAGTGTCAGAGACTATTTCTCAATAGTAGTCCCACGAATCGACCACAACAGCCGGTTCACGAGATACTTCTTTCTGTTTCTGTGCCTCTTTGATATCGTTGTCTTTTATCCTTTTCGTTTCCGCCTCCTTACTGCTCCGCTTTGCGGCTGCTGCTTCTCTTTTGCTCTGTTCCCACTCTAAATCAGTTTGCCTTCGCTCTGCTGTTTCCATCTTGCTCTCTTCCAAGGCTTCGTATGCAAATTCGCTCACATCCTCCATCCAGGCTTTTATGCCTGTGTGCTTGGCGCTTGAGCTACTAGGCTTATCCTCCCCGTATTTCGCAACCGAGTCGTCGCAGTCGTGGTCGGGTTTCTTGCCCATCTTGTGGTATTCGGAGAATAATTCTAAGGGAAAGAAGGTACGGTAGAGCGGTCAATATGTGAGATTGTTGTAGATCGAAGACGATGTTCAGATATATAAGCCGGTTTCAGTTCGAAGATCTGAAAATGCAGCCTGTCAAATGCTTTCATAGCGATGATCATTTTATATTTGACTCTACAGGGCACATCTGCTAGTTAGTCTTTGTGATTTCGACAAGGCCATTCTCGTTGTCTCTCAATGCAAGATCAACGTGGATTATAGCGATAGTCGAGCGCTCCCTTGGACAATGTCATTCATCTCCTCTTGCAATAAATAACATTGTCTTGACGTTGGGCGGTTCAAGATTTCCAGACTGAAGACCTGTCACCTTGAGAATCGATGGGATTGCAGTTGGCTAGTATCCCTTTGCCCGTCAGTTATACGGCCCACCCTAAATATAGCATACAATCACCACCACTAGTAAGGGTTTTCGGATAGTTAGTAAGCACAGAACATTGTTTTACCTCGTCTCAATACCCCTCAATACCTTAAGTCTCGAAGCTCCCCTACAGTTCTATTGACTTTCAAAATGCCCCCACGAGGTTGCGAGTTTGACATTGCAGAAGAGCTGAATAACGTACCTGTTACACTACAAATGGAGGTTAACAAGATAGATAGTAGTAGTAAATACATCGAACGAAGGTTGAAGATAGAGAAGGGGTTACAGCCTTCTTCTGACTGGCTCGGCGAGTCGGGCTTAATACTTTAAACACTATTTCCCGTACCCATAAAGGTTAAGCTTCTACCATTATAGGTTTAGCTGTAGATCTGAAGGTGGGCCGTATAACTGACGGGCAAAGGGATAGAAGATTTTGTTATGTACCCGATAGTAATATGCCAGAGCGGTTTTCGGACGCGAAGGACCGAATGATCAATGCCTGATCCCAAGGAAAAGCCTTGGAAGGTCTCAAAAGTGACATTTTGCTGGGAGCCACAATGTTCTTCTCAGCGATGGTTTACCTTTCTGTCGAAAATACTACAAAAATTGTAGCTGCTCAATTACTGATATTTGGCTGTAAGTCTCATTAATCAAGATTAAAAGGGCAGCAGAAAGGAAGAAGACCTATCCAGTGCACGGGCCACATCATGTAGGGCTAGCCTTATCCAGGTGATCTACAAAGAAATTCTAATTTTAGAGCCTGGGAATAAAGGCAAGGGCTTCAAAACAATGTGATCGTTGAAGCACTTCCATCACATATACTCGTGTCTAGCAGATTGCTAGAGTCAAGGTAGAGCAATATCTTGATTAGACACAGGTCATTTCCAAATACCAGGGGACATTCCGATCGATTAAGAAAGACATTGGAGAAGCACTCCACGTAGAAATTATCCAGGCAGAAAGAAGAGCCTCTTCGTTAATCATCTATCGGCCAACCAGCCCACAGCTTCACACTATCCCAAGATAAGTGCACACTCCTGGAATCCTGAACCCAAAGCATCCCAGATCTACGAATATCAACTTCCACCATGTGATCCACTCACCTATGCCTTTCCACTTCCTCCTCCTTCTTTCTTCTCGGATCCCTTTGTCTTCTCTCCTGGCTCTGCCTTTGCTCTCCTTGTTTTCTTCCTCTTGCCAATTCGGCCGGCTCAAGCAAAAGCCTCATGGGGGTCATCCCCACAGTGGACGTATGGATCTTCGATGGGTCGTATACATCGTGCCATTCGAGGACATAGTATATTGCTCCGGTCTGAGAGTCGTAATACGGACATTCGGAGCACTTGATATGGTAGCAAAATGTGCACTCAGATGCTTCATCGATGTTTGAGGTGCCACAGTGGTGGCAATGCCACGGTCCGCTTGGCATTTCGTGAGAGATTTTAGGGTTGCTCGTGGCTTAGCTGTTGCTGGTGGTATGATAAGAGATTCATCGAATAATTTTGAGGGATAGACTTTTTACTAGGAGTTTCTAGGCCATTCAGACTGGTAAGAAAAGACAGGTGGATGATGGAAGTAGAAATGGATAAGAAGAAGCCGATTGTTCCCAGTTTCTATGCAGCGCGAGCAAAATTCGAATCTCGAACAGTACTTAGGTCGAGGCTGACAAGATGGACAGGATATTTTGACGGACGGACTATGTTTCTGTGACAATCATAGTCGCTGCAACGAAGTAATCCTGATGTTCGACTGTTCGAGTCTTGACAATAAGCCCATTCACATTAAAGGAAATGTTGTCCCTTGAAATTCGAAATTATCTCGAGCGTCTGCGGGGCGTATATCCGAATTTACAAGGCAAGATCGCGGATGTGTTTTAAACTAGTACGATAACGCTTTTGGAAAAGGACCAAGCAAGCTGGGAACATACATCAACGTCCTCGGATAAGGTAAGTTTATCGATCTGCCATGCCCCTGATATTCCATAGAGAGAACCAGTAAGCGTGTTTACTATGGGAAGAACTATTCTACATTGACATATTTACCATCAGCCCACCTTCTTCTATAACATCTTATTTCCCATATTTCATGCTTCATTGCCCGCACCTAAGCAAAGGCGGACACAGAGAGACCAACCATATTTATTTGCATCCATCAGTTTCCCGATCTTCCTCTTCCTCTTCTTCTTCTTCTTCTTCTTCGCATTCGTTAGACTTGCCTCACTATACCCTATCCCTTTTCCCAGACTCACACTCTGTTCCAATATTTCCAAGTTCTATAACCGAAATTTTCTTCTTCTTGGCGCTTCGCGTGTTTGTAGAAACCGGATAGTTCTCCTTTTGCTTCTTCGGGTTCTCTATATGTTTTCCGACTATATGGATGGGATCAGCAATGGGATTGATTTCCTCTTGCTCCCTAAGGGTTTCCACATCAATTTCGACGGTAGGGATGGGATCGATTATAATATCAGACTCGAGGCTGAAGACCTGGCATTCAGAGCACATGGGGTGATTGCAGCGATAACAAATGGGACTCCCATGGCGTGAAATATGGGCGCATCTGCAGCAGATGTGGGGACGGGATCTTGGGGCTGAAGTGGGAGATGAGGACGATGGATATTCAGGGTTTTGGTGTGCCTGTGATGCATAGTAAGCCGCGAAAAGCTCTGGCTGTGGAGCCCATTGTCCCACCCTGTTTCTGGCCATGTCTTGGGATTTCCAAAAGATGCATTGGATTGGAAGTGGATGATAGGAATGAAGTTCAATGGTTCGGCGCATAGCTGCGAAGACAATGCTTATTGGACGGAGGGTGAGACATAAGAGTTTCGACAATAGCATTGTTCTTCCAACCCTACCAATTCTTGTTTTGTTTTGTTTTGCTCCTTTCAGAGCTGCCCATTGTTCTGTTCCCACGCGAAATCATTCAGTTCCTCTTTTCTCCAGCTTTCAGCTTCTCCTTCATTTGCGTCGAATACTCCAATACCCAGAAATCTACTACCGAATTAGCACCACTCAACCCCGAAAACCCCAATCCAGAAACCACCA
>JAABUR0100008640.1_pt1 | contig 11695 bp, 9 predicted proteins | sample 5560091 | NCBI WGS metagenome assembly JAABUR01 (sample SAMN10711879, study PRJNA513375) | rock metagenome | isolation source: Antarctica rocks | place: Antarctica: Victoria Land, University Valley sud
TTCTCGCGGCTCGGTTGGTGAACCGGATTCGTGACGCGTTCGGCATCGCGCTGCCCCTTGGCGCGATCTTCGAGCATTCCACCATCACCGCCCTGGCCACCCTCATCGACACCTGGCACGCCCCGACCGACCGGCGCTACAGCCAAGCCCAAGCTCGCGCGGACGCTGCTCTTGACCTCCCGATACCGACCGACCCGCCGCCGTCGGTATCGGCCGGTCCGTTGGCAGACGTGCTGGTAACCGGTGCGAACGGACTAGTCGGCGCCTTTCTGGTGCACGCTCTGCTGAAAGACACCGACGCTCGCATCTGGTGCCTGGTGCGAGGAGCGGATGACGCTGCCGCGCTCGATCGTCTCGCCACCGCCGGCGCCGCGCTGGGACTCTCGCCGCTGCCGGCCGATCGCATCGACGTCGTCGCCGGAGATGTGGCACAACCGTCCCTTGGGCTATCTGAGGCCCGCTACCGAGCGCTCGCGGACACGGTCGACACTGTCTTCCACAACGCGGCCACGGTCAGCCTCCTACGCGCGTATCCGTCACTGCGGCAGGTCAACGTCCTGGGCACCCGCGAGGTCCTGCGATTCGCGGTCGAAGGCCGGCGGAAACACCTGCACCACACCTCCACCCTGTCCGTGATCCCGTGGCTCGCTTTGGACAAGCCGCACTGGCCCTGCGAAGAGGACGTCCCCAACGTCGACTTCCTCACCAACGGCTACGCCCAGACGAAGTGGGTGGCCGAGCAGCTCGTCCGGCGAGCCGGCCGAGCCGGGGTGCCGGTCACCGTTCACCGGCTCGCGCGCATCACCGGTGACAGCCACACCGGAGCGTGGTCGGCGAACGACTTCCTGGCGCGCATGCTGATCACCGCCGCGCGCACCGGCACGCTGCCTCGCCGGGAAATGGGGGAGTTGTGGACGCCAGTTGATCAGGTGACCGCGGATCTGGTTCACATCGCCCGACGCGGCGAAGCCGACGGACTGATCATTCATCACGCCGACACCCGCCCGGTAGATGCGTTGACTCTGCGTGAGTGGTTCGACGACGCTGGCTTTCCCGTGACCCTGCTTGATTGGCCTGAGTGGCTGGACGCCATCGAGCAGGACACCGACGGCCCGTTGCAGCTTTTCCTCACGACGTTGCGGTCCATGCCCCCTCGCGAGCCGAGCGGCCGCCGCCCCGACCCGCCCTTCGCGGTAACCAATCTGCACAATGGCCTCGCCGGTCAAGCTCGATCCAGCCGACTCGAGCCGGGGCCCGAGTTGCTCGGCAGATATCTGCACCGCTTTGCGGCAGAGGGCCGCCTAAGCGATCCCACGTCCTGGTGAGATAAGAGGGTGCAACGTGAATTCGCAGACGACCGGACCTGACGACGCAAACCTGGTGGACGTCCTTGCCAAGATCTGCGGTCAGGCGCTCGAGCTCGAGCACGTGGACACTGACACAGGCCTGTTTCGGCTCGGAGCGACCTCGCTCGAGCTGGTCGACCTCTCGATGTCCATCGAACAGTCCCTCGGCGTGGTTGTTCCCATGGAGGTGCTGCTGGCCGGGCCGACGATCTGTGAGCTGACGGACTTTGTCGCCGCAGGCCAGTCAGCCGGCGGAAACGCTCGGCCGGACGCCACCGCGCTCGCCGAGCCGGACGCGCCGCGGCCGGCCCTGCGGGGCCCCGAGTCCGCGCTGTCCTTCGCTCAGGAGCGGGTCTGGTTCATCGACCAGTTGACGCCCGGTAACATCGCTTACCAGATTCAGCATCTCCTCCGGTTGCACGGGCCGCTGTCCAAGGCACACGTGGCGCAGGCGCTCGCAGTGATCACGGAGCGCCATGAGACGTTTCGTAGCAGGATTGTCACAACAGGTGGTGAGGGGCGGCAACGCGTCGACGACATGGCCGAGCCTGCCGTCGAGTTCATCAATCTGGCGACTATTGACTCGGCCAGCCGGAAACCGCTAGCCGAGATCGTCGCGGCCCTGGTCCGCCGGACGATCCCAATGAGCGACGCGCCCATGCTGCGCTGGACGCTGTTCCGGCTGGCGCACGACGAGCATGCGTTGCTGCTGATGCATCACCACACAATCTTCGACGGGTACTCCCTCGGCGTCCTACTGACGGAGTTCGTGGCCGCCTACCAGGCGCTTGAGCGGGGCAGCACCCCCGAGTTCCCGGAGCCGCCCGTCCAGTTCGCCGACTTCGCGCAGTGGCAGCGGGATTGGATCACCAGCGCCGACGCCAAGCGTCAACAAGCGTTCTGGCATCGCACCTTGAACGCTCAGCTGCCACCCCTGGACCTCCCCGGTTCGCGCCCGCGCCCATCGCACCAGAGCCTGTCCGGCGCCGCCTACCGCCAGGCCCTATCGCCCGGACTCTACGGGCAGGTCGAGCAGTACGCCTCCGCCCACGCCGCCAGTCCCTTCACGGTGTTTCTGGCCGCGTTGGCCATCATGCTGGCGCGTTACACCGGCGTGGAAGACATCCAGATCGGGACGGCGGTCGCGAACCGCCGGCGTGACGCCACCAAGACGCTCATCGGCATGGTGTGTAACACCGTTGTGCTGCGCATCGACATGAGCGGAGAGCCAACCTTTGCCGAGGCGGTCGAGCGCGTACGACGGATGACCACGGAGGTTCTCAACCACCAGGACTACCCGTTTGAACGGCTGGTAGAGGAGATCAACCCCCGGCGCAGCGCCGCTCACAATCCGCTGTTTCAGATAGCCCTCACCTTCCAGAATACGCCGCTGCCGCCGCTGCAGTTCTCCGGTGTCGACGCGGAGGTCGAGTCCCTCCGTAACGGATCCGCCAAGTTCGACGCCGAGATCATTGTTGTTCCCCCACGAGGGCAAAGGGAGGCAGCGTCGACCGGAGAATTGATCCTGGAATATGCCACCGATTTGCTTGAGCCGGCCGCCGCGCGTCGCATGGCACACTACCTGCTGACGCTGTTGTCCGAAGTGGTCGCCCCCGAAGTCAGGGCCGCTGGTGGTGATGTGTCAATTGGTGTTGGTGAGGTGGTGAGTTTCCCGGGTGGTTTGGTGTTGGGCGGTGGCGCTGGTGATGTGGCGGTCGTGGATGATGAGGTTTCGGTCTCCTATGAGGTGTTTGATGAGTGGGTGGGTAGGTTTGCGCAGCGCTTGAGGGCGTTGGGTGTGGGTCGTGGCGTGCGGGTGGGGGTGTGCTTGCCGCGGTCAGTGGAGTTGCTGGTGGCGGTTTGGGCGGTGGCGCGGGCGGGTGGGGTCTTGGTGCCGTTGGACACTTCGAGCCCGGACGTGCGGTTGCGGGGGATGGTGGGTGACGCGGGGGTGGCGTTGGTAGTGGATGCGGGCTCAGGGAATTGGGGGGTCCCGTGGGTTGGTGTGCCTGCGATGGGTTCGGGTGGTGCGGCGTTGCGGGCGGGGGTGGTTGAGGTTGCTGATGACGATCCGGCGTATGTGTTGTTCACGTCGGGTTCGACAGGGCGGCCGAAGGGTGTTGTCGTCTCCCGCGGTGCTTTGACTAATCGTTTATCGTGGATGGTTCGAGATCAGGGTCTGTGCTCTGCGGACCGTGTTCTGTGTAAAACGGCTATTGGTTTCGATGTGTCGCTGTGGGAGTTGTTCGGCGTTCTGCGTGTGGGTGGGCAGGTGGTGGTCGCGCGGGACGGTGGGCATCGGGACCCGAGCTATCTGGTGGACGTGATGCGGCGTTGCCGCATTACGGTGGTGCACTTCGTGCCGTCGATGTTGCCGGTCTTTCTCGATGCCTTGTGCGCTGACGGTGCTGGTCTTCCTGACCTACGTCTGGTTGTTTGTAGTGGTGAGGTGTTGCCGCCGGACCTGGCTCAGCGCTGTTTGAAGATGTTGCCGGAGGCGCGGTTGGAGAACTTGTATGGCCCGACCGAGGCGGGAATCGACGTGAGTCGCTGGCGGTGTGTGCCAGGTTGGTCGGGGGTGCGGGTACCGATTGGGTCGGCGGTGCCGAATACGCAGCTTTATGTGTTAGACGGTGCGGGTGATCCGGCGGCGGTGGGCGTGGTGGGGGAGTTATTCATCGGTGGTGTTCAAGTCGCTGAGGGGTATGCGGGTGCGCCGGGCTTGACGGCTCACCGGTTCGTTCCGGATCCGTTCACGCCAGGTGGGGGCCGTCTGTATCGGACCGGTGATCGTGGGCGATGGTTGGACGGGGGTGCTCTGGAGTTCCTGGGCCGAATGGATGAGCAGGTCAAGATTCGTGGTCAGCGGGTGGAGCCGGGGGAGATCGAGGGGGTGTTGGCGAAGTTCTCCGGAGTGCGCGCCGCCGTGGTGATGGTGCGGGACCGCCAGGCCGGGGAGCCGGTGTTGACGGCCTGGGTGCATGCTCCGGGGCCGGCGGTGCAGGTGTCGGCATTGCGGGATTACTTAGTCCGGCGGTTGCCGGCTCATATGGTTCCGGCGGAGTTTGTGGTGGTGGCGGATTGGCCGCTTAATGCCAGTGGGAAGACCGATCGGCTGGCGCTGTTGCAGATGCCGGCGGTGACCGGGTCGGCCAGTGGAGGGCCGGTGGCTGGTTCCGGTGGTGGGGCGACGGCGACCGAGCGTGAGTTGCTGCACATGTGGGAGCAGTTGCTCGGGGTGCCCAGGATGGGCATCGGTGACGACTTCTTCGATCTGGGTGGTCATTCGCTTCTCGCGGCTCGGTTGGTGAACCGGATTCGTGACGCGTTCGGCATCGCGCTGCCCCTTGGCGCGATCTTCGAGCATTCCACCATCACCGCCCTGGCCACCCTCATCGACACCTGGCACGCCCCAGGGCGGGAGGAGGCCGACGCCGCAGGGATCCGGGCATGAGCCAGGACTGGATCACCATTAGGCATCCGCGGCCGGAAGCCCGCATCCGGTTGTACTGCCTGCCGCACGCCGGCGCCGGCGCCTCCGTCTTCCTGGCCTGGGGCAAGACCGCACCGGACTGGTTGGAGGTGTGCTCGGTGCAGTTGCCGGGCCGCGAGAACCGGCATGGTGAGACGTTGTACTCGGACTTCGCCGCCCTGATCGCAGCGTTCGGACCCGTCCTGGCTTGTCACGTCGACCAGCCTTACGTCCTGTTCGGGCACAGCATGGGAGCTCTGCTGGCCTTTGAATTGAGCCGGTGGATGCAATCTGGACAGTGGCGCACTCCGAGCCTGCTGGTCGTGTCGGCCTACCGAGCCCCGAACCGGCCACCCCGCGACCGCTCTACGGCCAACCTGCCGGACGATGAGTTCTTGGCCAGTGTGGCGGCGTTGAATGGCACACCCGCGCAGCTCTTAAAGGACCCTCGCCTGCGGCGGCTCCTGTTGCCCGTGCTGCGCGCCGACTACGCCGTCTGCGAGAGCTACGTCTTCGAGCCAGTGCCCCTCCTCGACTGTCCGGTCTCGGTCTACGGCGGTATCAATGATACCGACATATCACGCGTCGATCTCGAAGCGTGGAGCGCCTTGACGAGCGCTTCGACATCCGTCCAGCTCTTCTGGGGTGATCACTTCTTTATCCGCAGTGCACAGGAGCGAGTTCTTGCCGTGGTGTTCGCCCAGGTCGCCGGTCAAACCGGAAACTGATCTCACTATTGGAAGGAGGACGTCGGATGCTGACGCGCGACGTTCGTCAGAAGGTCGACGCCGAGACCGGCGGACGCACGCTCCTGAACGGTGTGGGCCTCCCTGCCGGCGAGGTGGAGCAGTGGCTCGGCCTGGCCGGCCCACCGATGCCGACCTCTCCTCCCTTGCCGCGGAGCGTCTTACCAGACCACACGGCCGCCGTTCTCCGCCAGCTTGGCGCCGGCGAGGCGTTGCTGGATCGCCTGCCGGAACGCCGCCGTCGCAACCCGCGCGAGGAGCAGGCGGTAGCGTTTGTCCGGAGGCAGCTGCGGAGGACGCGGGAAGAGTTCCTGCGGCACCACGTCCTCCCGGTGTACGCGGAACTGACCGAGGGTTTCACCCGCCCGCAGCGGGTGGCGCAACTGCTCGAGGCGGCCTCGCATCGCTTCCCCGGACTGCTGCCGGATAGAGCGAAGGTGGCTGCCGACGCCGCTCGGCCACTCGGTGCCAAGGAAGGCTACGAGCTCGACCAGGCGATCTTCGTGCATCACTTGATGACTGCTCCGGCGGCGGGTAATGACATAATCGCCGCCATGCGGGCGCCACATCCGGAGGCGCTCCACCTGCGGCGAGCCTTTCGGGACACCGGACGTGTCCTTCTTCCCCACGCCGAGGTCGTCCGTGAGGACGGGCACGGCTACGTCCTGTTGCGCAACCCGAAATACCTCAACGCCGAGGACGAGGCCACCAACCTGTCGTTGGAGATCGCCGTCGACCTGATTCTGCTCGACGAGCGGACCGATGTCGGTGTGCTGCGTGGCGCGCGCATAGAGCGTCCTCGCTATCCCGTGACCCGTGGCTTCAACTCCGGGCTCAACCTGACCCACCTGTACGAAGGCAAGATCCCTTACCTCTTCTTCATTGAGCGGGAGCTGGGATACGTCAGCAAGATACAGCGCGGACTCGCTCCACCGGCGGAACCGGTCGATCCCGCCGACCGGCCTCGGGACGCGGGCGAGAAGCTTTGGATCGCTGCGGTAGACCGGTTCGCCATCGGCGGTGGTCTGCAACTGCTCCTGGTAGTCGATCATGTGGTGGCCGCGGAAGGGGCGATCATCTCGCTTCCCGCCGCCGCGGAAGGACTCATACCCGGGGCGGCGATCATGCGATTGTGGCGATTCCTTGGGGAGCGGGCCGCTCGGCGGCTGGTCTTCTTGAACCAGCCGATGAAAGCCGGAACCGCTGAGAGCCGACTCTTCTGCGACCGGGTGGTCCCCGCCCAGGACGTCTCGCAGACCGTGCGAGACATCGTTCCGGAGCTGCTGCGGGCGGGCCGCATGAGCGCCTTGGCGAACCGGCGCGCGCTCGGATTCTCCGTTGAGCCGCCTGAGACGTTCCGCCAATACATGGCGATATACGCCCGTGAGCAGGCGTACTGCCTGCTCAGTGAAGAGCTGAAGGACAACCTGGAGCGGACCTGGCCGGCGGCGAAGGCCGCGGGCGAATGCGAAACGAAGCTATCCCCTAGTGCGCGTAGCGAGGAAAGGAACCAGCGTGACTGAGACAACGTACCTCGTGGTGGTTAACGCCGAAGAACAGTACTCGATTTGGCCGTCGAGCAAGCCCGTTCCGGATGGATGGTTGCCGGTCGGCCCGGCGGGTAGCGAGGACGAATGCATCGCCTGGGTCGACCAGAACTGGACCGACATGCGACCGCGAAGCTTGCGTGAGCGCATGGAAGCTTGAGGGGTTCGACTTCGGCGCGGGAGGCTGCGCGGCCGCTGTACGGGGAGTTCGGGCAGAGCATTCTGCGTCTCTCGGTGCCATTGCCGCAGATCGCGGCCGCGCGCAGCGGTGTTGGGTGGACGGGTCCGGGTCCGGGTGCGCGGTTGCGTTGTGCTGGGTTAGGTGCTTGTCCACCGGCAAATGCCGAGCTTCACCCATGCCCCGGCGACGGTTAGGTCTCCCGTAACCCACGGTTTGTGGAGCAGGAGTGTGGCGACGCCCCCGGCGGGCCACTGAGCCTGCTGCCCAGACGACTCCTGGCCGGCGGCGTCACTCCAGCTCTACCCGGCTCGCGCGAGCCCCTCGGCCACTGCCGCTTGGAACGCTGCGAGGCGCGACAGGGACGGTCGGGCTCGCGCTACCGCTTCAAGCAGAGCTTGCCCGGACGACATGAGACTGGCGGCCTGAGCGAACTGCGGCAGGACGTACTTGCCTCGAACGACCGTCCAGCGGCCGTTAGCGCTGTTCGCCACATGCGCCGACCCGCTTGGACGCACTCCTCGAGGTCGTCTGTCAACGACGGCCGAAACCTGGTCAGCTGGCGACGGCTGAATCTGGACAGTCAGTGGGTCACCCCCTCGGGGAGTAGGTCGGTGATGGCGACGGGTTCGTCGCAGTGCGGGCAGCGCCCGCCGGGCCCGACGACGGCGCAGAAGACGCCGCAGTCGTCGCAGCGTTGCTGGCCGAGGTAGTGGGTGTCGCACTTGGGGCAGGCGTAGACGGTGTGTGGCCGGCGTGGCCAGGACGATCGGTCTCGACCGGGTCGCTTGGCGCCGCCGGTAGGCGGTCTCTCGGCAGGCTTGGCTGCAGTAGTCCTGCCGGCGCGACGCCGCCGAACCCGTGCTGCGTGCGGACATCGACCGGCTTCCCCGGCCGTATCGAATGGAACGTCGGCTCGCTGCAGACCGGTCAGCGGATCGTCCTGCAAGCCGCCCGCGACGTCGCCGGCGCAGACAGCGTCCGCGCCCTGGAGATGGCGGTGCTCGGCACCACCCTGGCCACCTTTGGCGCGGGCACCGCTTCCAGCGAGGACCTTGACTTCTACCTGCCGCCGCCAGCGGACCGCGCACCGGCGCGGCTCCGCTGCCTAGCGCCCTGCTGGAAGGACACCAGCACGTCCGGCGCGGCCAGATGCGCGCGGCAGCCACCCGCCCTGAGGCAGGCGTTCCTCATCGCCGAGACACTGCCTGCCGACGCCGATCCGCTGGCGAACCTCGGCACCGGCGCGATGCACCTCGGCGATCACGAGATCACCAGGCGCAGCTACGGGGGACTGCTCGCCCTGGCCCGCGACGCCGGTGCCGTCACCACCGTGGTGCTGGCCCTGGCGCGGCTGCCGGCCGGTGATGTTCCAGCCGGCCAGTGGAGCGCGGCGGACGCGGCCGCGGATGAGGCTCTGGTCCTCGTGTTGACGCTCACGTGAATCTGCCCAGACCTGCTCACTGAATCTGCCCACCTGAGCAACCCGCCGATGCGGTCCCACCCGATGTCGGTGGGCTCCTCCGACGCTCGTGGTCTGACCACCTCGAGCCGTCGAAGGAGCCCGTACGGACGCTCACATGGGAGACGACTGTGGAAGCGCAGGCACTGTTTGCGCAGGGCTGGACAAAGTCCGCGATCGCCCGGCACCTGGGGATCAACCGCCGGACCGTGCGGGACTACCTGGGTGGCAAGCGGGTGCCGGGCCAGCGGGCCCGGTTCGGCTCCGATCTGTTCGGGCCGTTCGCCGAGTACGCCCGGCTGCGGCTGGCGGCGGACCCGCACCTGTGGGCCAGCACGCTGTTCGACGAGCTGAGCCAGCTCGGCTATCTCGGCGCCTACCCGACCCTCACCCGGGCGCTGCGGATCCGCGGCTTGCGGCCGCACTGCGAGCCGTGCTCGGCCGCCCGCGGCCGCGACCATGCGCTGATCGAGCACCCACCGGGGGCCGAGACCCAGTGGGACTGGCTGGAGCTGCCCGACCCGCCGCCGGCCTGGGGCTGGGGTGTCGAGCGCTGCGGCGCCAGCAGCCCCTCGGCCCGCATCAGCCGGAGCACCCGCTTGCCCCCGACGTGCACGACGTGCGCTCGGCGCAGCCGGGCCCGGACCTTGCGGTAACCCTCACCGGCGAACGGCGAGGCGGCCAGGACCTCACGGATGAGCGCGACCAGCTCGACGTCACTGACCGTCCCCACCGGCCCCGGTCGGCTGGCGGCGTCGAGGCCCGGTCGCCCCGGACGAGCCCGGTAGGAGGCGGTCGAGCGCGGCGCGCCCAGGACCCGGCAGACCTGGGCCAGCGGTGCGGGCAGCTCGGCGCTCACCGCGGCCGCTTCGCCGGCGGGATCTCGAGCCCCCTTTTTCGCGCCGCGGCGCGCAGGATGTCGTTGTCCAGAGTCAGCTCGCCGACCTTGCGTTCGGCCTCCCGCAGCCGCCGGCGCTGCTCGAGGCTCATGCCGTCCTCGGCGGGGAGGCGACCCTTGAGCCCCACCTTGCCGGCGGCTAAGAACTCATCGCGCCAGGCGGCCAGCCGGTGCGCCTCCACCCGCAGCTCGCGGGAGAGCTCGTCGAGGCGCTCGCCGCGCAGCAGCCGCAGCACGGCGTCGGTCTTCTTGTTCGCCGACCACCGGGTCTCCCGAGCCCCGCCGGCCTGCTCCTCGGTCATGACGGCCATGGTCACCCTTCCTTATCGGGTGTCCAAGGAGGGCGGGTGCGGTGGAGGGGCTGGCTGGCCTGGGGCCGGCTGGCAGGGTTGACGTCGTTGCTGTGGCTGGCCGTGACTCGTGAAACGCCTGGCGCCGGCGTGATGCTCGCGATGCTTCGCCTAGGCCTCCAGTGGGCTACTGCCGACGGTGGCGAGCTCGGGGAGTTGGCCGGGGTGTCAGTGTGGTAGTTGGTCTCACATTCGGCGGGTGTGATTGTCCGAACTTGTCAACGGCAGCCCAAAACTGACTGTGAGAGTGGGTCCACCGGTTCCGCGACGCGGCGTCCGAGACTGGTGCTGGTGGCGGGGGCGTGACCCGAAAACTGATCGGCCCACCCGGTGGTGCCCTCAATGGGACTTGTCCGCTCTTGCTGCCGGCACCGGCCCGGTCGTCGTGCGTTGGCCTGATCAGAAGCCTGTCCGCCCTCGGGCGTGACTCATCACAGTCCTGCCGCAGCGTCGCTCGGACCGGCACCGACAACCGGTACTCCTCAGCCCAAGGAGCGACTCCATGCTGGCACTGGACCCGGGGCTTGACGTCGTCATCGGCGTCGACACCCACAAGCACACGCACACCGCGGCGGCCCTCCGCTCGACCGGCGCCGTGCTCGACCACTTGACGGTCCCCGCGGATCCGGCTGGCTACCGCCGGCTCATTGCCTTCGGGCAGCGCCACCGAGCGACGTTGTGGGCCATCGAAGGCACTGGCAGCTTCGGTGCCGGACTGACCGCGGCGCTGCTCGCTGGCCGTGAGCGGGTCGTTGAGGTCGACCGTCCGCAACGGCCGGCTCGTCGTGGCGGGGTCAAGAGCGACGACATCGACGCGGTGCGGGCCGCCCGGCAGGCGCTCGCCGGCGTCGGTCTCAGCGAGCCGCGGTGCCGAGGAGAGCGCGAAGCCATCCGGGTGCTGCTGGCCACCCGCGCGCAGGCGGTCGAGTTCCGCACCCGGGCGATCTCGGCTTTGCACGCGCTGGTCACCAGCGCCCCGGACGGGGTTCGGGAGCGGCTGCGGGCGTTGCCACTGGGACAGCTGCTGCGAACCTGCGCCGGACTGCGTCGCTCGGCCCGGCAGAACGCGGAGGAGTTCGCCACCGTCGTGGCCATGCGGTCCACCGCACGCCGGGCGCTCGCCTGCGAGCAGGAGGCGGCCGAGCTCGAGACCCAACTCCAGGGGCTCCTGCGCCAGCTCGCCCCCGAGCTGCTCGATCAGCTCGGGATCGGCCCCGTCGTGGCCGGTCAGCTCATTGCCTCGTGGTCGCACCACGGCCGAGTCCGTTCCGAGGCCGCCTTCGCCAAACTCGCCGGTGTCGCACCGATCGAGGCATCGTCGGGAACGGTCCTCCGGCACCGACTGAACAGGTCCGGTGACCGACAACTGAACCGCGCGCTCCACACCATCGTGCTGGTCCGGATGCGCCAAGATCCCGCCACGAAGGCCTATCTCCAGCGTCGCCTCGCTGAGGGCAAGACCATCCGCGAGATCAAGCGGTGCCTAAAGCGCTACGTCGCACGCCAGCTCTTCCGCCAGCTGGAGGCGCTCCCCCCGGCCGCTTGACAGGACATAGAAGCGTCCCCCTCGCGGCGGTGGCTTCAAGCGGTCATCGCAACGGTTGCGGACCAGAAGACCTCGTCGGGAGTCTTGCATGCCAGGCTTTCGCGGGGCCGTTGGTTGAGTTGGTCGACGATCTGTTGCAGGCGCTCTGGG
>JAABUR0100008641.1_pt1 | contig 11693 bp, 15 predicted proteins | sample 5560091 | NCBI WGS metagenome assembly JAABUR01 (sample SAMN10711879, study PRJNA513375) | rock metagenome | isolation source: Antarctica rocks | place: Antarctica: Victoria Land, University Valley sud
CCTACGATATACGGGGCTCCATAGCCCACGCCAGGATGCTCGGGGAGACTGGCATCGTCACCCAGGAGGAATCGCGAGAACTGGTACATGGCCTTGAAACCGTGCTCGCTGAGGTCGATGCTGGAGAGTTTTCGTGGACGCTCGCTGACGAGGACGTTCACACGGCGGTCGAACGGAGGCTCAAGGAACTGGCTGGCGACGTGGCGCTCAAGTTGCACACGGGCCGCAGCCGCAACGATCAGGTGGCGCTCGATCTCCACCTGTTCTGCCGAGATGCCGCCAAGGAGATCAGGGAAGGCTTGCTCGCGGCAATGCGGGCGTTCGTGGATGTGGCCGAGGAGAACCGCGATGTCATTCTTCCAGGCTACACGCACCTGCAAAGGGCGCAGCCGATACTGCTCGCCCATCATTTCCTCGCGCACTTCGGGGCCTTCCGCCGCGATCTTCGGAAGTTCGAGGCGGCAGGTGAGGCGGCGAACGTCTCACCGCTCGGGGCCGCGGCGCTCGGCGGGACGCCGCATCCCGTGGACCCCGCGCTCACGGCGGCTGACCTCGGGATGGAGCCGTTGGCGAACTCGCTTGACGCCGTCTCGGACAGGGACTTCGCCCTCGACCTCATGTACGCGTGCGCCGTGCTCGGGGTGCATCTCAGCAAGATGGGGGAGGAGTGGGTGTTGTGGACATCCTCCGAGTTCGGGTTCGCGGTCCTCGACGACGCATACTCGTCCGGGTCTTCGATCATGCCCCAGAAAAAGAACCCAGACGCCTTCGAGCTGATGCGCGGCAAAGCAGGCCGTCTCATCGGCAACCTGAATTCCTTGCTCATCACCATGAAAGGGCTTCCGCCGGGATATTCCAAAGACCTCCAGGAAGACAAAGAGCCACTGTTCGACGCCGTGGATACCGTGCTCGCCATGCTAGCCGTGCTGCCCGAGATGCTCCGCACCGCCCGCTTCGACGAAGGACGGATGTCTGACGCCGCCGGGGGATTCGCGCTGGCGACGGAGCTTGCGGATTTCCTTGCGATGGACGGGATACCCTTCCGGGAGGCGCACCACGCCGTTGGAAGGCTCGTCAAGAGGTGCGAGGAGCTTGGGATCACGCTGGAGGAACTTCCCGAAGACGAGCTCGTCGCGGTGCATCCGGCGCTCTCGGAGCTGCCGCGCGAACTGCTCACGCCGGATGGAAGCGTGGCAAACAAACGATCGGCCGGGTCAACGTCCCCGGCCTCCGTCGCGGCGCAGCTAGAACGCGCCCGTGAGTTCCTGGATCATACGGAGCGACCGTCAGCGGGCTAGAATATCGGCGGTCCTCGACACAGGAGGCAAGCTATGAAAATCGTACAGATGTCTGACGTTCACGTGGGTTCTGGGCTTTTTAGGGAGGATCTCCTTGAGGCCACCATCGAGGAAACCAACGCGATGCGGCCGGATCTCGTGGCGGTTGCCGGTGATCTCACGATGGAAGGACACCGCTGGGAGTTCGAGGCTGCGAGGGGTTACTTCGACCGCATCGAGTGTCCCAACGTCGTGTACGCGATGGGCAACCACGACGCCCGTAGCGTCGGTTACCGGCACTTCGAGGAGTTCTTCGGGATGCGCGAGGGTACTGTCACCGTGCCTTTCGAGGAAGGGGAGGCGAAGGTAGTAGTCCTTGACTCGACCAAGCCTGACCTCGACGAGGGCGAGGTAGGCCGCGAGCATTACGCGTGGCTGGATTCGGAGTTCAGGGGGTGGGATCGAGGCCCGAAGATCCTCATAATTCACCATCACATCCTCGCCGTTCCTGGCACGGGCCGCGACGTGAATAACCTGCGCGATGCTGGGGACGTCATGGCCATCCTGCGCGAGGTTGGCGTGGATATGGTCCTATCGGGACACAGGCACGTCCCGTATGTCTGGAGTATCTCGGGTGTTCGGATCGTGCATTCAGGAACCGTTTCGAGCATGCGCGTGCGCGGCGTGATGCCGCCTTCGTACAACGTGATCGAATTCAAACCAGATAGCATCAGCATCACGCTGCACGAACCAGGCAAGGGCGAGGCTGGACAGGAACCGCTGGCGAGCTTCTCCCGCAGACCAGTGACCACCAGCGAGTTCTACCCGGACTTCGAGCGGTTCGTTTTGTACGACAAGCTGCCGTTCCTGAAAGGAACCAGTGGCGCCCTCGGCAAATCCTCCGACACGCCCGATTCTTCGCCCTCGTCTGGCTAAGCGCCAGAGCGGGGGCTTCACCAGCCTGTGTTCCGGGTGCTTCGCGGGCCGACGATGGGCCTGGAGCGCCAGAGTAGCCAATACCGACTGGTAGCGCCGGGTATCCTCTGGAGTGTCCGTCCAGGTCCAGATCTGACAAGGAGGTTGGAATGGAAGACAGGGATCGCATGAACGTCACGGTGGCCGAGGCTGCCGAGTATCTCGGCGTCAGCCGCACGACGGTCCAGGAGATGGTGGACAACGGGCAGCTCAAGGCGGACAGGTTCGCCGGAGCCATCCACATTCCCCGCGAGGAGGTAGAGCGCATCGAGCGCGAGACCGCCCCATAGAATCAACTTCTTATCTGGAAGCCCCGAACTTCGGGTTGGGCTACAGGAACTTCGCCGCCGCTTCTAGCTGGCCGGTTTTCTCGAAAGCCTGTCGCATGAGGTCGCGGACTTCTTCGCGTTCTTCGTCGTTCCTCGCCTTCTCTTGGACGGTGCGGATGGACTCCTCGAGGCCGCCTTCGTCGAAGAAGATATCGGGAAGGGCGATGATGACCTCCCGGATCTGACGGTTTACGAAGTCAGGTTCGCCCGCGTAGACCCAGGCGTTGCGGCTGCGAACCCAGGCCCAGCCCTTCATACGGATGGTGTTCTCGATGTCCTCGTCTTCGAGGCCGACCATCTCCATGCGGAGGCGGTGGGCTGTTATGACCTCGGGCCTGATGCGGATGCTGGCTGACACGCTCCTAATTTAGCAGAACTTTCGGATACGTGGCTGCTAACTACCCCCGTCTTCCCACTCCGAGCAGCAGGAAGATGATGAAGTAGCCGCCGGCGGCGGCGAAAGCCGTGAAGTAGAAGCCGCTGGTATCGTAGTTGCCTCGTTGTTCGGGGGAGAGGGGGAGAGCCTTGACGAGCGCCTCAGCCGGCGACTCGAGCAGCCCGCCGAGGCTGTAAAGGGCGCTGGTCAGGCCGTTGGTGCCAGGTTCCACGTTGAGGTAGTTCATGCCGATGTGGAAGACTATCACCACGATCACAAACCCCACAGCCGTACGAATTAGCCCCATGTACTTGCTCCTTTCCGCGAACCACCCACGCCTGGGTCTTGCATTCAGCGCGGGGAGCCCCATGCTCTCCACAGTCTCCATCGGACCATCCTCGCCGGAAAGTATACTGTTTTCGTGGTCGGCTTTGGGACCCCGGATGTATGCCCCAGGATGCGCTAGGAACCGTCGTCCCCGCGCTTCGTGATGTGCCCTTTGACGACTTCTTCGCTGCGTTCTTCGACGGTTTCTTCGCCTTGCTCCGTGATAGCTTCTTCGCTTTGGGCTGTGACGGTTTCTTCGTTTTGCTCAGTGACGACTTCCTCACCGCGTTCCGTGATGGTTTCTTCGCTTTGATCGTTGATCTTGTTTTGCCTGGTGGTTCTCTGGCTATCGGCGGTGGGAGCCCTGCGGCGGGATACGGGTTTGTTGGCCCAGCGTTCCTCCAGCAGCAGCGCGAGGCCAGCCACTACGAAACAAACCAACCCCATCACGAACGTTGCGGGATCTCGTATCAGGATGCCGAATGAGGCGACGATGCCGGGAACCCACCATAGAACGAAGAGCAAACCAGCCCGGCGTACCTTGGAATCGAGCGCCATGAACACACCAAACACGGCGCCAGCCACCGAGGGCACAAGCAGAAGCACTCCCAGTATTGTCAGCAGAACCTTCACCGGGCTATTGTACCCGCCTATTCCAGATTCACCGGCGGCTCATTTCGCGCCGGTACGACTTCATCCTGGCAAGAAGGTCATCCCATCCGTGGCCGGGGCCTTCGAGGCGGTTGCCGTAGAGCGAGAATTTGTGGACCAGCTCGTGCAGCGCGCTCGCATCATCCGAGATGCAAAGGGGATCAGCGACTATGAGAACCTCCCAGTCCTCATGTTCCTTGATGTTGTTTATTGCCTCTTTGAGAGCGGGTTTGTGGTAGAGGAACTGGCCCGGTGCTTCGAGGTCTTCATACTCGACGACTATCTCGTGTCCATGCCTGGATGCGTAGGCAATATCCGAGGCCCGCTGTTGTTCGCGGGAAGGTAGCCCGCCATGTGGGTCAGTCCTTATGTAGAGGGCCGCAAGTGACACGGAGCGCGAATGATAGCACGCGAACCGTCTGATAATATTCAGTCGGGCCAGCGGTGCTACGCTCAGCGAAGCTGGCGGTGCGTCGGGACGTGGCGCAGTCTGGTAGCGCACTCGGCTGGGGGCCGAGTGGTCGCCGGTTCAAATCCGGCCGTCCCGACTTCCGGCTCTGGCCGGACCCTACACGCGAAGTTTACGGAAAGGCCGAAGATTTTGGACACACTGTATCTGCTGCTCGGCATCATTGGCTTCATGGTCCTCATCGCGGTCTTCTTCTTCGGGGGATTTTTGATCCTCGACTTCATCTGGGGCCGCCGCGGGGGCGACCTCTAACCCGTCTCTGGGTCCCGGATCTCTGATGCGGGCAAGCTCTCCCATCATCTTAGCTTTGTGATTCCCGCGCTCGACGGTCTCAGGGTGGTCGAGATCGAATGCCTCAGCCTGCACGAAGCCCACGACGAGGAACGCCTATCGCGCGTTCGCGCGAGGATCGAGGCCGAAGGCGTTCAACGCAACCCGGTGATCGCATCCCCATTCGGCGAGAATTACCTTGTCCTCGACGGCGCCCACAGGGTACAGGCCCTCAGCGGCCTCGAAGCCAACCTCGCCCTGGTCCAGATCGTCGAGCCACCAGCCTTCACAGAGAGCTGGGCGCACCTGGTCCGTGCGGCTGGCATCGAAAAGTTCCGAAATACCGAAGCCGTGGAGATGTCCGAAAGCAAATCCGGGAACGACTGGCTGGCTGAGGTGGAGACCGCCGAAGGATCTCGGCTCTGGCTTCGTTCCCGCGAACGGGGATTGTCTGCTGAGGTGCGGGCTTTGTGGGGTATGCAGGGAGGTTATCCCAGAGACGGTGAGGTGCGGCGCGTCGGGGCTGACGAGGAAGTGAAGCCCGTGGGGGACGAGGCGATCGTGCGTTACCGGGCTTTCTCTCCCGGGGAGTTGATCGAGGTGGTCCGCTTCGGGGCGATCCTCCCCGCTGGGATCACACGTTTTCGGATAGATGAGCGCGTTCTCGGCGTGCGTTTCCCCCTCACGAGCCTGCGTAGCAAGGATACGGCAGCCACCAACACGGACCTTCGCGCCTTCGTGGAAGAACGCTGGGGGGAGAACCGCATTCGGCGGTATGCCGAGCCTGTGGTGCTCTTCGAATGAAGTCCTGACTGAAGTTTATGCATCAGAGTTTCAAATCGAAATTGCTATGTGCTAAATTGCAAGCGTGGCAGAGAGATGCGGCCCTCCAGTAAGGATAGGAGCTACCGGCCCTCGACTCCGCCTACTCGATTTGCCCCACATTCTCATGTATCCGAACTGATGGAGATGATGTTTTGACAGCCACGGTAGTGCTCGGCCTCGCGTGGGGTGACGAGGGCAAGGGGCGGGTCTGCGACGCCCTGGCCTCGGACGCTGACTACGTCTCGCGTTACTCCGGCGGGAACAACGCGGGCCACACGGTGCGGGTTGGCAGCGAGGAGTTCAAGCTGAACCTCGTACCATCAGGCATCGTGCGCGAGGATGTGGTTTGCACCATAGGCAACGGGGTCGTGGTCAACCCCGAGGCGCTCTGCGAGGAGGTTCAGGCGCTTGAGGCGCGGGGTCTCAGCGTGCGCGACAGGCTCAAAGTAGACGGGCGGGCGCACCTGATCATGCCCTACCACATAGCCCTCGACTCGCACCGGGAACTCGCGCTCGGCGACGCCCGTATTGGCACCACGAACCGCGGCATCGGCCCGGCATACGAGGACAAAGTTGCCCGCTACGGCATCAGGGTCCAGGATATCTCGGACGAGGGGATATTGAAGGCCAAGCTCAAGGCGGCGCTGCGCGAGAAGAACGCAATCTTCGAGAACGTCTACGGCGAGAAACCTTATGAGGTGTCGGATCTGGCATCCTGGCTACTCGAGTACGAAGACTTCATGGCGCCGATGATCTCCGACACGGGAACGTTTCTGAGGGAGGGGCTGGAGAACAGGGAGAAGGTTCTGCTCGAAGGCGGTCAGGCGACGCTCCTGGATAACGACCACGGCACGTATCCCTTCGTCACTTCCTCCAACCCGACTGTGGGCGGCGCGATAGTGGGGAGCGGCATCTCGACGCAGTACCTGGAGTACGTCGTTGGCGTCACCAAGGCGTACACGACGAGAGTCGGGGATGGGCCGATGCCCACGGAGTTGTTCGACGAGACGGCGGAGACCATCAGGGAGGCCGGGCACGAGTACGGAACCGCCACGGGACGGGCGAGGAGGGTTGGGTGGTTGGATCTCCCCGCCGTCAAATGGGCGGCTTCCCTCAACGGGATCACGCACCTCGCCATCACGCTGCTCGACGTGCTCTCCGCCGTCGAGAAGGTGAACGTTTGCGTCGGCTACGAGATAGACGGCAAGCGGTTCGACGGATATCCGATGCACCAGACCGACCTGCACCACGCGCGCCCGATCTACAAGGAGCTTCCCGGATGGGATGGGGACATCACGGGATGCCGGATGAGGGTGGATCTCCCGCGCGAAGCGAGGGAGTTCGTGGAGTTCGTGGAGGCTGAGATCGGGGCTCCCCTCTGTATGATCAGCGTCGGTCCCGAGCGCGAACAGGCGATAGTCGAGAGGATTGCTGTCTAATGAGGGTGATGGTAGTCGGGGGCGGAGGACGGGAGCACGCGCTGGTCGAGGCGCTGGCCGCGAGCCCCCTCGAACCGGAGATGTACGCCGCGCCGGGTAACCCTGGCATCTCCCGCATCGCCCAGACCGTTGACATCCCGGCCGACGCCCTGACTGACCTGCGGGACTTCGCCGCCGAGCACGAGATAGACCTCACGGTGGTTGGTCCCGAATCTCCCCTGATCGGAGGCATCACTGAGTGTTTCTGGGAGGCCGACCTGAAGGTGTTCGGGCCATCGAGGGCTGCCGCCCGCATCGAGGGTTCGAAGGTTTTTGCCAAGGAGGTAATGCGCCACGCCGGGGTGCCGACAGCCAGCTTCGAGGCTTTCGACCTGGAGGCGCCAGCCGTCGCATACGCGCGTTCGCTTGACCAATTCCCGATGGTGGTCAAGGCGGATGGGGCTGCGGCTGGCAAGGGCGTCACCATCGTCCGCGACAGGGATGAGACTGAGGATGCAGTGCGGGCCGCTTTCTCCGGGAAGTTCGGGGCCGCGGGTGAGCGGGTGCTGATCGAGGAGTACCTTGAGGGAAGGGAGGCTTCGGTCTTCGCGCTCACGGATGGGGAGAACATCCTGCCTTTCCTCCCGGCCCAGGATTACAAGCGCATGTACGACGATGACGAGGGGCCGAACACGGGCGGGATGGGGGCGTACTCCCCAATCATGTGGATGGAGCCGACGACTTATGCCTCCGTGCTTGAGGAGATCATCCGCCCCACCGTGAAGCAGATGGCCCTGATCGGGGCCCCATATACCGGCCTCCTGTACGCTGGCGTCGTCGTCACCGATACAGGCCCGAAAGCGCTCGAATTCAACTGCCGCTTCGGTGACCCTGAGACTCAGGCGTTGCTCCCGAGGCTAGGTACGGACCTGCTCGAGCTCATGATCGCCGCCGGAGAAGAGGATATCGCCGGGAGGGAGATCTCCTGGTCCGGCGAGAAGTCCGTGTGCGTGGTGCTCGCCTCCGAAGGCTACCCCGAGTCATCGTCATCAGGGGATGAGATAGGCGGCCTGGACCAGATCCCCTCCGGCGTCTACGTTTACCATGCGGGCACGGAGGAGCGGGACGGCAAGTTCTTCACAGCCGGGGGCCGGGTCCTGAACGTTGTAGGAACGGGGGCCAGCGTGATCGAGGCTCGTGCGAGAGCATACGCTGCGGTCGAGGCGATCCACTTCCCAGGAATGCAGTACCGAACCGACATAGCCATGGAAGCGATGGAACTGGAGGATCTCTAGTGCCTGGCACGCCCCAAGTTGGAATACTCGTCGGCAGCAAATCCGATCTGCCCACGATGGAGAAGTGCACCAAACGATTCGAAGACCTCGGCGTCGAACACGAACTCGAAGTCCTCAGCGCCCACCGCAATCCCGAGGCTGTCGCGGAATACGTCTCCAATGCTCCGGAGCGGGGCGTCAAAGTCTTCATCTGCGCCGCAGGGATGGCCGCCCACCTCGCGGGCGCGGTCGCCGCGAGGACGAACCTTCCAGTTATCGGCGTACCCATCGCCGCTGGATCATTGGGCGGCTTCGACGCACTGCTAGCCACCGTCCAGATGCCAACGGGCGTCCCGGTCGCCACGGTCGCGGTAAACGGCGCGGCCAACGCGGCAGTACTCGCCGCGCAGATTCTGGCGCTTTCGGATTCCGAACTTTCGGAGAAGCTGAAGGGTTGAGTTTGTCCTCGGTGACAATGGTTCGAAACGCACTCAGGGTTGTTTCTCCGCTGCTATATGTGGCTGGTTACGTACTCGTCTTTGCGGCAGCGGTCATCGTGGCTACCTCGCCTGAGGTCGCGCGTCGGTTCGACACTTTGCCCGGTAGCTCCTATTTCGTCGAGAATATGGCTCTCGCGGTGGTTTTGCTTCTCCTGGTCTGTACCGTCTTGTTTGCGTTACTCGACCTGGCGCTTTACGGAATGGAGCGATTGCAGAGGCCCGTAATAGAGGATCACTTGCGGCACTGTGCGTTGTTGTATGCGGGGATTGTTTTCGTATTCATCGTCCTCGCGCTCTCGAATCTTGAGGCCGGCATGATGCAATATGGCTTGGCGCTCGCCGTCTGTGCCGTCGCGGCTTATGGAGTTCTGGTCGATGCCATAGTCGTGCTTTCGAAGCGGCGCTTCGCTCACGCGCAACCCGGAGGCGCGGCTTGATCGAACGCTACACCCTCCCTGAGATCGGGGCCGTCTGGACCGAGGAGGCGAAGTTCCGCGCGTGGCTGGAGGTGGAGCTTGCCGTCTGCCGCGCCCGCGCCCGGCTCGGTGAGATCCCGATAGATGAGGTCGAGGAGCTTGAGGAGAAGGCAGGCTTCTCTGTCGAGCGTATCGAGGAGATCGAACGCGAGACCAACCACGACGTTATTGCCTTCGTCTCCAATGTCGCAGAGACGGTGGATAGCCCCGTCGCCCGCCACTTCCACTTCGGACTGACCAGCTCTGACGTGGTGGATACGGCTGGCGCGTTGAGGTTGCGGGACGCGCTGGACCTCATTCGCAACGAGGCGAGGGATCTCGCCCGGCTGCTCGTAGATATGTCGCTGGAGCACCGCGAGACCGTGATGGTCGGCCGGACGCACGGTGTACACGCGGAGCCGACGGTTCTCGGGCACAAGCTGGCAGTGTGGGCGTTCGAGATGGAGCGGAACCTGGACCGGCTGGATCACGCGCGGGAAGTTGCGGCAGTCGGCAAGATATCCGGGGCGGTCGGGGTCTACGGGAACGTGGACCCGAAGGTTGAGGCGCTGGCGTGCGAGGAGCTCGGTATCGCGGCAGCACAGGCTTCGACGCAGGTCGTGCAGCGCGACAGGCATGCTGAGGTGCTCTCGACGCTCGCCATCGTCGGTTCGACGGTGGAGAAGATAGCGTTGGAGATCCGGGGCTCCCAGCGAACCGAGATCCGTGAACTCTCTGAGCCTTTCGGGCGCGGCCAGAAGGGCTCCTCGGCGATGCCGCACAAGCGAAACCCGATCCTGTGCGAACGCCTCTGCGGCATGGCCCGCCTGATGCGCGGCTACGCCCAGGTCGGCTTCGAGGACAACGCCCTGTGGCAGGAACGCGATATCAGCCACTCCTCAGCCGAGCGCGTCGTGTTGCCGGACGCAACCATCGCAGCCCTCTACATGCTGCGAACCGTCGGCCGGGTATTGAGCGGCCTCGACGTGAACCAGGAGAGGATGCGCGAGAACCTGAACCTCGGCGGCGGCATCGTGTTCTCCGGGCGCGTGCTGCTCGCGCTGGTCGAGGCCGGGATGAGCCGGGATGATTCGTACAGGATCGTGCAGGGTGCGGCGATGCGGGCCTGGGCCGGTGAGGATGGGTTCCAGGATCTGCTTGCGGAAGATGAGGAAGTGCGGGAAAGGCTTGGTTTAGAGTTGGATGGGCTGTTCGATCCAGCATACGCGGTGCGAAACGCTGGTGTGGTGTTCGAGCGGGTGGAAGAATTGAAAGGAAGGTTGGAGCGTGACTGAGACTCTGCTATACGAGGGCAAGGCGAAGAAGGTATTCACCACCGATGAGCCGGACGTTCTGGTTCATCGCTACAAGGACGACGCGACGGCGTTCAACGCCAGGAAGCGTGGTTCGTGGGAGGGGAAAGGCCGCACCAACGCCACGATGAGCGCGGCGCTCTTCGCGTATCTGGAGACGAACGGGGTGCCAACGCACTTCGTCGAGCAGGTGGACGACACGTCCATCAAGACCAAGAAGCTCACGATGCTGCCGGTCGAGATTGTGGTTCGTAACCTCGCCACCGGCTCCATAAAACGGCTGCTCGGTTTCGAGGAAGGCCGTCGTTTCAAGGCCCCGATCGTCGAGCTATGCTACAAGGACGACGACCTCGACGATCCGCTCGTCAACTGGCACCACCTGCGCGAGCTTGGCGTTTCGGATGAGGATCTGGAGTTCTGTGAGGAGTTGGGGCTGAAAGTAAACGAGATTCTGGCTCCGTTCTTCGATGAGCGTGGGATCATCCTGGTGGACTTCAAGATAGAAGTCGGGAAGGACGAGTCTGGACAGCCGATGCTGGCGGATGAGATCAGCCCTGACACCTGCCGATTCTGGGACAAAGAGACGAACGAGAAGCTGGACAAGGACCGCTTCCGAAACGACATGGGAGGCGTCGAAGACGCGTACGCCGAGATGCTGCGCCGCGTCACCGAGAAAGGGGCTCTCTAGCTTGAAAGTCCGCGTCCTCGTGAGGCCGAAGGAAGGGATCCTCGATCCGCAGGGCGAGGCGGTGCGTGGCGCGCTCCCGGCGCTCGGTTTCGGGGGCGTGGAGACCGTTCACGTCGGGCGTCTGATCGAAATGGAGCTGGAGAACACAGACGACGTTGACGCCATGTGCCGCCGTCTGCTCGCAAACCCGACGGTCGAAGAGTACGAGTGGGAGGTGGTTTCGTGAGTCGTGAGGTCGTAAGTAGTAAGTCGAGAAGAAAAATACGACTGACGACTTACTACTTACTGGAGCGGAGCGGAGCGACATGAGAATCGGCGTCACCGTCTTCCCCGGCTCTAACTGCGACAGGGACGCACTGCACGCTATCGAGTTGATGGACGCGGAGCCTGTGGAACTATGGCACGCGGATGCGGACCTCAAGGGCTCGGATGCCGTGATCGTACCTGGTGGATTCTCGTATGGAGACTACCTGCGCCCCGGCGCGATCGCCCGCTTCGCAGCCGTGATGGGGCCGCTGGAGGAGTTCGCAAAAGTCGGCGGCCCCG
>JAABUR0100008642.1_pt1 | contig 11693 bp, 8 predicted proteins | sample 5560091 | NCBI WGS metagenome assembly JAABUR01 (sample SAMN10711879, study PRJNA513375) | rock metagenome | isolation source: Antarctica rocks | place: Antarctica: Victoria Land, University Valley sud
GCGACGCGTGGCGACTCCCCTGTTCGCGGCGGCGCGGCGGCGGGAGGCTTGGCAGGCGATGACGGATGCGATCATGACGTTCGTCGAAGGCGCGATGGGCTCGCCCTGGCTCTACCTCGCGCTGTTCGCGTTCGCGGCGATCGACGGCGTCATCCCCGCCGTGCCGAGCGAGAGCCTCGTGATCACCTCCGGCGTGTTCGCCGCGAGCGGCGAGCCGAACCTCGCCGGGATCGCCGCCGCCGCCGCCCTCGGCGCGTTCGCCGGCGACCACCTGTCCTACCTGCTCGGCCGCACCGCCGGCGGGCGGCTGCTCGCACGCGTCGCGCCCGGCAGCCGCAAGGCGGCGGCGTTCGAGCGCGCCCGCCGGCTGCTGGCGGACCGGGGCGGCACGATCCTGATCGTCTGCCGCTACATCCCGGGCGCCCGCACGGCGATCACGCTGACCGCGGGCGCGGTCGCGCACCCGCTGCGCTCGTTCTCGCCCTACGACGGCATCGCCGCGCTGTCGTGGGGCGCCTACTGCGCGCTCGTCGGCTACCTCGGCGGCGCGGCGTTCGAGGGCCAGCCGTTCAAGGGGCTCGCGCTCGGGCTCGGCCTGGCGCTGACGGTCACGTTCGCGGTCGAGCTGATCCGGCACCTGCGCCGGCGGCCCGCGCCGTGCACGCCATACTGACGGCCTGTCCTCCACCGCGTTACGTGTGGTGTCCGGAACGCTCTTCTTCCCGCGCGGCGGATCGGCGTTCGTGACCCGGGCCCTCTGCCGGGCGCTCGTCGAGACGGGCGTCGACCTCAAGCTGCTCGCCGGCTCGCGCCACGACGCCGGCGGCCTCGGCGACGCCGCTCGCTTCTACGCCGGCATCGACCTGCACGCGGTCGACTTCACGCCGGCCCTGGGCGCCGCGGACCCGATGGGCGTCGCCGCCGCGCCGGGGACGGCGCCGCTGCAGCCGTCGTTCGAGGACCGCCCCGGGGCGCCCGACCGCGTGTTCGCGGCGCTCGACGACGCCGCCCACGCGCATCAGGTCGACGCCTGGGCGCGCGAGCTGCGGGCGGTCGACGCGGCCGCGGCCGACGTGCTCTACCTGCACCACCTCACGCCGCTCAACGCGGCGGCCGAGCGGGTCGCTCCCGAGGTCCCCGTCGTCGGGCACCTGCACGGCACCGAGCTGCTGCTGCTCGAGGCGCTCGCCGCCCGGCCCGACCGCTGGCCCTTCGGGCCGGCCTGGGCCGCGCGGCTGTGCGCGTGGGCGGCGCGCTGCCGCAGGATCGTCGTCGCGCCGGGCAACCAGGATCGCGCCATCGGGCTGCTGGGGCTCGAGCCGGACCGGTTCGTCACGCTGCCCAACGGCTTCGACCCGCTGGAGTTCCAGCCGCTCAAGGCCGACCGGGAGGCCGTCTGGCGGCGCGTGCTGGTCGACCGGCCGCGCGGCTGGCTGCCGGGGGAGGAGCCCGGGAGCGTCCGCTACGACGAGCGTGTGCTCGCCGCGCTGGAGCGCGGGCCTGTGATCGTCTACGTCGGCCGCTTCACGGAGATCAAGCGGCTGCCGCTGCTGCTCGAGTCCTTCGCGGCCGCGCGGGCGCGCATGGACACCCCCGCCTCGCTCGTGCTGGTCGGCGGCCACCCCGGCGAGTGGGAGGGCGAGCACCCGGCGGAGACGATCGAGCGGCTCGGCGTGCCGGACGTGCTGCTGGCCGGCTGGCACGACCAGTCCGAGCTGCCCGAGCTGCTCGCCGCGTCGGACCTGCTCGTGCTCCCGTCCGCCCGCGAGAGCTTCGGCCAGGTGATCGTCGAGGCGATGGCGTGCGGCGTGCCCGCCATCGCGGCGGCGGCGCTCGGGCCGGCGCAGATCATCGACGACGGCGAGACGGGCTGGCTGTTCGGCATCGACGACGCCACCGGGCTGGTCGACGCGCTCGTCGACGCCGTCACCCGGCCGGACGAGCGGCGGCGCCGCGCGCGCCTGGCCGAGCAGGCCGCGCTGGACCGCTTCACGTGGCCGGCGCTCGCGGAACGGCTGGCGGAGATCCTGTCCGACGCGGCGCGTCCGCGCGACGCTAGCCCCGCCGCGCCAGCGCGCCGATGATCTCCTCGCCGTAGCCGTCGAGCGTGGCCTCCTGCGCGTCGTGCATGAGGTAGACGTTGAACTGGTCGACGCCGAGCGCCTCCAGCTCGCGCAGCTTGGCCAGGTGGTCCTCGACGGTGCCGAGCACGCAGAAGCGGTCGACGATCTCGTCGGGGACGAACGCAGTGTCCGGGTTGCCGGCGCGCCCGTGGTGCGCGTAGTCGTAGCCCTCGCGGGCGCGGATGTAGTCGGTCAGCGCCACGGGTATTCTGTCTCGCCCGGAGGGCTCGCCACCGCTTCGCTCGCCGCCCTCTCCGTAGCGGCGCACGAGGTCGGCGACGTGGTTGCCGACCATCCCGCCGAACCAGCGGCACTGCTCGCGCGCGTGGTCGAGGTCGTCGCCCAGGTAGGCGGGCGCCGCCACGCAGATCGCGATCGAGTCCGGATCACGGCCCGCGGCCTGCGCCGCCGCCCGCACGCGGTCCACCGTCCAGCGCACGATCACCGGGTCGGCAAGCTGGAGGATGAAGCCGTCGGCCTTGCGCCCGACCAGCTCGAGCGCCTTGGGCCCGTAGCCCGCCATCCACACGTCGAGCTTGCCGTCGCGCACCCACGGGATCCGCACCTCGCCCGCCGGCGTCTCGATCGCCCGCCCCTCTGCCAGCTCCTTGATCACGTGCATCGCGGCCTCGGTCTCGGCCAGCGTCGTCGGCGGCTTGCCCAGCACCCGGCGCGCGGAGTCGCCGCGCCCGATGCCGCAGATCGTGCGGTTGCCGAAGCCGTCGTTGAGCGTCGCGAACAGCGACGCGGTGACGGTGGGGTCGCGCGTCGCCGGGTTGGTGACGAACGGGCCGACCATGATCCGCTCGGTCGCCGCGAGCATCTGCGCGTAGATGACGTAGGGCTCCTGCCACAGGATGTGCGAGTCGAACGTCCAGGCGTGGCTGAAGCCGAGCGCCTCGGCGCGCCTGGTGAGCTCGACGACCCGGCTCGCGGGCGGGTCGGTTTGGAAGGTGACGCCGACGTCCACGGACGTCAGTCGACCGTCGCCGTGGCGGGGGCCCGGGCGCCGCTCTGCGCCCGCGCCAGCGCGACGTACGCGACCGCGGAGATGCCGAACGCGACGAACACGCCGTAGCGGTAGAGCTGGTCGAGGAAGTTCGGGTCGGCGACCACGCCGCCCTCCGTCGTCGCCGCGTGCAGGAAGCCCGGGAGGACCGGGATCACGCCGACGGCGACCGCGATCAGGGCGCGCCAGTTGTAGCCGCCGGAGAACCAGTACTCGCCGCCTTCGCCGGGGCGGTAGAGCTCGGCCACGTTCAGGCGCCCGCGCCGGATCAGCCAGTAGTCGAAGACCATCACCGCGAGGAACGACGCCAGCAGGCTGCCGTAGCCGACGAGCCAGGTGAAGATGTAGGCGCCGACGTCCTCGTAGAGCTTCCACGGGAACGAGATGATCCCGATCACGGCCGTGATCATGCCGCCCATGCGGAACGAGATCTGGCGCGGCGAGAGGTTGGAGAAGTCGTTGGAGGGCGAGACGACGTTCGCCGCCATGTTCGTCGAGATCTGCGCGATCACGACCACGACCATCGCGAACACCAGCAGCAGCGGGAGGTCCGCCAGCAGGCGCGCGACCAGCGTGACCGGATCCCAGATCGCCTCGTCGTAGACGATCACCGTCGCGGCGGTGACCGCGATGCCGATGAACGAGAACCCGGTCATGGTCAGCGGCATCGCGATGCTCTGGCCGATGATCTGCGAGCGCTGGTCCTTCGCGTAGCGGGTGAAGTCGGGGATGTTCATCGACAGCGTGATCCAGTAGCCGACGTTGGCCGCGAGCCCGGGGCCGAACAGCGACCAGAAGCTCTGGTCGTCGGTGACGAGGTTCGACGAGGCGGAGAACACGTTCCCGATCCCGTTCCCGGCGCTGAACGCCCAGACGAGCAGCGCCACGCTCGAGCCGAGCAGCAGCGGCGCGGCGTAGCTCTCGAGGAACCGGATGCCCTCGATGCCGCGGAGGATGATCGCCACCTGGACGAGCCAGAACACGCCGAACGCGATCGCCTTGTGGCCGGTGACGTCCGCCCAGCCCGACGTCAGCGTCGTCATCAGCGTGTCCAGCGCGAGCGCCCCGATCCAGGTCTGGATGCCGAACCACCCGCAGGCCACGAGCGCGCGCGCCATGGCGGCGACGTTCGCACCGCGGATGCCGAAGCTCGAGCGCACCAGCACGGGGAACGGGATCCCGTACTTCGTGCCCGGGTGCGAGTTGAGCAGGATCGGGATCAGGACCAGGAAGTTGCCGAGCGAGACGGTCAGCAGCCCCTGCCACCAGGTCATGCCGGCGGCGATCAACCCGGCCGCCAGCGTGTAGGTCGTGATGACGATCGACAACCCGATCCACAGCGCAGCGAGGTTGTAGGTCCCCCAGGTGCGGCGCTCGGGTCCGGTCGGCGCGAGGTCGCCGTTGCTCAACGGCGAGTCGGCGATGGCGTCGGCGTGGCTCATGTCTCCCCCTCTGCCCAGTCGAGCGTCCGGCGCGTCAGCGCTTCGAGCGCGCGCACCGACAGCTCGAGATCCTGATCCGGTGTGTCCTCGTCCTTGGTGTGGCTGACGCCCCCCAGGCTCTTGACGAAGAGCATCACGGTGGGGATCCGCCGCGCCATCTCCGCGGCGTCGTGCAGCGGGCCGCTCGGCAGCCGGTGGCCGGTGCTCGCCACCTCCTGCACCGCGGCCTCGGCGAGCTCGACGAGCGTCGCGTCGAACGGGATCGGCTCGATCTCCCAGACGCGCTCCCACGCCACCGCGCAGCCCTCCTCCTCGGCGATCCGCGCGGCGTTCGCCTGCGCGGTCTCGAGCATGTCGGCCAGCACGTCGGCGTCGAGCGCGCGCTGGTCGAGCGACAGCTCGCAGCTGCCGTTGAACGCCGTGACGATCCCGGGCGAGACCCGCACTATCCCGGTCGTCGCGCGCACGTCGTCGCGCGCCGCGGCGTCGTCGCGGAACGCCAGCGCGCTGCGGGCCGCCGCCAGGAACGCGTCGCGCCGCAGGTGCATCGGGCTCGCGCCGGCGTGGGCGTGCGCGCCGGTGAACCGCACCATGTGGCGCTGCACGCCGAACGTGCCGAGCACGGCGGCGAGCGGCAGGTCGAGCTGCTCGAGCACCGGGCCCTGCTCGATGTGCAGCTCGAGGTAGGCGATCGCGCCGCGCAGGCGCGCGCCCGACTCGCCCATCCGGTCGAGCTCCACGCCGTGGGCGGCGAGCGCGTCGGGCAGCGTGGTTCCCTCTCGATCGGTCAGGCCCCGCACCGCCTCGGGGTCCAGCGTGCCCGCGCAGGCGCTGGAGCCGAGCAGGCTGCGGCCGAAGCGCGCGCCCTCCTCGTCGGCCCAGTCCACGAGCTTGAGCGTGAGCGCGCGCGGCTCGGGGGCGAGCGCGCGCAGCACCTCCAGGCCGGCGACGACGTTGAGCGTTCCGTCGAGCCAGCCGCCGTTCGGGACGGAGTCGAGGTGGCCGCCCAGGATCACGAAGCGCTCGGACTCGCCCGGCGCGCTCGCCCAGGTGTTGCCGGCCTCGTCGGTCTCGACGCTCACGCCCTCGATCCTGTCGAGCTCGGAGCGCAGCCACTCGCGCGCCGTGATCCACGTGTCGGTCCAGGCGACGCGCTGGGCGCCGTCCTCGTTCTCCGTCAGCTCCGCGATCCGGCGCAGCCCGGCGACCGCACGGGCCGCATCCGCCGCGGCCATCAGCGGACCGCGGCGCCGGGGGCCGGCTGGGCGAACGTGCGGTGCACGAAGCGGCCGGAGCCGGCCTCCGCGACGACCTCGCCGTCGCGGTAGGCGAGCGTGCCGCGCACGTACACCGACGCGGGGCCGCCGGTGAACGTCATGCCCTCGTACGGCGTGTAGTCGACGTTGCCGTGCCGGTTGGCCTGCGTTGCGGTGATGGTCAGATCGGGGTCCCAGACGACGATGTCGGCGTCGGCGCCGGGCGCGAGCGCGCCCTTGCGGCCCGCCATGCCGTGCACCTTGGCCTGGTTGGTGGCGAGCACCGCCACCATCAGGTTCTCCGAGATCCGTCCCTCGCGCACGCCGTGCGTCCACAGCACCGGGGCGCGCTCCTCCAGGCCGGGCGCCCCGTTGGGGATCAGCGTGAAGTCGTCGCGGCCCAGCTCCTTCTGCCCGGCGTAGTTGAACGCGCAGTGGTCGGAGCCGAAGATGTGCAGGTCCTGGCTCTGCAGACCCTGCCACAGCGCCGGCTGGTTGGACGGATCGCGCAGCGGCGGCGAGCAGACGTACTTCGCGCCCTCGAACCCCGGCCGCGCGAGGTCGGCGTCGGAGAACACGAGGTACTGCGGGCACGTCTCGCCGTACACCGGCCGGCCGCGCGCATGAGCGCGCTGGATCTCCTCGAGCGACGCCGCGCAGGAGACGTGCACCACGAGCAGCGGGCAGTCGGCGATCTCCGCGAGCCGGATCGCGCGGTTCGTGGCCTCCGCCTCGACGGGCTCCGGCCGGGTCAGCCCGTGCCAGCGCGGCTCGACGTCGCCGCGCGCGAGCGCCTGGGCCTGCAGCTTGGCGATCGCGTCGCCGTTCTCGGCGTGCACCAGCACGAGCAGCCCGCACTCGCGCGCGATCTGCATCGCCTCGAACAGGTCCTCGTCGGCCGTGTAGAGCGGCGTCCCCTTGTAGGCCATGAAGATCTTGACCGTCGCGACGCCGAGCGCGGGCAGCGACGGCAGCTCCGCCTTGACCTGCGCGCTCAGGTTCGTGATCGCGACGTGCAGGCCGTAGTCGACGTGCGCCTTGCCCGCGGCCTTCTGCTGCCACGTCTCGACGGCCTCGCTCAGCGTCCCTGCGGGGTCCTGCAGCGAGAAGTCCACGATCGTGGTCGTCCCGCCCGCCACCGCGGCCGCCGTGCCGCTGGCCCAGTCGTCGGCGGTGACCGTGCCGCCGAACGGCATGTCCAGGTGCGTGTGCCCGTCGATGAAGCCCGGCATCAGGCGCGCGCCGGTGACGTCGACGACCTCGGCGCCGTCGCGCGGGAGGTCGAGCCCGACCGCCGCGATCGTCTCGCCGGTGACCGCGACGTCCGCGCGGAAGGAGCCCTCGGCGGTGACGACCGTGCCGCCGGCGAAGATCAGGTCGCTCATTGAACCGCCCGGGTCGAATGTTCGGCGAAGCACGCGCCGAGCACCTCGACGATGTGGTCGACGTCCTCGTCGGTCAGCGACAGCGGCGGGGCGAGCGCGATCACGTTGTCCAGGCCCGCCGCCGTGTCGACGTTGCGCCCGACCAGCAGGCCGCGCTGCTGGGCCGCCGCGACGACGCCGGCGGACACCGCCCGCTCCGCCGGCGCGCGCGTGGCCTGGTCGGCCACGAGCTCGATCCCGATCAGCAGGCCGCGGCCGCGCACCTCGCCGACCAGTGGGTGGTCGCCGAGCGCGTCCTGCAGCCGGCGCAGCAGCGCCGCGCCGACCGTCGCCGAGCGCTCGACCAGGCCCTCCTCCTCCATGATCGCCAGCGTCTCCAGCGCGACGGCGCAACCCGCTGGATGGCCGCCGAACGTGTTGATGTGGCGCAGGCGGCCCGCGTCGGCGGGGTCGGCCGGGAAGGCGGCGAAGATGTCGTCGGAGACGACGGTCGCGGCTAGCGGGAAGTAGGCGCCCGTGATGCCCTTGGCCATCGTCACCACGTCGGGGCGCACGCCCGACTCGTCGTGGCCGAACCAGGTTCCGACGCGCCCGAAGCCGCAGATCACCTCGTCGACGATCAGCAGCACGCCGTGGCGCTCGCACATCGCCTTGACGGCGGGCAGGTAGGAGTCCGGCGGGATCAGGATGCCGCCGCCGGTGATGATCGGCTCCATGATCACCGCCGCGACCGTCTCGGGCAGCTCGAACGCGATCGTGCGCTCCAGGTCGGCGGCGCAGCGGTGGCCGTAGGCGTCGAGGTCGTCGTCGGCGATGCCGTCGCGGTAGGGGTCGGGCGGCGGCACGTGCAGGAAGCCGGGCGCCAGCGGCTCGTAGCCGGAGCGGCGCATCGCCTGGCCGGTCGCCGACAGCGCGCCGAGCGTCGAGCCGTGGTAGGCGCGGTAGCGGGCGATGATCTTGAACCGCTGGTGCTCGCCGCGCAGCTGGTGGTACTGGCGTACGAGCTTGAACGCCAGCTCGTTGGCCTCCGAGCCGGAGTTCGAGTAGAACGTCGCGCGGTCGCCGCCGAGCAGCGCGTCGAGCCGCTCGCCCAGCTCGATCGCCGGCAGGTGCCCGCGGGTGAGCGGGTGGAAGGCGAGCCGCTTGAGCTGGTCGGCCGCCGCGTCGGCGAGCCGCTCGCGCCCGTAGCCGACGTTCACGCACCACTGGCCGCTCAGGCCGTCGAGGTAGCGGTTGCCGTCGAGGTCGGTCACCCACGCCCCGTCGCCCTCGGCGATGATCAGCGGCCCCTTGGCGCCCTCGGGTGGGCGCCCGCTCATCTGGTGCCACACGCGGCGGTCCCGCACGCTCCAATCGCTGTCCCCTGACACCGCGTGCACCCTTGCGCGACCTCGCGGCGTTGTCAATGGTCCGCCGGTCGGCTGACCGTCAGACCTGCGTGGCCTCCTGCCGCAGGCGCGCCTTCTGCGCGCGCTTGCCCGCCTGGTAGTCGGCGAGCGCCTCGCGCGAGTCGACGTCCCCGAGCGTGGGATGCGACGGCACCAGCGCCTCCGCCGCGGTGACCCCGAACCGCTTGGCGAGCACCGCCGCGAGCGCCTTGACCTTCATCTCGCCGAAGCCGGGCAGCGCCTCAAGCCTGGCGCGCAGCTCCTCGGGGGAGGCCGCTTCGGTCCAGATCCGGGCGGCCTCGCCGCCGTACTGCTCGTGCACGTGCGCGGTCAATGCGCTCACGCGCTTCGCCATCGAGCGGGGGAAGCGGTGGATCGCCGGCCGCTGGCGGAACACGGGCTCGAGGTCGATCGCGGCCAGCTCGGCGGCGTCCAGCGTGCCCGCGCGCTCGCGCAGCACGAGCGGCCCCTCGAACGCCTTCTGGACGGTGACCTGCTGATCGAGCACGAACCCGATGAGCAGCGCCAGGGGGTCCCGTGCGATCAGCTCGTTCGCCGCGTCGGAGTCGGTGAAGTGGAGCCGGTCGACCATGGCACGATCGTAATGCGCTGCGGCCGGTCCGTCCACGGCGGGCGGCGCGACGTCCGCGGGAAGGGGCGGCGCGTGGCTCAGACGGTCGTGCGCACCGCTTCCCGGTTCGTGATGTGGCCTGTTCGCGCGGCCCTCACAGCGCGACGGTCAAGGATGTCGAAGCCGATGCCGACGCTGTAACTAAGTGTCCGGGATCGCGCAACCCATCGTGACGCCCCGCCCGGAGTTCTTCCGTGGGTGGAGGGCTCGCCGGTCCGCGGCCGGTCGCCGCCGCGGCACGGGCTTCGGCTCGCGCCTGCTCCTGGCGGTACTGGTCACCCTGGCCGCCGTGGGTGCGGTTGGATACTTCTCGATCGCCCACCAGTTGCGACGCAGTCAGATCGCCGGCTATGCGAGCGCGCAGCGGGCCGACGTCCGCGGTTTCGAGGCCATCGGCCGGCGGGGGGCCACAACGTCGTCCACCGTGGCGACGATCGATCCGCTGCTCGACGCGATCGCCCAGCGTCCCGGCACGCTGGAGACGCTGCTGATCGATCCCCGCTCCGTCGTCGTGGCGTCGGGCAACGCCCCGGCCCTGGTCGGGCGGCGTGACTCCGACCGACGGATCGAGGGCGCGCTGCGCGACGGGACGAGCTACGCGGGGCTGGAGGCCGACCCGGGGCGCGACGGTCGCGACTTCGAGTTCGTCGCACCGGTGCATCTGCCCGCCGGGCGCTACGTCTTCGAGGTCGGCTACGACCACCGTGTTCTCGACGCTGACCTCCGCGACGTCCGCCGCACGCTGGCGCTCATCGGGCTGCTGGCACTGATCGGCGGGGCAGGCATCTTCTACCTCGTCGGCGGGCGGACGCTGCTGCGCAGCCATCGCATCGCGCTGCAGCGCGCGACGCGCGACGGCCTGACCGACCTGCCTAACCACCGCGCCTTCCAGGACGAGTTCCCGCGCGCGGTCGCCTCTGCGACGCGCTACCAGGAGCCGCTGGCGGTCATCGTCATCGACCTCGACGACTTCAAGCTCCTCAACGACCGCCATGGGCATCCGCACGGCGACGCGGTCCTCCGCCGGGTGGCCGACGTGCTGCGCACCGGTCGCGTCGAGGACCGCGCGTATCGCGTCGGAGGCGACGAGTTCGTGATGCTGCTGCCCCACACAGACGGCGATGGAGCTCGCACGATCGCCGCGCGCCTGGCCCGGGCGCTGAGCGTCTCCGGAGTGATCGTCAGCATGGGGGTCAGCGATCTGCGCCGGGGCCAGTCGGCCGAGGATCTCCGCGCTGAAGCCGACGCCGCGCTGTACGAGGCCAAGCGCCGCGGCGGCCACCGCGTCGCGCACTTCGACGAGATTCGCGATCAGGCCGTCATCATCACCTCGGCCCGGACCGACCTGGTCCGGCGGCTGATCGACGAAGCGCGCCTGAGCGTCGTCTTCCAGCCCATCTGGGACCTCGAGTCCCAGCGCCTGCTGGGCATCGAGGCGCTGATGCGCCCCCATCCGGCTGATGGGCTCTCCGGTCCGGCGGAGGCCTTCGACCTCGCCGAGCAGATCGGACGCGTCCACGACCTCGACGTCCTGTGCGTGGGACGGGCCTTGCAGGACGTCCCGGAACTCCCCGAGGGCGCGCTGCTCTTCCTCAACCTCTCCCCACAGACGCTCGATCTCGACGCCGCGGGCAGCGAGTGGCTGCTCGACGCGGTGGAGCGTGCCGGGGTCGCGCCCGACCGGGTGGTGATCGAGGTCACCGAACGCTTCGGCGCCCGAACCGATGCGGTCGTCACCTGCCTGCGGCGCCTGCGCGCCGAGGGCTTCCAACTCGCGCTTGACGACGTCGGCACCGGCAACTCGGGCCTGGAGATGCTGCGGAAGGTCAGCGCGGACTTCGTGAAGATCGACCGCAGCATCGTGCTCGGAGCAACGACCGACCGCAGCGCCCGCGCCGTGCTGATGGCCATGGCCACGTACGCGCGCCAGACCGGTTCCTACGTCATCGCCGAGGGCATCGAGGACCAGGAGACCCTGAACTTCCTCGGAGCCATCGACGATGACGGCGTCCGCCCGGAGCGGATCGTCCAAGGCGGGCAGGGCTTCGGGCTCGGACGCCCGGCACCCGACGGCGCGGTCGACCGCACGCCCGACCTCCTGGGGCGGCCGGCCGAGTCACAGCTCGCCTGAGCGCACCTGCACCCGACGGCTCAGGCATCGGCGTCTATCGTGGCGCGGGCAATGGTCAAGGTCAGCGTCATCGTGCCCGTCTACAACCCGGGCGAGCGCATCGACAAGTGCATCGAATCGCTGCTCGGCCAGTCGATGCCCGCCGGCGAGTGCGAGATCGTGTTCGTCGACGACGGCTCCACCGACGGGACCGGCGAGCGCTTGGAGGCGCTGGCCGCGGAGCACGCGCACGTCACCACGGTCCGGATCCCCAACTCCGGCTGGCCGGGGAAGCCGCGCAACCTCGGGATCGACACGGCGCGGGGGGAGTTCGTCTACTTCGTCGATC
>JAABUR0100008645.1_pt1 | contig 11690 bp, 10 predicted proteins | sample 5560091 | NCBI WGS metagenome assembly JAABUR01 (sample SAMN10711879, study PRJNA513375) | rock metagenome | isolation source: Antarctica rocks | place: Antarctica: Victoria Land, University Valley sud
CTGAACGAGGTAATGGAACTATCCAAAGAGGAAATTATTTGTGGAACCAATGAACACAAGCGAGATGAGATGGTCGGGAAGGACGACTTCACTGACTCCTCGATCTTCTGACAGCCGTTCCACGGTTCCCACATGGGGAAGCTTCAACGTGATAAGAGGAGATACCAACCGTGAAAGGCTGGACAAAGTAGCAGCGCATCCTGAAACAGCCAATCGATTATGAGAGATTGTAATCATACTCAAAGACAACCAATAAGACATGGTTGCGGAACTTTCCACTTCGATAATTGGTACATCCGTGTCTAACATGGGAATCAGGGGGTGAATTGGAATTTGCGTGCATCCCCGCTCGTAATCTCGTGCAGGTATTAGGGAAATTGCGTATGAGCCACACTTTCTGCATCAGCCACCGCTAAATTAGCGGTGGCACTGTGGCGAGTGAGTACGCGGCAGTCGGGAAACTTTTCTGGAGGGTCTGAGCGATCACAGGTCCGCTCCTAGGAACACCATGGCCTCATGGAAGATCCCAAGGTCTTTGATACGGGCTAGAATAAAGGATCATCATCTTGCTAACAGCAATTGCGTGTTCTCGCTTACGCTAGCACTTGAGGCAGTACGGAGTAGACGGAGTAGGATCATATCATGCTGCATGTGACTCCGATGGGAGATTCTTCACCGAGCCTCGCTCGAGCCGGGAATCCCGATAAAGTCCGAGATACTTTTGGTAAAATTAGTACTTACTGGCTCCTCAATGAACGACTCTTTACTCACCATCAATGAGAACTCGTGTTAGAGAAAGAGCCCAGAAAAAGTAATTTTGGCATCCAACAAGCAAACTAGATTATATAGAGTAGCTTTTACACCAAATTCTAAAGTCAACGGTCATATCGTATCTGATCAACATCTGTTGTCAACGAGTATATATGTACAGTGTGGGATGGAACAGAAATAATACAGGGCAGAGACCATGACAGCTAGTACTATCAGAGAAAATAATGGCACAAGAGAAACGCGACATCTCATACAAAGACCTATTTTGCCTCGCAGATTTAGGAAAGCTTTTGGTTCAACTAAAGATTGCTTCACGGGCCAGTACAGTAAACACATACACAGAAGCAAATTGAGAGATACATATAGGGCCAGCGTAAAAGGATAGATGGATACAAAGGTCGATAAAATACAGATCCCCAGTCAACAGATGAAATGAGCGAAGCCTGAGGCGCCATCTTCTTAGAGATATCACGGATTCCACCTCATAACGCGCTGGACATCTCGGAATGGGTGATTATTCAAGAAATGTCGCGTTCAAATATTGAGTATCTGATCATACATATGATATCGTTACCGTGTGACAGGTTGGCAAACATAGCGATTCCGATAACTGTTGCAGCTTGTCGTGGTCATCGAGGACGCCTCGACTATTCTTATGCGGAAGAAGGAGGTGGGTAGAACATGTTCTGCTGCTTTCGGGTAAGACCTCCAATTGACGAGTACTCCCTCGAAATTGTTTCCCATGCAAGAGAGCGAAATGTTCGGAGAAGGATAGGTGAAACGATGCTGCCGACGCCAAAGGCCATCATCGGAGGGAAATGCCACTAAGACTGGTCTAAGGGCTTCCAGGTCAAATCCAATTCCGTAAGATCAGTAGCCGGTAAGGTATAAATATCGCTGACTCTAGTCTGATCAATGAAAGGCGACAGCATTGAAAAGAACTGTGGATTGTGGATTGTGGGGCACGTTCAGAAGTCGCTGGCTGTAGTGTAAGTTTCACTGTAATTTCGCTATCTTATCTTCACGTGATTGATTGCCTTTCAAAAACGTCACTTGGGACTTGTGCTATGTGCAGTACCTCAAAGCAGCACTACACCATTCCCTCGAACCCGGCTGTAATACAGCCTACCTAATATGAACTCATCTTCCTTAGATACTCCCGCCATAAGGGAGCAAGAGGAGCGAGTCTCACCAGCTCCATCAATTACAACGTCCACTGCCACAGCATCAGCAGATGCTCCAACAACCTCACTGCCCAATTCCTATGTGAACGAAAAAGGCTCTGATGACACCTCGAAGCTGAAAATCCTACTCAGCATACTACGGAAGTAAGGTGGCTCCAGGTGTCCAGGAAACATGATTGCTTTTACTGGGTGGAAGGGGTCGTGCCGCGAGCTCGTATTACTTGAGCGGCTCCGGCGCTGACTTTATATCAAAACAGGTTCATTGGCGTGACAGATATTGCCTCCGTCAGGTTTTCACTGCCGGCTCAGCTCCTCGAGCCGACACCTAATCTTGGTATAACAAAAAACGTCTCCTGGATTGAGGTCCGCTGAGAACATTACGCTGATACCGTCGATCAGAGTACTGGAATTATCTAGATCGACCAGAGACATTCATAAGGCTCGTAATAAGTCTCGCGATCTGGTTTGCTTGACTGACACTTATATTTAGTATTGGCGACTCGGACGATGAACTTGGGCGCATGTTGGCTGTCCTCCGATTTTGGTTCACAAAGGATTTGGTGGGCCACTCTTATAAATATGACCTTGGATCATAAAGCCTGATGCATTGATGTAGAAATACGTCAAAGGCAAGCCATGCAAACCTTATAACTCGGCACTGGGAGAATTCTTCCGGGTACGTTGGCACCAAGATGATTCATGTGCCCAGTTTTATTGATGAATGGCAGTGTAATTGGGAGGTGGTGGATACAGCGCCGCCCATACTTGGCGGTGGCGAGAAGCAATCTGCTACCAACAATACCGATACCTCGAACAAACCCGTCAGAGTATCATACATCACCGAGCAGACCTCCCATCATCCTCCAGTCTCAGCCTTCTACGTTGACTGCCCTGTTAAGGGTATTACAGCCCGCGGATTCGATCAATTGAGCGCCAAATTCACAGGCACAAGCATTCGGGTCACGCCAGGCGCCCACAACCTCGGAATATTTATCAACCTCTCAAACCGAAACAACGAGGAATACCAGCTTACCCACCCCGCAGCCCAACTGGGTGGATTACTCCGGGGTTCACTTTCCGTTACCGTCGCAGACACATGTTTCATCACTTGTCCGAAGACACGATTAAAGGCCATCCTGCACTACCTCGAGGAAGGCTGGCTGGGCAAGACCCAGAACAAAGTACTCGGTGTAGTATTCCGCTACGATTCCAACAACGATACCAGAACCCGAATCAAAGATGTCCCCGAAAAGGATGTCCTCGCCAGACTAGAAGGCGGCTGGCAAGACCAAATCCAATACACCCTCACGAACTCCAAGGTAACCCCCATCTCACCTTCCCCCAAAAACAAACACCTTCCACCGCTAAAACACCTTCCCAGGATCCCACCATCCTAATCGACCTCAAACCCCTCTTCCCCACCCCCAAAATCGTCCCGCCAACCACCTCCCAACTCCCCAATGAATCCCGCCGCTTCTGGTCCTCCGTCACCACCGCCATCCTCTCCAAACAGTACGCGCAGGCCACAAAAGTAAAGCAAGAGCTCGAAGAGCGGCAGCGCGAAAAAGCCGCCGAGCGTAAAGACAGGGGCGATGACTGGCGACCAAGGTTTTTCACGGCGGCGGTGACGCCGTTAGGAAAGCCGGAGCTGACACGGGATGGGAAGAGGGCGTTGGAGGGATTGCAGAGAGGGGAGTATGCGTTGGAGGAGAGTGTAGTTACGGGGGCTTGACGGTTGGGCGACTTGTATAGCGATCTTGGTTGACTGCTGGGCAGGTGTTTTGGAAGGTATTGTTTCAGGCATTAACCGTGGCACTTTTGGAGCATTGATGGGTCTCTCCTCGGCGAGGCTGGTAGAACCCTAGAATCGTGGGGTCGAATATAGATACATCTTTATTGTGTGAGAAATAGAATCTCTGTGACTGAGGCTTTGCTTTTGACTTCGTGTGCGAGTCAGGTATGATAGATCTAATGCCATCTTTCGGTCAACTATTCCAGCCGCCCGGCCTGTCTCTCTATGGATTTTTGCGCACGCACTTTGTGTTGTTCGTTGTCCGATCTATGCGCTTTCACCACTCAGCCTATACAGGAACACCCATCACAGCGCCGCCTTCCCCGCAACCCGCCACCTCTCCCCGTCTTGCACCTCCACCACTTTCCCCTCTCCCTCCAACTTCCTCAGAACCTGCACCACACCCCTCTCCGCCGGCTCATGCAGATTCTCAGGCACATCCCTATAAACGACCTTCACAATCTGCATCGGCGTTTTCGCATCTTCCGCGCCCCTCAAAACGCTCAAGACCTCCTCCTCCCGCTGTTGCCGATGCTGGATATACTCCTCAATCTTGGCCTTGCCGTCCTCAATCACAGGCCCGTGGCCGGGGTAAGCCCGGCCTGAGAATTGCTCTCGCATGCGGTGGAGGCTGGACAGATAAATGGTCAGATCTTCGAAGACGGCGGTACCGTGGCCCAGCACGTTATCACCCGTAAACATTGCGTTCTCCTCCTCTAGTATTAATGCCATATGATCGGTCGTGTGGCCTGGGCAGTGGAAGGCACGGAGGGTTGCTCCTTGTGATTGGAATACTTGGGATTCATCAATAGGGCATGGGCCAGCGCTGGGACTGTGCTTGGAGATTTTCACTTCGGGGCAGAGCGATAAGAGGTCCTTCACGCCGCCAATGTGGTCAGGGTGCCAATGAGTTATGAGGGCTTGGGAAATGGTAGTATGCTCTGAGGCAAGAACAGAAGAGAGGAGGCCAGACCAAGAGGGCTTGCCTTCGCCCGTGTCGATTAATAGGCGTCGTGGCCCCATGCCGATAAGGTAGGTGTTTGTGCCTGAATGCCTCAGGACCAATGAAAGGGCAAAATATGGCCAGTAGATTTACCTTGTAGAGTGAACTATCCCGTCATGATGAGTGAAGTTCTGGTTCTTGTTCACATGCAGAGGAATTACCTTGCCTGGGTTTCCTCCAAGAATTCGTATAACCAATGGACTGAGCTTCTCGACCTCCGGCAATTGGATCAACTGGGTTGCCATTGTTGTGACAGCTTTTGCTGCTCCTCTGGGAAACTAAAGCTTTTGCGTTCTGTGACAATAAGAACATTGGAGGAATGCCATACTATGGCACCATAATGGTTCACGCGGGCTTCGTGATTCTTGATCGATAAGCAGGGTAGGGTGATAGCCTCGGTTAAATCGCCTAGTGCCGCAATGACGAAGAAGACTTTCAAGAGGTAGAAAACACGAGCTTGAACAGTACTTCCCTTTGGAATTGCAGAGAGTTACTCAATTCTATGCCGGACCATGAAACACTGTGGTGAACTGAGATGGAATCCCTGCCCTTGCCGAGCATTATGACTGGCCCGAAATTGAATATATGGATTCAATAGGTTTGCTCTGGACATTGCTTCGATCCCCCATAGTTGATGTAATAGAACTATATTGTGCGACGGCTGGATCACACGTCTGGAGGAGGTGAAAGGCGTCTGTGGGTTTCTTGCCTTGGATCCGGGACGCCATATCCGACAGGTATACCGGATTCTTCCCTCGTCCTCAGAAAACTCTGTAATCTTTCATCTTTGTTTCCAAAGCTGTACGACTCTTTCCGTCTCGTTTGAATTGAATGGCTGCAGTCTCCATGAACAGCTTCGATTCGTTCCCAGAATGTCCTGGAGTAATCTCCAACCCGTGTTGCCTGGCCAAATCCACTCAGAGCTATGACAATAATGATGAGAGAAACGAAACCTCCGTTGGAGAAGTAAACCGGCGCTTGCTTCGCTTTCCCACTCCTATCTCTTTGATACCATCTCTCCCAGTCCTCCCAGGTCGCACAATGAGACGGCGAAGAATCGTAATCAAATCCAGACCATCTTGTACCAGTGTTGTGACTCCAGTTGTGCTTTGAGAAGTCGGAGTCTGATTGGCCGTTCCAACCAGCACCATAGCAATCATATGCTTTCCTCTTTTCGGGATCTGAAAGAATGTCGTTGGCGGCAACCACCAAACGATATCGCTCCATCTTTACTATATGTGGTAAGCCATTGACTTTGGCAGAATTGTGCTGATGACCATGTCTATCTGGATGGTACAGCTTCACAAGTTCGTAAAAATGCCGCTTCGAATATGGTGCAGTCTTTTTGAGATGGAAAATCTGATATGGTGAAGGAATTGCGGTAGCTGAGGCTAATTCAGGCCAGGGAAACTCGTCTTGCTTGTGTGAGCGTGGCTTGTCGGAGTGTACTTGGGCATAGTCCCGCCATTGAGGTTTCCGGCTCCCAACCCTTCGGAATCCTGAGTGGGGCCGTCGTGTTGGAGGGTATACCGGAGAAGAGCCCATTTGCTGGGGACAGTAGATGGTATACAGATTCCCATATGATGAGAGAAGGATGCTGGGCTTCTTCAACATTGTGTTCAGATTCGATTTGAAAGTAAACAGTTGTGGATACAATAATCGATGACGAGGGGTAAAGATGTGGACGTTATTTAGCGTTTATGTACAGTACATAACCGATCGTCGAATGTGTAAGGTCCGTCTAAATGAACAAATCGACTCCGGGGTTTGTTGACATTGTAAATTTGCTACACCGCTGGTGCCATAAGATGAATTGGACCAAGAAGTATGCGACTGGTAAATCTTGAATATATAATTGGTCCCGACCTGGCTGGGGTCGGTTGTTGTTTGCTGGCTTTCCGCACCCTCGAGGAAATCCCTTTATGCTATCGAACGCGTTTCCGTCATTTTAACGCGGTTACATTTCCTTACAAGTACCTTGCACCATTCCCTGGCTTCAGACTCCAGAATCTCCGTTGTTGTTTTTATTTTGGATCGTTGCCGCCCGCTCCGCTCTCAGTTGTCTGAGCAATGTCTCGCTTGCTCAAGATCACGCCGAGTTTCCAGTACACTCGGAGCTCCACTACGTCCAGCAGAGGGTACAATGAGGAATCTGGTCTCTGCTACTCAGAAGTCACTTGTAGCGGAGGTACCATGACCGCAGACTGGACATGGAAGACCACCGGAAGATTAAAAATGTACGAAAAGCACAGGTCCCATGGCCCCGGATGCTCGTCGCTCAGGAACATGGCCATTCGGGTTGCAATTGTAAATTCCCTGAGTATCACGCCTGAGACTCTCGCGGAGGTGCCATGGGAGGTTGCTAAGCAGCTTTGGGACAAGATCATTGCTTCGTACGTCAATTTGTCGTTTCTAAAGGTGCTGCAGCACCTGTGCTGACCGAAGCACCTATGCAGCAAACTTGATAGTCTTCATGTATGGAAAGTTTTTGCTTCAGCATACCCTAATGAGCTCGAAATTACTCTCAAATGCAAGAAGCTCGTGATTGTAGAGCCGACTATGGGGTTTACACACTATATCACACATCTGACATCGCCTTCCTTTCGTTGGGTTACCTTCTTAACGCTTTCGAATATTACTTGTTCACGCACTGATCTCGTACATCTCTCCCAATTTACCAACCTAGGGATCTTGAACATTGGAGAAGGCTTCAAAGCCAACAATACTGGCCTCGATGATAGCATGATCAGAACTTGGATGCGCGCGGTCGTCGAGACTAATGCTTTTAGCATGCTTCATGTTCTGAATTGTTCTTCACAGAGGGAGATCACTGCCAAGTCTTTCAATTACCTGGCACACTTCCCTAGTCTAGCGATAATTAACTTTGCACATTGCAGTGTCAGTCGCGGAGACACGCCCGAAGCACTGAACTGGGGATGGAACCACAACACTGGCAAAGACCTTGAAAATTTCCTTGTCAATGCCCTCACTACATGCTCTAGATTGAACTCGATGAACCACGCTTGCTTTCGTCAGAATGGAAAGTTCAGTCTCCCAACCTTGACTACAGAAGATGTCGAATTAATCAACTCTCTTCCTGTTCTGCATTGTTCCTTAGGCGCTTCTCTCTCTAGTACTCCCATGGACATGGCAAGGGATCAAACTATGATATCGTTCCAGCGTCAGACGCTCTCTCCAGTTGCACTCGAAGCAGCCAAGGCTCCGAAGCGACCTGGAGTTGATGAACCGCGGTTAAATGGCTCCTCTCACAAAAAGCCAATGATGAGAGCTTCGAAGCAGCAAGATATGGGAATCCTACTGACAGGCTTCGGCTCTTAACAAAGGTACCAACGAGGTCCGGCGAGTGGACGATTCTGATATCTGGACGAATCCTTCGTGAACCAACAACTCTGCCTCCTAACACAACGATCAGTAGGCCATGAGACCCCTTACTTTTCGGGTCTAGAACTTTCCAACTTGGGCATGCCTTGTGCCTGAGATCTGCTCATTTCGCAGCCCATCAACCCATAACGAAAGCCTGATACAAACTGATATCCAAACAGTCCAGCACACAGCAACAGCTATCCAGCACCGCCATCCTCCATCGAACGTTTATCTTCCCAACGCACAACTGTCCTTAGCCTTTTGGTAACCCGTTCCTCCGCTGTCAAACTCCAAGCTTCCAGCCCAAACACTAACTCGGTTTCCCGGCTACAGAGGCTCAGATGGGCTGCTTCATCTTCGCTGCCTACTACAGATGGAGGGGTATGGAGACACCACATTTGGTTGCATATCGAAAGAACAGGGGCAGATTGACATGTCGATCCATCAAAGGGGAACGGTGCAAATACGAACTTTTGCCTGACCACTCCGTGACTCATTCGTGCGGAACAGAATGAGTGTGGAAGACAGCGATTGGCTTGCCGATGCCGCATCATTCGAGATGGATGTCCCAATACAGCCTAGCGTCAAGAGCGCGAAAATGACGCGTAAGATATAACGCGCCACCTCTGACTCTGCACCGTGATGGAGAAGGCAGGAGTAACAGTGACGAAGACGTTACACTGTGTTAAACAGCTGTGCTATGCTATGCTATGCTAAATTGAGCAGATACTTGTGCATCGTAAGATGCGTGCTTGAGATGAATGGGGGAAAATCCTTCCCCCTGACCATGTGCGCTGTAGAACGCCGCGAGACACATTCCGTAACAACGCCGCTATGAAGAAATGCCATGGAAACTTCTCATCGTAGAATGCATCACCCCCATATCCCCCCGTTATCGCCAACCTCAAGAAACCAGCTCCCCACCCAACTCCATACCCAGACCCGTCTCCTTGCTCATCACGGCTCTCACAGCATTGCTCACGTTCGGACTACCACCCGGTGGCACCAAGCTATCGAAATTGAGTCTCCTCCTCGCCTCTTTCGCAGCAAGAGGCGTCTTTGGGAGACCGGGAGTGCGGCTGCCAAAAGCACCTTGAGCAGGACTTGGCGTGATGTTGACAAAGTCTGCGAAGTTGAATTGCTGGCCTGGCGTGTTGAAGCCAGCCATGTAGCTGCCTCCGCCGCCGGGGGTAGTCATCATGGACGAGGGAAGGGCGTGTTGATTGGAGGGTGGGGTCGAGGGTGCGAAGATGCGGGGTTTTTGGGTTGGGTTGGCTGGGGAAGGGGAAGTCGCAAGGTAGAGGAGGAGGTCGGCGCCTTCTTCACCGGCGGTAGCATTCATGGTGGATTTCCGGTTACGGAGAGCGCGGTTGCGGGTTGGTGGAGGTGTACGAGGTGGGGAGGAAGTAAACTTTGGGTGGGCGTGAGAGCTAAAGGAGTGGGAGGGGAGGTCGTGGGCTTCATCGTCATCAGAGACGTGACCGCCGAAGGTGGGGGAGTCAGGGATGGTGGATGTTTCGGAGGCGAACGAGATGTTGGGGCCGAAGTGGGCGTGATGGTGGTGGATGGGGGATGACTCCGGTAGATGGTGTGTGGTCTTCCATGAGGTCCGAGAGGTTTCGATGAAAGGAGGTGCCATTGAGTGAGCACGACTTCGCTTGCGTGATCCCGAGGTTGCGCTAGGATGCACAAAGGCAGGCTGGTAGAGCTTTCGTTTCCGGTACCCCTGGCTACTGCCTGGGCCGTTTATATCGTCGGAGAATATGGGAGCTGTGGTTGGAGATGAAGCGAGGGCGCTGGAAAAGAGCTGTACACCAGAAGAAGTCGATGATGTATCTGAAGATGCTCCAGTACTTGAACCTGGTCGTTTACGCTTGATGCTGTTTTCGAGGTGGGCTTCGACGAGGTTGAAGCTCAGGTTGTCGAGGCCGTGCTGAGCTTTGTAGTTTGCTAGAGCGAGACGATCTTGTAGTTTTCTAGCCATCTGCAAGATTTGATTGTCAGTGGGCGTCCAAGTCCAAGAGAATGTTCAGTCGGAGGGCTGCAGCAGGCAGCTGAAGGGCTGACCTTTGCGACTTCGACCCGCCGTAGAACCTTCCCAACGACGTCGTCTGGAACATCTTGCTGTTGAGGAGCCGACATATTGGCTGTGAAGATTTCAGAGTCTGTAAAATGAAAATTTGCTATGAATGCGGGGTGAAGGTCGTCCGGAAGATGAAGAAAGTGGGAAGCCGTAAGCGTAACGCCGGGGGATGAATTAGGGTTTGTGTTTCGAAAATGTTTTGATATTTGACTGGATGTAAGGTAAGAGCACCTTTTCACGTGCTACACTCGAAAACACAAATTCTTCCTTGGTGTAAGAAGGATATGTCAAAATCTCGAGAATTGATTGGAAGCTGTTGGAGTCGTCGTTGGAGTACTGGAGTATGGGAGGGGGTGGGATTTTGTTCATATTTTCTAGTGAGACGCGCCGCAATCGCTTAGTGCGCAGGCCAGCAGCCAATTAGGTGCCTTACCACGCTTACCTAGGCCATGGAAGCCAGCCCTGCCCAGCCACGAATGAAGAGCACCGGCAGAGCTTTATTCTTTGCCTATCTAGTAATACCTCGTGCTTAGGATTAGGAGAAGAGCTACGATGATATTAGTCTGGTCACTTACTTGCTACAACGCATACGACTTCTATTTAGGTAGGGTGGCCTACAAGAAACTGCTTGCCCTCTCAGTCGAGTTAGTAAGCTCCCGCTGCTCTGCTCAGGCGCTATTCACCCACTGCTCACCCAACTCACTCACTGCTCAGGCCCTGCTCACTCTACTCAGCCATTATTCGCTGTTGCATATCTATTCTCGTGCCTATTAGTCGCTCATGTCATGTTGATTTCATCAAGTTTAGACGACGATCTCGAAGGTACATCCACAGCTCGAACAGGGCATAATTTCCCCTAAAGATTCTCGTGGAACTGCACGATTGTGGAACGTTGAACTTTCTCAATCATCAATAAAGATAACAAACTCTAAAAGGCCTCTGATACGTAGGAAACTACGAAGATACCACTTTGATTAATTCGCGGCCCATATGCACGTTGTGTATAGGTTTTATGATGCAGCTGCGAGGATGATGATGAAAACGGAGCTCCTGGAGCAATTTAGAGTGGCTGGGTCACTCATTCTCTAACGTGCGGTCAACGCGAACTAATTTGGTACATAGCCTCATAATGATAGTTTCGGCTGCGCGAAGCAGCCGTATAGACAGCGAGTGGTTTTCTACCTCAGAGGGTTTTGTCCACTCGATATAGATAGCATAGAGTCCCCCATGGGTCGGCTTAACCGATGTCACAAGGGTGTATGAATTTATTATTATTATTATAGGTTTTATGAATGAGAGATTCTCGAAATGAAGTGTAATACTAAATGCGAGTAATGCTAAGTAAGATATCACACGCAAGATTCACATATGAAGCATAATGCTGATGATGCAGCTTCTCTTCGATGTTCTTAGCATCAAATGATTCAGAACGCAAATTGCCTCAGTTCTCAGACGTGTCAGCGTCGCTAAGCC
>JAABUR0100008651.1_pt1 | contig 11683 bp, 9 predicted proteins | sample 5560091 | NCBI WGS metagenome assembly JAABUR01 (sample SAMN10711879, study PRJNA513375) | rock metagenome | isolation source: Antarctica rocks | place: Antarctica: Victoria Land, University Valley sud
TGCTGGTGCCAGACGTAGACAGGTCGATAACGTGTTAAAAGTATACAGGTCTGATCTACATCATACTTTTCACCACTCCGATTCTTTGTACAAACTCAGAGGTCTCTAATATTATTCTCGACCTCTTTCTAAAAACCAGTCCAGACTTCATCTCAAGAGCTGTTCTTATCCGTCTCAATTTCTCAACCACCCCCTCCTCCCCCCAACACCCAATTGTCTAGCAAAAGGCTCGACAGGTTTTCCTACTTTCATTGGCATACCCAAATTATCAGCGAAGACAAAAGCGCACTACTTCAAGTAAAAAGAAACACCCTCACGCAATGGCCACCGGCCCCTCCCCCACCCTAAGAATCCGTCTCTCCCTCTCTACCCCGATATTCCGCAGAATTTCATCCCTCGAATTGCAGCTACCCACTCTAACCGTCAGCACAACCCTCCACAGCCCCCACCCCATCACCCTCGACACCCGCGGCCCCCTCCAAAACGGTACCGTCCTCACCAATGCCTCCTTCTCTTTCCAGCATTTCTCTTTCTACGACCTAACCACCGACCAACCATTTACTTACCCCGCCGAGGAACGAGAGTGCGGTAATCCAGGCGGCACGTTAAGTGCGTACGACTTGTTGACCCTGCAGCCGGACAAGGAGTACGTTACCTATGGGGTAATGGAGGATTTCTGGGTGCCCTTGGGGATGTTGGAGATGGGACACGAGTATAAGATTAGCTTAGAACCTGTGGACGTGTGGTGGACGTATAGGACACAGAAGGAACTGCTCGGGGGAAAGGGGTACTTGGAGGTTGATGAGGGAGAAATGGCGAGAGGGCCGCTTGTGAGGGTGGAGTCGGGGGATGAGTTGAGACTCAAGGTGGAAGAATAGGTATGTGCGCGTTGTTACGCAGGGCAGGGCAACTTGAATGTGGACGATGTGCCAACGAGATTAAGTTTGGTACTTAGTGGTGAGGAGGGGTAGAGGAGCTGCAGGGGCGGCGCGGCGGAGTGAGAACAAAGACTTTACACCCAGATCTAAATGGCGCTCTGGGTCGAATTAAAAAACTTAAGGGTCTTCTCGAATTGGAAAAACGTCCATTTCTACATCCATCAAGCCAACGTCTCTTTGATCCACATTGACCTGTTCTGACCGGCCCTTTACAGGTGGAACAAGTACAATCTCACCCAACAACTTCACAAATGCTTAGGGGGGGAAAGCTAACGGGGGTCTCGTGCTCTTCGACAGGTACCTTACGCTGGAGATCTGAGTTGACTTGGTGGGGGGCGGTTGGAAAATGCCAAGTAAATCTGCATGGAGATGCCCACACTCGCAGACCAAAGCCCCGGTTCCAATAGACACCATCATCGCATTCCCTTTGGCCTCTACAACTTGCCCCTTACTTCGCGATCTTATCATCAACCACAGCCGACTTCATGAGCAGAAAACGAAAGGGGGCAATGGTGGATCATAAAGATCGTCGGAATGAAAAGTGCACAAAAGGAGCGTGTAGGCGTGACGATAGTCTTTGACATGTCGAGTTAGATCTCAGAAAACGAAAACTATGTGCTGGATTTCTTGCCGGCTACAAGGCTCGGGTGACCAGCACCTACGTATAGTGGTGTCAGCGTGGCAACGATTAGTTTAAATTCTTTAGCACAATTTGCTTCCAACTCTTTTGCGTAATTTGCACCAAATTCTTTGCCATGTATATGTCAAGTCTCGGTTTTCGACCCTGTTTTTCAGCTAACCCACCCGTGGTGGCCTAAAACCACTTCCCTTTCTCTCGTTTTGTGAAGAGGCAAAAGTGGGCGAGGCTTTAAGCCGACAGGCCAAGTCGCCGAAGCGAATTCAAAAGTGTCTGCACTCATGTATGCCAGGACGCTGTTAGGGTATATAGCCATGTAGTCATATCGTCGTGTTGCTTTTCAGCAAACTACAACTGATAGATTCTCATAGACTTCTTGTCTGGGCCTATCTAAGGCTCTCCCACATATCTTATAACAATATAGAGCTTGAATCCAGAGGTCTGAGGAGGGCCTAGGGGCAGCGTTCCCGTATATAAACTAGCGTGCTCACCTACCACTTAGGGTCTCGCCCACGCGCCTAGGTACATTACTAATACATCTATCTAGGACCTGAACTCTTTACCTCTCCATGTCATCGACATTGAGAAGAACATCATTACTTCTTCGCCTTCGCGTACTTGAATATGAACATGGGGATTATAGTGCAGACACTAAGCGTGGCACTCCAAAGGCCGAAAACGCTAAATCTCGCGATAGCAAACTGTTTGGTGCAGTAAGCCAGAACTCCGACTACAAGATCGAGCACCGGGGAAAGTGCGATATTTCTGATGAGATCGGGAACTGCGAAGCCTTCCTTTAGATACAGACCCCATCCGTATGGTGGGTCCTTGGGATGTGCTAACAATGGCTCGATGATTTTCTTCGGGCAAGCTTTGAAGATCAAGTTTGGGTTCTCCCGAAGGCGGCCATTTATCAGGGTGGAGGAAGCCGTAGCTATCTCGCTCATAGGGGGAGTCTTAGGTTTCGTACTATTGGTCGGCAGTTGATCTAATTCGAATCCGCGAAAGGCTCTGTACCTTACGATAGCGTTCGCTGCAGCTTCTCGAAGATCGTTTGACACTTCTTTGATCGCGCAGTGCAAGCTTCGACAGATGTGCTCAGATGTAATCTTAGCTTTACAATTCAATCGAAAGGCTAGCGCACCATGAGGATGTTCCCAGTGATGTAATAATCAGTCGTTCGTTATATTTGGTGAAGTTTCCGACGGTCGTGAATCCCATTGATGATATTGTACTCATTCTCGTGAAGACTTTCATTCTTCAAAAATCAGCGATACGCTGTTATTAGTTCTGATGTTCAATGTCAGTCGAAACTGCAACAAGTCAGTATACTTCTGATATTATGACAGATTCAATGTTATGAAGAAAGAGCATCTGCACAAACGAGATCTTCTTAACCTTTTTCCACGAAAATAGCTGTTCTAGCATTTCTCGAGATCGGAGGTATTCCTGCCGGAATAAACGAAACATTTCAACATCATTGCAGGGTTTTTGTACGTTCACGTGAATGATCTTCCCTGCGTAATTGTAGAAATCAAAGCAAAGAAGCAGCTATCTAAGCTTGAATTCGTCACGTGAAGTACTCGGCGTTGCTTTAGTCACATTATCTTCTGTGTCCTGAGCGGACGGCTGATCTGACGATTGGGTTGCACAGGCTAATGAACGCTGATGAGAGGAGCTAGCATGGTCGTTACTCGCACTATCTTCAGGCGAAGCGGCAGATGAGGACTGAATGCTGTTGTTATCTTGAGCTTGTAGCTTGTCTATGTTTGCCTGATAACTTGATACAGTGAGTAATCCAAAAAGTCTTCGTGCATCCGAAGATGTATTAACAAAGTCTTGGTAAAACCCTCGGCCACAGGTCTGGTTTTGATCAGGTTATTGGCACATAGTGGGATGGAGAGTACTCACGCATGTCCATCGCACTCGGCCGAAACCGATGCATAGTGGATGCTCGTACAAACCGGCGACCACGGAATTTATGAATAAAGAATAAAGCATGAACAGTACGCTTTCTAAGGTCAATAACGCTTGCTAAGTATCTGAAGCGATGACCGGCAATTGGCTCGTAGCTTTAGTTTGGTCGAGATTCATTTGTGGACGTGGAAATGCAAATTCCCGGACTTCGTCTTTGAGCTTTAGGAAAGCTTTCGAATTGACCATGAAAGCCTTCAGGTGTTCCAGAGTAGTACTGTTTGAAGATTCTAAGGGGTATCAAAGCTCTTTGAAAGCCGCAGAAACAGTTGTCTTGTTGGTGACTGCCCACAAGAACAGCGAGAAGTGGAGGGGGTTTCAAGTGGAAGATGACGGTATAGAAGCATGTGCCGCAAAAGTTCAGCGAGACACCGACACTGTGCACTGAAGTGACGAGCATAACCGTAGGCGCATGGTAAATCACAATACTGTACTCCTCTACGTCGCGGTAGGGAGTGCATTGGCGGTAATCAACTCGCGTCACTAGCATGCATAAGATTCTCTGGCTTCTGAATGAGGTTGCTCTGCATATGGAACATATGACATGCAACTGCACCCAAAGTACATACTCCGCTCTGAGCAGTGGCAAAAGAACCCACAAAACTGGTCCAACGATGGGATTCTTTCGCAGCCGACCGCAATAAAATTCGCAACGGAACCTGCACCACGCCTATCGTGTCCGCATGGTCTCCATGTCAATTGCACGCCAAGGTTCGAAGAAACAAGCCTTGCAAGGTCCACCCCGTAATCAAATGAGCGGCCCCGTAATTTGTTGCTGCTACATTTGATCTCTCGTGGCGACTAAATCTACCACGCCGTATCCATTATCGAGGGCCTCCTCCCTCTTGCACTTTGCAGCGGTGCGCTAGGCTACCTTCTTTGGCGACGGTTTTCCCTTGACAGCTGACGTGTACAATCATTCACCTGGGATTCGTGTCTGTTCCGGCAGCGCAGGATATGTCACTAGTAAGCGCATCATCGTAGCAGATACCAATCCCGTGGATATTGTCGAAAAGCATATCGTACCACTCTTTAAGACTAAGCCGCCCATTTTGACTTTTGAACGCAAGGGGAAATTAGTCTTGGGACAGATGCACATATTGAAGCAGGCCTCGTCGTTTTCAATGACAGCGGCAAGTAGGCTACTCGGAAGTAGTCCAAGATGTCAGTGAAGAGGTACCTCTCCCACAACCAACGACGAGGCCGAGTCAATACCTTCACTGAGCTACCCGTTCTGCGGTCTCGAGACCTGTTCCCATGCCGCAATTACAAAGCGTTGTCTTGCAGGAAATGTCAAATCTAACGGGCTTGTTGCCAAACTGGACAAGAAAGTAGGAAGGTTGTCGCGGTAAAAGTAGATCCGCCGTCCGTTTCTCGCGCATACTGATGCTGTCAGATCGTGGGGGGATAGATTTTTGGGGGATCTTGAGCCATTTTGAATAGGGTGATTCTAGGTATTCCCGGCAACTTAGTCGTAATGGAGGCATACAATATCTTCTGGGCGTCCAAACACCATCTGAGATGTGTATCTCTGCGAGCATCGCATTTGGAGTACACTTCGCCCTCTGCACAAGGGTGTGTATGACAGGTGACAGAGAGGGTCTAAATCAATGTAGGGGGGAATGAAACAATATATGTAATCAAAAAGACCCGAGAAACTGTAAAGAAACGATGAGCATGAGCTCGAAGAGCGGAATAGGCATAGACGGATCGTTTTTATAGGCCTCACGCTCATTGTCGCTTCCATTACCTCCCTTGCTCGTGTGGGGTTTGTCCGAAGAATTAGGGAGATCCAGTCCGCGGAGCATGTTGACTAGTGCCGCTAGTAGGCACCCAATACTTGAATTCAACCCTTCTTTGGCCCCGGTGTTGCTCTTTGAGCTTTTCCCTTGGAGTCTCCGACTGGACATGAGTCAAGCGTTGTGTGGATAAGGTGATGGACAGAAGACGAGAGACCTACCAGCGTGTTTTTGGGAGTTTTCTTGGGCTCCTGAACGGTGTACTGCACCTGACGTTGACTGCAACCGACGTAGGCTGCAATTGCTTGGTAAGTCCAGCCAATAGAGCGAAGCGTGGTGATTCTAATGCGATCATCGTGTGTAATACGCGATCTAGGAGTCGATGAAGCCTTTGGAACCTCTGGAACTGGAGCTGAATCTTGGGATGGAGTCGATGAAGCCTCGGGAACCTCTGGAACAGAAGTTGAAGCTTGGGATGAAGTCGACGGAGCCTCTGGAACCTCTGGAACCTCTGGAACAGAAGCTGAAGCTTGGGTTTGCGTCGATGAAGTGTCCATAATTGCTTGTTAAATGTATGAAGGTTTAGTCGCATGTGTGGAATCTTCAATGGCCTTAATGTACCGTAACGCGCGGGTAAGAGAACCGAATCCTCACTAAGGTAACTTTACTACTGCATCTACGGAGTACCTACGAACCACGTTATCTTGAAGGTCTGGATCTGAACCTTGAAAATCATAGAATAGAAGAGTAGAAGACTGGCTACTACACTGTATCCCTTTTCGGTGCAATTGGGTTTCGCGGTACGGCTTTTCCGTGCTTAGTAATATTCTTTACAGTCTAAACTAGTGATCCGTGATATTTCATACACTAGTCCGAGTATTCCGTACGTGATAACGTAACGGGCACGAACTTTTTGATCGTAGAGAAATCCAAAATCAGCAAATCATCCTTGCACGTCTGTAAAGCACGACCGTTCAAGAGTATGGGTGTGGGACGTCGTATGAAAAAGCAAGGCCCTCCCCCACCCCTAGACGAGTCTCGAACATCCTCTCTCAAGAAACGAAAAGCTGCCGTGGTCGAGGAAAGCTCTAATGCGCGAGGAAAGAAGAGAAAAGCGTCTGGAGAAGTGAAAGCGCCTATCGCGGTCAAGAAGCCAGCTTATGAGGTCAAGAACTCGGGATTGACACAAGCCCCAAAGAGGAATTTCGCCAATGGCAAGACTACGCAGGCCGAGAAAGGCAGAAAACTAGCGGTAAAGCCTGTATCTAAAAAGGAAGCTGTGTCTACGGCGGACAGCTCAGACGAAGATGCGGTCGAATTTCTGGAGGAAGCGTTGGAGGATGCAGATAGCGGCTCGGAGGGTTCGCAGGACGGTCTATTGGAAAGCGCAGATATTCTGCCGGACGAGTTTCTTGGATCTGGATCCTCTGTCTACGACTCGGATCCTCAGCACGAAAGGGCAATGTTTTCTGAAGATAATGACTCGGACGCGGAGGAGAGATTGACTGCAGCAAATATAGAGGGTCTATCCAGAAAGCTAGACGAGCAACAAGAAGAGGAGGCCGCCAAGGCACAATTAGAGCTGGAAGAAGCAGCGCTCCAAACCAATATTGACGGCGACAGACCCAGAGTGTTGGAAGACTCTGATGACGATCAAGATGGAATGACAGCACAATTACGTCTCGCGCCCGATCTTCAACTCCTCCGCTCGAGAATCACAGACACCATCCGCGTCCTCGACGACTTCTCTAAACTCTCTGAGCCTGGCCGCTCCCGCGCAGAATACACCACGCAGCTCCTAAAAGACATATGCCTCTACTACGGCTACTCCTCTTACCTCGCCGACAAGCTTTTCAACCTCTTCCCTCCGCGAGAAGCCTTTGCCTTCTTCGAAGCCAACGAAACCCCCCGTCCCGTCGTAATCCGCACAAACACCCTCCGCACGCACCGGCGCGATCTCGCTCAAGCACTCATAAACCGTGGCGTAACTCTTGAACCCGTAGGCAAATGGTCAAAAGTGGGCTTGCAAATTTTTGAATCCCAGGTCCCGTTAGGCGCTACCCCAGAATACCTAGCCGGTCACTACATTCTCCAGGCCGCCTCCTCCTTCCTCCCCGTCATGGCGCTCGCCCCACAAGAACATGAACGCATTCTTGACATGGCTGCCGCGCCGGGTGGGAAAACCACATACATTGCCGCCCTAATGAAAAACACTGGTTGCATATTCGCAAACGACAGCAACAAATCCCGTGCCAAAGGTCTCATCGGGAATATCCACCGTCTGGGAGCCAAGAATACCATCGTTTGTAATTATGACGCGCGCGAATTCCCCAAAGTAATCGGCGGCTTCGACCGCGTCCTTCTCGACGCTCCCTGCTCCGGCACAGGCGTCATAGCCAAAGATGCCAGCGTCAAGACTAACAAAACAAAAAAAGACTTCCAGCTCCTCCCGCATCTGCAGAAACAGCTTCTCCTCTGCGCCATCGACTCTGTCGATCACACCAGTAAAACGGGGGGTTATATAGTTTACTCGACGTGCAGTGTTACGATTGAGGAGAACGAACAGGTAGTGCAGTATGCATTGTTAAAGAGACCGAACGTCAAACTCGTAGAGACGGGCTTAACTTTTGGTGTCGACGGATTCGCAAGCTACATGGGCAAGCAATTCTCGCCGCACATGAAAATGACGAGGCGCTACTATCCCCATACTTACAACGTCGACGGCTTCTTCGTGTCCAAGTTCCGAAAAACCGGGCCCAGTCCCGGTGCCACAGTAGCAGGGGGCGTCAACGGCATTGCGAGGAATGAGGATAGGGTGATGGTGGACAAAACGCCCGTTCCTGAAAATGAAAACGAGGAAGAAGAAATTTTCGGCGGCTTTGATGATGAGGGAGATGAGGTGTACATCGAGCGCGCGCGGAGGAGCCGGTTGAGGAGGAAGGGGGTTGATCCGAAGGCGAAGAAAATCAATGGCACCACTCCAATAATAGCAAGTAGGAATGGAGGGGGAGATGGCGAGGTCGATGAAGTCGCAGAAATAAAGGCAACGAAGGAGCATCGTGGGCACGCGGGGGACACCTCGAAAAGTACAAAGGAGACTGTGGAGGGGAAGGAGAAGGCGGTGAAAAGTGCTGCGGTAAAGATAAAGGCAGCAACGACGAGGGTGAAGTAGGACTAGTCAATTTACGAACCCGGCGGATTGTATAAAGCCATCTACCATTTTAAACCCATAAACCTGCCAACCCCCTACTTTAAGGGCGGCTGGGGGCTTTTCGCAATGACCCCGGCAGCCAACTAGCCATACTTTTATTCGAGATATCCCCCGTAACAGAAAGGCTTCAGGTACGATTACCCAAACATTGGTGGAGCGAAGTATCTTCCAACGAAGATCCCTCAGGAGCATCCCGAAACATGGAAAAATCCTGACAGAAAAAAATATATATCCGGGCAAACCCAACTGTTTCAGCATACAGAGCCATAGCCGAGACTTCACCCAGTCATTTCTGCTTGTGTATGTATTATCTATGACAACAACAAACCCCTTCAGCGACCAAGATTCAAGACAAGGTCCATCGCGTTGAAAAAATTGTCTGGATCAATCGCAACTTCCTACTAATGTTTTCTGCAACGTGTGTCAAAACTGTGTTTACTACATTACCAAAAAGAGCTCGCTTAATTTTCTGAGGTGCTCTTTCCTGTAATTCTGAAATGTTCATGTACATATATATGTAATGCATATATGGGGGGGGGCAGGCACGGTTATAACCAGGGTTATTAGGCAGTTATTGCCAAGCCCTCAGATATGCGATGGGGGCCGTACGGCTTCTCTATGCCTAGATAGATTAGCGCATGAAAATTACTTCACACAAAGTTATCACAAGCGTCGTACAACGCTTTCTTTCTCCTTCCACCAATCATCATCTCATCATCATCATCATCATCATCAGCAACGTAAGTGTAACAGCTTAGAACGATGTACAGTACAGAGTATACAGACTAACGATGCATTGTACGACGTAGAACAACAACAACAACGTAAGTTTGACAGCTGCAGTGAATACTAGATGTATGAGCTGACGATGCTTTGTACGAAGAGCAACAGCAACGATGTGAGTTGAATTCTATTCTGTCTATGAGCTATGTGATTTACATGTCGTACGAATAGTTCTCGTTCTTTGAGATCTCGTCGCGATCGTCGTCATCATCAACACTCTCGCTCTCATTGCTTCTGCTTCGATCGATGTCTTTCTCTGTCTTCTTGTGAAACAACTACAACTTACTATTTTCGTTCATACAAGATCTGAACATGCACTTCTCGCTCATTCTGAACGAGACGTTGATTTTATACAAGAGACGATTTCTTTGAATCAGATGAAGATGCACAGATCTTCATACATCAACGCTGTTCTGATTCAGTCTCATGAACAAGTTGCTTTTGTAACTTGTACACAATGTGCATGATCAAATGATCTTCGATCTTTTTCGAAGTGTCGCTTCATCTCAGAGCACTTTGAGAAAATCTGCGTCAATTGCAAATGACGAGATCATGCAACATGATGCAATCTTCTTAAGACTGAAGATGATGAAAGTGAGAACAAATGAAATGAAGATCATCATTCTCGCTTATTCAAAAGAAAAGATGATCATACGAAGCAAAGAAGATTGAAAGAGTTCAAGCTGAGAAAGCAAAGACTGTTGAGAGCGAAAGATGTTTTCAATCTCATTGTGCTGAATTAATGATATGTACAAGACGCGTTTTTTTTTCTGTTTGTGAACATTTGTTTTTTCAGCATATTTTGAAGCACAGTCATGTATCTTGAGTCAGCAGTCTGCATCTCTACATGATGCTCAAGATCAATACTTCGTATGAAAAGAGAAATTATCATGACTGCTTTCTAGTACAAGAAAAGCGAAGACAGACTCTTTTATCTACACTTTGTACATAATGTTAGTCTGAATCTTGTTGTACGAAGTAGAGTTAACAGACAGCATTCAATCAACTCTTCTTGTTGTCACAACTCATGCAAACTGACTATTGATCTTCTTTGTACGATGCAAATGAAATCAAGATAACTATTCAGTGAGTCAGAAAAGAGCGAGAAACAGCTCAAGATCAATACTTTATATGAAGAAGAAAGCTGTCATGACTGCTTGTATGAAAAAAGCGAAGACAGACTGTCTCTTATTTATACTTTGTACATAATGTTAGTTTAGATCTTGTTGTACGAAGTGAAGTTAACAGACAGCACTCAATCAACTTTTCTTGTTGAGTCAGCTTTACAGTTCATGCAAACTGACTTTCAATCTTCTTCATATGAGCTTCAATTCTTTCACGACAGCATCAGAGAATTGATTCAATTGTGTTCATCAATGTATCTCATCAATGATGATTTTTCTTCGATCGAAGAAGATTCTTTTCTGTTGAGAAAGTTATCATTTAACTTTATACATTGTCTTCAAAGCTTGAATGACAGAGACAAAGTCTCAGTCAAGCATTCACTCTCATCAGAGATCTGAAATCATGCTCACAGTTCAACATATGTAATGCTCAAAAGATATGATATCAAAGTTCAGTGATGATGAAGTTTGAGAAGCTTGAGCATCAGAAATGTCTTCATACAAAGCAGCTTTTGATCTCTGAAGATCATTCAGACTTGAGTCAACTTTGTATGAAGACTGTGATGACAGCTGAGAAAAAGCGACATTGAAGTCAAAGTTGTTCTCGTACGAAGATCATAGCATGAGTTGAAAGAAAGCAATGATGTTGCTCAAGAAAGCAGCAGAATTGTATTAGAGATCTGTTTATGTTACGAGTGTGTCAAGATTGAATAGAGTTTTCTAGTCAACAAGCTTTAGAGATTTTGGCTCATGTTGAATTTCTAGCCTCAACACTCTATTCTAGCGCTTTTGATACTCGAGCAAATCTGCTTTGCTCTCTTTGTTTTGCTCTACTATAGATACAGCTCGAAATTCTCTTTGATTTCTTCTGTATTCTTAATATTCTAGTTATAGCTATCTTTATTAATCAAACATTCTATTCAGCTACGCACTATCTCGCTGCAGTGTGATTAGATTCTAGGCATGATCTCAACATTATATTAAGAATTCGTTAATCACATGATATTGATATCAATACTCATTCAAGATACTCATACAGACAGAATGAGTCTAAAGAAATTCGTTTATCTGATGATCGACGCAATCAAAAGACTGAACAACACTAGAGAGTTTGATAGAATCAACGACAAGACTGTTTGAATCGCTAGACAACTTATCGCTCACTAAGTACGCAAAGTTCACTCGATCAAGAGAATCAACTCATTCTCATGAAACAGACGAGTGAAAATAAGCTGTTCAACTCGATTAAGAGAATCGACGATAAAGAATCTTCGTGA
>JAABUR0100008652.1_pt1 | contig 11683 bp, 19 predicted proteins | sample 5560091 | NCBI WGS metagenome assembly JAABUR01 (sample SAMN10711879, study PRJNA513375) | rock metagenome | isolation source: Antarctica rocks | place: Antarctica: Victoria Land, University Valley sud
TCTTGTCTCGGGCACGGCATGTCGCACCCCGCTGCGGGGCACAGTTCGTAGACTTCGGGCACTGCCTGACGGGCACAGGCGCCGCCGGCGTCCACAGGTACTCGCAGGGAGACAGGAGAAAGCTCAGCGGCGCGACCGCGCTACGGATCGACGCTGGGGCGTGCCCCTCCTCCTCGGGCTCGTCCTCCTGCTGTCGTGGGTTGTCCTGTTCGCCCCCACCGCGAGCCTGGTGCCGCCGGCCTGGCCGGCCGCGGGGATCCTCGCCGGTCTGTTCCTGACGACCCCTCCCGCGCATCGAGGGGCCCTCGCGGTGCTCGCCGGCCTCGTCCTGGTGGCCGCCGAGGCACTGCACGGCCTGGGAGTGCCCGTCGCGACTGCCCTGGCCGCGGTCACGGTCGCCGAGGCCCTGATCGTCTCCCGGCTCATGACCGACGGCACCGACCGCCGGGCCCCGACGCTGCTCGTCGACGGCGACGTCTCCCGGCTCATCAGGGGCGTCGCCGTCGGGGCCGGGGTCGCCGCAGCCGGCTACGGACTCGTCGACCAGCTCAGCCCTGATCCGCCGATGAGGGTGGGTCGGTAAGTGTGGCGTAAAGCGAGAATGCCCTTGTGGGGCGGGGAAATCGGGCTTGTCTAGGGTCCGAATCTCGTCCTCACGAAGGGCATCTCGTAAGTGAAGGCATCGCACAAGGTCACGCCGGTTTTCGATCATCCGAACCTGGTGGGTTCGGCGGGTCTGGTCCCGGCCATGTTGTTGGCGCAGTCTGCGGGCCTGCACCACCTGGCGACCGAGCACCTGGAGGTGACCTCGCCGAACGCGGCGGCCAAGACCACCGGCATCGTGGCGGGCATGGTTGCGGGTGCGGACAGCATCGATGACCTCGACGTGCTGCGTCACGGGGCGATGCCCCGGTTGTTCGCCGGGCTGCGGGCGCCCTCGACGTTGGGCACCTATCTCCGCACCTTCACCCAGGGCCAGATCGCCCAGCTCGACGCAGTGGCCTCCCGGTTCCTGGCCGCGCTCGCGGGCCTGGTCACCGAGCTGCTGGCCGGGGCCACCGACGGTGACGGGCAGGGGATCGCGTTCCTCGATGTCGACGACACCATCCGCCAGGTCCACGGCTACGCCAAGCAGGGCGCCGCCTACGGCTACTCCGGCGTGAAGGGACTCAACGCCCAGCTCGCAATCATCTCGACCCGCTCGTCGCGCCGCTGATCGCGGCCGCCATGCTCCGCCGAGGCAACACCGCCTCACACGCCGGGGCGGGCCGGTTGTTGGCCCGCGACCTGTCCCACCGCCCGAGCCGCCGGGGTCAGGTGTCGGGTGCTGGTGCGCGCGGACAGCGCCTACTACACCCACGACCTCATCGCCGCCGCCCTACGGGCCAAGGCCTGGTTCTCGGTGACCGCCCGGATGAACCCCAGGTCAAGGCCGCCATCGCGAGCATCGACCCGGACGCCTGGACCCCGATCGTCTATCCGAACGCCGTCTTCGACGAGGCCGAAGGCCGCTGGGTCTCTGCCGCCGAGGTCGCCGAGATCGAGTTCGTCGCGTTCACCTCCAGGCGGAAGCGTGACCACCTTCGGTGCCGACTCGTGGTCCGCCGCGTCAAACGCCTCCAGGTGTTGGCACCAGCTCCACGACGCCGCGGTCGGGCCACCACCAGCTACGACCTGACCACCCAGCCCACACGGGCACGACCCAGGACCAGAAGTGCAAGAGCCGGACAGACCGGCGGACCCGCCACGCCCTCGTACATCTCATCGCCCAGCAGCCGGCGATGCGGCGAAGGGGTGACGAGCCGTCATTAGGCCACGTACGCCGATCGGGACCTTCGCCGACATCGAGTCCGCCATCCTCCCAACAAGAGTGTGCGTGCGAGGGTGAGGTTCCGCGATCTCGACGGTCAGCTTCGCCGGGTGGAGGCCAGTGGTCCGACGCGCTAGCTGGCCGAGCACCGCGGAGAAGGTCGCCCAGCCTAGCCTCCTGGTGTCCTGCCTTCAGCGTTTTCGGCGAATCTGGGACACCGCGGACTGATCATGCGTTGAGGATTCGCCCGAGATCCGCCCGGACAGGTCCAGCCCCCAGGAACTCGGAGGATCTCGTGGGCGAGCCGAAGTGCTTGGCCGCAAGGGGGCCCAGGGCGATTCGTCCGGCGTTGCTGCGGTCTTCGTCCTGCCATAGGTTCACGATGAGCTGACGGTTGGCGCCGATGTCTACGATGAGGTTGCCGAGATAACCCGGCTGGTCGGCGTGGCCAGCGGCGAGGTCGGCGAGTTGGTCGCGGGCGGCGTCAGGATCGGCGGGATCGACCGTGTTGATCCGGGCGACGGCGTACATGGCGATGTCCTCTCGGGTCGGGTGGTCAGGCGCTGAGGGGTTCCAGGGTTGTCAGGTCCTTGGAGGTGGGTCTCGGCACGGTGGCCGTGAACTCCATCAGCAGCCCTGCGAGCTCTGTCATCAACGCGGCGTCGGGATGCTCGTTGAGACGCTGGTGTGCGTGTGCGACGGACAGACCCGTGGGGAAGACGTCGGCGCCGATCCGCGCGAGTACGCCCCGAAGGTGTTCGGCAGCCCGAACGCCGCCGAAGTGGGTGGGGGAGGCGGAGAGCACGAGCACCGGTTTGCCTGCCAGGACTGAGTGCCCGGCGGGACGCGACAGCCAGTCCACGGCGTTGCCCAGGAGGCCAGGCACTGTCCCGTTGTACTCGGGGGTCACGATCACGACCCGGTCGGCCGCGGCGACCTGTGCCCGCACGCTGGCGACGGTCCCCGGGATGCCGGCGGCCTCGAGGTCGCCGTCGTAGAACGGCAATGACGGCACGTCGGTGTCCAACCTGACCTCGTCGTCCGGGTGCAGGGCGGCGACGCACCTGGCCAACGTGGTGTTGAGCGAGTGCTGTCGACTCGACCCGGAGACGATCAGGAGCTTCATGATGCGGTCCCGTCGGTGCTGTGCCGCATGCCGATCATCAGCACCAGTCCTACGACCAGGTGCAGCAGCATGAGCGTGGTGACAGCGGCCGTGTCGCTGGCTGCGGCCAACGGGCCGGCCAGCGACACGATGAGCACGCCACCTGCCACGAGGGTCCAGGTCGTGCGCGCGCGGAGTGGGGTGATGCGTTCGAGCAGTGCCAGGAGTCCCCAACCGGCGACCGAAGCCATCAAGGTCGTGGCGATCACCATGCCGAGCCCTACGTCCTGTGTCCTGCCCTCGGCCGGCTCGACCACGAGGTGGACGCCGACGAGTGGGACGGCGACGACCCAGGTGAGCGCGCCGGCGGCCACAGCGGCCATGACGCACACCGCTCGTCTCCGGACCTGGATCGTGCTGATGCGTGTGGTGGGGATGGTTGCATTTGTCATGGGACGGTCCTCCTCGAGAGTGGCGGATGTCCGCGATGCGACTCCGCGCTATAATTCGGTTATGCGCATAAAGGTTACCCGAGTAAGTAGTGGCTTGGCAAGGGGAAGCAGGTGAACGCCGAGCAGGCCAACCTGGTCAACGAAGCGCTGCGCGCCGTCGGGATCCGGCACCGGGCGCTGGCGGGGGAGTTGTTGGCCCCATTGGGCCTGCATCCCGGCCAGGAGGTGCTGTTGCTCGAGCTCGATCACGGCCCGTGCAGCCAGGCTCAGCTTGCGGTGGCGAGCGGATGTGAGCCGCCGACGATCACCAACAGCGTCCGCAAGCTGGAGTCGGCCGGCTTGGTGATACGTCGTCCATCCCCGAGTGATGGTCGGGTCACCATCGTGGAACTGAGTGAGCGCGGCCACGCGGTGCTACCGCGGCTGAAGGCGGTATGGCAGGAGTTGGCCGAGCGCACCGTGGCTTCGTGCTCAACACCGTTGACCGATATCACCGCCGTGGTGACCGACCTGGCTCGCAGCCTTAACCGGACAGCATCGCCCCAATGACTCAACGGGTCCTTCTTCGGCGCGAGCGCGGTCATGGCCGGCCTGCCAGGTGCGCTTCGAGCCGTTGCCCGGTCGTGCCACAGTTGCGGCTCTACGGCTTCGCCGCACTCGCCTTCGTCGCCTTGACCCTCGGCGCCGTCCTGACACACCTCATCTGGGGTGCCAGCCCGGTACCGGCCATCGTGTTGCTCGTCGTCTCCGCGGTGATCGCGTGGGGTCGTCGCTCGAACACGGCCGACCTGATCGCCGGCCTCCTCCGCCGGTGACCCCCGCGCCCGACAGACGCCTGAGCTGACGAGACCGAGCTCAGGGCCAACGAGAAGACGGTGAGCGCAATGAACGAGACATCATCAACTACGAGCATCTTCTCCGAGGCCGAGCTGGCCTACCTCACCGAGGGTAGGAAGCTTGGTCGGCTCGCGACGGTGGACCCCACTGGCGCACCGCACGTGGTGCCCACGGGGTGGAGCTACAACGCGGAGCTCGACACGATCGACGTCGGTGGCCGAGACCTCGCCACCACCCGCAAGTTCCGGAACGTCGGTTCACATCCCCGGGTGTGCCTGGTCATCGACGACGTGCTGCCGCCCTGGCAACCGCGATGTGTGCAGGTTCGAGGGGAAGCCGAAGCGCTTCTGCACGCAACCGCACCCGACGGTGAAGACCTGGGGGCCCTCATCCGGATCCGCCCGACGAAGGTCGTGAGCTGGGGACTCGACACCGCCAAGGCTTGACCAACGCCGGTTCGCCAGGCCTAACAAAAGGCATCGGGCCTCTGGCAGCGGATGGCGGATCAGGACCTTGCGCCGCTATGGCGGCGGCCCGGGCGACGATATCGACTTCGACGGCGGTGACGCGGGCACGCCGAGCAAGGCGTGGAGTAGCTGCGCCAGGGGGTGGCACCTCGCAGACGCGGCGGCAGCCGGCGTTGGCCAGACGTGACATCGCCGAGTGTGACGCTTTCGAGGTTGTTCCCTCGACCGGTCGTTGCTTCACAGCGCGCGACATCTCGGTCCTGACATCGTCGATGGACGGCTTGCATCGTGGCGCGACTATTGGAATCCGCTGGAGATCATCGCACTGGGGGCCGACTACCCGACCTTCTCACGAGGCTCCCTGAGGGTGAAACCCTCCTGCGCCGAGCTTCTGCACGACTCCACGCGCGGCCCGTGTGACCTTCTCCGCAAGGGGATCCTGCTGCGGGACGCGAGGCTCCGGCCACGCCCGCGGGTCGGTCGGGTCGAGCTTGGGTGTGGCGTCAGCCGGGGACCGGTGTGGCGCTTCGGGTTTCGTATTCGGTGCGGGCGGTTTCGATCTGTCCGATGTTGTCGTAGGCCCATTCTCGGATGACGCCGACGGCGGCGCTCAGGCGGTGGCCGAGTTCGGTGAGGGTGTAGTTGACGGTGACTGGCACGGTCGGGATCACGACGCGGGTGAGCATCCCGTCGCGTTCCAGGCCGCGGAGGGTCTGGGTGAGCATCTTCTGAGTGACTCCCTCGACCTCGCGGCGCAGCTCGGAGAAGCGCAGAGTGCCGCGTTGCTCCAGGGCGAGGATGACCAACATCGTCCACTTGTCCGCGACCCGGTCCAGTACCTGCCGGGTGGGGCAGGCGGCGCTCATCATGTTCCAGCAGGTGGTATCCATCAGGTACCTATACCACAATAAGGTGCCTTCTTTCCAGATCGAGCAGAGCCTTCTACGGTCAGGGCAATTAACAACTGAGGAGACGACGATGCACGCTTTGATCGCTACTGGAGACCCGGACAACCTGGTACAGCTGGGAGACGTCGATGAGCCGAACCCGGCACCGGACCAGGTGGTGATCCAAGTCGAGTCATTCTCGATCAACCGGGGTGAGACGTTCCTGCTCGAGGAGCCTCGTCCGAACTGGCGCCCGGGCAAGGACGTGGCCGGGCGAGTGATCCGGGTTGCCGCGAATGGTGACGGTCCCGGCGTCGGGACGCGCGTGGTCGCGCATGCCGAGCACAGCGGCTGGGCCGAACGTGCCGCCGTGTCCCTGGACGGCCTCGCCGTCTTGCCCGATATCGTCCCCTTCGATGTCGCCGCCGCGCTGCCGCTGGCGGGGCTGACCGCGCTGCGGCTGCTGCGGGTCGCCGGCCCGATCGCCAGCCAGCGGATTCTGATCACCGGCGCCTCTGGCGGCGTGGGGCACTACCTGGTCGAACTCGCCGCCCGCCAGGGTGCGCAGGTGACCGCGGTGACCTCCTCACCCGGACGGGGCGCCCGGCTGCTCGAACTCGGGGCCGCACACGTCGTGCGCGAGATCACCGATGCTGAGGGCCCGTTCGACGTGGTGATGGAGTCGGTCGGCGGCGACCAGCTGGCGGCGGCACTGCGCTCAGTACGCGCCGGTGGGCTAGTGATCTGGTTCGGTCAAGCCAGTGGTGAGCGCCCGGTGCTGGACTTCTTCGACTGGGACATCCCGCTCGGGGTGAGCATGCACCGTTTCGGCTACCAACCCGAAGGCGCCAGCGACGCGAGCGACCTGGCCACCCTGATCCGCCTCGTCGAACGCGGCGACCTGCACCCCGAGATCGGCCTTACCCGCGACTGGACCCACGCCCACGACGCGCTACAAGCGCTGATCCACCGCCAGATACGCGGCAACGCCGTCCTCACCATCAGCAGCGAGCCCGGTCGACAAGACGCGGCCATTGCGCTGAGCGCGACGCGATGAGTGCGCTGACCTACCGCGGACCGGCGCTGGCTGTGCTGCACGAGAAGTACGCCAAACAACGGCGAATCGATGAGCAGGCACCCGTCCACGCCCGCCAACACATCGTCATCCATGCGCCAGTGGGCCAAGTGTGGCAATCGCTCACCAACGTACTCACTGGCACACGACCCTCGAGCCTGGGGTCCGTCGCATCCGGCTGCCGCACGGCGTGCAGGTCGACGCGCCGTTCACCCGCAGCAACAAGCGCGTCCGGATGCGGGCACGATTCGCGCTCGTCGACCCGGATCGCGAGCTGGCCTGGACCGGATCAGGACTGGGCAGCCGGGTCGTGCACCGCATCACTCTCGAGCCTCGCCCCGACGACACCACCAAGGTCGTTGCCGAGGAATCCATGGCCGGCCCACTGCTGTCCATCCTGTTCAGCACCACCAAGCTCCCGCGCCGTGCTAACCGCCAGCCTGACAACCCTGCAAGCAGCGGCCGAGACCCCGCCCAGCCACAACACCGGCGAGGAGTAGCCGCGACACGCCCGGCGGCGCGGAAACGAGCCCATGCCGACCCCAACAACGGGAGCGCGATCTATGTCGCGCCGCAAGAGGATCCCTGACCGGTCACGGCGCGGCACCTGACGAGACCGGCGCAGCCGACACGCCCGGATGAGTGTGGGGGTGGTGTGTGGTCGTTGGCCACGGGTGGGGTCAGTTCAGCGACAGATTGAGGCGGGTGGTGGTCTCACTTGGCGACTCGGCTAGACCGGCGGCGAGAAGCCGGCGGTCGGCGCTGATCAGCTGCACGCCTAACTCGACTGCCGCGGCGGCCCAGCTCGCGTCGTAGAACGACAACGTGTGGATGTCCGCGAGCGTCGCAGCGTGTCGTAACCAAGCCGGCGTCATGACCAGAGGAGGCCCCAGGATGGCGCTTAGATCGTCGAGTTGGTCGGCGACGTCGGTAGCGGTCCAGCGCAGTGCCCGGGTGAGCACGTTGCCGACTTCGTAGAACGCGAGATCGAGCATGTGGGCGTCGAGTTCACCGGTGACGTGCGCCGACCGCAACGTGCGGGCCTGTTCCAGTTCGCTCTCACCGTCGCTGTGGAACCACTTGATCAGCACCGATGTGTCGATGAGCAGGCGAGTCACCGGTGCGAGTCGCGGTCGTGGCGGACCAGGTCGGCCGCCTCGAAGGTCCCCGCGCCGTCAAACCGTCGTTCTGATCGTGCGATCGCCGCGGCGACCTGCTCAGAATCGCGACGGACGAGTTCGCGCCGAGCTGCGCTGGCGAGCAGCGCACTGCGGCTTGTCGATCGTCGTTTGGCTTCCGTGTCGAGCTCAGCGAGAAGGTCTTCGGGCAAGGACACCATAACTTTGGCCATACTTCGATTATAGCCTCTGGTATTGCCGGTGACGGAACACACTTTCGTACCGGCCTCGTCTCGTATGACGTTCGGCTTCCGGGACGTCCGACATGCCGATCAGCGCGCGTGCCCCGATCCGCGGCTAAGTCAGAGGTGTTTGCGGAACTCGCTGACGCGAAGATTCGCGGCGCGCTGTACAAATTGCACACAGAAGCGGCGAGCGCCGAACATCTTCGCGCACCATGGTGCGCCTCGAAGACGGCGCCGCGTTGCTGACCTGCGGGAACGACGGTCCCTGGTCCGTCAATCCTGCGGCGCTGGACTCAAAATCCCGTAGCCCTCGCGAAGGGGCTACTCGCAATCTCCGACACTGTCGGAATTTCCCCAGACCATCTCCGCAAGATCCTGCGCGGCAAAGCGCACGTCACCCTCGCCGACCTCCACCGCATCGCCGACGCCATCGACGCGCGCATCGTTGCGACCATCAAGGTTGGTCGATCGATCAGCCCGCAAGGCGAGAGCCAACCAGGCTGATGCGTGGAATGCAGACCCCACACGTGCCCGAGTCGGCCCCAGCCCGCAAAATCGTCAGTACGACCGGAGAAGGGATGTAGATATGAACCCTGTGGCGGTCTCCTCAGCCCACCAGACATGACCGTCGCCCGACACGCAGGATTGTGTTGCGGTGGCGCTACCAGCAGCGACGGATAGGACGGTTCCTTCGTCAATGGCGGCGATGCGCTGGCACTCGGGTCGAAGAGACGCTGCAAGCGCCCGACCCAGCAGCCCACCTTGAACGGCATGCACATCGACAGTGAAGTCGACCAAGCCCAGGCCGGTCGCGAAGGACAACTCATCGAGACCTTCGGACCAGTCCTCGTCACACACGACACGCCCTTCATCGCACCAACCGCCGATGAGCGCCGACGATGCGGCGATCATCGCGCCAGCGGAGAACCCTAGATACGGGACAAGGTCATCCACAGCAGCGCGAACAGCGTCCGCCACAGGCATGAGACACGCGTGGTAGCGAACGGTCGGGCCGCCGGCAACAACAATGCCATCAACCGAACCAAAGACCGCCGGGTCAATCGACGTATTCGTACGAACACGGATGACCGTGTATTCGAAGCCATGGAGCACGTGAGCATCAAGTGCATCCGAGTAGGCGGACCGGTACCGGTCAGCGCTGCCATCATCGTCGACCATCACGAGCGCCAATCTGGGTCGGCGCTCGTACCTGGCTGCGTGACGGGTGGCCTCACCCGCAAAGGGAGCCACCAGTTCCTTCGCGTTTGGACAGTCCGCCCCACCACCGACCAGGTGGACCTGTGCTCGATTGCTACTCACAGAGAGACCCTGTCACAGGAGCAGGACGGGTCGAAACGTCACGGAGTACGCGTTGCGAGACCGGAAGAATCACGTTGTTCTGGTGCGTGACGAACGGCGGGGTACGGCCTCTCAGTGGCTTTCTGGGTAGGTCCGACATCTCATAGGACGTTGGTCGTAGCGTTCCGAGGGCTCGTTCGAGGGCTGCGAGGTGAATGAGATGCAGGGGACGGTCGCCGCGTAGAAGTTTCCCGAGGACCGAGGGGTCGAGGCTGGCGGCGGCGGCGAGGGTGTCGTGGGTGTGGTTGCGCGGGACCATCGGCATACGGGCAACCGGAACCCCTCCGGTTGACCGGGCCGCTTGTGTTCCCGAACCGGCTCAAGGCGGCGATTGGGCCGTGAGTTGCGCGTCGATTTCGGCCCGGAGGACGTCGAAGTCGATGCCCGCGTCGGCCATGACCTTGGCGGCCAGGCCGTTGCCTTCGCGTAACAGGCCGAGCAAGAGATGACCGTCGGCAATACGGTCCGACTTCAGGCGGAGCGCCTCACGCAGCGACAGCTCGAGAACCTTCTTGGCCCGGGCGGTGAAGGGGGCGTGTCGGCCGCTGATCAGGCGTCCCGTCCGGGTCCGGGCCGGTTCACGATCCAGCGCTCCGGGACCGAATGCTGCCTCGACCTTTTCCCTGATGGTCGACAGGTCAATGCCGATCGTCTCCAATGCGTCGGCGTCCAACTCGCCCGGTCCACAGTCGGCTGTTCCGAGTAGGCGCAGGATCGCCGCTTCGGCGCCAGGCCGATCGAGGCCGTGTTCGGCGAGCAGGCGGCCCGACAGAGCGTCGGCCCGATCCATCAGGCCCAGCAGGAGGTGCTCGGTGCCGATGTAGTTGTGGTGCAGCCGTCGGGCCTCCGCCTGGGCGGAGGTAACCGCCTCGCGAGCATCCGGGCTGAATCGCTCGAACATGCCTACCTCTCCCCTCTCAAGAGACCCCGACCGCCCGCGTACTTCTTGTGAACCGCCTGTCGGGTCACGCCCAGGCAGACGGCGATCTCCTGCCAAGACCAGTTCTGGTCGCGGGCGTTGTCGACCTGCAGCGCTTCCAGGCGCTCGATGAGGACCCTCAACGCTCGCACTGCTCGCAGCCCGACGGCGGGGTCCTGGCTGCTCGCATCGGAGGCCAGTTGCGTCGTGTCACTCACAACTGTCAGCTTAGGTTGACAACGCAGACCTGTCAACCACGGTTGACCAACCGGCGCCGGCCGGTGACCGGTCGCCGATCGGCTAGCGGCTACGGACGGGTCAGTCGGTGGCTCAACTCGACATCGGCGAGGCCCGCCGCATCCCGTTGGACGCGGTGCTGCCCCACGCCGTACTCGCGGGTTCTGCGATCGACCGCGATGACAGTCCACCCCCGGCCATCCTCATCGCTGAGATTCACGAACAATCGGTCGCGGTCCAGCTCGACCCGGACTCGGTGGACCGGGTTTCCGACTTCGTGCAGTGCCTTGGCGCCCTCGCCATCTGCGACGAATCCCGACCAGTGCCCAGCCATGCCATCTCCCGCCGTCAACTGACTCTGCTCCAAGGTAGTCACGCCCGGTGGCAGACGGCGGACCGTGGGCGTGCCCGCAGCCCGATCCCCTGCGAGACAGGTGAGAACCGACGGCGCTGATTACGGGTGCGCCGCGCAAGCGTTTCCCTGCGTCCGGGCTATGGGATCGCGGGCCTGCTAAGCGCCCGCAATCACAGCCTCGGCCTCGATCTCGACCTTCCAGCGAGGGTCGAGCAGGCCAGCGACGATGACCATGGTGGCCGTGGGGCGGATGTCTCCGAAGATCCGCCCGTGCTCGGCGCTGACAGCCTCGGCGGCACTCAGCTCGGTAAGGTACATCCGCGTACGGATGACGGCGGCGAGATCGGTGCCCGCCTCGATGAGCGCAGTTTGGATGATCTCGAAGCACCGGCGGGCCTGGTCTCTCGCGTCGTCGGGACATGATCCGTCGGGCCAGATAGGCCCGGTCCCGGACACCAACACACGGTCGCCAACTCGTACGGCTCGAGAAAAGCCGATGCTCGGCTCGAACGGAGAACCCGACGTGATGTTCTTGCGCTTCGCCACGGCGCGAGTATTGCACCCGGGCGCATGAGTAGCGGGGTGGGCGCCGCTCGTCCAAGAACCCTCTTTGGGACCACCGGCACGATCGAATTTGTCACTGGCCTGACGTCGATAGCGGTTCGCCGGGCGGGACGGCCCTGATCGTGGTAGCGGTGGGTCAGCAGTGCCGGCCTACATCAGTACGAGCGGCCGACGTAGGCCACGAGGCCGCGTTCGGTGTCGCTGTCGGGCAGTGAGCCGTCCGCGCAAGTCAGGCAGCGGACAGTGATCGCCG
>JAABUR0100008653.1_pt1 | contig 11683 bp, 15 predicted proteins | sample 5560091 | NCBI WGS metagenome assembly JAABUR01 (sample SAMN10711879, study PRJNA513375) | rock metagenome | isolation source: Antarctica rocks | place: Antarctica: Victoria Land, University Valley sud
CCAAGGCCCGCCGCCTCGACTCGACGGACTCGAGCCGCTGCTCATAACTCCCGATGGCCTGCCGTCTCCTGAACGTCTCCTCGAGGGAAGCGCCCCACGTGCGGGCATCCTTGTCGCTCGCGACCTCCCGCACCCAGCCGACGAGCGTCTGGGCCTTCTCCCGGTCGTCGTCCCAGCAGGCGGAGAAGTCCTTGCTGGTGGCGATGCGGCGGAGGATCTCCCGTCGGGCGGGCCGGGCCCGGTCCTCCAGCTCGTTCAGGGACCGCAGGACGGAACGCGTGATGTGATACTTGTTCACGCCGTGGCGGTCGGCCTGGACCCTGGCTCGCCACCCGGCGAGCAACTCCGCGGGCGTCCCGGCGTCCTCGAAGAAGTCGATAAGCCCCGCCTTGGACCTGATGAGACGGGGTAGGGTATCGACCAGCAGCTCTAGGAGGTCGTGCGGGTAGTGGTAGGAGCTATCGAGGGCGGGAAGTCGTGCGGTGCGAGGGATGTCGGTCATCAGATCACGGTTCGCTCGGTCGGTCTGTCCTTCGTCAACGGTATAGCATGAGCCCCGGCTCTCGTCGAAGCCCTTCCGTGGGCCGGATTGCCGTGTTACTCGACGTAGATGCCGATGCGGGTACGCGAGTGAAGTCGGCCTGACGTATGAACCTCGATGGTCATGAAATGCAATCCGCGGTAGGCCGTGGACTCCCAGCGGCAAAGCCTCTGATGATTGGCCTGCGAATTGACCGTAATCTTCTCCGAGTGATTTCCTAGCGTTTCTCCTCCTTGCTCACTCGCCTCCCTGCCATGGTTCTCGACGGCAAAGGTCACCGTGTACGATGTCGGGGGCAAGAGCGACCGCTGCAGGGTGAACTTGAGCGACCGCCCCTTCGGGATCATCGATCCGCATGGATGGTAGCATTGCTCACGCGGCCCGTCTTGGGAAGCATGGACGGCGACGGTGACGGGAATCGGGTCGACGGCCCCATTTGCAGGATCGCGAGGCAGGAGCCGCTTATCCCCCTGCCCGAGGGGGGTATAGGCGAGGTATTCGTCCCACATCAGGAGATACTGGCCGTAGTTTGTCGGGTTGCCGTCCCGGTCGGTGTGGTTGGGACGGATGAACGGCTCCTCCAACTCGCGGCCGTCCCTCTGGACCTTCTTGGTCGCCAGCAGGACGTCGGGGAAGTCGAGGAATTCTTTTAACGAATGACCGATCATGATTTGGTTCCGGCCCGCCGAATGTTGGAGCTTCGAGGCGACATCCACGTAGAAAGAGGTCGCGGTCACCTCGTCGCTCTGCGGATAGCCGTACGAGCTCCAGAGGACCTTGTCGCGCGGGCCGTGGTCCAGACCGATGCGGATGCCGAACGGGTCGGCGAACCCGGCAGCCTTGAGCCTGGGGACGACGGTGCTCTCGACGAAGACGCGCAGCACGGCCGCGCAGTTCAGGGCGTCGATGGCGGCATGCTCGGGCTGGCCGTGCAGTCCGCCGAAGAACGCCATGACGGCGTCTCCCATGATTCGGTGGACGTGGCCATCGAAGCTGGTAATTAATTCGATCGCTGCACGTATAAATGCATTTTTTATCTTGTATACGTCATGTGGCGCGTAAAGGAGTCCCATGCGGGTCGAGCTCTCGATGTCCATGAAGAGCGTCGTGATGGGGCAGTAGATCAGCTCGTCGGTCCCCTTGATGTGGCCGAAGTCGGGGTGATCGCCGATGTCGGGGGGGCGCATGCCTTCCTTGCCGAAGATCGGCCGAAGGAGACCCTGGACCTCGTAGAATCGGCCTATCTCCTGCGTCTGCGCCTTCGCGGCGGACCGCGCGAACTTGACGATGTCTCCGCGACTCGCGTCGACCAGGTAACGGGCAAAGGCTTCGCCGAGCCGGCTCTCGAGCGTAGGCAGCGTGTGCGTCCTCATTGGCCCACCGCCTTGGCGAGGACGTCGTAAGCCATGCTGCCGAACAGCAGAAGGATCACGAGCCCGAGTGCCGGGATCTGGACGCGGAGGATGATGTCGATCGCTTGCCTGATGGTCGCAAACTTGACCTTTAGGCCCCGCGCGAGTGCGTGCGCCTGGGCGGCCAGATCCTTAACCCACCCGGCGGCGTCCAAGGTCGAGACGGCGGTTTGGTAATGGTCCGGCTGCTCGTGCTCGGCGACGTGATTGAAGAAGATCGCCGAATGATATTGGGTCGGTTGACGCGGCGAGTCGAGATAAGGCCTGATCACCCGGAACGTCAACCACGTCGAGACAAACGAGGACATGGCGGTTATGAGCAGCGCGATCACGGCGAGGGCATAGGCCACGCGGTGAGTCCCGAAAAGGACACCTACCTCCTGGCCCTTCAGGACAATGCTTCCGGTCACGAACGTATTGAAAGCGATCAAGAGCGCCGCCTTGGCATTTATACTCCCTATGTAGAGATCGAACCGGCCGATGACCTTCCAGAGAATCTCGGACTCATCGGCCTTGGCCGCCGCACCGTCGGTGTCGTTGGTCGGGCAACCCGTCTGGGCGATGGAAGTGCCGTCATGCGGTCGCCCCTTAATCTTCGCCAGCTCGCTGTGGTCGGTGACCTCGGCCCTGTGTGGATCGTGACCCATGTCGTTTAGCTCCTCTCCGTCAAGAAAAAGGTGAAAAAGGTTGGCCGGGCCACTCTCGTCGTGGCCCTCGCTGACGACTATTGCCGGACGGGGGGGAGTTTTTGCCGCGGCCGTGGAAAATTCCTTCGGGGCCGCGGCATGAGAGAATAGGATGTGGTCAGCCGTCTACCCACCCGCGGCACGCCGCGGAGGCCGTTGGGGATATGCGCTTGGCAAACATCCCGCAGTTATCCGACGACCAGTGGACGGAGCTGGTTGAGCGGCTCACGCTCCATGCGTCCTGGAAACTGCTCCGCCTCTATTGGCGCGGCATCATGGGGTCACGCGGAGGCACGGTGCCGGGCGGCGTCGAGCCGACCGACCTCGCCTCCGCAGCGATCGTCGACGTCCTCGAGGGCACGCGGGTGTGGGATTCGCAGGCCCAGCCCGACTTCCTGCGATACCTCCGGAGCGTCGTCGACAGCAAGGTGAGCCACTTGGTTCAGGAAGTCGAGAATCAGAAGAGTCGGAGGATTGCCCCGCCCGGGTCCGCCGAGGAGGGGGCCAAGGCTCATGGGGCAGCTGGCCGGGAGTCGGACCCGACCGAGGTGGTCCAAAATCACGAGGCGGCAGATTCGTTCCGAGCTCTGGTCTTCAAGGCCGTTGAGGGCGACGATCTCGCATACCAGGTGTTCGAGTGCCTCGACGCCGAGTACACCAAGCCTACGGAGATGGCCGAGCTCCTCGGGATGCCCGTGACCGACATCAACAATGCGCAGAAGCGGCTCCGCCGCAAGGTCAGCGAACTCTTGAAGGCCCAAAGGAGAGGTGAGCGCCGTGGGTGATTTCACTCGATTCCAGGAGCCGATCTGGGATCGATTCTTCGATTTCGTCTTCGCGTGCGACGAGGACCTCAGTCGTTCGGAGGTGCAGGAGGAGCTCAGGCGTCGCGGCATCGACGTCACACCGGCCTTGACCAAGGTGCAGCAGGCCCTGAGGACGGCTAGGGCACGGGCGGATCTCGAGTCGGCGCGCCAGAGTCGCCCGAGCCTCCTGGCCAAGATCCGGCGGTTCTCCCTCCCGGACGTTGGGTCGAACCTTGACGAGCTCAAGCGCCGGATCGCCGAGCAGTTCGGGGGGGGACAGTTACAGGCGGCCTTCTTCCGGAAACTCGAGGCCGCAGGGAGCGAGGACGACCTGCGATCGCTCCTTGAGGACGCGGAGCTCCTCGAGACCCTTTCCGAGGAGGACGATGATGGTCGAGCCCAAGCCGAGTAAGATCATCGCCGTCGGCCGGGCCATCCAGCTCTGGACCCTCTACGGGTTCCGCTCGCCGGAGGAGCTCGTGCTCGAGGACCTGGCGCTCGCGCTCGGTGTACTGGTTGTCGAGGCTCCGCTCGCAAAGGCCGACGCCCGGCTCATCCGGAGGGGCCCACGCGGACTCGTCCGGGTGAACCCCGACATTCCCGAACCCGGGCGGAAGCGATTCGCGGTGGCGCACGAACTCGGCCACTGGCTCATCCATAGGGATCAGTCGCAGATCAACGCGTGCACCGACCAGGACATGGTCGCGAAGTACAAGGCGAGCGCACTGGAGGTCGAGGCGAGCTATTTCGCCGCAGAGCTCTTGATGCCGGGGAATCTCTTCGGGCCGCGGCTACGCAAATTGCGGCCGTCCTTCGATCTCATCAAGGGCTTGGCTCGCGAGTTCGGCACTTCGCTCACAGCGACCGCCATCCGCTGCGCCGAGGTGACCGACGACTACTTGGCCGTCGTTGCTTCTGAGGGCGGCCGGATCAGGTGGTGGCGGGGGAGCGAGAACTTCGAGGAGCAACTCTGGATCGAGGCCGGGACACCTCTCTCGCCCAAATCGGTCGCGGGATCGATATTTCAAGGGGAGCCGTTACCCCCCGGCCCGGTCGAAGTTGACAGGGATGCGTGGGCGGAGTGCCGCGAGGGCTACGACCACGACATCCTCATCGAGGAGGCTTTCCCGCTCTCGGCCTATAACCAGATACTGAGCCTCCTCTACCTGCCGTGACCTGCCGGTGGGAGGTGTGGGGGGCAGGTGCAGGGCCACAACCCGTGCAGGAACTCCTCCAAGTCGTGACTCACCGGGATATCCCGCGACTTGCCGCCTTTCTCGGCGAACGACAAGTCATACTGGGTCGCGTAGGGCTCTGCATAGTGAACCTGGCGCCGTCCCACCCGAATGCGGGAATGCTGGAACGTATACGTTTGCGGCTTCGCGCATGACCGCCCGCATCTAGCTGCCGATTGGCCTCCCGCCCTTCAGCTCCGCCTCTCGTGGCGGATAGGGCCCGCCGTGCTCAGCTTCCACCTGCTCGATGGCATACCTGACGCCCAGCTCGGCGATGCTCGCGATGGTGAGCCGGGGGTTCCAGTAGGCCGCGTTCTTGACCCGCTCGATGAGGTCGTGGGTCAGGTGGACGGTGAGCTTCTCCTTCTTGTGGTTCTCGACCGGCTTCGCCTCGGGCTCGGGACGAATCGGCGTGACCTGGCTCTTCGCCTCGTCTTCGTTCGTCTGCTCAGAGATTCGGTCCGGGATGAGCGATGCGAAGGGATCGTTCTTAATGGTGCTGGTTCTAGCTGTTTGCGACTTGGCCATAGACGATGCCCTCCCGTGATTCCTGAGCGATGACTTCTTCCGCGAGCTTCCGGTAGTCCGCGGCCCCGTAGCTCTTTGAGTCGTAGGTCGTGATGGGCCCGCCCTGCGAGGGGCATTCAGCGAGCCGGACGTTCTCGCGGACCTCCGTCTGAAAGACCAGCTCGGGGAACTTCGAGCGGACCTTCTCGACGACTTCCTTCCCGTGCTTCGTCCTGCGGTCCACACGGCACGCGAGGATGCCCGTGACGGCAAGGTCGGGATTCAGCCGCTTCTTCACCAGCTCGACGGTCTTCCAGAGCTGGGCGAGCCCGTGGAGGCCCATGACGTGGCATTCGACGGGAACAAGGACCTCGGTCACGGCGTTCAGGGCGTTCACCGTGAGGATGCCGAGTGTCGGCGGGCAATCGATGAGGATGTAATCGAAGCGGCCTTCCGGAAGCTCCTTGAGCTTGCCTTTGAGGCATTGCTCGGCCCCCGGCTCGCTTGAGAGGGCTTTTTCGGCTCCGACAAGCCAGGGCGACGACGGGACGAGCGAGACGCCTTCGGTCTGGGTCTCGAAGACAAGCTTCTCCAGGCTCGTCGTCTCGGGCTCGGCGAAGAGGTCAAAGACCCCCCTGCCCCCTTCGGTCACGTCATACCACTGCGTCGCCGAATATTGCGGGTCGAGGTCGATGAGGAGGACCTTCTTCCCCTGCTCGGCGAGGGTCGCTCCGAGGTTGACGGCCGTTGTCGTCTTCCCGGACCCCCCCTTCTGATTGACGATGGCGATAGTTCTCATGAGCCCTCCCCTGGGCGACCGCGTTTCCTGGGGTGCGGGAACACTTGGGTTAGCCGCAATCCCGAAACGTCCACGTTTCCGTATGGCCAACGTATCGGATGCGAGGGGGGCTCGCAATGAGAAAATTTTGAGCTGCCTCTTCGGACCTGGGGTGGGGGCAAGTCACGTTTCCACCCGTACTCTCTGCGGTAAGTTTCCTGTCAGAAAATTTGTCAGAGTTGCTGACAAACCAAGTAGCTGATAATCGCCATATAGATAACCCAGTAAGATAGTTATATCGGAAACTATTGGCACTCTGCTTGTAACACTTCCTGCGTGACAACTGTCAGAAAAAGTGGTATAGTTTTCTGACAGAGTGGAGCGTCAGGACGTCTATGCGTGACTTGAAGGACAGAATCATTGCCCGCATTCGTGCGAGGGGTCGCGGCGAGGTCTATGTCACCAAGGACTTCCTCGACCTGGGGGGGCGTGCGGCCGTAGACCAGGCACTTTCGCGGCTCGTGAAGGTCGGGACGATCCGCCGGATCGGGCGTGGCCTGTTTGACTACCCGAGAACTAACTCTAAGTTGGGTATTCAGTTAACTCCCGACGCGGATCGCATTGCTCACGCGGTCGCGAGGAAGCGGGGAAGTCATCTCCAGCGGTCCGGGGCCTTCGCCGCGAACGCTCTTGGGCTCTCGACTCAGGTCCCCGGAAGGCAGGTCTATCTCACCGACTCCTCCTCGGGGAAAGTTCGTGTCGGGAAGCAGACGCTCACGATGAAGCACGTCTCCCCGAAGATGATTTCTTCCCGCGATACGGTCACGGGGCCTGTCATGCAGGCTCTCTACTTCATCGGGAAGGATGGCCTCACCGATGATGTCCTCGGGCGGCTCCGAGGAACGCTCTCCGATAAGGCTAAGAAGAAACTACTGAGAGAGAGCCGCTATGCGGTCGGATGGGTTGCCGATGCGGTGAAGCGAGTGGTCTCGGACGACAAGATTCCAGCAAAGAAATAGGTGAACGTCATGGATGACGTGGCGAGGATGGAGCCTCACGACAGACGAGACCTGTTCAACGAAGCGGCGGGACGGCGAGGGGACATCAGTGCCGGAGTGATCGAGAAAGACTTCTGGGTTTGCTGGACCCTGAAGCACATTTTCGCCCTGGGCCCGGCTCCCGCCCAACTCATCTTCAAAGGCGGAACGTCGCTCTCGAAGGTCTACGGCGTCATCGAGCGATTTTCGGAAGACATCGATCTTTCACTCAGCCGCGAAGACCTGGGCTTCGTCGGCGACCGCGACCCCTACAAGGCGGCGTCGGGGAAGAGGGAGCAGGTCCTGATAAAAGAAATCGTCGCCCGATGCCGTGAGGTCATCGAGGCGGAGCTTCTTCCGAAGCTTCACGTTCGCTTCGAGAGCATCCTCGGGGCAGGGATCACGGGAACCCCATGGAGCCTGAGTCCGGACGAGAACGACCCGCAGAAGATCTACTTCACGTATCCTGCGGGTATCGAGTCGGGGGGCGAGGGGGCTCCGAACCCCTACGTTCGTCGGCTTGTGCTCTTGGAGCTTGGGGCTCGCTCCGACCACTGGCCGGCGGAAGAGCATCCCGTGCGGCCATACGCCGCGGAGACGATGCCCGACCAGTTCAAGGAGCCTGAGTGCCGCGTCCGGACGCTCAGTGCCGAGAGGACCTTCTGGGAGAAGGCGACGCTGCTCCATGCCGAAGCTCACAAGCCGCTCGACAAGCCTTCGGGCGACAGGCTCTCCCGCCACTACTACGACGTTGCGAGGCTCTATCAGAGCCCCATCGGACCCAAGGCCCTCGCGAAACGCGAGCTGCTCACCAAAGTCGTCGCTCATAAGAGCCTCTTCTTCCGCTCGGCCTGGGCGAACTATGACACCGCGACACCAGGGACCTTCCGGCTCGTCCCGCCGGCGGAGCGACACGCCGCACTCAAGGCGGACTATCGGGCGATGCAAGAGAACATGATTTTCGGCGAGTCTTACTCGTTTGAAGAGCTGATAAAGGTGCTTGAGGAGGTCGAAAGGAAGATAAATGCGTTTTTCTTGACTACCCTGAGTCAGGCCGAGAAGACCAAGAAGAAGTCGAAGTGATCTTCCGTAATCTGCCTTGCGAGGGCCCGTGCGTCGCCCGGCGCGCCACGGGTTCAACGTTCCTCAGAGCACGATCCGCTCGACTTCATCCAGGGTGATTTCGTCGTCCACGCGATTATAGAGCCCAGTCGTTCTCGGGTCGGCGTGCCCGGCCATCTCCTGGGCCCTTTCCAGCTTGCCGCCGTTTCGCATGTAGACCGTGATGCCTGTCGCCCGGAACGTGTGACAGCAGACCTCGGGAGGGAGCCCCGCGGCCCCGACCCTCCTCTTAATCATCCGCAGGGCATCGTTCCGGGTCATCGCGTTTCCGGAGAGTTTCCGGTTCTTGCCGATGGTCCGGAAAATCGGGCCCTTCCGGTCGTCGGCGATGCCGGCCGCCTCGATGTAGTCATCCAGGAACGCCTCGGCGTTGTGGTGGGTCGGCATGGTGATGACCTTCCCCCCCTTCTCGTGCAGGCGGACCTTCCCTCGCTTCCGCTCGAGGTAATAATCCTCGACCTTCATGGCGAGGGCGGCCCCGACCCTCGCGAAGCTGTAGACCATCAGGGCGATGAGGGCCCGGTCCCTGAGTCCAGTCACCGTCGTCGTGTCGATGCTCGCGAGCAGCTCCCTCGCCTCCTCGCCCATGAGCACAGGGGTCTTCCCCTTCCTCACGAGGTGCTTCGGCCCCCGGACGGAGCTCGCCGGGTTCATGGGTATCACCTGGCCGGTGACCAGCCAATCGAAGAGCCTCTTCAAGGCGGCCAGGTGCTGCTTGATGCTCGGCTTCGAGAGCCCCGACTGGAGCCCCTCGATGTAGGCCGCGACGTGGAGTGGCTCGATGCTCTGGATGTCCAGGCCCCTCGCCTCGCACCACTCCAGGAACCTCGCGACTGCCCGGGCATAGGCTTCCCGGGTGTTCGGGTTCCTGATGTCGGCGGTGAAGAACTCGACGAACCTCTTCCCGGCCCTCGGCCCGGCCTGGCTGATTAGAGCGGGGAGGATCAGGCTACCCCCCTGCCCTGCAACCTCTTGGCCTTTGACCTTCACAAGCTCGCTGCCCATCATGCCTCCGAACGTTTACGTTCCCGCATTCCCGCGATTCCGTATTGCCGCGTTGCGGCCATTTTTCTGTATCCCGCCGCAACTCCTCATCCTGCCAAGATTATCCAACTTTCCTGATGCACCATAACATCCTTTATGCACCCTCGACCAGACGGCATCCCCCACGTTCCCGAAATCCCGGAACGACGCAATCCCGAAACATCGCCAATCCCGGAACGTCCACATTGCCGCAATCCCGCCTCGCTCGCCCTCCCATGCGGAAACGTCCACGTTCCGGCAATCCGGCAATGACTCCCTTTCCGCCTTCCGGCTTTGCCGGCCACCCCGGCGATGACCAATCAGCCATCCCCTACATGACGGCAAGGTTGCCACCGCCACCACCCGCCAAGTCTCGGCAGACGGCATACGAGGTCATCGGCAAGACGCTTTGCCGTCATCGCGGTGAAGCCGCGTTAGCGAGGGCGTCGAAAAGAAGAAGGCCCCTGGCCCACCACGGTGCAAGCGTGGCAGGGCAGGGGCCCTCAAGGCCATCAACCCCGGTCGTCGATCCCAACCGGAGTCTCAGGGCATGACACAAGTTCTTAACGAAGCCCTTCCCGCGAAGACGCGGAAGCGGAGCCCCGCCAAGACGCCAAGCCGTCAGGACGACCAGAAGACAAAGCTGACGCTCTATGTTCCCGCCGACTTGGCGAAGCGGTTTGCGGTCCACGCGACCTACAGCGACATGGACCGTTCGGCCCTGTTCGCCGAGATGATTCGCGAGCACTGCAAGCGGTTCATCGTCTCCGACCGGGCAAAGGCTGCCGATGAGGCGATACAGGAAATATCGTCCTGACCTGGTGGCTCACGTAAAATATTCCTGGCGAGTCTCGTGGGCCTCATCCCTCGTCTCGCCCCTATCTGTCGCTCAGTTCCTTGCATCTCTCAGGGGGTCGATCGAAGGGTCACTACCGATACGGGAGGTGGCTGCGATGTGGATTTTGAGCGGGTTCGTCCGCACGCTGGCGTACTGCCTCGTTGCGCTGCTCGCGCTCGGGGCTGCCAGCCTGATGTGCAGTTGGGCGGGGAAGCCGGCGTTGGTTGCCATCGTCTTGCCCGAGTATGCGTCCTTGGATGCCGTGGTCGCGTGGCTGAAGGTGTATGCCTTCTACCTGGTCATGCTGCTCCTGGTGTCCCTCCCGCTCGGCTTGCTGGTCGGGCGGTGGTACAGGCCACCTCATACGGCATAAGCTCGGGGCCCCTGGTCGTTGAAGGGCAGGGCAGGGGGGCTCGGATGGCTAGGCCCCGCTCCCCGTGCCGCGGCGGCGGACCGCGGCGACCTTCAAGACTTCGATTCGACGGCCAAGCCTCACAAGCAAGATGAGGAGACCGGGACACCGCACAACGTGCGATGCCCCGGTCTTTTTGATGCCGACTGGCGGACTAGAAGGACGACAGGAACTGCCCATCCAAATGGAACTTCACCCACCCAAGCCCGAGGGCACAGAGTAGGGTGAAGGCCACGAGCCGGATGAGAAAGTCTTTGAGCATTCCTCGAAAGGAAGGCTTGCGATACCTCATATAGGAATCCGGAGACCGGTCCCAATTTCGGTTTCGTCCACGCCAATCATTCCGCGACCATCTTCGTCTTCTCCAAAACAGAGCCATAGCTCTCCTTACCGATAAAGGGCCGACTTGCAGCCGACCCGACATTCACAAACCATTTGCTGATGAACGGCCTCGGCGAGGCCGCTCGTCAGATGAAGGCTGCGAGCGTTCGTGCGGAGAGCGTTGGAACAGGGAGAAACGGTGCATCGAGACACGTCCGAGCGGCCGAGGCCGCCAACGCCTACGATTAGGGGCTCCCGGCGACATCCGCGTCCCAGGCGCCGCGGAAGTAGTCCGCCAGGGGCATCGTCACGAGCGTGTCCGACTCGACCATCACGTACCGCTGGGCCTCCAGTCGGGGGTCCGAGACCCCGAGGCGGAAGCGGTAGGCGAAGGTGTCCACGTTGCGCCAGGGGTTGCGGTCCCGGCCCCATCGCCACGGCATCGGGCCGACGTCGATCGTGCCCGGCAGGAACGGGGTGGCGCCGTCGACCAGGGGAACGACCGGGACCCCCGGATTATGATGCCGGAGCAATTCCCAGTGGATGCCGGTCACCGCATCATCGCGATAGTAGGTGAAGAGGACCGTCAGGGGATGCATCGGCTCGGGTCCTCGCGGCGGCCGCAGGTCCAGCGTGTCGGAGTCGTCCACCCAGCCGGCTCATATGCCGCGTTGTGCCGGGAGCGATGCGCCCTCGACCTCCGGCAGGGCCGAGAGCCGCTCGACGATCGCCGAGACGTCCGCCCCGGCCCCGGCGTAGGCGTAGCACATCCGCCGGACCTCGGGGCAGCCCGAGTCGGGCTCCAGCCGCCCCACCGCGGCGATCCCGTCCCCCACCCCGATTCGGGCCAGGAGGATTTCCTGACGCCCCGACGGCACGTCCGCTCGGAATTGGAACAGGACCACCGGACGCATCGGGACGGTCCCCGGGGCCGCACGCTAGAGCTTCAGGAGTCGCAACAGGTC
>JAABUR0100008660.1_pt1 | contig 11670 bp, 10 predicted proteins | sample 5560091 | NCBI WGS metagenome assembly JAABUR01 (sample SAMN10711879, study PRJNA513375) | rock metagenome | isolation source: Antarctica rocks | place: Antarctica: Victoria Land, University Valley sud
CGGATGTCGCGGCGACGGTGGCGCGGCTGGGTTTGCGCGAGCAACTGCTGGCGCTGGGGGCGGCGGTCGACGGGGCGCGGGGAGCGCTGCTCGACCTTGGCGCCGAGCATGTCTTCACGTTGATGCCGGCCTACGCCGGCGGGCAGGCGGTGCAGCCAACGACGCTCGCCCACTTTCTCGGTGGGGCGCTGGGACCGCTGGGGCGGTCGGCGGGGCGGGTCCGGCGAGCGTTCGACGAGGTGAACCGGAGCCCGATGGGGGCGGTGGCGCTGGCATCGACGGGGCTGCCAATCGACCGGGAGCGGGTGGCCCAGCTGTTGGGCTTCGACGAGGCGCTGGCGAGCACCTACGACGCGGTGGCAGCGGTCGATCCTCTGGCGGAGGCGGTCGAGGCAGCGGCCGGGGTAGCGGCGACGGTACGGCGCTTTGGCACGGAGTTGCTGACCTGGCTGCGAACGGAGCCGGAGAGTTTCCGGCTCGGGGAGGGGTGGGCGGCCGCTGGTGAGCCGGGGCTGCCGCAGTTCCGGCCGGCGAGCGGGTTGGAGGCGATGGTGGTCGCGGCGCGGCGGACCGAGGGGGAGGCGGCGACGGTCGTGGGACTGCTCCGCGACGCGCCGTACGGCCCAGCCGGGGTGACGCTCGATGCCGCGATCGGGCCGGCGTTGGCGACGGTGGAGGGCGCGGCGAATCTGGCGCGGAGACTGGCGGAGCTGGTGGGAGGTGGGCTCGAGGTGAACCGCGCCTACCTGGCGAACCGGGCGGGGCGGGATCACACGACGAGTAGCGAGCTGGCCGACTTTCTCGTCGCGGAGGAGGGACTGGACCCGGCCTCGGCGCGGGCGATCGCGACGATGACGGTGCGGAAGGCGATGGAGCAGGGGATCGAGGCGAGCGGGATCACGCCGGAGCTGATCGACGCCTCGGCGCTGCTGGTGATTGGCCGGGAGCTGGGGGTGGAGATCGAGCGGATCGGCAGGGCGCTGGCGCCGCGGCGCTTTCTGGAGCGACGGGGCGCGCTTGGCAGTCCCGCGCCGGAGGCGACGCGGGCGTACCTGGAGGCCGAGCGCGACCGGCTGGCGGCGGACAAGCGATGGCGGGCGGAGGCGGAGGAGAGGATCGAGGCGAGGTCGCGGGAGTTGGAGCGGGCAATGGGCGAGATTGTGGACGCGGCGTGACACCTGAAAAAATCAATCGACGAATATTCCAAGGCCCTGATTCGAGAGATCAAGGTTGAGGAAATCAAAAATCTCGTGAAGCGGTGGCGGAATAGGCAGACGCGAGCAATATTGATCTGACTCCCAGAATAGGTGGACCACATATTGGCGGCAGGGCGCCTCGATCGCGCCTCCATTAGCAGCGTCCGGCCCGATGCCCTGCTCCAACCCAGCCCGAGTCCGCCCCCGCTTGGAGCCGGAGGGCATCGACCCCGACAACGCCGGCGCCATTCTCGCGGCGATTCCGCGGCAGGACTGAACCGCCTGGCTGGTGGCCGTGCCGGAGAAGCCCCCCATCGGTGCGGAATAGGCCCAGGGACGGGGGACTCGCCGGAAGAGGCGCTGGGGGCGGTCTATATCCTCTGCGTCCTGTTCAGCGATGGGCCGTGAGAGTGATCCCCGCCAGCTCCCGGGCTAGCAGCCGATGCTCGCCGGGGTGCAGAAGGGATTCATGGGGTCGTAGCCGATGGAGATCTCGTAGCCGTCGCCGTAGCCATCGCCGTCGCTATCCCAAGCGGAGGGGCTGGTCCCGTAGTAGAGGTACTCGTCGTCGTCGGCGAGGCCATCGCCGTCATTGTCGACCGGCCCGGCGCCGAGGTCGTACCGCATAGGATTGGTCCCGTTAGCGACCTCGTAGCCGTCGCCGGCCCCGTCGCCGTCGCTGTCGAAGAGCAGCGGGTCGGTGCCGTAGATGAGGGCCTCGTCGCTGCACGTGAGGCCGTCGCGGTCCGGGTCGAGGCCGTCGGCGGCGACGCAGGGGCCGGCGGCAGCCGCCGGGTGCAGGGTCGCCCCGACGCCGGTCAGCAGGGCGGCGAGGGCGAGGCCGGCGGCGGCCCGGCGGGCGAGTGATGCGATCCGATCGATGCGCTGGGTCTGCATGGTCGTCTCCTCCTCGTAGGGTCTCGCTCGGCCGAGTCTCCCCGGTCCGTGTCGCTCAGGGTAGGGCGCAGGTGGCTGGGGGACTGTCATCCAGGGAACAGGCAACGTGTCAAACGCGGAACAGGTGGAAGAGGCGGGGGTCCCGCGAGCCACCCTCCCTCTTGTTCTCCGTAGAACCACGGTTCGCCGGCTACTTCTCTAGGACGCGTGGCACCATCCCCAACAGGCGTGGGCTCTTCGGGGGCAATGCCGTCGCTAAAGAAGGCGACGCTCTTCGGCGTCCATCGATCCGTCTTTTTCCCTTCCGGCGTCGCAGAGGTTCGCCCATGCACGTTAGGCGGCGAGCAGGACGGGGATGAGGATCAGGAGTCTGACGGCAAGTGCATGGTCGTTGCCGAGCGATCCCACTCGGCGATCACCCACAGGTTCTCGCCACAGCGGGTCTGGTGGGCGGAAAAGAGCCAGCTTCTCTCCCGCAAGAATCGCTCGTCCTCCTGGACATCCTCGTTGGGGAGCTCGTCCAAGTCGCCGCGCGGGGGGAGCGGCAGAAACCCGGGCGGGATGTGGCCTGCCTGCGCCATTCATTCAAAGACGCTGGATGGTTCCACCGTTTGCCCACCGCAAACTTTCCGGGCTTCACAAGCTCTCATAGCAGGATCTCCTCGCGTGCGCGGAGCAGTACCAAGGTGTGTGGTCGGTTGCCTGCGTCTGACCCCGCCGCTATGCACGATCGTGGGCCGCAGCGTCAGAGCGAGAGGATGGCGATGCCTTGGTAGGAGCCAAGGAGTTGCAGGTACTTGTCGCCGGTCAGGAGGACGCTCACGTTGGCGGCCACGACTCTCAGTCCGGTTGACGGCGGCGACGAGGAGGGAGAGCTGGTTCTTGACGTCGGAGCTCTTCAGGGACTGGGTCACCGGAACCTAATCGCGCGGCGCATCCCCTCTCGCCTCGGCTTGAACGGTGTGGAAGGCGTCATAACGGGCCTATTGTAGCGAGGTTCACCGCCGTCTCGTCGAGCAATGGCTGGGTGGAGAGGGCGGCCGACGAGGCGACGTCACGGCTGGGACGAGGTAGGCGGAAGGTGAATGATGACGCGGCAGCTATTGGCCCTCGCCCCGAGCCCGCTCCCACGTTTCGGGAGCGGGGTCGGGCAACGGGGGTGAGATCAACGACGATCAGCAACCGGAGCCGGCATCACGACCCAGGCTGCCGGAGCGGCGGTCAGCGGACGCTGGCGAGGGAGAAGTGGGGATTGTCGATGATGCCAATTGCGTTGCCGAAGGGGTCGCGGAGGACGGCGACGCGGATGCCGTCGCCGACGTCCTGGATCGGGCTGCGTTCGCTGGCGCCGAGGTCGCGCAGGCGGGCGAACGCGGCGTCGATGTCGGTCACGCCCCAGTAGGCGGTCGGACCGCCGTCGGTGGCGGCGGGGGCGTTCGGGTCAAGACCCAGCTCGAAGCCGCCGACGGTGAAGCCGACGTAGAAGGGCTGGTCGAAGTACGGGGCCTGACCCAAGAGGGTGCTGTACCACTCCGTCGCTTGGGCGAGATCCGAGACGGGGTAGATGACGGTGCGGAGTCCTTGGAACATGGGTGCTCCTTGGGGGCGGAGGGCGACGGGTCTGACGACGAAGCGACGGGGAACGGTGACGTATAATCTGGCGGTCACCTCCGTATTCTGTTGACTCCCCGACCGCCGTCTCGCGATACCCTACCTTAAGGAGCCCACCATTACCCGCCAAGCACTATCTACCCACACCCCTGTTGAGCAGGCCGTTCTCATTGCCGTCGAGCGGCAGGGGCAGACCTGGGCGGCGGCGGACTCGCTGGAGGAGCTGGCGCGGCTGGCCGAGACGGTCGACGTCGAGGTGGTCGGGGCGGTGACGCAGAAGCTGGCGCATCCCATCGCCGGGAGCTACGTCGGCAAGGGCAAGCTGGAGGAGATCAAGGAGCGACGGGAAGCGCTCGGCTACAATCTGGCGATTGTCGACGACGAGCTCTCGCCGGCGCAGCAGCGCAACCTGGAAAAGGCGCTCGACGTCAAGATTATCGACCGGACGGCGTTGATTCTCGATGTCTTCGCGCGGCGGGCGGCGACGCACGAGGGCCGGCTTCAGGTCGAACTGGCGCAGCTTGAGTACCGGTTGCCCCGGTTGACAGGTCTCTGGACGCACCTCTCCCGGCAAGGGGTTGGGGGAGTCGGCTTGCGCGGACCGGGTGAGACGCAGCTGGAGAGCGACCGGCGCGAGCTGGGGAAGCGGATCGTCCAGATCAAGCGGGAGTTGGAAGAGGTTCACACGCACCGCCAGCTGTACCGGGACCGGCGGAAGGGTGTACCGGTGCCGGTCGTGGCGCTGGTGGGCTACACGAACGCGGGGAAGAGCACGCTGCTCAATTCGCTGACGGGAGCGGGAGTGATGGCGGAGGACAAGCTCTTCGCCACGCTCGACCCGACGACCCGGCGGGCGACGCTGCCGAGCGGGCGGGAGGTACTGGTCACCGACACGGTCGGCTTTATCAACAACCTGCCGACGTTCCTGATCGCGGCCTTCCGGGCGACGCTGGAGGAGATCAACGAGGCGACGGTGCTGTTGCACGTGGTCGACGTGACGCATCCGAACGCCGCCGAGCAGATGGAAACAGTGGCGCAGGTGCTGGAGGAGCTGGGGGCCGACGACAAACCGGTCGCGACCGCCTTGAACAAGGTCGACAAGCTGCTGGAGGATGGCGAGGTGAAGGAGGCCGGCCTGCCCGACGTGGCGGGTCTGCTGGAACGGCTGGGGCCGTCGGCGGCGCTGGCGACTGATCCGGTGGCGATCTCGGCGCAGCGAGGCGTGGGGTTCGACCAGTTGCTGGCACGAGTGGAGGCGGCGCTGGAGGTTGACGCCAACTTCGTGCCGGTGCGGCTGAGCGTGCCCTTCTCGCGGACGGATCTGGTCGACCGCTTCCACCGGACGGGGCGGGTCGAGGAGACGCGGTTCGACGAGGGGGGGACGACGATCCTCGGTCACCTGCCGGCGGCGGCGCTGGGCCGGTTCGCGCCGTACCTGGCGGTCCGGGGGGGCGCGGAACGAGGCGCGGGCGTCGCGAAACGGGAGGCGATGACGGCAGCGCGGCATGCGGCGCCGGAACCGGCAGCGTAGGAGGCGGGCTAGCCCGCGGTCGATGCGCGGGTCGTCGCGAGTAGCGAGGGACGGCGCGACGCGGGAGTCGCGAGCGGTGGTTGCGGCGGGAGGCTGACGGCACGGGGCGGACGTTCGCTGAGCGGGCCACGCGGAACGGTGGAGCCGCGAGGGTTGCGGGCCGCGTGTTCCAGCGCGGGAGAGCGGGCCCAGGACAGGGCAGGACGGGGGAGGGACGCCGGGAGTGTCGGACGCGGGCCGGGGGACGACCTATCGCGAGGCGGGGGTCGACGTCGACGCGGCGGCGGCGGCGGTCGAGCGGATCGCGGGGCTGGCGCGGGCGACCTTCGGGGGCGACACAGGCGGGGTGGCGCTGCCGATCGGGCATTTCGGGGGAGCGTACCGGCTGCCGGCGGGCGGCGACCGCATCCTGGTGGCGAGCGCGGACGGGATCGGGACGAAGCTCAAGCTGGCGTTCGCGCTGGGCGGGATCGCGCACCGGCGCGTTGGCGCCGATCTGGTGAACCACTGCGTCAACGATATCCTGGCGCTGGGCGCGCGGCCGCTCTTCTTTCTCGACTACGTGGCGATGGGGCGGCTGGAGGCGGAGACGCTGGAGGCGCTGGTGGGAGGGATGGCGGAGGCGTGCCGGGAGAACGGGTTGGCGCTGATCGGCGGCGAGACGGCGGAGATGCCGGGGCTGTACGCGGTGGGGGAGTACGACGCGGCGGGGTTTATCGTCGGTGAGGTAGGGCCGGACGCGGCGATCGACGGCTCGGCGGTGCGGGCAGGGGACGTGCTGATTGGGTTGCCGAGCGGCGGGTTGCAGACGAACGGGTATAGCCTGGCGAGGCGGATCGTGGGGTTGACCGGGGAGGGCGACGAGGACCGGCGGCGACTGGCGGCGCCGCTGCCCGGGGGGGAGGGGGAAAGCGTCGGCGAGGCGTTGATGCGGCCCCACCGTTCCTTTCTGCCGGCGATGAGGCCGTTGCTGGAACGGGGTCTGGTACGAGGAATGGCGCACGTGACGGGTGGGGGGTTGATCGACAACGTGCCGCGGATGCTCTCCCCGGAGCTGGCGGTCGAGATCGACCCGAGGACGTGGCGGGCGCCGCCGATTTTCGCGTATCTGGCGCGGCGCGGGCAGGTGTCGATGGCGGAGCGGTACCGGGCGTTCAACATGGGGATCGGCTTCGTGGCGGCGGTGGCGCCGGACGACGCCGAGGCGGCGCTCTCGGCGCTGGCGGGCAGCGGCGCGGCGGCGGTGGGGCGGGTCGTGGCCCGTGGCGGAGTTGGAGAGCCGGCGGTGCGGGGTTTGAGCGGCGCGGACGATGGGGACGGCGTGGGCGAAGGATGGGCGTAGCGTGATCGCGGGTGGGAGCGGGCGATGGCGCTGATCGACCTGGCGGGGCGCACGATTCGCGGCAAGATCGTCTATTACGGTCCTGGGTTCGGCGGGAAGACGACGAACCTGCGTTCCGTCTACGCGGGATTGCCGCCCGGAACGGGGCGCGCTCTGGAGGAGATCGCGACGGAGGACGGGCGGACGCTGTTTTGTGACGTGCTGTCGCTCGATCTAGGGTCGGTGCTGGGATTTAGGGTGCACTACGACCTCTACACGGTGCCGGGACAGGTGCTGTACGAGCGGACGCGGACGGCGGTGCTAAACGGCGCGGATGGGGTGGTCTTCGTGGCGGACGCGCAGGCGGACCGGCTGCCGGAGAACCGGCAGAGCCTGGAGGAGCTGGCGCGCAACGTGGAGCGGCAGGGCAAGCGCGCCGGCGCGTTCCCGTTGGTGATGCAGTACAACAAGATGGACCTGCCGGGGGCGCTGCCGGCGGCGGAGCTGGACCGGTCGTTGAACGCGATCGGCGCGCCCCGCTTCGAGGCGAGCGCGGTGACGGGGCGGGGCGTCGTCGAGACGTTGCGGGAGATCTGCAAACTGGTGACGCGGGCACTGTAGGGGAGGCGCTTCCGCCACGACCGAATGGTACGATGGCGGACGTGGCACGGGGTCTGCAACGGAGGGGGCGAGAAGGAGATCGCTATGGCCCTGCGACTGGGTCGCCGCATCGTCGATCGTCGGGTCACGCCGCGCGTAGTGCGGCGGCGACGGGTCGAGGCGATGCCTCCGCGAGCGGTCGCCGCCGTTGGGACGGCGGGGCGCATCTACCGGACGGCGCGAGATCTGTTCGCGTGGATGATTCGCGGCTATCAGACCGCGAACGCGGGCGATCTAGCGGCGGCGGTGGCCTTCAACGCGCTGGTCGCGATTGTCCCGATCTTTCTGCTGCTGATTTCGATCGGTGGTCTGGCGCTGAAGACCGACCGGCTGCTGACGACCTTTATCTACGCCATCTTCTGGGCCCTGCCGCGAGCGCAGACGCAGGATGCCCTGGAAGCGGTGCTGACGGCGAAGAAGAACGGCCCCGTGTTTGGCTTCTTGAGCCTGGTCGGGTTCGCCTGGGTCGGGGCCAACTTCGTCAGTAGTTTGGCGCGCGGCATGAACCGGATCTACGGGGTGCCGAATCGCCGCTTCGTTCACCAGCGGACGCGGGACTTTCTGGTGGTGTTGGTCTTCGCGGTGCTGTTCCTGCTGGCGTCGGTGGCGGCGACGCTGCCGACCCTGTTCGTCAACAAGGAGCTGAACGTCGTCTTTCGCGCCTGGGCGCTGGCGTCGGCGCGGGTGCAGGCTCTGAGCTATGCCGTCGCGGTGCTGGCGGCACTGGCGTTGTTTCTCGTGGTCTATAGGGTGGTGCCGAACGCGGGCCAGAAGCTCCGCGACGTCTGGCCGGGTATTTTGACGGCGGCGGTGCTGTTCGTGCTGCTGTTGCAGGTGTTTCCGATCTACCTCAGACTCAACAACAATGTGAACCGTTACGGTACCTTCTTCGGGTTCATCCCGCTGGTGGTCGGGTGGTTCTACTTGCTGGCCCACGTGCTGCTCTTCGGAACCTATGTGAACGCGACCTTCCGGACGCACTGCGGCCGGGGGCAGGGGCTGGCGGGGCTGTCGGTGCCGGGGTGCGAGCGGGAGGGGGAGTAGGCAGAGGGCAGAAGTCAGGAGTCAGGAGTTAGCGGGCGCGGGAGGGGTCGTCACGCCTGGCCGAACGGTCATCACCACCAACTGCCGCAAGACCTCATGCCCGGCCGCCGAAAGCCCTCACCCGCTGCCGCCGAAAGCCCTCACCCCCTGCCCCCTCTCCCGATGCGCGGGAGAGGGGATTTCCGGCCCGGCTGGGTCATGTCCGGGGGAGACCCACGGTTCGACCGGACGGCGTGTCAGGCGGCGGCGGTCATAGGCGGCGGGGGATAAGCCGGCGGCAGTGATGGGGGCGGCGGGCGGCCCGGTTCTCCCTGCTTTCTCAGACGATCAGGTGCTCGGAGGCGAAGAAGGAGGTCGTGGCGCCGGTGTCCTGGAAGGTCGGGGCGTCGGCGAGGGCGGCCGTGAACTCGGGACCGGCGAGAGCGGCGCGGTAGGCGGCTTCGTCGTCGAAGGTGAGGACGGCGACGCCGTCGAATGGAGGGGTAGTGTCCTGGGGGCCGGCGGCGGGATAGCAGCGGTAGGAGCGGAGACCGGGGACTTTGGCGGTGAGAGGGGTGTGGTCCTCGATCCAGTAGGCGGCGAACTCCTCGGGGGTCATGGACGGGTTGCGCTTGACGAGGAAGACGACGTGGTGCATGGGGGGATCTCCTGAAGCGAGCGTCGGAGAGCGGTTGCCATGGTCGGCGCGGCGTCTGACCGGCTAGGCGGTAAGTGACGCCGGCATCGCGCGGATGATGGCGGCCCGAGCGGGCGACGTCAATCGGGAGCGGGGTCGTCCGCGCCACCGAGCCAATCGGGGCGGAGATAGGCCGGGTTGGGGTAGTGGTAGAAGCCGTCGCCGGTTTTTTCGCCGAGCGTGCCCTCGGTGACGAGGCGGTGGAGGAGAGGAGAGGCGCGGTCTTCGGGATCGGTGGCGACGGCGGCATAGGAGGCTTCGATGTCGGCGACGACGTCGAGGCCGACCATGTCCATGATGCCGAAGGGACCGACAGAGGTGCCAAAGAAGAGCATCCAGAGGCGGTCGACGTCGGCGGGGGCGGCGTGCCCTTCGTCGACGACGCGCAGCGCCTCGCGCTTCACCGCCCGCCAGACACGGTTGATGATGAAGCCTTTGCTGTCGCCCTGGACGACGGCGGTGACCAACCCGAGCGAGCGGCCGAAACGCTCGGCGGCGGCGATGATCTCGGGCCGGGTCTGACCAGAGCCCATGATCTCGAGCATCGGGCGGACCCCGACTGGGGCGAAGAAGTGGAGATTGAGGAGGCGTCCGGGGTCGGAGACGACGGGCACGAGGAGGGACGAGGAGAGGGACGAGCTGTTCGTCGCGAGGATGGCGCCGGGGGCGAGGCGGTCGAGCTCGGTGAAGACGGCGCGCTTGACAGCGAGGTCTTCGCGGACCGCCTCGATGACGAGATCGACGCCGGCAACGGCCCCGGCGAGCGTCCGGGCGAGACGGATCCGGGAGGTGATTGCCTCGGGGTCGGCGGGAGAGGGGAGCCGGTGCGGGTGATGCCGATATTGGGGAGCGGTGGGAAGCTCCACCATTTCCTGGCGGAGGCGGGGGATGGCCTGGTCGAGCGCGGCGGGGTCGGCGTCGTAGAGGGTGACCTGGCGGCCGCTGGCGGCGGCAAGCGAGGCGATCTGACGGCCCATCGTCCCCGCGCCGACGACGGCGACGCTCGTGATCTCGATGGTGTCGTCGGTTTGGCTCGTTGCTTCCCCGGCCATGCTGGGTCTCCTTCCTCGGGCGCGCGGTTCGATCCAACCAATCGCGGTGCGGCCGGTAGTCTGCCACGAGGGGAGAGGCGCCGGGAATGGCGGGCGCCTTTGTTATGATCGGCGGCGCCCGAGAACGGGGGCGATCGGCGACGTGGAGGTCGAGACGGAATGCCGGGTCAACTCTTGCTCGGGATCGACATTGGGACGTACAGCGCCAAGGGGGTGCTCTGCACGCCAGGCGGCGAGGTGCTGGCGACGGAGACGATCGAGCACGGGTTGAGTTTGCCGCGGCCGGGGTGGGCGGAGCACGACGCGGACGCGATCTGGTGGGGTGAATTCGTGGCGCTGTGCCGAGCTCTCCTCGGAGACCGCTTCCGGGGAGAGGACGTCGGCGGGGTGGCGGTCAGCGCGATCGGCGCGTGCCTGCTCCCGGTCGACGCGACCGGGCGGCCGCTGAGGCCGGGGATTCTGTACGGGATCGACACGCGGGCGACGGCGGAGATCGCCTGGTTGAATGAGCGATTCGGGGAGGGACCGCTCTTCGATCTCGGGGGGATGGCGCTGACGTCGCAGGCGATTGGTCCGAAGATTCTCTGGCTGAAACGGCAGGAACCCGAGGTCTACGCGAAGACGCACAAGCTGCTCTCGGCGTCATCGTACATGGTGTTCCGGTTGACCGGTGAGTTCGTGATGGACCGCCACACCGCCTCGTACTACAACCCGCTGGTCGACGTGCGGGCGCTGGAGTGGGATGAGCGATTCGCCGAGCCGATCGTCGAGATGGAGAAGCTGCCGCGATTGCTCTGGTCGGCGGAGGTGGCGGGGACGGTGACGGCGGCGGCGGCGGCGGAGACGGGGTTGGCGGCCGGGACGCCGGTGACGGCGGGGACGATCGACGCGGCGGCGGAGGCGATGAGCGTCGGCGTGGTCGAGCCGGGCGACATGATGGTGATGTATGGGACGACGATGTTCTTCATCCATGTCACCGACCGGCCGGTGCCGGACCCCAGGATGTGGGCGACGGGCTATTGCCTGCCGGGGCTGTACGACATCGCCGGGGGGATGTCGACGTCGGGAGCCTTGACCCGATGGTTCCGCGACAACTTCGCGGCGGAAGAGGTGGCGGCCGAGGCGCTCGGGGGGACAAACGCCTATCAGGCGCTGGCGGACGAGGCGGCGGCGGTGCCGGCCGGGGCGGCGGGGCTGATCTGCCTGCCGTACTTCGCCGGGGAGCGGACGCCGATCAACGACCCGGAGGCGCGGGGGGTGTACGCGGGGCTGACGCTGTCACACACGCGGGCGCATCTCTACCGGGCGAGCTTGGAAGGGACCGCCTATGGCGTCCGCCACAATCTGGAGACGATGGCGGCGATGGGGGCGCCGCCACGGCGGTTGGTCGCGGTCGGGGGAGGGGCGAAGAACCAGCTCTGGCTGCAGATCGTCTCCGACGCCAGCGGGCTGCCGCAGGACGTGCCGGAGCGGACGATTGGCGCGTCGTATGGCGACGCATTTCTGGCCGGGCTGGCGACGGGGTTGGTGCCGGGGATCGAGGCGCTGCGGGACGACTGGGTGACGGTAGGGGCGACGCTGGAGCCACGGGCGAACGAGGCGGAGACGTACGAGGAATACTACGGGGTCTACCGGCATCTGTATGAGGCGGCGAAGGAGGATCTGCACGCGCTGGCGAGATT
>JAABUR0100008661.1_pt1 | contig 11670 bp, 14 predicted proteins | sample 5560091 | NCBI WGS metagenome assembly JAABUR01 (sample SAMN10711879, study PRJNA513375) | rock metagenome | isolation source: Antarctica rocks | place: Antarctica: Victoria Land, University Valley sud
ACCCGGCGGGCGAGGACGTAGCCGTTGGAGTGCAGCCCGCTCGACCCCATCGCGACCAGCACGTCGCCCGCCCGCACCCGTTCCGCGCCCAGCCGCGACGATGTGTCGACCACACCGACGGCGGTTCCCGACAGGTCGTAGTCCTCGGCGCCCATCAGGTCGGCGTGCTCGGCGGTCTCCCCACCGACCAGGGCACAGCCGGCCAGCTTGCAGCCGGCGGCGATCCCGGTGACCAGCGCGTGGATGCGTTCGGGGACGACCCGGCCGACAGCGATGTAGTCCTGCAGGAACAGCGGCTCGGCGCCGCAGCAGACCAGGTCATCGACCAGCATCGCGACCAGGTCGATCCCCACCGTGTCGTGGATCCCCATCGCTCGGGCAACGGCGATCTTCGTGCCCACTCCGTCGGTGGACGAGGCCAGCAGCGGTCGGGGCCAGCGGTTCAGATCCAGCTCGAACAGCGAGGCGAACCCGCCGAAACCACCGACGACCCCGGGACGACGGGTCCGGAGTACGACATCGCCGATCAGCTCGACGGCGCGGTCCCCGGCCGCGATGTCCACCCCGGCCTCCGCGTACGACATGCCCGTCACGACGTGCTGCCCACCGGCTCGGGGGCGCCGCGGCGGCCGATGCCTTCGAGCACGTGCTTGCCGATGAGCTGTGCCTCCGGGATCGGGATCGGGTACTCCCCGTCGTAGCAGGCCCGGCACAGCCGGTTGCGCGGCTGCTCGGTCGCGGCGACAATGCCATCCAGTGAGACGTAGCCGATGGAGTCGGCGTTGATCGAGGTGCGGATCCCCTCGACGTCCAGCCCGTTGGCGATCAGCTCCGCGCGGGTGGGGAAGTCGATGCCGTAGAAGCATGGCCACCTGACCGGCGGGCTGGCGATCCGCACGTGCACCTCCACGGCGCCGGACTCACGCAGCATCCGCACGAGCGCCCGCTGGGTATTGCCGCGCACGATCGAGTCGTCGACGACCACGAGCCGTTTGCCGCGGATGACGTCGCGCAGCGGGTTGAGCTTGAGCCGGATGCCCAGCTGCCGGATCGTCTGGGACGGCTGGATGAACGTCCGCCCGACGTAGGAGTTCTTTACCAGGCCGAGCCCGTAAGGGATCCCCGAGGCCTCGGCGTAGCCGACCGCAGCCGGCGTACCGGACTCGGGGACCGGGATGACCAGGTCGGCGTCGGCCGGGTGCTCCCGGGCGAGTTGCCGGCCGATCTCGACCCGCGCCGCATGTACGCCGCGGCCGGCGATCGTGGTGTCCGGCCGGGCCACGTACACATACTCGAACAGGCAGCCCTTGGGCTGCGCCGGCGCGAAGCGCTCCGAGCGCAGGCCCGCTTCGTCGATGGCGATCAGCTCGCCGGGCTCGACCTCGCGCACGACCGACGCACCGACGATGTCCAGGGCGGCGGTCTCGCTGGCCACCACCCAGCCACGCTCCAGCCGGCCCAGCACCAGCGGCCGTACGCCGTGGCGGTCGCGCGCGGCGTAGAGGGTGTGCTCGTCCATGAGGCACAGGCTGAAGGCGCCTTGCAGCGTCGGCAGCACGTCCATGGCGGCGGCCTCGACGGACTGGTCGGGCCGCATCGCCAGCAGGCTGGTGATCACGTCGGAGTCGGTGGTGGCCACCGGCAGGCCGCTGCGGTCGGGACCCAGCGTGGCGGCGAGCTCGGCGGAGTTCACCAGATTGCCGTTGTGGCCCAGGGCGAGCACGGTGCCCGCCGAGGTGGTGCGGAACGTCGGCTGCGCGTTCTCCCACGTGCAGCCGCCGGTGGTGGAGTAGCGGGTGTGGCCCACCGCCAGGTGTCCCTTGAGGGAGGCCAGCGTCGACTCGTCGAAGACCTGCGAGACCAGCCCGAGGTCCTTGTAGACGACCACGCTGGAGCCGTCGCTGACGGCCATCCCGGCCGCCTCCTGGCCGCGGTGCTGCAGCGCGTAGAGGCCGTAGTAGGTCAGTTTGGCGACATCCTCGCCGCGAGCCCAGACACCGAAGACGCCACAGGCGTCCTTGGGGGGCTGCTCCGGCTCCATGGGGTCATCCCCGGCAGCTGGTGGCACCACCCCACTGTAGTCGCCCGGCTGGATCCGCCCGCTCAGGCGGCCCGGCCCCGCGCGACGACCAACGCCGAGACCCCTCTTGGCAACGCCCGCAGTCCGGCACCCACGGCTCGTACCGGTCGGCGAAGGGGTCGCCGTCGTACCAGTGGTAGTCGTGGGCGCGGAAGGCGTCGGCTGGCCGGTCGCCCAGCCCGCCACGCGGGGCAGCGCCCATCCCAGGACCAGCCCGAGCACGACCGCCCAGGAAGAGCACCATCTTGTCCGACCTCGGCAACCCCAGGCGGGTCGGTGTCCTCATCGGTGACGCACCCGCACTCGGTCGACGTCGTTCACGTCGACGAGTCAACGCCGCACCAGGACACCACACATCGGACCGCAGAATCGACCTGCTGCGACCTCGGTAGGGGGTTGCCCACGACCGAGGGCACGGCGCTACGCCGCCGCAGCGCTACTGCGGCAGCTCGGCACCGATCGTCGTGTCGTCACCGTGGCCGGTGTGCACCACCGTCTCCGGCGGCAGGACGAGCAGCCGGTCGGCGATCGACGCGACGATCGTCGCGTGGTCGGAGTAGGAGCGGCCGGTGGCTCCCGGACCGCCCTGGAACAGGGTGTCGCCGGAGAACAGCGTCCCCAGCTCGGCGGCGTAGAGGCAGCACGACCCGGGAGAGTGCCCGGGCGTGTTGAGCACCTCCAGTTCCGTGCCGGCCACGGTCAGGACGTCGCCGTCGGCCAGCTCGAGGTCCGGCCCGACGTCGGGGTAGACCGCGTCCCACAGCATCCGGTCCCCGGGGTGCAGGTGGATCGGGGCCTGTACGGCGTCGTGCAGGTCGCCGACGGCGTTGATGTGGTCGTTGTGCCCGTGCGTGCACACGATGCCCACCACGCGGCGACCGGCCACCGCCTCGACGATCGGCGCCGCGTCGTGCGCAGCGTCGACGATCAGGACCTCGTCGTCGTCACCGATCAGCCAGATGTTGTTGTCGACGTCGAAGTCTTCGCCGTCCAAGCTGAAGATTCCGGACGTGACGACCCGCTGCACCTGCGCGGTCACAGGACCACCACCGAGCGTAGGACCTCGCCCTTGTGCATCTTGTCGAAGGCCGCCTCGACGTCGTCGATCCCGATCGTCTCGGACACGAACGCGTCGAGGTCGAACCGCCCCTGCAGGTAGAGGTCGATGAGCATCGGGAAGTCGCGCTCGGGCAGGCAGTCGCCGTACCAGCTGGACTTCAGCGCCCCGCCGCGGCCGAACAGCTCGATCAGCGGCAGCTCGACTTTCATGTCCGGGGTCGGTACGCCGACCTGGACCAGCGTGCCGGCAAGGTCCCGGGCGAAGAAGGCCTGTTGGTAGGTCTCCGGCCGCCCGACCGCCTCGATGACGACGTCCGCGCCGTTGCCGCCGGTCAGCTCCCTGATCGCCTCGACCGGGTCGGTCTCGGCGGAGTTCACCGTGTGGGTGGCACCCATCTCGGTGGCCTTGGTGAGCTTCCGCGGGTCGATGTCCACCGCGATGATCGTCGTCGCGCCGGCCACCTTCGCGCCGGCGATCGCCGCGACCCCCACGCCGCCGCAGCCGATCACCGCGATCGACTGGCCGCGGCCGATCTTCCCGGTGTTCACCGCCGCTCCGAAGCCGGCCATCACCCCGCAACCGAGCAGGCCGGCCGCCTCGGGACGGGCTCGCGGGTCGACCTTGGTGCACTGGCCGGCGGCGACGAGGGTCTTCTCGGCGAAAGCGCCGATGCCCAGCGCCGGGCTGAGCGGTGTGCCGTCGGCCAGCGTCATCTGCTGGGTGGCGTTGTGCGTGTCGAAGCAGTACCAGGGCTCACCGCGGCGACAGGCTCGGCAGTGACCGCACACCGCCCGCCAGTTCAGGACCACGAAGTCCCCGGCGGCCAGTCCCTCGACGCCGTCGCCGACGGACTCGACCATGCCGGCCGCCTCGTGGCCGAGCAGGAACGGGAAGTCGTCGTTGATCCCGCCCTCGCGGTAGTGCAGATCGGTGTGGCAGACCCCGCAGGCCTGCACCTTCACCAGTGCCTCACCGGGGCCGGGATCGGGCACCAGGATCGTCTCGACCGAGACCGGCGCGCCCTTCGTCCGTGCAACGACTGCCCTGACCTCGTGCGGCATGTGCCCTCCGTCGCGTTGTGGTCAGGTCACCCTATGGGTGCGCCTGTGCTGCCCGGTGCAGTGGACCACTCGTCGCGGGGGGATGTGCGTTCGTCGCAGCGCGACGCCACCGGTGGCGCCCCGGGCCCGGTATCGGGGTAGGGACATCACGATCGCAGTATGACATCGCAGTAAGACATCGCAGTACGACGCCGGAGGTAGCCGTGGCACTGTCGTTCCTGGATCGCGAGCACACCATCGCTCCGCCCGGCTACAGCCGTTGGCTGATCCCCCCGGCGGCGCTGGCCATCCACCTGTGCATCGGGCAGGCCTACGCCACGAGCGTGTACAAGATCCCGCTGGTCGACCACTTCGATGCCAGCCTGACCTCGATCGGCATCATCTTCTCGATCGCGATCGTGATGCTTGGTGTGGCCGCCGCCGTGATGGGCACCTGGGTGGACCGGGTCGGACCGCGCAAGGCGATGTTCACCGCCGCCTGCTTCTGGGCCGCCGGCTTCCTCATCGGCGCGCTGGGGATCGCGACGAGTCAGCTCTGGCTGCTCTATCTCGGCTACGGGTTCGTGGGCGGTATCGGGCTGGGCATCGGGTACATCTCCCCGGTGTCCACCTTGATCAAGTGGTTCCCGGACCGGCCTGGGTTGGCCACCGGCATGGCGATCATGGGTTTCGGTGGGGGCGCCCTGATCGCCTCCCCGCTGAGCCGGCAGCTGCTGTCGTTCTACGACTCCGGCTACGACCCGTCGACCACCGGCTCGGTGGCGGCGGGCGGCGCGGTGGCCAAGCTGTTCGTGACGCTCGGGATCGTCTACTTCCTGGTCATGATGCTCGGCGTCTTCAACGTCCGGGTGCCGGCGCCGGGCTGGAGCCCGCCCGGCTTCGACCCCGCCGCGGTCACGGACAAGCCGCTGGTCACGACGGAGAACGTGTCCGCGGCCAACGCGATCAAGACGCCGCAGTTCTGGCTGCTGTGGACCGTGCTGTTCTGCAACGTGACCGCGGGTATCGGGATCCTCGAGCAGGCCGCCCCGATGATCCAGGACTTCTTCCGCGACGGGGCCACGTCCACGGTCGCCGCGACCGCCGCCGCCGGCTTCGTCGGGCTGCTGTCGATCTTCAACATGGGCGGCCGGTTCGCCTGGTCCACGACGTCGGACTACATCGGCCGCAAACCCATGTACATGGTCTACCTGGGTGTCGGTATCATCCTGTACGCGCTGCTGGCCACCGTCGGCAGCAGCGCGACTGCGCTGTTCGTCCTGCTGGCCGCGATCATCATCAGCTTCTACGGCGGCGGGTTCGCCACCGTTCCGGCGTACCTGCGTGACCTGTTCGGCACGTTCCAGGTCGGCGCGATCCACGGACGGCTGCTCACCGCCTGGTCCGCGGCCGGGGTCGCCGGTCCGCTGATCATCAATGGCTTCCTCGACACGCGCGGTACGCCGGGTGAACTGGTCGCCGCGGACTACCGGCCGGCGTTGTTCACCATGGTCGGCGTACTGGCGGTCGGCTTCGTGGCCAACCTGCTGATCAAGCCGGTGTCGGATCGTTTCCACGAACGGGACCACCGCGACGCCTTTGCCGAGGCCGGCTCGCCCGAGTCCGCGGACAGGAGCTGACGATGTCGACCACCCCGCAGGGCGGCGGTTCCCCCGCCGCGTCGTACACCCCCCGGCTGGTGGCGTCCTGGCTGGTCGTCGGCGTGCCGCTGGCGTACGGCATCGTCCAGACCGTCCGCAACATCCTGCCGTTGTTCGGCGGGTGAGGCGGCTCGGCGCCGCGGTGCCGTACCCGGGGCCAGGCCCGGTGGCGCTGGGACTGCGCGCTGCCCTTCTGGTCGCCGCGCTCGGGGTAACGGCGTGCGCCGCGGCCTCCTCCGGTGACGCGAGGTCGCCTGCAGCGGATTGAACCGCCGGGCGTGGCGGCCGCTCCTCTGTCCGGTCCTGGGACGGCGTTGAGGGACGGTCTCGTCGTCGTGGACGGGGCGGCCCTGCCCGGTGCCGTGTTCGCGCGCGCCGGCACGTCGGAGTCCGGCGAGACGCCCTCGTCGTGGTCTGCGGTCCTGCAGGTAGACGGTGACTCTTTGCAGGTGTGGCGGCCCATCCTCGACCAGTTCCCGACCGACCTGAACCCACACCTCGCCCTCCGGGGCCGGTGGGTTGCCTGGGCAACCCGGACGTCAACGCCCCCGTTTGCGCCACGTACGCCATCGGCGGCACCGTTGCAGAGCGGCGGCCCTACTTCGTGGAGATGACCGCGCCCCAGGGCGATGTCACCGGGCACTACCTCCTGCGGGTCTACGCCGCTCCTGGCGGGTATCGGGAGGACATGACGCGGCCGCTCAGGGATGTCGACCCGAACCTGGTCCTGCCCGAGGTCGACGCCCGGGAACGTCCAGCGATGGGTGACGTCCTGGGTCCGGACATCGTCGTTGACGTTGCCATCCGATCACGCGCGCGAGGCCGGCCCGTTACAGCGGCAGGTACGCGCTGAGGTCGGCCCGCTCGCCGCTGATCCGCAGGGCACCGGCCGTCATGGCCTCGGCCCACGTCACCCGGCCCGTGGCGAGCCGCAGCCAGGTGTCCGGGTCGGTCTCGACGGTGTTCGGCGGCGTACCGCGGGTGTGCCGAGGCCCCGGGACGCACTGCACGGCGGCGTACGGCGGTACCCGCACCTCCACCGACCGGCCGGGGGCCAGCGCGACCAATGACCCGACGGTGTGCCTCACGGCGGCCGCCATCGTGGCTCGGTCAGTCGCGCCGGCGAGCCAGCCGTCGAGGGCGGCGGCCCCTTCGCTGCTCATGCCGTCAGCCCTCGCCGGCGGCCAGTTCTTGGCCAGGCCCTGTGATCTCGGCCGCGCCACCTTCGCTCGCCTGCACCGGCGCCGGCTCCGGCCGATCGAGCATCTCGTCGGACTGGGCGACTTCCGCCTCCGTCGGGCCGTCCTCGGGTTCAGGTGCGTCCTCGGGTGGCGGCTCGGCGGAGGACTGGACACCCTCGGGCTCGACCAGCCCCGGCTCGTCGTCGTGGTGGGGTTGCACGGGCGAGGTCATCCGAGGGTCCCTCCGAACAGGGCGGGCAACGTGGCGGTGTGGGCGGCCCGCAGCTCCGCCAGCGGCACCTCGAACTGCCCGGCCACGGTGAGCACCGGCTCCGGCCGCACGGTGCCGATAGCGGCCACCGGCACACCGTGCTCGGCGCAGAGTTCGTCGAACGCCGCCGTACCCGCCTCCGGTACGGCGACGAGCGCCCGACCGGCGGACTCGGCGAACAGCGCCACGAACGGGTCACCGCCCACGGCCACGTTCGCCCCGACGTACCCGCGCAGGCACGACTCCACGAGCACCTGGGCCAGCCCGCCGTCGGACAGGTCGTGCGCCGCGGTGACAAGCCCGCGCTCCGAGGCCTCGACGAGCACCGTGCAGAGCGCCCGCTCGGCGTCGAGGTCCAGGACGGGAGGACTGCCCCCGAGGTGGTGGTGTTCGGACCACGCCCACTCCGAGCCTCCGAACTCCGGTCGCGTCTCACCCAGCAGGACCAGCGTCTCGTCGGCCGCCGTACCGAAAGCCATCGGCGTACGACGGTGCACGTCCCCCATCACGCCGAGCACACCGATTATCGGCGTCGGGTTGATCGCGGTGTCGCCGGTCTGGTTGTAGAAGCTGACGTTGCCACCGGTCACCGGCAGGCCGAGGACACGGCAACCGTCCGCCAGCCCGTGCACCGATTCGGCGAACTGCCACATGACCTCGGGGTCCTCGGGGCTGCCGAAGTTGAGGCAGTTCGTCACCGCCAGCGGCCGCGCCCCGGAGGTCGCGACGTTGCGGCAGGCCTCGGCGAGGGCGAGCTGTGCACCGGCGTACGGGTCGAGCCTGGTGTAGCGACCGTTGCCGTCGGTGGCCATCGCCACCCCGAGCCCGGTCTCCTCGTCGATCCGGAGCACGCCGGCGTCCTCGGGCTGGGCCAGCACGGTGTTGCCCTGCACGTAGCGGTCGTACTGCTCGGTGACCCACGACTTGTCGCAGAGGTTGGGCGAGGCCACCATCCGCAGCAGCAACGCCCGCAGACCGTCCCCTGTGGACGGTCTGGCCAACCGGCTCGGGTCGTCGCCGCGCAGGTCGTCCAGGTCCAGCGGTCGGGACATCGGCCGCTCGTAGACCGGGCCCTCGTGGGCCACCGTTCGGGGCGGTACGTCGACGATCCGCTCGCCCTGCCAGTCGATCGTCAGCCGGCCGGTCTCGGTGACCTCGCCGATGACGGTCGCCGTGACGTCCCATTTCGCGCAGATCGCCATGAACGCGGCCACCTGCACGGGCTCCACGACCGCGCACATCCGCTCCTGCGACTCGCTCATGAGGATCTCCTCGGGGGCGAGCGTCGGGTCGCGCAACGGGACCCGGTCGAGCACCACGTGCATCCCACCGGAGCCGGCGCTGGCGAGTTCCGTTGTGGCGCAGGACAACCCGGCCCCGCCGAGATCCTGGATGCCGACCACGAGGTCGGCAGCGAAGATCTCCAGGCAGCACTCGATGAGCACCTTCTCGGTGAACGGGTCGCCGACCTGGACGCTGGGCCGCTTGGCCGGGCCGTCCGCGGTGAAAGTCTCGCTGGCCAGCACCGAGACCCCGCCGATCCCGTCGCCACCGGTCCGGGCACCGAAGAGGACGACCTGGTTGCCCACCCCGCTGGCCTTGGCCAGCCGGATGCCGTCGTGGCGCATCACGCCGACGCACAGCGCGTTGACCAGGGGGTTGCCGAGATAGCCGTCGTCGAAGACCACCTCGCCCCCGATGTTGGGCAACCCCAGGCAGTTGCCGTAGCCGCCGATCCCGGCCACCACGCCAGGCAGCACCCGCTGGGTGTCCGGAGCATCAGCCGGGCCGAACCGCAGGGGGTCCATGACCGCGATCGGCCGGGCGCCCATCGTCAGGATGTCGCGGACGATGCCGCCGACGCCGGTAGCCGCCCCCTGGTACGGCTCGACATACGACGGATGGTTGTGCGACTCGATCTTGAACGTGACCGCATAGCCCTGGCCGATGTCGACGACGCCGGCATTCTCCCCGATCCCGACGAGCAGGACCTCGCTGTGCGGCAGGTCGCCGAACTGTCGCAAGTGGACCTTCGAGCTCTTGTAGGAACAGTGCTCCGACCACATGACGCTGTACATCGCCAGCTCCGACGACGTCGGCCGACGCCCGAGGATGTCGCGGATCCGGTGGTACTCGTCGCTGTTCAGGCCGAGCTCGGCGTAGGGCTGCGGATGGTCCGGCGTGGTTGCTGCCCGCTCGACGGTGTCGCTCACGCGACGACCGTGCTCGCCATCGTCGCTCACCCGACGACCGACGCCAGGACCGAGGCGAAGAAAGCCAACCCGTCCGTCGACGGCCCCGTCAGCTCCTCGACCGCGTGCTCCGGATGCGGCATCAGCCCGACGACGTTGCCGCGCTCGTTGCAGATCCCGGCAATGTCGCGGGCGGAGCCGTTCGGATTGCCACCGACGTAGCGGACCACGACGCGGCCCTCGCCCTCCAGCCGGTCGAGGACATCCGGTACGGCGGCGTAGCGGCCCTCACCGTTCTTTACCGGTACGACGATCTGCGCACCCTCGTCGTATCTCGACGTCCACGCGGTCGCGGTGTTCTCGACACGCAACCGCTGGTCGCGGTTGCGGAAGTGCAGGTGCGCGTTGCGGGTGAGCGCCCCCGGCAGCAGGTGGGACTCGCAGAGCACCTGGAAGCCGTTGCAGATCCCGAGCACCGGCAGGCCGTGGCGGGCCCGCTCGATCACCGACTGCATCACCGGGGCGAAGCGGGCGATCGCGCCGCAGCGCAGGTAGTCGCCGTAGGAGAAGCCGCCCGGCAGCACCACCGCCTCGACGGCGTACAGGTCAGGATCGGCGTGCCAGAGCGCAACCGGCTCCGCCCCGGCCAGCCGTACCGCGCGCTGCGCGTCCCGGTCGTCCAGCGAGCCGGGGAAGGTGACCACCCCGATCCTCACCGCAGCACCCGCAGGGTGAACTCCTCGATCACCGAGTTGGCCAGCAGCGTGTCGGCCAGCTCGCGCAGCCGGTGCTCGTTGACCGGCTCGTCGACCTCGAGCTCGAAGTGCTTGCCCTGGCGCACCGAGGTGATCCCGGCGAAACCCAACCGCGGCAGGGCGCCGAGGATGGCAGCGCCCTGCGGGTCGAGGATCTCGGGCTTGAGCATGACGTCGACGACGACCCGGGGCACGGGCTCTCCCTCTGCGATGCTGGCGGAGCCTAGGAGCCTAGCGACGCCCTCGACCCGCTTGCGTCCCCGTCGTCCTCGGCATCGAGCTCGGCCTCGCGCTCCCGGGCAGCGTCGGCCTCCATCTCGCCGTCGATCTCCAGCGCCTCGTTCCCATAGGCCTCGCCGAAGGACTCCTTGACCCCGCCCACCAATTCTTCGACCTTGGCCTTGGCTCTGTCGACGAAACCCATCGGCTACCTCACGATCACTCTGGCACGGCCTACCGGTTCAGCGTACGGCGCCGCCGCGGACCGGGGTCGCCACGCAGCTGTGACCATGGCCGGTGACCATGGTCGGCTAGCCTGGGTTAGGTGGACGAGAGACGGATCAAGGCGAGTGAGTTCAAGGCACGCTGCCTCGCGCTGCTGGACGAGGTGGCCCGCTCGCGCAGCAGCATTGTCGTCACCAAGCACGGCGTACCGGTTGCCCGGGTAGTGCCGCTGGCTGAGGACGTCCCGACGCTGGGCTCGGTGGTTCTGCTGGCCGAGGACGACGTCGCCTACTACTCGACGGGTGAGTCGTGGGATGCCGACTGAGCGGGCCGCGCAGGTCCTGCTGGACACGCACGCCCTGCTGTGGTGGCAGGCCGGCTCCCCGCGGCTTGCACCCTCGGCCCTGACCGCTCTGAGTGCCGCCGCGCGCGTGCTGATCAGCCCGATCTCCTGCTGGGAGGTGTCCATGCTGGTCACGAAGGGACGCGTCACGCTGGACCGACCGACCGCGACCTGGATCCGCGACCTGCTCGCTCAGGACCGGATCGCCACCGCGGACCTGACGGCGCAGATCGCGGTGGACGCGGCCGAGCTGCCGGACTTCCACGGCGACCCGGCCGACCGCCTGCTCTACGCCACGGCACGATGGCTGCGGATCCCCCTGATCAGCAAGGACGACCGGCTGCGGCAGTACGCCGAGAACCGGCGGGACTGCGCCGTGCACTGGTGAGCCGACCGGCGGCCGATGCCGTGACCGTGGGGCCCGACATGCCGAGCAGCGGCCGACAGGCCACGATGGGGTGGTCCGCACCTCGATCCAGCACTCGGAGGCAAGCCATGAGCGCACCGCCGATCCCGGACCAGCCCGGCACCCCGCCGGGCGAACCCATGCCGCAGGACCCGATCCCCGGCGGTCCCTCGCCGATCGACCCGACACCCGGCGGTCCCGTCGGTGACCCGGTCGGCGACGCACCGGCGCCGGACC
>JAABUR0100008662.1_pt1 | contig 11669 bp, 7 predicted proteins | sample 5560091 | NCBI WGS metagenome assembly JAABUR01 (sample SAMN10711879, study PRJNA513375) | rock metagenome | isolation source: Antarctica rocks | place: Antarctica: Victoria Land, University Valley sud
CCACATCAATGCCTCTGTCATCGCTGGCATTGAGCTCCAGCACCATCTGCCGTATATTCTTGATGCCATATATTCGCCGCGCTAGTGCCAGGACTGTGGATGTCTTGCCTGTTCCTGGTGGACCGTAAAGTAGAAGATGAGGTAATCGCTACAAGTAATCAGCTTGGTGCTGACGAACAATACTCCCGAAGACTAACGTTTGTGTCAACGAATCTATTTATGGTGGCTAGGATATCTTGATGTCCTGACACATCTTCCAATGTATCAGGTCTATACTTTTCTACCCTGCGATGATCAGATTCGATTTAAGGCAGCCATTGAAGGTGATACCAATCACCAAGGTAAACTGTCTTCTGCCTCTACAGGCAAATTTGCGGCGCTTCTCTTTTGTTTTGCAGTAGTATTGTCGGAGCTGAACAAGACGGACGGCTTGGCAGGGGTGACATCCACGTCCATTTCATCTTCATAGTCTGACATGTTGGATTTCGTACAATGAGATTGTGACTGCAAAGGTGATCTGAAGTTGGACGTAGAAGTGAAATGCCGCGATAGTTTGGGAGACGCGGATACTTTGTGTGCAGACGCGTCTGATTTGAGATGGTCTCGACGCCGTTTTAGGCGTTTCTAGCGTCTGAAATGTGAAATCGACCTAACAGTACTAAACGGTAATTTTCAAACCCATTCGAAATGGCTGCCCAGAATATGTTGCCCAGAATATGGCCTAGAGTGTTACATATTACAAAAGGAACACCACCTCAGCATGAGGTAGTAAATGATTGAAGTATGCAATTGAATCTTTATAATCTACCTGAATTAAGGTACTGTACCTAGATTTATTGAGATGCACGTCGAAATTGAGTGGAAATCCCCAAAATACCTAATCAATATCAGTAGTGTTACCCCACCCTGTAAATCTTCCATTCAGTGCTTCATCCAGTGCTCCATCCAGTGTTCCATCCAATGTTCCACCAAGTGTTCCATCCAGTGTTCCATCCAGTGCTCTATATATGCTCCACTCAGTGCTCTATACTTGCTCTATCCAGTGTTCTATCTAGTGTCCTACCCAATGTTCTACGCAGTGTTCGACCCAGTGCTCTATCCAGTGCTCTACTCAGTGCTTCATATATGCTTTCATTCAGCATAATCATATGAGCAAAGAATAGACAGAGATCGATCTGGCATGAGATCGCGGGACGGGAAGTCTCGTTGCAATTGCACCAATCGGATTGAAGATTCTTCACTTTTTATTCTATTATATATGTACCTAAGGTAGGTAGGTAGTGGTCGCACGACATCTGCATCAGACAACAAGGGAAATGCTTCTTCCCCTTCGACATTCAACCTGATTCCAACATCACGACGGTCTCGCAACAATACACCCCGCCATAAGAGTAATTTGATATTAGTTTTGCCCAATCAATTCTTACTCGGAGTTTTCCATACGAACCTCCCGCACTTGCAAGCCAGGGGTTTGGAGAAGATGAGTATAGTTCGGGCATAGAATATGCTCCACGTCCTTGGGAAGGAGGTTCGCCGCACATTTCCCGGTTGGTCGATCTTTAACCACTTATGAGCTGGATTGATAAGCTGGATCTGCCTGCTGACCAACCTGCCCAGAACATAGGGCCGTGCGCTTGAGCCAAAAGCGCATGGTACGAAGCTGTCAATAGTCCTGGATTTGCTACTACCTGTCAACCAACATTCATTAGATATATCCTTAGCTTACTCTATTAAAAAAACAATGATATCTCATCACAACAGTCCGTTTCCAATATACTAGCAAGACCACCAAGCATCAGAATCAAACATGGCCAACCAACTCAAGCCGATCAAAGTCTGGGGTAAAGGCGGCCCCAACCCGCCCAAGGTCGCCATGATCCTCGAAGAGCTCGGGGTCCCCTACGAAGCCGAATCCGTCCCGATGACAGACATCAAGAAGCCCGAGTACCTCGCCATCAACCCCAACGGCCGGCTCCCATCCATCCGCGACCCCAACACCGGCATCACCCTCTGGGAGTCGGGCGCCATCGTCGAATACCTCATCGAGCGCTACGACACGCAGCGCAAGCTGAGCTTCGAGCCCGGCACGGCAGAGGCCTACCACGCTAAGCAGTGGCTCTTCTTCCAGGCCAGCGGGCAGGGCCCTTACTACGGCCAGTACGGTTGGTTCCGGCTGTTCGCGCCGGAGGAGCTGCCCCTGGCCATCGACCGGTACGCCAAGGAGGTGAACCGCGTCACGGCCGTGCTGGAGGAGCACCTGGGCAAGCAGAAAGACGGCGAGGCGTGGCTCGTGGGGGGCAGGTGCTCGTACGCGGACATTGCCTTCCTCTCGTGGCAGATGACCATCGCCAAGGTGACCAAGAAGGAGGAGTACGACGTGGACAACTATCCCCACGTCAAAGCCTGGCTTGCCAGGATGCTGGAGCGGGAGGGCACTAGGAAGGGGTATGAGAGCAAGCAGGTGTTGCACTAGAATGTCGCGACTATCAAGGTGGTATCAGATGCCTGGCTCACTCTATGATCTTGCAAAGGGAGTGAACATGATACTGCATTCATTGCACCTTGAAGGGGCCTGCGTTGCCACCGCTAGTCTATTCAACTTACGACGGCATAGCCGAGATACGCTTCAAAGCTTCTCGCTGGGAGGATGCCGTAGCACTGAGACGGGGGCGTGGAAAGAGGTTTTCAGCGAGCTCGGAGCGCATCTCTTGTTCTTGCGTAACTTAGAAATCTCTAATATTTCCACGGAAATACTTAGATCTGTTGTTGGCCAGTATTATATGGCGCTCGTTTGGTTTGATGTTATGACGGCGGAGGAGTAACCCGTTGATACAGAAAAGCTATTCGAATGGGAGCGGCTCCGATGTGAAGGGCCTGACCGAGCGTTTGGCGTGAAGTAATTTGGACGTGGGATGAAGCGAGCTCTGGAGACGTTGGCTTCGTCGTTCCGATATAGAAACGGTGGAGTGCCTGGAGGCGCGTTCCGACATTGACCGTGTTGCCATATGTCGTCTCATTTATCCCTTCGAAAATCGGGGCAATCTGTCACAGTTCTGACATTCCCGGAGCAGATCCCAGCGATCGGCTATAACTCCGTAGACAGGGATCTCGCTCGATGGAGATCGATGGTCTGAAAACGTAAATTGCCCACCCACGAGCCCAATTAAATGGTTATGCTTTAGCTTCCCCATTTGCAACGGGCGTCTACCTCTGCCTGATCGCTTGAGGCAAAAGCGCCACTTTCTCCTTAAACAATTTCTCTGCCCCTACCCATACAGGCGCTGTGTCCTTCTCCGGTAGCTGGAGGAGACTGGGCAAAAGTGCTTCACTAAACGCTTCGGATGCCTCTCGCGGGAGTAGAGATGGGAGATGATCTGTGGACGTTGCAGAGTCAGCATAAAGGTGAAAAATGCACACTAAATTTCTGAAACAAAACTTCTTCGTCTAGAAATTACCGAAATGAGGTCATTGTTGCTCAGAGGTGGGCTTACCTATAGTGATATAGCTAAGGGGTGGGTCCGAGAAGTCCGGCAGGGTGATAGTCGGCTTGTTGAAGTAGGTGGGCTGGTTTGCAAAGGGGATAGGATTGTGAGGATTGGTAGTGTCGCAAGAAACATCACATCTAAACGAAATCTGAGCGTTAGCTGCCTATTCTGACCAAGATGGCGGTAAGAGAGCATGGTCTCTGGGTGATTCGCTGCCAGTCCGTGGCAAGGGGATGAGAGCTGCTATAATTGTATAGAACGAAAGGTTACCTACACAACACTAAGATTGCGTGTTCCTTGCTTTAAAAAGTCCGTAGAAATGAAAGGAGGAATAGGCTCGCTCAAGTAGATACAATTAATAAAGGCGTCAGCCTCCTTAATTGCGTTATACGGTCCAGGCTGAGCCGTCTCGTCCTAAGTGAATTTCGGGGTCAGCATGGGAGTTTATGCTGTTGTGAGCTCCCGAAACAGAGGTTTTTGCTCTTGAACATCATCGAGTAGAGTCAAAGGTGCTCAGGACTCCACTGACCATGTCCCATTTCAAAATCTGTTCTTCCGGGATGCCAGCTTGTCGACAGCACTCGAGAGCCTATGTGATTTTGAAATCAGTATGTTTATCCAGAATAACATGAGGCCGACTGACCCCTTTTCCACATCTGCCCAACGCTCCGATAACAAGCACGCGCGGTGGTTTCCCTTTGTTCTTTTGCACACCTTTAGAGACCTGCTCCTTAACCTCCGAGTCTAGATCGCTTTGACTCTGATAATGACCCTTGCTAGGTAAAGCTTCCTTGTTACCGTGCTCGAGTTGCCATGCCCAATCCAGGAGAGCCAAAGCCGCACCCGCATAGCCCGCATGAAATCCGAAGGCTGCCACTCTGAGAAGATGTAGTGTATTAGCTTTGTCAGATGACATTGTTTGAGAGCAAGCCGGATTGACCCACCGCCTGCCCTTTTCATCGGCGAGGAATTCGAGATCGTAGAGAGTGCCTCCACCACGAGGAAAGCGCCCCAGTACCTCCTTCCAGCCGCCTTGGTTTTTCTGGATAGAGATTCAATCATCAGCTACCAGGATTGATAAGCTTGCGAGGAAGTTTACGAACATAGCAATGGCTAAAGGCGACGTGGGTATGCTAATGTTTCGTCAGATATTGGCTTCCATGACTATCCTTTGAAGCTTGCCTTCAGAGGAAAAGGGTCCTTGTCCTCTAACTCTTTTAAGCCAATGATGATGTGGTCTTCTGGTGCGTTTGGCCATGATCCTTCCTCCACTAATGTAGCCCCGACGGAGGCGAACTCCTCATCGTCAAAAATTCGTTCAGGACTGCGCTCAACATTGACCTTGAAACCTTTGTCGAGCAATTTCCGCGTTACTGTTGGTGTGAGAGCGCTGCGGTGCTCAAGTGGCTTGGTTTCGGATCGGAGGTGAAGGGTCACAGGAGCCATCTCAAATTTATGGAATTGTGGACGTGGTGAGAAATGATTGAGATGTGGAACTTGATGCCAAGGCGTGGACGTTGGGCTGAATTATGGTGCTTGAACGATGTTGGTTGCAAATTTTGGTAGTGTATTTTGAATTCGCGCTAGTGTTTCCATGTATGTAATAGAGTGGAGTCTGGGTAGGTCACATGTAAAACTTCACATGGATAAGTGGACAAACCACATAGAGCACTGAACAGACCTACTAAGAGAAAACGACCGAAGCGACTCGTCGAAACGTGTTATCTAATTCGAGGCATGTGGTTTGAAGTGGACGGTATGAGTACAGGCTTAATTTTGCTTCAGTACACGATGATGCTTAAGAAAAACCTATCAGACCGCCTGGGAATCTTAAAGTCCTGGTTCTTTCATGAAGACGCAACACCGTTTTCCGGGGTTTTTTAACAGCATTACTCGTTAAGAAACAAAGAAAGGAACAGCTAGATCCGGGATAAAACGCCGCGAGCTTTGGGGTAGCGCGCAGCGCGCGTCAAAGTGCAGATCATCTATTTACTCTAAGCCCTATAAGGCATCGTGACAGACAGAGCATCCTCAACCCCAAGCACCACCACATCCCAAATTTCCCCCTCTCAACATGCCCGTACGTCCAGCCCCAACCATTCTCAGTCCCAATCCTCTAATCCCACCCAGGCCTACCACTCCATATTCCTCCAAGACCAAGACGTCCGCGTAATCGGTAACCCCCCCCCCCAACAACAACAACAATTTCCCCCCCACCTCAACCAGCTAACCCCGCCCCCACCAGGCAACTTCGCCCTCCTCCCCCTTCGCACCCGCACCCGTGGTCCCGCCTACACGCTCCCCGCCCTCGCCCCCGGAACATCAGACCTGGACATCGACCCCGACAGCGAATCGTACGACCCGCTCGACGAAGTGCTCTCGCTGTTTCGCGCGAATACGTTTTTCCGGAATTTCGAGATCAAGGGGCCGGCGGACCGGTTGCTGATCTATGGGATTTTGTTTGTGAGCGAGTGTTTGGGGAAGATTAAGGGGGGGATGGGGGGGAAGGAGGCGGAGAAGGTATGTGTGTTTTCCGTTTGGAAGGTGTGCTGTTCGCAATGAGTGAGGGTGTGTGTGTGTGTGAGAGAAGGACCCGGGGAGGGAGGTGCTTGTATGGGGGGTGTTTTGCGATGTGGGAGAGATGGGGCTAATAGGTGCTTTTGTGGGGATGGGTTAGGCATTATTGAATACGGCGCTGGACCAATTTGCGATTCCGGGGGATGCGAGTTTTCCGCTGAATCAGGCGTTTGAGGCGCCGAAGGACAGGCAGGACGCTGAGACACTTCGACAGTATGTTTGTCATAAGCGTCACTTACACGAAGTTCTAGGCTTACAGTGTACAGGTATTTGTCACAGGTGAGGCAGGAGCTGGCAATGAGGTTACTGGCACGAGTGTATGCTGGGGGACCTACGCCTTCAAAGGTAATGGCGGAATTTTCTCGATTGAGTACTGGGACTGGTTGCTGATATCGTTTTAGTGGTGGTTAAGCTTTACTAAGCGGAAATTCATGGGCAAATCTTTATGAGCGAGAGCTTAGATTAGTCCTAATCGTAACCTAGGGGTGTAAAGATATGTACATCCTTGCTCCAATCGACATGGACTATTCCCAGTCCGCTTGAACTCCAGCGATTGGCTCGGTCCCTGTCTCCGCAGAAGCTTGCCGCTGTGAAGAGGCCCTCGTGCTATCTTCACCTAGCTTTCGCCGCTTGTAATTTCCTCTTGCTTCGACTTTGCCTTCTGCTGGTAGGACTCTCGTAGCCGTAAATAAGTATCCTTCTGCACCTCCTCGACCTGTCATGAGTGGATGTGTCCTACCTGGGAGGACCTGCCAAGGCTTACAGCGTGCCGTTTGGATCGTTGGCGTGAGTAACAACGTAGGATCCACCGGAAAATCTTCCGTTGGTAACATGTCTGGCTCTGATGGGTTTGTCACAAATGCCGTCCGTCGCGCTGTCGAGTAGTAATCTGCTAGTTCTGCAAGTGGCTCGATGTGTGGCGAGTAGATGACGACTTGAGCTGCACCTCGGAGGAGAGGAACTGTGTGGTGCAGAACACTGGCAAGATTCATAACTGAGGCGACTATCAAGCCATCAAATCCACCTGCACGAGTTTCGTCTACAATTGACTTGACACGTTCCCACCGTCTGCGCTTCCGATAGTAGTTACCTCTCTTTCCGCTCTTCCAGCTGTGGAGCACCTCATCCGAGGCTAAAACTGGTTCCCTGTATGCGTTGTCTTCTGTGGGTGCTAATAGCTGGAGCCACGAGATAGTCTTTAGATGACGTTGCAGTGGATGTGAAGAGACAGGGTTTGCAGAATCAAAACCAAAATACCTTAGCAATGAAAGATTTGGCTGAGCATTTGCATGGATAAGTGTAATCGTGTTCGAGGCTGCGAGTGTCGAATATACATGGTTGGCTGCAGAATACGGCGGTGTAGAACTGTGCTGGTTTATAGAATTGCCGTTCGTAGCAGCTTCCACGTCTCCCTTGTCCACGAATACTCTTTTCTCTGTCTCTAGAATTTGTGCCTGCTGGGGATCGAGGACACCCAGTTTCTCACTAAGAGTAGCAACGAGCAAACCCCCAGTTTCATCAATTATCAGCCACCTTCCTTCTCCAGCTTTGCCTGCTGCCTGGTCCATATCTTGTATCTGATGTGGTAATGCACAATGTACATTCGACCAACTTCCGATCAATGCCAGCATTTCCTCTCTGATCTCCATTATCTTCATCGGTTCCTTCTCCAATAACATCCATCTCGCCAAGAGGGGTACATCCAAAGGTAGTACAGTAAACCTCCTCATATACTTTTTTGTCTTCCTCAGCGTATACTTGGCGAGTGCGAACGCAGTCTTCTGGTCCAGGGCCGAGTGCGACTTGAGTATTTTTGCGATAAGGTCTTTTCCAGAGCCCGCTCCTTCGAACTTTAGAAGCTCTATTTCCTCCATAGTCATGCGTTGGGTGCCAGCATCATCAACAATCTCACGATTCGTCCGTATTGTCACTTCGCCGCCTTCGCCAACTACTTCGTATTCTACTCCATTCTTCCCACTACTTGTCTCTCCCTCACTTGTCGCCGGTGGTGTGGTTGTCGCTTCATCACCAATATTTGCGTACAGTTCTGCTGCAGGGACTACCCGTAAGCCTGAGCCTGTCGCAACTTCATCTTTATCGAGGATCTCATAGGTGAGGTGGTAAGGACGACCAATGAGATGGTTGGCTTGGAAGTTGCCATACTTGCCAAGGGATATTGTGCTTCGTAGATTATCAGCCAGTGAACGCGAGGTTGAAGGGGAAGGATGAGACTGCTCACTCATGCTACATGACATACGTGTTTGGCACGACCTCAAGGACTAAGAGTGTATCCGATGGTAGTCGTACCGCAACGTAAACGTTAGGTCTCACAGCGTCTGGGAGCATCTCCGGAATTGGCGAACAACAACTGGGCGAAGAGAAAGGAGCAAATCTGGTTCCTTCTGATACAAATTCAAGCAATGATACGTTACTAGCGGCTCGGCGGGTAGCTTATCGATTAGCCCGCTGTTGCTTGCGAAGGCAAGCAATTGGACGTCGTAAGGACGCGAATCTACTTACATCTCTTCCTCCAATTCCGAACTTGATCTATTAACACTCATTGCAGTCCTTGGGGGACCTGCATAAGCACTGGCTCCCTGCTGTGATCGTTGAAACGCCCTAATGCTCTCGACTTCTGCCTGCCGCCACTGCTTATTGCACCGCCTCTTCCAAATGCAAGGTCAAACGTAGGTCTAAGCGTTGAACAGGCGGTCCTGGTGTTTAATCGCCTCTTTCTTCCTCACTCAACAATGACAACTGAGGCTTATCCTAACATTCCATATTCTCATTCTACAACCACAAGTCCTTGAGAAGGCGCTCATTCTGGGACTGAGTCGTCCGCCTACCTTTCCAATGGTCAAACGGAAGCCGGTCAATGTTGGCGTGCACCGGACCTCTAGTGGTCTACCATATCCGGTAACTCCAATCTCACCGAAAGAAGTAATAGTAGAAGCTCCGTTGCTTCCTCCGGGTCCCGAAAGGTCCCGAAATCCAAACGCAAGGCTACCGTCGCAGGTTACCACATCTGACATGGCAAATTCAACGAGCGCCTGGGCAAATGATGATACATTCCGGGGGGGAATAAGCCATGAGCTGCCGCCTGCGTTGAGGGTGGGAGAAGGAAGGCAGCTGATTGATGGTGCTCATGGACAAGGTGTTCTGCCGCCCTCTTCGCAATATGGGCCAATGGACGATACGCCGAGATCCTCGTTCGAGAGCCATACGTCTGCGCGGCTGCTTGCAAACAAAGAGCAAGTTAGTAAGTCAAACCAGAACATACTCGGTTCTACTGTTCAACACCATAATCCAAACAACCCATATACTCGCCAGAGGACTACCGATGGTGTACAGCCACAAGGAAGCAGTGCAGATATTTGGGCTGATATCGCAGGAAGCTCGTCACCGCGCCCTCTCGAAGCAAATTACTCTAGTAGGTCGAGTTAGCAGCAACAGACAAACAGCAAGCATTTGAGACTGATCAAAAACTTAGATCAAACATTGGGCATTGAAGCTTCTGATTTATCCGGCGGACTCTCCGAAAGGTCGCCATTTGCTGAACCCTGGGTCGGCTTGAATTCGTCCCCTGCACAAGATCTTGTCGCACCAAGTCTAGTTTCCCAGTCTAGCACAACTGAACCAATGTCTCGTAATGTTGTAGGCAACCCATTTTCTACAGATGGATCAGAAAGCTATCACGCTGGTGAGCTCTATACCGGTGCTCGAGTATCAAACGGTGCAGTCCATGAAGTGCCTAAAGCACAAGAATCAGATATACAATCATTAGACGGAGCAGCAAATATTACATCCCAAGATCCTAGTGATGCAGGTAAGAGGCTTCCGACGTTCCCTTATAACGATGAAGACCAAGGACCAAATTTACCATCACGAACACCCCAAGAAGTCGCAGATACCCTTCCACCAACGCCTCCACGGCCTGAAGTGATGGATTTCAGTGCTCAGCCAGAACCTTTACCGCTTGGCCAGACAAGTCCAGGCAAGGGTGGCAACCAACTGTCCGAAGCAGTAAAGCAGCAGAACAAGGCCAAAAAGCAGAGAAGCGAGACATATCAGATTAGACTCGTGAACTGGTACGATGCTTCATGTTCTACCAATCCTCGGCGGTCACCAATAATGGTTCAAAATGCAAATGGTCCCTGTCCGCTACTCGCTCTAGTGAATACCCTTGTACTGTCAACCCCGGCAGACGTTGACACGGCTCTCGTAGAGACTCTCCGAGTCCGTGAGCAAGTTAGCTTAGGACTACTACTCGACGCTGTTATTGATGAGCTTATGTCTGGTCGGATGGGGGACACAGCGCAGGACCTTCCTGATGTTAGCGATCTTTATGCGTTTCTTGTCACGCTCCATACTGGCATGAATGTGAATCCACGCTTTGTCACCTCGGAGGCTGGAATGCCCAACTTGATGGACGCTCCAGCTTCTGAATCGCCAATCACACAGCCCGAACTCCGAAGACCAGGGGGGTTTGAAGATACTAGAGAGATGAGACTATATAGTACGTTCGCTATACCACTAATTCATGGATGGCTACCGCCCAGAAATCATGCTGCATTTGCAGCATTACAACGCTCGGCGAGGACATACGAAGATGCCCAAAACCTCATGTTCATGGAGGAAGAATTGGAGGAAAAGCTTCAACGTCAAGGACTCGACCAGCAGGAGCAACTTTTGCTGGAAGATATCGCCAGCGTTAAGTACTTCTTATCATCCTCTGCTACACAGCTCACAGGGTATGGTCTGGATACTATGATGGATGCTCTTCCACCAGGGTCAATTACTATACTTTTTCGGAATGATCATTTCAGTACTCTGTATAAACATCCCAAGTCTAGTCAGCTTTTCACTCTTGTTACTGACATGGGATATGCTGGACATGATGAAGTGGTTTGGGAGAGTCTAGTCGATATCAGTGGGGAAGGCTGCGAGTTTTTCAGTGGAGATTTCCGATCTGTAGGGCACAATACAGGAAAGCAATCCTCGCAGTCGAATGATGTTGCAATTTCGAATGATGCTGGTTGGACAACGGTATCACGGAATACCAATAATAGATCGCGTCAGTCGTTGCCTTCGAATGGAACACAACCGCGGAATCTAGCAGATCCTTCAACCAATTTCCCGCAACTATCTTCGTTATCTCTTAGCGAAGCCAACGGACCGCCCAAGTCTCCGAATACCGAGCAAGAAGACCATGATCTTGCCTTAGCTTTACAACTCCAAGAGGAAGAAGAGGATCGTGAGCGCCGTGATGCTGCAGCTCGCCGCCGGGAAGACGAACTTTCCCAAGCCTACCTAGAGTCACAGGGGCCATCAGCCCGGCGCGGGCCGGTTTGCGCATCAGAAGTCCGTCCTATCGTCCCTCCACGAGAATCTAGGGCCGCGAAGCAGCCTAACGCCGGTGAAGATACGCCGCCGCCAACTTATGAGCAGGCAGCGAAAGTCCCTGCCTACCATCCTCCTGAAGATGAGCCCCTGGCAGTTCCTGGAAGAAATAGCAGCTTAGCAAGACCTCAAGGAACACGGCCAAGGCAGTCCAGTGCCTACAGCCAGAGTTCTACTACGTTTTTAGGATCGCCTTCGACACACAAT
>JAABUR0100008665.1_pt1 | contig 11667 bp, 11 predicted proteins | sample 5560091 | NCBI WGS metagenome assembly JAABUR01 (sample SAMN10711879, study PRJNA513375) | rock metagenome | isolation source: Antarctica rocks | place: Antarctica: Victoria Land, University Valley sud
GCACAGGCCGGGGTCGCCATGGAAGCGACGTCCTGCCCGCAAGCGGACGAGTATCTGGCACGCGCTCCCCTCCAGTGCCCGCTGCAACTTGACGGGATCGTAGCCGGCGTCGAAGACGAACAGGGGGGTGGCCTTCCCGGTCTCCTCCTCTGCGAGTCGGCCCAGCAAAGCTCCTACCTGCTCGGTAGCGACCGCGTTCGCTTCCTGGCACGGACGGACGCGCTCCACGTCCACGGGGGCGGTCCAACTCTCGCGGGCGAAGTTGAGCCTGGCTATGAACTGATAGGCCCACCCGGCCACGATGGGCTGACCGGCCGAGTGTCGGGAAGGGTGGTAGTAGAAGCCGCGCTCGGGACTACACTCGGCATCGCAGCGATCCCACACGCTCACGTCCACGTCACGTCCACGGCGTACACGGGCGGTTCGCTTTCGGCGAGTGGATGGCGAACAAACAGCTCGCGCAGGGCTTCGGCGTCGATCTCGCTCTTGGAGAGCGCGGCGTAGAGGCTGCCCCAGCCCCTTCGATGCGACGCTTGGAGGCTCAGGTGAGCGGGAGAAGGGACGGCGGCCTCGGAGGTGAGGATGGCATCGGCCAGCTCGAAGAGGGCGTCGGATCTGCGGTGGAGGCATTCGTAGAACGAGCGGCGGAAGGCGCGAAGAGCATCGGGAGGTTCCATGATGTGCCCATAATGCGCTCGCCGAAAGACTGTTGCATCCTCCCCCTGCCTGCGGGGTTAAAACGTAAGCTAAGAAAGCTTTAACTTCTATTAATGAAAGACCCACCGTATCCGGGCAATAGAAAACACCTTCTTGCTGACGACAAGCGCGCAGAGAACGCAGTTCTCTAAAATTAGAGTAACGCATCTTCTCTCGCAACAATCATACCTCTCGATCCTGCATCTAGCCAGACAGGTAGTCTGCCGGATGCCCCTCCACCAAACGTATGTAGCTTTCTGCCACCGCGTCCCACTGATAGTAGGAGTTCACCCGATTCCGCATAGCTGCCAAGTTGTCAGGATAACCTGGAATGTCACCAAAAACGGCGACCATATCGTCCGGTACAAAGAAGTGTCCAGTGTCGCCGAGCACTTCCCGACTAAATGGCCCTTCGACAGCAAGGACCCTGGGACAACTCGACATGGCCTCTAGCAAGGCGGGGTTGGTCCCCCCCACAGAGTTACCATGAACGTAGCAGAAGCAGTTCACCCGCAGTACAGCCAGAACTTCGGGATCGTACACGGCATTGACGACCACCAAGCCGTCTCTACCGGACATTGTCTTGATCTGTTGCGAGTAGGGCGTTCCTCGCTGATAGCCTACCAACAGGAATTTGAGCCCGCTTGCTGTAAGATTAGTAGCTTGAAATGCCATCGCGCTCTCGAGTGGTAGGTTGTCCGGCTCGAAGCGAGTGATCTGCAAAAGATAACGTCCAGGCTCCAATCCGTACTCGTCGAGTATAGCTGATTGTCTCTCCAAGGAGACTGTTGGAGGGTGCGGTATTCCGTAAGGGACGAACTGCGTCTCCTTGCGGAATACCTCCCTATAGTAAGATTGAATAGACTTAGAGTCAGAGATCAGGCTAGCACACAACCATGCGATTAGGAAAGAAGCTAGGAAGTAGTAGGCCTTAAAAGGTGCCCTCCACTTCGCCCTACGCCATTCCATACCATCAGTGTTGACCGACACGGAAATACGCGCTAAAAGCGTAAGTAAAATTCCTGGCAGATTGGCGTTATTGAACCAGAAGATGTGATCGTACGCCCTGCGGTCGCGCAGCAAGCGCCATCCCGTCTGACATGCGGAGACAAAAGTATCCAACGTGCGCGAGGAGCTACCTTTGACGTAAATTAGCCGTCGGCCCTCGTGACACTCCAGCATTTCTCCCCCAGAAGACCTTCGGCAGAAGACAACGCAATCGTAACCTTTCTCCACCAGGCGTCTGCTGATCTCATCCACGGCGGTCTCAAAGCCACCGTAGTTGGCTGGCACCCCACGCGTACCGCAGAAGGCCACTGTTTTCGTGTTACCTTCAGCTCGCTTACTCACGGCGCTAACCTTTCAGAGCCGATCGGTAACATGCTGCCGTCGTACGGCCGATCTTAGTCCAGTCATGATGCTCTCGCACGTACCGCAGGGCTGTCTCTCCGACGAGCCTCAACTCCTTGGTGTCCGCCAGGGACTCGGTGAGCTTGCCGGCCAGAGCCTCGGCATCTCCGCTATGGAATACATATCCGTTGACACCATCAGAAATCATCTCGGTCATGCCCTCTACGTCGGAGACTACGACGGGTTTAGCGTAACTCATCGCCATAAGAAGGACGCCGCTCTGGTAGATCCTCCTGTAGGGCAGCACCACCACGTCGGCTGCCGCATAGTAGTCTGGCACCTCGGAGTCCGGTATGTAGCGAATATGGAGGACGCAGTGCGCAGATATTCCCAGCTTGTCTATTAGCTTCTGGTAACGCTCGAAGTCATCTTTCCACACCTTGCCGGCGATAAGCAGGACGGTGTCCGGATGCTCCCGAATGATGCGAAGCATAGCCCGAAGGAGTACATCCAGCCCCTTGACCTCTTTGATCTGGCCGAAAAAGAGCAGCACCCGAGCTTCGTTCGGCAGCCCCAGCCGCGTCCGCGCCTCTCCCCGCGCCGGAACCTCACCGACGAGTCCCAGGTAGTTTCCATGGGGGATCTCGTCTATCCGGCTCTCGGAGATTTGTAGCGTCGTCCTCAACTCCTTCACGCTTATCTTGCTCTGGGCGATGACTCGATCCGAGAGTCGGTAAGCCTTCTCAACCATCCAGGGTACCGAGAGGCGCTCCACGAAGGATTGCACGTCGTGGGCGGTGACGACGACCTTGAACCCCAGCAGTTTGGCAAGCAGTACGTTGAAAAACTCCAGAGGACCTACGTGGAAGAAGTGGAAGTGCGCGATGTTTGTCCGGCTCAACCTCGCGTCCAAAAGCGCCCGAACGCTACCCAGGACGTAGCGCATCCCTCGCAGCCAGGTGGGATCTCCTCCGTAGATCCGCCGGTAAGGGAAGTTCACTTTGTAGGGGGTCGCTATCTTACGAGATGTCTCGTCGCAGGTGTAGAGTGTGACCTTCACCCCGGCCTTAGAAAGCCCCTCGCAAAGGCCAAAGTCATAGTAATCCATGCCCCCGTGACCACCGACAGGTTCGATCACCGCGGCCCTCAGACCGCCTTCGGTGATCCTCCCTTCCCTAATAGCCTAGAGCTTTCATAGTAGATTCGAAGGGCGCACGAATGGCCGGATGAAGGTCTAGAGGTCTTCCTCTACTTGCTGGAGAAAGCTTCTGCTCCGCAAACTTGAGAAACGCCTCATCGTGTGGCAGGTCGCAGAAATCCAATAGCCTGGAAAGTTCACGCCGGGGGTTTTCGACGAGCAACTCATAATGGAGCATGTATATGCTATCCGGGTGCTGCTTTGATTGCCGCAGCCCCTCTCGCATGGTGACGATCCACTCCACCGCCGCCATGTCGACGTGGCGATCAAACCCTTCGATCACGGGGACGATGTCCGCAAGAGCCTCCTCTTCAGGCACCAATTGCTTTAGCATGAGCTTCCACTTGCGATTGTCGACCCCCCACCAATCGTGTACCTCACCGGTCTCCTGGGTGCCCTTGCGCTTAGACCAGCCTTCGATGGACCGGCAGGTATCCCACCCGTTACGGACCAAAAATACAAACCGCGCGTCGGGAAAGATGGCTCGTACAAACGGGATCTGGAAGACCAACTCGGGATGTTTGTCTACCACCCTGCGACTCGCTATCGTCCGCAGGTACGCTCCAAACAGGCGTTGCATCCGACGACGCACCTCCTGCGTGGCATCGCCTTCGTCAAGCGAATAGAGCGCCGGTCCTTTCGAGTATTGGCCGAAGACATCCGCATGAGGATAAGCAGCGTGCCAGAGTGCTTTTGGCTCGTTCAGAAACCCTACGTCACGGTGCATGGACATAAGCACGCCTAGGATCGTCGAACCGCTCCGGCCGGTCCCAACGATAAAAACGGGTTTTTCGACCTCTTTGAGTTGGGGTAATCGCATTTCGAGGGCGAAGTGGGCGAAGATGAGCGGATTGATCCACTGACCCCTGGTAGTAATAGGCCTTCCCTCGAACAGAGCGTAGCTGATCAGGCGCGGCACGACCTTAGCGGGTCGCGCCTTGATGTAGATTGAGTCTAGCTGGGCAATCATTGCAAACGCCTCTTGACTGTCTCTTTAATATTCCGCATCCTCTTGAGGTTTAGAAGCAAGGCTAACGACAATTTTATAGGGAACGAAGCCATGCTTAAACCTAATCTTAAGGGATTTGGGACAACCGGCACCGGGGAGTAGCCATATTGCTCTATCCAGGTGCCTGTTACTTTTTGGCACAGAAACACCTCCGTCGAGTTGAGGCCTCCCCCCCTCCGCCAGCTTCCGGCCTTGGTATAGTCTATACCCCTCTGCTCAGGCCGATCCAATCCGCTTGAAGACCCAATTTGCGGAACTTTGAGCAAGGCCCTATCAAAAGATATGCCAATAAATTCACAGATCTCGCGCGTCGCCGCCTCTGGATCGACGAGTAGATCCTCGAACCGTAGGGAGTACACCCGTTCGTCGGTAAAACGAGCCGCCGCATGGATAGAGGCGTTCCATAACTTGCTGATGGTGATCGGATGGTAATTGACCCAGGAACGTAAGGCCTCCCTAAGCGGTATGCCTTTGGCTCCTAGAAAACGTCTCTTCCATTTCCTCTTTTGAGAAAGCAAAACGTCTCGCGGGTCGCGGATCATGTTTATGATCCGGGCCTCTGGATAAAGTTCCAGAATCTCCTCAATGTAAAATACGTTGCGCGGAGTTTGGTCACAAGGGATCATCTTACCGTTCTTCTCCGCCTCGTATAGAAGAAACTCTTCGAATACTCCGGCCGGGTTCACAATCCGTGTTTGTGTGCTAGAGACGATCTCACTTGCCTCTTTGAGGAAACGTTCTGGATTGCCCCGGCTAAGATATCCTTGTCGCTGAATGCTCAACAAATGGGCCATCAACTGTACGGCCTCGGCTTCAGAACGGTAGCTTTCCCCATCTGCTGGCGACCACAACTGCTCAAAGAAGTGAAGCTCGCCCAGGGTAAAAACCAATGCATGATTGCCCAAAATGCGCCCCATCATCGTGGTACCGCTACGGCTATTGCCGACAATGAAAATTTTGGGACTCGCCAAATCGCTCTCAGCAGCGGTCAAAGTTCGGTCACTCGAAGGTATACCAGTAAGAGCATTCCGTTCATCTCTCCCATCTCAGTACGCTTTACAACTTTACAGAGTTTGTGTGAATTATACAGAGGAGGTTATCTACATACAGCGGGTTGCAGGGTAGATGAACCATCGGGCATCATGTAGGCATGAACGCATACTCAGAAGACCTAAGAGGGAAGATCGTCGAAGCGCTCGGGCGAGGGATGGGCAAGAGCGAAGCCGCACGCACCTTCTGCGTTAGCCTCTCCTCCGTCAAACGCTACGCCGCGCTGGCCGAGGAGGGCCGCTCGCTGGCGCCCAAGAAAAGGCCCGGCTCGAAGCCAAAGCTCTCCGAGCGGGCCATGAGGCTGCTCGAAGAGGATCTCAAGGAGCGTCCTTTCATCACCCTCCAACAAAGGTGCGAGTATCTGCGGGTGGTTGCCTATGTGGATCTCAGCCAATCCACTTTTTGCCGAGCCATAAAGCGGATGGGCTCAACCAGAAAAAAGGGGGTAGATCTGCCACAAAGCGTGACGAGTTCTTGAGGGCCGCCTAGAGGGTGATGGTTGCCGGAGCACTCGATCCAAGACGGCTGGTGTTCGTTGATGAGTGTGGCACCCACACCTCGCTGGCTCCTATCTACGGTTACTCCCCAAAAGGAGAGCGGCTTTCGCTTGGTGTGCCCCGCAACCGGGGTAAGAACACGACCTTACTAGCGAGCATAACGGTCGAAGGGATGGGACCATCTCTGGCGGTGAACGGCTCGACCGACGCGGAGGTCTTCGAAGCCTACCTAAAGCATTTTCTCCTTCCCGGGCTCGATGAAGGGCAGGTGGTGATCATGGACAACCTGCCCGCTCACAAACCGGCTAGGGTGAGGGAGCTGATCGAGCAAAGGGGCTGTCGGTTGTTGTACTTGCCCAGCTATTCACCGGATTACAACCCCATCGAGGAGGCCTTCTCCAAGATCAAGGAGATCCTACGCACAGCGGCGGCCCGAACCCGCGAGGCCCTGGTCGAAGCGATGGGCGAGGCACTATCTGCGGTCAGCTCTAAGGATGCCCGGAGCTTCTTCAGACATGCTGGCTACTACCTTACAGGTCAACTACTGTGAAACGCGCTGTAACACCTCAAACGTCAGGGCATTCAGCGAAGTAAGACTAGCGTGTGCTCCTTCCGATAGTCTTCCACCAAATTATTTAAGAATGGTGATTTTAGTATGTTATAGACTGTCGACAGATTTGTCGGTTTGTTCGCATGGTTTTCTCTAGGCTCAAGTCGGGCAACTGACGGTACGCTGTTCTTTATCTCCGACAAACGTTGCTCCAGGATACTATTCTCACATAGCGGACACCGCCACAGTGAATCCGTCCAGTCTCGCGGTATACTGTGACCCGACAGCTGTGTTAAACTGTGTTGCAGGATTTTGAGTGATGACTTCAGTACGAGCTCGTAAGATGCTAGAGTACCGCGCAGTCTGAATATTGGAGATGGTGAGGATCTGTATACGATGCGGGTAGGTTTCGCTTGTGCCTGGCAGAAGTCGCATGAAAAGACTTGGTCGGGTACTACGTGGAAGTTGCGAGAGGCACTCAGACGGCATACAGAAGTGGTCAATCTAGACGTAGAGTACTCCACAAAGCAAACACTTCTCAAACATCTGTATACTCGCCGCCGCCACGGCCGTTGGGCGAGCGCCTACCGCTGGTCGTCGAGCCGGGAGAAGATGATCGAAAGGAAGTTGCACACGTCCTTGAGAGAAAGCGCACCGGTGGACGCGGTAGTCGAGATCGGTGACCTTGCAGCGTTCGACATACCCTTTTATCCTTACAAGGATCTCAGCTTCGCCGTTCTGGAGAATAACTACGATCCGAAGACGGGTGCTCCAGGCTTCAAGGGTATAGACCTGGACACGATAAAGCGACTGCGTGAGCGTCAGCACAAAATCTGGGAGTCAGCGACCGGCATATTCGTCATGAGCGAGTGGCTGGCTGACGCTCTTGTGGAAAGTAGCAACGTTCCTAGAAACAAAGTGACTGTCGTCTACGCTGGACTGAACTCCATCGAAACTGCCACGGGGGGCCAAACCGAACTTACGGAGGAGAGGAGTACCGCCGCCAAGGACAGCTCCGTAAATTTGCTGTTCGTTGGCCGGGACTTCCTCCGTAAGGGCGGCGACATCGTGGTGAGAGCGCTGGGGCAGCTTCGGCGAGAGTACTCTTCAGATATCCAGCTAACCGTGGCAGGTCCCGATAGGTGGCCGCTCTCGGGTGGCATCCCTGATGGGATTACTTTCCTCGGAAATTGCTCCAATAAGGAGGTAGCTAAACTCTACCGCACACACGATCTGTTCGTAATGCCGTCCCGGTTCGAAGCGTTCGGTATAGCTTTCAGGGAGGCTATGGCAAACGGGATGCCCATAGTAGGGCGGGACGCCTTCGCGATGTCGGAGATTATAGAGCCCGGCAGGAACGGGGCACTTGTGAGAAGCGACGATCCGGTGGAGCTAGCCTGCGCTATAGTCACCGTCCTAGAAGATCCTCAAGTGCTACGCTTTGCGGCCGATGCCGCACAGGGCGTGAGAGAAAGATTCTCCTGGGACGCCGTCGCCGAGAGGATGTTAGCCGCCATGAAGCACCCTGGCTAGGTCCCATAGTTCAGTTCCCTTAGCCTTACCGCTGGCGATAGCTCGCTGATCCTGTTGCAGTTCCCGGGAAACGAAAGGCAAGAGCACTCCAGACAACTCAAATTGGCGATTCTCTACGTCTTGCGAAATAGTGCGTCCAGCTTCCAGGTCGTGGGTTGAAACAGCACCGGGACAGATCAACTAACAGGTGACACTATACTATCGTCTGCTGTAAGCACCTACGACTAGGCCGAGCAGAGTTAGGATGGGCCATATGCTTGCTATCTATCATTGTTTCTATAGCCACCCCATAAGATCTCGCTGGATGAGATCTTGCAGCTTCAGAATATCCTCTCGATATACCTCTGTCAGTTGCCGTCGCATGTCTGGCGAAAGCTGTGGCGGCTCGCGAAGGTTTCGATTTCTGAGATCGGCCACTATGCGCTTGCGCAGTCCGGCAGGAACGAGTGCTTTGATGGGCGCTTTGATGGGGTTAGGCCGCATCAGAAATGAGTGTAAGGTCTTGCTTTTGGGAATACCGCTCAGATTGTACCTGACCGAAACATCGGGGATAAATTTCGAGTCCACTTCAAGGAAACGGAAAGCATTCTGCAGCACATTCACAGGGTTGCCATTCAGATCTTCGTAGAGATAGACCACAATTTGCTCTCTATCAAAGAGATCAAAATACCTCGTAAGCTGTTCGTAATAAAAGCCCATTCGCTTGTAATGCCAGATCCAAGACCAGTTGTCTTCTACCCTTCTGTCTTCCTCATTGAGAGCCTGAGCAAAGTCTGTGTACGGCTCTGTGCTATCACGAACCAGATGGGTAAAGGCCGAATGTGCCCTTTCCACGGGATTGCGCAGGACGACTATAAGCTTCGCGTCCGGTACGTAATGCTGGATCCGCTCAGGCGTCGTCGCGTTGTAAAGGTAGAGTGGAGAAGCCTCCCCAATTGCCGTTTCGTTTGTGACTCTGCTAAATAATGCTCTGTAGCCCTCAATATCGGTTACGGACCAACTGTTTATCTTCTTTTCAGCACCGGGGTCGTGAAAGTTGACCTTTTTACCTTCCAAAGCAAAGAAGTTTGTCTCTTTTACGGGGCTCATGTAGATTTTTGGGTGCTGATCCAGGTACCTATAGAGGGCGGTCGTTCCGGACTTTCCGGCACCTAGGATCAAAAAATTGGGCATAGTCATGGAGTAAATCTCCTAGCTAGAAGGATCAAGGCTACTAAACCAGTATCCGGTCTCATGGAACCGTTCGGTGGTCAAGAATTCAGCACTCGCGAGTCGAGGCACAGAGAGTTCATAGGGCGATTAGTAATTGTAAGTACCATTTCAATGCCTTCTGTAAGACCCTTCTGATCTACACTGCTTCGTAGAAATTTTACATCTTTGCATCCACTCCAGATCATCTGGCATCTGTTGTACTGATACTTAATGTAGTTGACTCGTCTCTGTAAAACGGACTTCGAGGGTAGAGCGGAGAGGCACCCAGAGAACGCGTGTACCCTCTACGTGTTCTCAATGAGAGTCCGTTTGCATCTGAGGAACCTCAACGGACTCTGGGTACGTGCGCGAGCTTAGTTTTGCGTAGCGAGGTGGGCCGTGTTTATAAGCCATCAATAGCCCCCAAGAGAGAGCGCCAATGGGGAGCCCTTGACCAGCCGTAAATATGAATCTCGCCTGCACCGGTGAGGTAACAAGGAAGGCCATGCTAATAATAAAAAGCGTCCACACAAACGCACCCTGTCTTGAACTCGTGTCATTATCGCAAGCCCATACCAGTTTAAGCAGGTTCACGCAAAGCCAAGTAACGAAAGCTATGTACAGGATCAGACCCAGCAACCCAAACTGGAAGGCTACGCCAAGTAACCCTAGATCACTAGGGTAGAACTGACCAAACAAGTCCTGGTAGGATATTGATTGAATACTGTCCTGACCGAACCCTATCAACGGATACTCTTGGAAAAATCGCCAAGCTATCCGAGCTTCCGCGATTCTTGCTCTGTATGATTGATCCATCCCAAATACTTCTATAAATGCGTTGCGCAAGTAGGGGACCACAAACACCAGAGACGATAGGTACAGAGGAAGCGTGATCAACGACACCTTGGCCCGTCCTGGCCGTGACAAGAATACAATGTACAAGATTAGCGCCACACCTGCCGAAACCAACAGCGCACGGGGTATAGTGATAATCAGTAGCGCAGCGCATATGGTGATCACCGCCAACGCAAACAGCGTGGATAGCGCTTCGCTGGCGAATCGGATCCTCCTACAATAGTACAGCATCAAGAATAAGGCAATTACGTCCAGACGCCGAATATCCGTACCCAGGCCCTCATAAGCTTGTCCCAACTGTAGCACGAAGAACTTCCCCGAGAGCAATACAGAGCTAGGCGAAACTGTAACATCGTAGATAATGAAGGCCGCCGTAGCCAGAAGCATCGCTACTACGACTACCCGCTGAAAATCTAACAGCTCCCATCCCCTTGCGCAGAGCATATAAGTTATCGGTCCGAGTAGAACGAAGAGATAGTATCTTTGAGCCAGTATGCTAGGGAGAAGGGCAGCGTCGACCCTTACGGTAAAGACATACGCGTAAAATAACACGAAGCTCGCTGTTCCGAGGGCTGGAAGGAACACGTATGTGACCCACTTAGCGTCCACTCTTGTAGAGACCGCAAGCCAGGAGAACAACACCAGTACGCACATCTCCGCGAAATCTTCAAAGCGCACTGCAGAGGGCAGAGAATAGTATCCCAAGAATCCGAAAGCGCCAAGGAAGCTTAGCAGAAGAAGGACTTGAGCCATAAGCGGCTTCCGAACACGCATAGCCTAAGCCGGAGCCATCGACTGGCGCGCTTGATCTATGCCAAATTCGACAGAACAAGGAGTGCTCTCCGGAACCCGGACGCTATGTAGTGAGTTCCACCAAAGAAGCAAATCTAGTACCATAAACAGCATCGGTTCCGACTGATCAACTCGTTCATCATACGAATCTAAGACCAACATTCGCAGTTTGTTTACGCATCGGCTGCAATCGACTCTCCATCGTCCAGATTCAGAAATTCTTGACGGTCACCACTCCTCGGGTTCGTAATGACGCTCATTGTACACTGGCTAGATGCCAGTTGAGTGTGATGTCAATCGGAGGATGTGGATGGTCATGCAAAATTTAGCCTCGAAGGGACAGGTCGGCTAATATTGCTTGCCTTTCGACCGCACGTCTGCTTTGGAGGAAGAGGAGTCTTCGCAAGGATCTGATTAACCTTGCAATACTCGATGGCTCAACGCTCGTGCGTCGTGCGAATTAGGAAGATTTGTAGCACGACTCGTCCGCATACGATTGCACCATTTGGCAACAAAGGTTATTGTGAACGTAAACAGAATCTTTACAGAGGATCGGCAGGGAATCTAGACATGCCACAGACCAAGGAGCTTATATCTAAGATCTATCGGGGGATCACGAGTCCTATACGCCTGTTGCCGGACTTCATCATCATCGGCGGTAAAAAGTGTGGGACATCCTCCTTGTACAACTACCTAGTGGAGCATCCGGAAATCTCACCGTCCTTCAGGAAAGAGGTGCATTTCTTTGACCGAAGAGTTGGCGGGAGAAATACTTAGATACAGAAAACCTTCCCGCGTAGGAACATACGTGATGTCCGTCACCCAGACCTTGTCTATCTGGGCGGCCACGAAGCTCCTCTGCAGAAGATCCTTGGCGGGAACGGCTCTCCCGCTCCGATGAGTGGTGCGCTTCCTACGCCCTCTCATGCAGCCCAGTAGCCCGGCT
>JAABUR0100008672.1_pt1 | contig 11662 bp, 14 predicted proteins | sample 5560091 | NCBI WGS metagenome assembly JAABUR01 (sample SAMN10711879, study PRJNA513375) | rock metagenome | isolation source: Antarctica rocks | place: Antarctica: Victoria Land, University Valley sud
GCTGGCCCCGCCCGAGACCTCCGAGCACGGTAAGGGGTGGGGCCACATGGGCCCCACCGGTGCCGGCCACTACGTGAAGATGGTCCACAACGGGGTGGAGTACGGGCTGATGCAGGCCTACGCGGAGGGCTTCGGGCTCTTCGACGCCTGTGAGTACGAGCTCGACAACGCGCGGATCGCCCACCTGTGGATGAACGCCTCCGTGGTGCGCTCGTGGCTGTGTGAGCTCGCCGCGCGGGCGTTCGAGTCCGAGGACAACGACCTCTCCGGCCTGGAGCCCGTCGTCGCCGACTCGGGGGAGGGCCGCTGGACCGTGGAGGACGCTGTGGACAAGCGGGTGCCGATGCCGGTGATCGCCTCGTCGCTGTTCGCCCGCTACGAGACGCAGGGTCACGGCGACTTCGCGGCCAAGGTCAACGCCGCGCTGCGCGCGCAGTTCGGCGGGCACGCGGTCGAGCGCACCGCGGACGGCTGACATGGCCGTCACCACCCCCGACAACCCGCTCAGCACCGGCCTCGAGCGCCTCCCCGTCCACCCGACGACCCTCGTGATCTTCGGGGCGACGGGCGATCTGGCCCAGCGCAAGCTCCTGCCCGCGCTCTACAACCTCGCCCACGAGGGGGCTCTGCCCGAGCGCTTCAACCTCATCGGCTTCTCGCGGCGCGACCGCGAGCACCACGAGTACCGGGAGCTCGCCCGCGAGGCGATCATGAAGAACTCGCGCACGAAGCCCAACGAGGAGGTGCTCGCCGGCCTGCTCGAGCGCGTGCTCTACATCCCGGGCGCCTTCGACGACGCTGACAACTTCGAGGCCCTCAAGCGCCACCTCGAGGAGTTCGACGCCGAGGTCGACGAGCCCTACAACCGGGTCTTCTACCTCTCCACGGCGCCGGGCTTCTTCCCGGTGATCTCCGAGGCGCTCGGCCGGCACGGGCTCGACCACCACGAGCACGCCAAGGTCCGGATCGTCATCGAGAAGCCCTTCGGGAAGGACCTCGAGTCCGCCCGGGACCTCAATCGCCGCGTGCTGGGCGTCTTCGCCGAGGACCAGGTCTTCCGCATCGACCACTACCTCGGCAAGGAGACGGTCCAGAACATGACCGCCTTCCGCTTCGCGAACGGGATCTTCGAGCCGGTGTGGAACCGCAACTACGTCGACCACGTGCAGATCACCGCGGCCGAGGACCTCGGCATCGGGACGCGGGCGGAGTACTACGACTCCTCGGGCGCGCTGCGCGACCTCGTCCAGAACCACATGCTCCAGATGCTCGCCTTCGTGTGCATGGAGCCGCCCGTCTCCTTCGCGGCCGATCAGGTCCGCAACGAGAAGGTGAAGGTGCTCCAGGCCATCCGCCCGCCGACGCCGGAGGAGGTGGACGCCATCGCCGTCCACGCGCGCTACGAGTCGGGCGTCGTGGGGGGGGACGAGGTGCCGGGCTATCTCGAGGAGGAGGGCGTCCCGGTGGACTCGCGCACGGAGACCTATGCGGCCCTGCGCCTGCAGGTCGACAACTGGCGGTGGGCGGGGGTGCCGTTCTACCTGCGCACGGGCAAGCGCCTGGCGCGCAAGGTCACGGAGATCGCCGTACGGCTCAAGCCCGTCCCGCACATGGCCTTCCAGCAGGACGGGACGATCGGGCCCAGGCCCAACGAGCTCGTGTTCACGATCCAGCCCAACGAGGGCGTGTCGCTCTCGCTCGGGGCGAAGATCCCCGGGCCGCGGATGCGCATCCGCCCGGTGAACATGGAGTTCTCCTACGGCACGACGTTCCTCTCCCAGTCGCCGGAGGCCTACGAGCGGCTGATCCTCGACGCGATGAAGGGCGAGGCGACGCTGTTCACCCGCGACGACGAGGTCGAGGCGTCGTGGAGCATCATCGACCCGGTGTTGAAGCGCTGGGCGGATGGCGGTCAGCCACTGGAGACCTACGCGGCGGGATCGGCGGGGCCCGAGGACGCCGACCGGCTGCTCGGAGAGGGGACGGAGTGGAGGCCTCTGTAGCGGCCGGGAGCTCGGGGGTCTGGTCCTCCGAGCACGTCCATCCCGCCGAGATCGACGCGGCGCTGCGGGGGCTGGAGCTCGAGTGCGCGCTCGAGGAGCGGGCCCTCGCCCAGGCCCGGGTGCTCAACCTCGTCGTGGTCGTGGACCGCGAATGGAAGGGCGAGATCGCCAACCGGCTCGAGCGCGTGGGGCGCTACCACCCCTCGCGCACGATCATGTGCGCGGTGGAGCGCCGCAAGGAGGACCTGGACGCGTGGGCGACGCTCGCCTGTGACGTCCCGGAGGGCGCCGGCGTGGCCCTCTGTCGCGAGCTCGTCGAGATCGACATGGGCGAGCAGCACGTGGCGCGCCTGGCGACGATCGTCGACCCCGTCCTCGTCAGCGACGTGCTCACGATGATCTGGGCGCCGCACGGGCATGGCGCGGCGGTCGACGCCCTGCTCGGGCTCGCGGACGTCGTCCTGCTCGACTCGGTCGACGAGGCCGACGCGGCGACGGCGCTCGCGCGTGTTGCCGAGCTGGCGGAGCGCGCCTACGTCGTCGACCTCGCGTGGCTGCGCTCGACGCCGTGGCGGGAGCGGATCGCGGCGAACTTCGACCCTCCCGCGGGCCGGGCCATGCTCGGCTCGCTGGCCTCGGTGACGGTGCGCCATCGCCCGGACTCCGAGGTGAGCGCGCTCCTGCTGCTGGGCTGGCTCGCGTCCCGGCTGGGCTGGCAGCCCGCGGCGATGGTCGCGAGCGCGAGCGGCCGGCGCGGGCGGGCCCGCGCGGGCAAGGGCGAGGTGAAGCTCGCGCTGGAGCCGGATCGCACGATGCCCGTCCCCGGGCTGGCGGGGGTGACCGTGGAGACCGCGCAGGGGGAGACGCTGTCCCTCGACCGCGGACCGGGCGGGCTCGTGGCCAAGCGCCGCAATCGCCAGGGCGCGGAGCGCTCGTGGCGCGCGCTCGGCGCCTCACGCGGCGAGGGTGGGATCCTCGGGGAGGGAGTGCGCCAGGCGCTGCTACGCGACCCGACGTACAGGCCCGCCATCGGCGGCGCGCGGTCGCTGCTGGGATGACCGACCGGGCCCTAACCGCTGGTCCGGCTCGCGCGGAGACCGCCCGGTGAGGGGACGCCTTCAGGTCGTCGATGACCCGGCGGGTGAGGTGGCGCAGATCCTCGCCGCCGCCGCCCACGGCGGGGGGGATGTGGTGCTCACCGGCGGCTCGACCCCCGCCGACGCCTACGGTCGGACCGCCGCTTCGCACCTCGCGGACTGGCGGCGGACGCGCGTCTGGTTCGGTGACGAGCGCTGCGTGGCGGTGGACGACTCGCGGTCGAACTTCGCGATGGCGGACGAGACGCTGCTCTCCCGGCTGGATCCGCCCCCCGACGTCCGGCGGATGGAGGGCGAGCGCGGCCCGCACGCCGCGGCCGACGCCTACGAGCGCGGGCTGCGCGAGGTCTTCGGCGACGGCCCGCCGGCCTTCGACCTCCTCCTGCTGGGTATCGGCCCCGACGGTCACTGCGCGTCGCTGTTTCCGGGCTCGGACGCCCTGGACGAGCGTGAGCGCTGGGTGGTCGGCGTCGAGGAGGCGGGCCTCGAGCCGTACGTCCCGCGGGTCACCCTCACGCTGCCCGCGCTGAGCGCGGCCCGGGCGGTCGTCTTCCTCGTGACCGGGGAGGCCAAGGCCGACGCCATGCGCCGGGCGTTCGACGAGCAGGCGGGCCCGCCCGGCCCGGGGACGCCGGCGTCGCTCGTGGCCGAGCGCGCCCAGGAGCGGCTCACCGTGGTCTGCGACGCCGCCGCCGCCTCGCGCCTGTGAGCGGGCGCGTCGTCGGGCTCGACGTCGGCGGCACGAAGATCGCCGCGGGCTGGATCGAGGACGACGTGTTCGTCCTCGGCGACGAGCAGGCGACCCGCACCGACGCCGGCGCGGACGGCCTGCTCGCCCAGCTCGTGGAGATGATCGGCGCCGCCCGCGGACCGGGGATCGGGGGGGTCGGCCTCGGCGTGCCCTCGGTCATCGAGTGGACGTCGGGACGCGTGAAGTCCTCGGTCAACATCCCGTTGCGAGACGTGCCGCTGCGCCACGAGCTCGAGGAGCGCCTCGATCTGCCGGTCTTCGTGGACAACGACGCGACGGTCGCGGCCCTCGCCGAGGCGCACGACGGCACGCGCTTCACGGTGCGCGACCTCGTCATGTTCACCGTGGGCACCGGGGTGGGGGGCGGGCTCGTGATCGGCGGGCGGGTGTTCCGCGGGCGCACGGGCGCGGCCGGGGAGCTCGGCCACATGCTCGTCGGGCTCGGGCTCGAAGAGGGCGTGCCGCCGCCGGCCGAGCACCCTCCCCAGCCCGGGTCGCTCGAGTCCCTCGCGGCCGGGAAGGTCCTCGATCGACTCGCGCACGGACAACTCGGGCTCTCGGGCCGGGAGGTGGTCCACCGCGCGCTGGCGGGGGACGGCGAGGCCGCGGCGCTCGTGCGGCTGCTCGGCGAGCGTTTGGGCATCGGGATCGCCAACGCCATCAACACGTTCGACCCCGATGAGGTCGTGATCGGCGGCGGGGTGGCGGCGGCGGGGAACGTCCTGCTCGAGCCGGCGGCGCGGGTCGCGCGGGAGTATCTGCTGCCCGGGGTGGGGGAGGAGACGACGATCCGGCTCGCCCGCCACGACGACGCGGGGGTGCGCGGCGCCGCGCTGCTCGCCGCGCTGGAGCTCGAGCAAGGAGGTGCGCATGGCTGAGGTCGTCCTCGTCCGCCACGGCGAGACGGAGTGGAGCCGGGCGAACCGGCACACCGGCCGCACGGAGATCCCGCTCACCAACGCGGGCCGGCGCGACGGCGTGCGCCTGCGCCCGGTGCTCGCGGCGCGGGAGCTCGCCCGGGTGCTGTGCTCCCCGCTCGGCCGCGCGCGAGAGACCTCGGAGCTCGTGGGGTTCCCCGAGCCCGAGCTCCGCGACGAGCTGATGGAGTGGGACTACGGCGAGTACGAGGGCCTGACGACCGAGGAGGTCCGCGAGCAGCGCCCGGGGTGGACGATCTGGACCGGCGGCTGCCCGGGCGGAGAGTCCGTCGACGACGTCGGGCGGCGGGTCGATCCGGTGGTCGCGGAGCTCCGCGGCGCCGAGGGCGAGGTCGCGGTCGTCGCCCACGGCCATCTGCTGCGGGTTCTCGCGGCCCGCTGGCTCGAGCTCGCGCCGGTGGAGGGCCGCCACCTGCTGTTCGCCACGGGTCGCTACGGCGTCCTGGGCTGGGAGCGCGAGACGCCGGGGCTGGCGGGGTGGAACCTGGAGCCGTGAGCGCCCGGGGCGGCGGAGCGGAGGTCGTCGTGCGTCCGCCGGCGTGGAAGCGCCCGCTCGTCGTCGGGATCGCCGTCGCACTCGCCCTCGGCGGCATCGGGCTCGTGGTCGCGGGGGCGGTCACGCTGCCCCAGGGGATCCCGCTGATCCTCGTGGGGCCCGTGCTCGTCGCCCTCGGAGTCCCCGCGGCGTTCATCTACGCGCCCCAGTGCCTCGGTGACCGCATCGCCCTCGTCCTCCGGCCCGAGGGGGTGACCGTGCGCTCGCACGACGTGTCGCTGACGTTGCCCTGGGACGAGGTCGAAGCCATCGGGATGCTCTCGTCCTCGATCAAGCTCGTAGGGATGCGGGTCGCCGAGCCACGCTTGCTCGCGGCCTTCGACGCGGGACGCCGCGACCGGACGAGCGTCCGGCTCGTCGTCGGCGCGATGGCGGTCCTGTGGATGCTGATCCCGGGCACCCAGGGGCGATCGGCCGCCTCCGGGGCGCGGACGCCCTCGCAGCTCGCGGGGCGCAACCGGCAGCGTACGGGCTACGACATGGCGTGGAGCTGGGCCGACCGGTCCTCCTCCGCCGAGGACCTGCTCGCCGAGCTCGAGCGCTTCCGCGCGTCGGCGCTCGCGCGCCGGGAGGCGGACGCCTAGCATCATCGCTCTCGTGGCGGAGGCGCAGACCACCCGCAGGAGATTCATCGGTGGCGCGGCGGCCGCGAGCGCCGTCGCGGCGCTGCCGGGGGACGCGGCCGACGCGCGGGGGCCGCGGGTCCGGCGCGCCGATGTCGTGGTCGTCGGCGCGGGCTTCGCCGGGCTCACCGCGGCGCGGGCGCTCGTGCGGGCGGGCAAGAGCGTCATCGTGCTCGAGGCGCGCAACCGCGTCGGTGGGCGGGCGCTGAACTACGCGCTGCCCGGGGGAGAGGTGTCGGAGCGGGGCGCGACGTTCGTCGGGCCCACCCAGGACCGGATCCTCGCCCTGGCCCGGAGCGTCGGCGTCTCCACCTTCCCGACCTTCGACGCCGGCAAGAACGTCTACGTCGTCGCCGGCCAGCGCTCGACGTACTCGGACAAGGGGGTGACGGGCACCGCCCCCTTCGACCTGCTCATCCTCCCGGACCTCGCCAACGTCGTGGGCAAGCTCGACCAGATGTCGACCGAGGTGCCCGTCGACGCCCCCTGGGCCGCCGCCCGCGCCGCCGAGTACGACGGCCAGACCCTCCAGACGTTCATCGACGCGAACTCCATCGTGCCGCGCTTCCGGCAGGTCATCCCCGTCGCCACCCGTCCGGTCTTCGGCGCCGAGGCCCGCGAGCTCTCCCTGCTCTACGTGCTCTTCTACATCGCCGCCTCCGGGGACGCCACGCACCCCGGCAGCTTCGAGCGCAACTTCGACACGCGCGGGGCCGCGCAGGAGTCGCGCTTCGTCGGCGGCGCGCAGCTCATCGCCCTGCGGGTGGCCAAGCGGCTCGGCCAGCGGGTCGTGCTCCGGTCGCCCGTCCGGCGGATCGTCCAGCACCGCGGCGGGGTCCGGGTCGTCTCGGACCGGATGACGTGGAGGCCCGACAGGTCGTAGTCGCGATCCCGCCCACGCTCGCGGGGCGGATCGACTACGACCCGCTGCTGCCGGCCCAGCGCGACCAGCTCACCCAGCGCCTCGGCCAGGGCTTCCTGACCAAGGTGACCGCGATCTACGACCGGCCCTTCTGGCGCGAGAAGGGGCTGACGGGCACCGCGCTCTCGCCCGACGGCCCGATCAGCGCCACGTTCGACGACTCGCCTCCGGGGGGCAGGCCGGGCGTCGTGTTCGGCTTCGTGGGCGGAGACGACGCGCGGCGCTTCGCGAGCACCCCGAAGGGAGAGCGCCGGCAGCAGGCCCTGAACCAGCTCTCGGGCTTCTTCGGCACCGAGGCGCTCTCGCCGCGCGGCTATCTCGAGACGAGCTGGGCCGAGGAGCGCTGGACGCGCGGGTGCCCCGTCGGGATCGCCGGGCCGGGGACGCTCCTGGCCTACGGCGACCGGCTGCGCGCTCCCGTGGGCCGCATCCACTGGGCGGGCACGGAGACGGCGACGTTCTGGAACGGGTACATGGACGGCGCGGTGCGCTCGGGGGAGCGGGTCGCGGCCGAGATCCTCGGGCGGTAGGTGCGCCGACGCCTCGGGGCGCGCTCTGGACGGGGAAGCCGAGCTCGGCCACCGAGCACCGAGGGCGCAACTCGCGTCGGGCCCGCCCGTCATACCGCCGATGGCTCCCCGCTTCGCCGCCCTCACGCTCCTGCTCATCGCGCTGCTCGCCGGGCGGGCGGAAACGGCCTCCGCCACCTTCCCCGGCGCGAACGGTCTGCTCGCGGTCGAGCCGGCACATGGCGGCGGTGTGCTGCTCGTGGGCGCCGACGGGCGCCGCGCCCACCGCATCTGCGCCGGTCTGACCGGCTGCCCGCGAGTCTTGCACCCGGCGTGGTCGCCCGACGGGCGGCTGCTGGCCGTCCGTCGTGGCGCGCACGGCCTCGACCTGCTCTACCCCGACGGTTCCTGCTACCGCTGCCTGCGGGCGGGCTTTCTCTATCGGGCCGGCCTCTCCTCCGGTGTCGAGGGACCGGCGTGGTCGCCGGCCGGTCGCCTGCTCCTCGGCGGGATCTACGAGCGTGAGGTGCTCGTGTCGATCGACCCCGACGGCGTCACGTTCTCCCGGCGACGCGTCCACCCCACGGCCGCGCCGGCGGGCTCCGCGACGGGGAAGATCCTCGCGGTGGGGCGCGACCGTGCGGGGTTCTCCCGCCTTTACGAGATCTCGGGCCGCCGGCCGAGGGCGCTCGTGCGCGGCGGCCAGCCCTCGTGGTCGCCGGACGGGCGCTCGCTCGCCTACGTCCGCGCGGGCTCCGTCTACGTCGTGCGCCTCGGGTCCCGACGGCCGCGCCTGCTCGCCCGTCGCGCCCACGCACCCGTCTGGTCCCCCGACGGTCGCTCGGTCGCCTACGTCGCCGGGTCGCGCGGGGTCGGGCCGGTGATGCGGGTGCGGACCGACGGCGGCGGGGGGCGTGCACTCGGCGTCCGCGGATCGCGCCTGGACTGGCAGGTCCGAAGGGTGCGCCGGCGTGAGACCTGCCAGCGGCCTCGGGGAGACGATGTCACAGCGGACGGCGTCCCAGGCGGGACGGCCTTCCAGGCCTTCGGCGGCGCAAGCGAGAGCCTGCTCGTCTGCTTTGTCGGTGACGAGATGCTTCGCCAGCTCGACCTGATCCCGATCGATGGCTATGGGTACGACTATTACGGGCCGGTCGCGTTCGCCCGGCCCCTCGTCGCCTACGTCGACACGTACAGCAACCGTGTCGGCGACGCCACCAGCCTTGTGGTGCAGGACGCCCGGCGCGGACGGGTGCTGACACGCGAGTACGACTTCCCGCTCGGCGGCGGGTTCCTCGTCGACCGGCTCGTGGTCAACCGGCATGGCGACGCGGGCTGGCGATCGGGTCCTCTCCCGAGCGTTCCGGGGAGACGTCCCTCCCCGGACACCGACCAGCGGATCGGCGTCCGCGACCGCGCGGGCGACAGCCGGATCCTCGATCGCGGCCCGGCGGGGAGTCTGGACGACCTGAGGATCTCGGCACACAGCGTGACCTGGACCCACGACGGGGAGCCGCGCGTGGAGGAGCTGCGATGAGGCGCACGTCCTCAACGGGGATCAACGCGGCCGCCCCCGCGACCGGGGCCGCGGGCCGCCGACGTCCGCGCGCGCCTCCGCCTCGAGCACCATGTCATTGCTGCCCAGCTTCTCGACCAGCGCACGCTCGCGTTTCTCGATACCCAGCCCAGCTCGGCTCGACGCGGGCGATCAGCCGAAGCCGTCCCTCCACGCCGACATCAAGCATCGCGCACCACCCGCACGACAGCGGCGCGCGCTCACGCACGGTCGAGGCCGGCCACATGGCTGGTCCTGCGGTCGTGTCCGGCGCCATCGGTGCGGTGCCGGGGCAGCGCGCGGCCGGGCCTGTTCGTCGCCGCGGTGATCGCCACGACGAGCCTCGTGCGCACCTGAACGGATAAGACGCGAGAAGCCCCGCGGGGCGAGGCTTCTCGAAGCGGCTGAAGGGACTCGAACCCTCGACCTATTGCATGGCAAGCAATCGCTCTAGCCAACTGAGCTACAGCCGCGCGAAGGGCCGGAGTCTAGCCAAGCGGCGGCCAGCGACGAACTAGGACCGAGTTGACCAGGTCAACGTGGACCGGTACCGTGCCGGTAGATGCGCAGCGTCACCATTCAAGAGGCCAAGACGCATCTCTCCCGCCTGCTTCGCGAGGTGGAGAACGGTGGACAGGTGGAGATCCGCCGTGGCAATGTCCCCGTCGCGGTGCTGTCCCCGACTCCTCGGGGCCTGAGCTTCGCGGAGCTGAAGGGACGGTTCGCCGGTGAGGTGGAAGTCGGGGAGGACTTCGACGAGCTGAACGAGGAGGAGGCGCGCGCCTTCGGGGTCGTCGAGTAGAAGATGGCCGCGGCTCTCCTGGACACGCAGGCGCTGCTGCTCTGGACGACGGACGAACGGCGGTTGAGCACACGAGTGCAGCGGTTGCTCGAGGATCGCCGGACCCGCGCCGTCGTCAGCGCCGCGTCGGTCTGGGAGCTGACGATCAAGCAGGGCCGCGGCAGGCTGCGTCTGCCCGACGCCTACTTCGATGCGCTCTTCGCCTCGGATGTCCAGCTTCTGGCAATCACCGATCGTCATGCGCTGGCCGCGGGGCGGCTGCCCATGCACCACGCTGACCCGTTTGACCGCATGCTGGTCGCGCAGGCGCAGGCGGAAGGCCTCCCGCTGGTCGGCTCCGACGCTGCGTTCGCGGCGTACGACGTCGACGTGATCTGGTAGGCGGACGAGGCGCCCTGAAGCGGGGGCAGCGCCCGTCATCCTCCGCGCCTGAGGTCCTCGAGCAGCGCGCCCAGCACGAGCTCCTCCGGCACGGGGACGGGCAGCGCGTCTCCGTGGTGACCGTCTCGCGCCTCGGGCTCCGCCGGCGCCTCCACTCGCCACGGGGTGGCCCGTAGCCGCTCGGTCAGGTACTCGAGGATCTTCAGTCCGGCCTGGTCCTCGTCTCCGTGGTGCTGGATCCTCGCGCCTGCGGCATGGAGGTCGTCGAGCAGGGTCAGGACGGCGGCGTTGAGCCATCCGCCCGTGCAGATCAGCGGGGGACACGACGTGCCCAGGGCCAGCTCGGCGGCACGTACCACGACGGGGTTCTCGCAGGTGAAGATCGTGGCGTCGGCGGGCCAGAGCAGCGTCTGTTCACGTAGCTGCCCGTAGGTGATGACCACGGACAGGGCGCGCAGCGCGCGGGGCGCGGGGCAGCGGCGTCTCGCCGGCCGGTGCCAGGCCGAGGGTCAGGACGGTGCAGGACAGCGGATCGACCTCGACACCATGGCCCAGCCACAGCTCACGGGTCTGGATCGGGTCCAGCCGCCGGTCGCCGTTGCCCGCCCGCCATGAGAGCAGGGCGGTGGCCATCCGGCCGAGCGGCTCGGTGGGGTCCAGCGCGTGGGCGTCGCCGTCGAGGAGCTGGGCGGCGAGCGTCGAGCGGGCGACCGGCGGCGCGCGCGGCAGCCCGGCGATCACCTCCAGGGCCGTCGCCACGAGCGCCCGGTCGGCGGGACCCGGGGAGCCCGCCCGGCGGACGTGCGCCGCAAGGTGATGCGGGCGTCCCCCGCGGCTCCGCGGCGCTCGCGGCTCGCATGCGCCGCCCGCCACAGGCGCGCGAGGGCCGGGTCGGCGAACCCGGTCACGCCGGGTCGAGCTGATCCTGCTCGAGCTCGCGGAGGCGGTCGCCGTCCCACAGGAAGCGGATCGCGTGCACCCCGAAGTCGCCCTGCTCACGGTGCAGCTGGTAGACGGCGAGCTGCGGGACGGTCCGGTAGGTGCCCCACAGCTCGTGGGAGGTCATCACGAGGTCGAGATCGAAGGCGACCGTCGCGCCGGGGAGGAAGAAGGTCGGGCTGATCCTCGATGTCGGCCGGTTCGTTGCGCCCCTTCATCACACCCGAGGATCCCGACGCCGCCGCGCCGGATGGGCGACGGACCTCGTTCCACCCCTGACCAGTCTGGGTACGCGGCGCGGGGATGACGCTTCCCGTGTACCAGATCGACGTAGCCGTCGCGATCAACGGCGAGGACCGGAGACTCACCGTCGACACCCGCGCCTCGCTGCTCGACGTCCTGCGCGAGCAGCTCGACCTCACCGGCGCGAAGAAGGGCTGCGACCACGGTCAGTGCGGAGCCTGCACCGTCCTGCTCGACGGGCGCCGCGTGAACGCCTGCCTCGTGCTCGCGGTGACGCTCGAGGGCTCGGTGCTGACGACGATCGAGGGCCTCGCCGACGGCGAGGAGCTCCATCCCGTGCAGG
>JAABUR0100008673.1_pt1 | contig 11661 bp, 11 predicted proteins | sample 5560091 | NCBI WGS metagenome assembly JAABUR01 (sample SAMN10711879, study PRJNA513375) | rock metagenome | isolation source: Antarctica rocks | place: Antarctica: Victoria Land, University Valley sud
ATGCGCTCCGTACTGCCCGCCAGCCTGCTCCTCGCCGCCGCCCTCGCGCCCTCCTCGGCCGCCGCGGCCGGCAGGCCCTTCACCTGCGAGGCCAGCGTCCTGCGCGGGACGATCCTCGTCGCGCCTCCGATCGAGCCGCTCGTGGCCAACCGCGGAGCGGCTTGCGCGAACGCTTCGGCGGGTCTGCCGAGCCTTCCCGCGCCGCTGCCGGTGCTCAAGGCCGGGGCGCTCACCGCCGCGACCCAGCGAACGGGCGACGCGAACCGGTCCGACCTGCAGCAGAACCTCGCGGCGGCCGTGGTCGGCGATCTGAGCGCCGGCAGCCTCGGCTCGCTCGGCCTCGCGCTCCCGCTCGACGCCATCGCACTGCCGCCGTCGGCCACGATCCCGCCCATCGACATCACGACGATCAACACAGCGCTGAACACCGCCGACCTGCTGAACCTCATACCGAACCTGCCCAACCAGCTCACGATCGACGTCCAGGCCGCCGTCAAGGACCTGCTCAAGCTCCCGACCGCCGACCTGCTCGCCATCAAGAGCGCCTCCGCGCTGGCCGGAGCGAGCTGCGTCGCGGGCAAGCCCGTCACCGTGGGCCAGCGCACCGTCGGCGGCGTGACCGTGCTCGGCACCCCGGTCGACGTCGACACGTTCGGGGACCGGCCGATCGTCGACACCCAGACCATCGACCCGTCGACGATCGACCCGACCAAGCTCAAGGTGCCGGTCATCGACACGCTGCTCCCGTTCTCGGCCAACCCGCTCGTCCCCCCCGTGATCGCCCAGCTCCGCACGCTCGTGGCCAACGCCGTCAAGGCGCTGCCGCCGATCTCGGTGCCCATCACGCTCGCGCAGGTCTCGGTCAAGCCGGGCACGCAGGTGAAGACGGCGGACAGCCTCACCCAGACGGCGCTCGAGGTGAAGATCACGGCCCTCGGCCAGAGCGTCGTCGACCTCGTCCTCGCTGAGGCGAAGGTCGGCACCGCCGGGGTGGACTGCGCGCCCCCGCCGACCGCGGCCGTCGCCAAGCCTGCCCCCGGGGAGGCCGTGCCCGGACCCGCCATCGCCGGTCAGACCGCACTGGCCTGTACGACGCGCAGCCTCGTCCTCACCGACGTCCTGCGCAAAGGCAGCCGCGTCACGATCACCGGCGTCGCCGACAAGCGCTTCGTCGGCCGCTCCGTGAGGATCAAGTTCAAGGCCGACGGCCGCACCGCCGGTCGCGCGCTCGTCGCTCCCAACGGCACGTTCCAGACGACGGCGCCGCTGCCGTCCAAGCGCCTGCGCTCGAGCAATCGCGCCCGCTACCAGGCTGTGCTCGGCACGGAGAAGTCGTTAAACCTCAAGCTCGAGCGCCGCATGTACGTCGACCGCCTGACGTCAGAGAACGGCAAGATCACCGTCGCCGGCCGGGTCACGCGTCCGCTCGGCAGGCCCGTGCAGACGATCACGCTGACCCGCCGCGTCTCGTGCCGGGACATGGAGGTCGTCGCGCGCTTCAAGCCCACGGCCGCCGGCCGGTTCTCGATCACCGTCGACGCGCCGAACGGCGAGACCTCCGCGGTCTACCGTCTCGGCACGAAGGTCCGCAAGACGCGGAGGAACAAGAAGCTCTATCCGACGTTCACGCTCCCGCGCGGCGTCGACCTCGTGCAGTAGGTCCCGACCGCGCATCAGGAGGCTGGACCTGCGCTGCGCCGGCGGCGGCGGTAGCGCCGGACCAGCAGTACCACGACGACGAGAACCGCGATGCCGGCGCCGATGAGGCCGAAACGCGTAAGCGCGGCCTCGGCGGCCGGTCCGACGAGGTAGGCGACCAGTCCCACTGATGTCGCCCAGGCGACGCCACCCAGCGCGTTCCAGAACTCAGAACACCGGCCAGTCCATGCGGTTGATGCCGGCCAGCCATGACGCGGCGATGCGCAGCCCGGCGACCCAGCGGCCCAGGAACACCGCCTTGGGGCCATGCCGGGCGAAGAACGGCTCGCCCCGGGTCAGGATCTCGCGCCGGTGCCTCTCGAGCAGGCCCGGACGCTCGAGCAGCCGCCGTCCGCCGGTTCGGCCGATGAGGTACCCGAGGTTGTCGCCCATGATCGGCGCGAGCGCGGCGAGTGCGATCACGTACGCGATGTTCAACCGGCCGTCATGGGCGAGCACGCCGGCTGCGATCAAGGCCGTTTCGCCCGGCACCGGCACTCCGGTGGACTCGGCGCCCACGAGGGCGAAGAGCACCAGATAGGCGAAATGCGACGAGAGCTTGACGAGCCCGAGAAGCATCAGCCGCTCCCGTCCGGGTCTGTCAGCGGGTCAGCGACGCGTCCGCCGGGGCAGGCGTCGCCGGTCCGGTCTGGAACCAGGCGAACGCGAGTGCGGCCAGCCCGACGGCCGCCGCGGCGATGCCGTGCTTGACGTGGTGGCGACTCGAGCCGACCTCGTGACCGGGGATGAACGAGGGCAAGCTGCTGGCCGGCTCGACGGCGTAGAGCACGGCCAGGGCCAGGAGGAGGATTCCGGCGAGGACGGCGGGAACGATGAGGTTGCGGCGCTTGGTCATGGTCTGGCCTTTCGTTCAGGTGATCAGGAAGACGACGGACAGGACGGCGCCGGTGACGCCGCAGTAGACGGCGAACGGCGTGAGCCGGTTGGTCTCGAAGTACCGCACGAGGAAGCGCACGGTCAGATACGCCGTGACGGCGGCGCAGGCCGCGCCCAGCAGCGCGGGCCCGCGGACGCCGTCGCCCGTCGGCCCGAACAGCTCGGGAAGCTTCAGCAGGGCGGCGGCGCCGATGATCGGGGTCGCCAGGAGGAAGGAGAAGCGCGCGGCGTGCTCGTTGGACAGCCCGGCCAGGAGGCCCCCGCCCATCGACGCGCCCGAGCGCGAGAACCCCGGGATGAGCGCCAGCGCCTGGGCGGCGCCGATGCCGACCGCGCTGGGGAAGCTCAGGCGGCGGGCGATGACGGCGTCGGCGTCGCCGCCGCCGTCACCGGACGCGGGCGCACGGCGGCGCAGCCGCTCGGCGCCGTAGAGCAGCGCGCCGTTGAGCATCAGGAACACCGCTGCGGACTGCGCGGAGGCGAAGACGCTGCGCAGCGGATGCTCCAGCGCGAGGCCGAGCAGGCCCGCGGGAATGGTGCCGATCACGAGCAGCCAGCCGAGCTTCGCGTCGGTGTCCTCCGGGCGGACCTCCCGCTGCCGGAGTGAGCGCGCCATTCCGGTCAGGATCCTCTGCCAGTCGCGGAAGAAGAAGACGAACAGCACGATCGCGGTGGCGAAGTGCGTGGCGACGAGGAAGGTGACGAAGTAGTCGTCGTTCTGATGGATGTCCCAGCCGAGCAGCCGCGGCAGGATGACGCTGTGCCCGAGGCTCGAGATCGGGAACAGCTCGGAGACGCCCTGGAGCAGTCCGAGGACCGCCGCCTGCAGAAGCGAGATCGGGTCCACGAGAAGACCGTCGCAGCCGAAGCTGAGACGAGAATGAGGCGGCGCGAGGGCCTCAGACGGGCCCGCCGGCGATGACGAGTGCCCTTGCCACGTGGAGTGCCGCCAGGTGGCCATGCTGGGCGTCCCGAGATGATCACGGCTCGCATCGGCGCCCCAACGCGGGCGAGCGTCGTGGTACTTGACCACGACTTGTACTGCCATAGTTGAGTTCCTTCCACTTGGATCGGGTCGACCGCCGCGTATCGTGGCGGGACCGCGAGGTCGTCGCGCGATTCAAGCCCAAGGTCGGCGTCAGGTTCTCGATCACCGTCGACGCGCCGAGGGGCCAAACCGCGGCGGTCTACCGCCTGGGCACGAAGGTCCGCAAGACGAAGCGGAACACGAAGCTCTATTCCGCGCGGCGTGGACCTCGCTCAGTAGGGGTGAAGGGAGCTCGCGGGCTGCGAGCAGTAGTTGCCCGCAGCCGCCCCGCGCCCTTTCCCGGAAGCTCACGGCGGCCCGCAGGGTTACGGTCTGGCCATGAACAACTCGACGAAGATGATGTGGGCCTGCGTTGCGCTGCTGGGGGCGGTGGTCGTCCTCTCGGTCGCGGGAGCCAACTCCGGCTATCTGCTGTTCCTCGTGCCCTGCATGCTCATGATGGGCGTGATGATGTGGATGATGATGGGCGGCGCCCGCGGCGGCGACCAGAAGTAGCCGCGTGGTCCCGAACCACCTGCGCGCCACGCCGGAGCAGCTCGCCGGCCCGAGCACCGACGTGCGGATCGTCTACGACCGCGTCGCGTCGAGCTACGACCACTTCCGCGAGCTCTGGCTGAGGATCGCGGGCGCCGACGCGGAGCGGGCGATGCTCGCCGACGTCGTCCCGCTGCTGCACCCCGCCACCCGCGTGCTCGACGCGGGCTGCGGCACCGGCGCGATGTCGCGCCAGATGCTCGCGTCGTGCCCGCAGATCGGACTGACGATGCTCGACCTCTCCCCGGAGATGCTGGCCCGGACCGCGGACCTCCCGGGCACACGCCTGGAGGGCAGCATGCTCGAGCTGCCCTTCGCCGACGGGTCCTTCGACCTGGCGGTCAGCGCCTGGGTCATCGAGACCGTTACCGACCCGCAGCTCGCCGTCACCGAGCTGCTGCGCGTGCTGGCCCCCGGCGGCCGCCTCGTCTACACGTTCTGCTCGCTGCCCGACGGCTGGTTCTCACGGGCAGGCTCGGCGCTGCTGCGCGCCGGCGTCGAGCACGGCTTCGCCGGCGAGTTCCTCGACGAGGAGCACACGCCCTGGCACGACTGCGGGAGCTCGCACCGCCGCCGCTTCCGCGGCGGACTGACCACCGAGATCGCGCTCGGCACGTGCTGCACCGTCGGCCCGGGGGTGCTGCCCACGGCCGCCGATCCGACGGAAAGATCAACGGGCTCTCGGCCGTAGAGCGACACCGTGCGTTGGCTTCCTTGAAGCTTCACAGGACCCAAGCCGTAGACGGAAGGCGTTGTGTCGACGCACGTACTGGCCGGTCACCGACGCGCTGGGGACCTCCTTACCGCCCCTGAAGGCCTGGGACACCACAGGCTTGACGTCGCAGCGGCGCCCGGGAGCCCTCATGCCCGCGTCCCGACCGCCCGGCGGAGCACCCAGCTGACGACGACGGCAAGCGCCGTGGCCCAGCCCACTGCGATGACGAGCGCGCCGGCCGCGTGGAACACCGGCGAGAAGGCACCGTCGACCATGACGCGCCCGGGTCCGTAGCCGGGAAGGAGCGCCGCCCACCAGCGTGGGGTGCCCGTACCGAACATCGGGTTCTGGACGATGCCCAGGTCGGTCAGCGCGAGAAACAGCATCAGGTAGGTGGCGGCGAGCTTGTCCAGCAGCGCACCGGCCAGCGCCCCGAGCGCGGCGTAGATCAGTCCGATGAGCAGGGCGGCCGCGACGAACGGCGGCCAGGCGGCGGGAGTGAAGCTGGTGGCGGTCACCGCCGTGGAGACGGCGACGACGAGGATCGTGGCGGCCGCCAAGACGATGAGCCGCGCGATGACGGTCTCGCCGGGGCGAAAGCCGGCGATCACCAGCCGGCGGTCGCCTGCAAGCGCCGCCTGCATGACGAACACGCCGCACAGCGCGGCGACGAAGGCGATCGCGTTGCCGGCCATCACGGCGCCGTGGAGCTCCTTCATGTTGGTGAGCACGACCTGGTCGCCCGGCAGGCCGATGCGGCGCGGGGTCGCCAGGGTGATGGCGATGCTGTAGGTGATCGTGTAGGCGGGGACGATGACCAACAGCGCCAGCAGCAAGGGGCGGCGGCGCTGGTCGCGAAAGGCCATCCCGGTGGCCGCCAGCGTGCGCGGGTTGACGGTCATGCCCTGGACCGCGCCGAGAACCAGAACGCCGCGAGCGCGACTGCCACGGCTCCCACCGCCACGGCGGCGACCGCAGCCCAGTCGCCGATCGGCGAGCCGCGGCCGGCACCCGCCGCTATCAGCAGGTCTGCGGCCTTGCGGGTCGGAGTGAGACTGGCCAGCAGGCCCCCGCCGCCGTTCGTCATCGCCGGACCGGAGAACACGTCGAGGCTGAAGACGAGCATCACCAGCAACGACCCCTCCAGCGCGCCGGAGACGAAGACGCCGATCACCGCACCGACGCCGATGTAGATCGCGGCGAAGGCGAGGACCGCCACGGCGGCGTGAAACGGGTGCTCGACGCCGGCGCGCAACCACAGGGTCACGTAGGCCGTGGCGCTGACGACGACGGCGAGGCTCAGGGCCGCCGCGATGCGGGCGATCGCCACGCGACCCGCGCCCAGCCCCGCGAGCGCGAGACGCCGATCGGCGCCCCGCGAGGAGACCAGCTGGAAGAAGGCCAGCGCCCCCGACAGGAACGCCGCCGCCCAGCCGGCCAGGCTTCCGCCGAGCGCCGCGGAGAACTCACCGAGCACGCTGGCGAAGATCAGCACGAAGAACACGGGGATCGCGACCAGCAGGACGAGCGTCAGCCGCGTTCGGAGATGCTCGCGCACGAAGCTCGGGGCCAGGGCGCCGCTCATCGGTCGGACGTCTTGCCGTCGCGGACGGTGTAGATGCGATCCAGGCGGTCACGCTCGGCTAGGAGGTGCGAGACGATGAGGATGCCCATCCCCGCGTCGCGTCGCCGCTCGGACATCTCCCAGAAGCGCAGGTAGGTCTCCCAGTCGAAGCCCGCGTAGGGCTCGTCGAGCAGCAGCAGCTGCGGCTCGTGCATCAGCGCCAACGCGAGATTGAGCTTCTGACGCGTGCCACCCGAGAGCGCCTCGGCGCGGTAGCTCCGGTACCGCTCGAACTGCAGCTCGTCGAGCAGGGCCAAGACGGTCCGGTCCCGCGCCTCGTCGGTCATCCCGTAGGCGCGGGCGAACAGCGAGAAGTGCTCGTCGACGGTCAGCTTGTCCCACAGCATCGGCAGCTGCGGGCAGTAGCCCAGCCGGTCGGGTCGCTCGACGCGCCCGGCGTCGCGCTCGAGGAGCCCCACGACGATCTGCAGGAGCGTGCTCTTGCCCGAGCCGTTCGCGCCGACGAGGCCGACGAGCTCGCCCGGCCTGACCTCGAGCGTCGCCCCGCTCAGGACCGCCACGGACTTTCCGCACGGGCCAGAACCCTCGGCGGAAGGCCTTGGTCACCCCTTCCACCCGTAGCACGGCAGGACCGTCCTGGACGGCGGCGGTCCCGGGCGTGGCGGCGGCAGGCGTGGACATCGACAGCAGCATCCCGCCACGCGCCGCGGAGGACATCGGTGGCCACTGCGGGCCGAGGGTCAGTAGAAACCCCCGGCCCTCACGCCGCGCGTCAGCCGACCGTCGCGGCAACGCGGTCCGTCGGGGCCGCGGCCGCGGATCCTTGGAGGACGACCTTCAGCGCGCCGGTCGACGCCGCGTCGGCGAACGTGTCGTAGGCGGTCATGGTCTCACCGAGCGCGAAGCGATGGGTGGCGAAGACAGTCGGGTCGAGACGCCCCTCCGCGATCAGCTTCATCAGCTGCGGGATCGTCGAGGTGTCGACGAGCCCCGTCGTGATGGTGAAGTTGCGGATCCACAGCGTCTCGAGATGCAAGATCGCCGAGTGCCCGTGGACGCCGACGTTGGCGACGTGTCCGCCGGGACGGATCAGCGCGGCGGCGAGCTCGAACGTCTGCGGTGTGCCCACCGCTTCGAGCGCGACGTCGGCACCGAGGCCGTCGGTCATCTCCATGATCCGGGCGCGTGCGTCCTCACGGCTGTTGTTGATGGTCGTGTCGGCGCCGAACTGGCTGGCGCGTTGCAGGCGGCTGCCGGCGAGGTCGATCGCGACGATCCGGCTCGGTGTGAGCAGCCGGGCGGTCAGGACGGCGGCGAGGCCGATCGGGCCCGCGCCGACGATCGCCACGACATCGCCCGGACCGACCGTGCCGTTGAGCACGCCGACCTCGTAGGCGGTGGGAAGGATGTCCGCGAGGAACAGGACCTGCTCGTCAGTCAGCGCCTCAGGCACCTTGTGGAGCGAGGTGTCCGCGAACGGCGTCCGCGCGTACTCGGCCTGCAAGCCGTCGATCAGATGGCCGAAGATCCAACCGCCTCCGCCAAGGCACTGGCCGTAATGGGCCTCTCGCGTGGACCCGGCGAGCGACCATCGTCTGAGCGGCGGCGCCGAGCGGCAGCGACCCGGAGATCCGCATGGGGTCGGCGTGCATGACCGCGATGACGGGGGCGTCGAGGCCGGCGGCGGCGTTCTGCGGGACGGTGGTGAACATGCCTCGCACTCTGCGCGACGCCTGACCGCGGCGCGTCCGCAACCGCCACGTGATGCGCTCGTAGTTCCCCCCAGGCCTCCCGGTTCGGGCTGCCGACAGCAAGCGCGCGAGCTCATCGACGGCCATGCCGGTCGAGGTGTCGTCTCGCACGCTCGGTAGTTCCCACGGGCAACTGCCGCCCTTGCTACGGATGCCGCGACTGCCGCGTCCTGCGACGCTGGCCGGGCCAACCAACCATGAGGAGACGGGCGCGATGATCCTGGTGTCCTACGACGGATCGGCCGACGCGCAGGCAGCGATCGACCACGCCGCACGGCTGATGCCCGGCGCTGCGGCGACGGTGCTCACGGTCTGGCAGCCGTTCTCCGACGCGATGCTGGTCTACAGCGGCTCGCTGGGCGTCGGTGCGGGAATGGCCGGCACGTACGTTGACGACCAGGAGGTCGACGCGGCCAGCCAGCGGACGGCACTCGGAAACGCGACCGACGGCGCACAGCACGCCACGGCCGCCGGGCTCGTCGCCGAGCCGCGGGTCGCCAGCGGGCACGGGGGCGTCGCGCGGACGATCCTCGACGTGGCCGCCGATGTGGACGCCGATGTCATCGTCCTCGGCACGCGCGGTCGGGGCGGCGTGACCTCGCTCTTGCTCGGCAGCGTGTCCCACGAAGTCGTCCAGCACGCCGATCGCCCCGTGCTGGTCGTGCCCTCCTCCAGCCTCACCGAGCACCGCCGCGGCTGGGCCCGTCACGCCGACGCGATCCTCGGCACCACATGAGCTTCTCAGAACAAGCGCTGCGTATAACGCCGCGGCCGGACTCGCCGGTCGAGCCGCGCGAGGTGCTGATCGTCGGCGGCGGCATCGCGGGGATCGAGGCGCTGATGGCACTCGCCGACCTCGGCGACGACCGCCTGCGTCTGCTGCTCGTGGCCGCGCATCCCTCGTTCGTGCTGCGCCCGCAGATCCTCGGGGAGCCGTGGGGCGGCGCGCCGCTGCACGTCGACCTCGAGCGCCTGTGCCGCGCCTTCGGCGCGGGCTTCGCCCTTGGGACGGTCAACGACGTCGACTCCGAGGCGCACCGCGTTCGCACTGCCGGGGGCGCGACGCTGGAATACGAGCGGCTGCTGCTGGCCCCGGGGGCGCTCGCCGCGCTGCCCTATCTCGGAACGCGTGTGCTCGGCTTCGGCGCGCTGCCGCGGGCACTCGCCGCCGGCCTCGAGGGCAGCGTCGCGATCGTCGTCCCGCCTCAGACGAGCTGGACGCTGCCCGCCTACGAGCTTGCGCTGCTGACGGCAGCCGGCGGCGGTCGCGACGTCCGCGTCGTGACCGCCAAGACCGTGCCGCTGGAGGCCTTCGGACGGGGTACGCATACCGACATTCGCTCGCTGTTGGACCGCCACGGCGTCGGCGTGGAGACCAGCGCGGTGCTCGAGATCGGGTCGGACGTCACCGACCTCGCCGACGTCGTGATCTCGCTGCCGCTGCTCCACGGGCCCGCGATCACCGGCGTCCAGCTCGACCGCCACGGCTTCGTGCGGGTCGACGAGCGCATGGCCGTCATCGGCACCGAGCACGTCTACGCCGCGGGCGACGCGGCCGACGGCGCCATCAAGCAGGGCGGGCTCGCCGGCCAGCAGGCCGACACCGCCGCGACCGAGATCGTGCGCTCCTGCGCCGGCCATCCCCCGCCCGCCGCCTACGAACCGGTCCTGCGCGGCAGGCTGACCGCCCCGACGGCGAAGAGCTCTACCTGCGCCGCGCGCTCGACGGCTCCGACCCCGGCCGCGTCGCCAGCTATCCGCTGTGGCAGCCGGCGAGCATCGTCTGCGCGTGGCGACTGGCGCGCTGGATGGTGTACCACCGCTCCGAGCTCGGGGAGTTCACGCTCGATCACGTCGCGCGGCCGACGAGCGTGAGGGCCTGAGCGGCGTCACCCGCTCCGGCCCAGACGACAGCCCGCGCGCTCCTTCGACGCCCGGCTCGTCCTCACGCCATCAGGTGCACGAGCCGCCCGCGGAGGTCTGCCAGCTCCACCCGGATCGCGGACGGCGAGTCGCAGCGGGGGCGGCACGACGCCGCCGCCATCGTGGACGTGCACGCGCTCCTCAAGGGCTTCCACCACCCGTTCCAGGCGTCGGACGCGAAAGGTGAGGCGGCGGTGCTCGCGCGTCTGCCCGAGCGTGCGCTCGTCCGGCGCTGTGGGAGCGGGCATGGCCCGAATTCTCCCACCCGGCGCGCGTCGGCGCCACGGTACGGTGCCGCAGCACCGCCGGGGTGAACTACGGAGTCGGCACGCGCGCGGGCCGGCCGCGCGCAGCTGTCCTGCACCCGACTACGGATGCCGACGACGGACCTTCCCGGATGGCGGGCCACTCGTTCGGGCTCAGAATGGAGCGACACCCCATGCCTTTGGAGGAGCACATGTCGAACCACCCGATCACCGAAGAGGTTCCCGAGCACCTTGACGAAGTCGATGGCGTAGCCGGCGGCAACGTCGAGCCGGCCGTCGCCGCAACAGGGCCGCTTCGCTTCGCACGGATGACGGGTTCATCGATCGCCGGCCGAGATGCCGCGGTGTGGATCACCGACTTCCTCGACGCGGCCTACTACCGGCGAGGGGTCGGCGACCGCGACGTCGACGATCTGCGCCTGGCCTTCAGCGTCCTGACCACGTACTGGTACCGGAAGGCACCTGGCCGGCGGCTGCACGTGAACGATCTGCCGGCCTTCCACCGGGCCTTCGGCAGCGGCCGCTTCAGCACCGCGCAGTCCTCCCGCGGCACCCTGAGCCGGGCGCAGCTGCTCGAGGGCGCCGACAGGCTGCTGGGCGACTGGTTCGGCGCCGCCTACGCGGACGACGCCCGGCGCGCCTGGGGCATCGCCTTCGTGTCTGTCGCGGAGCGCGAGGCATACACCCCGGGCAAGCGCATGCAGCTCGCACGCCTCGGGCCGCTCACTCCCCAGAGCGCCCCGGTCGACCAGCAGATCTGGCACACCTATCCGCCGGTGGAGATGCCGTCGGCCGAAGCGGTCATCGACGCGCTGACCCGCTCGGAGACCTGGCCCGACTACGCCAGTGAGATCGGACGGTTCACGCCGCTGCGCGCCGGCGGACTTGCCGATCAGACCTTCGAGATCGAGGTGGCGGCCGGAACCGGCAGCGGACGACCGATCTTCACGCGCGGCTACGTGACGATCACCCGCCTGGTCACGCCGGACGATCCTGCGGCGCTGGCGGAGTGGTTCGCCGAGCTGGAGGAGGGCCTGGCGCGCTACGGCGACGACGAGCCGCGCGCGCTGCCCGAGGGCGCCACGCCGCTCGTCGGGTTCGACCTGACCACCCATCAAGGACACTTCATGGGCAACGGCCACAACCGGCTGCTGCTCTACACCCACGAGGGCACGGCGTGGGTGCGCGCAGCGGGCACCTGGGACCCGATGCCCCGGCACGTCGCCGGGGCGTACCGGCTGGCG
>JAABUR0100008674.1_pt1 | contig 11659 bp, 9 predicted proteins | sample 5560091 | NCBI WGS metagenome assembly JAABUR01 (sample SAMN10711879, study PRJNA513375) | rock metagenome | isolation source: Antarctica rocks | place: Antarctica: Victoria Land, University Valley sud
AACCCCATCCTCGTCGCCGGGCGCAACTTCGGCTGCGGCTCCTCGCGCGAGCACGCCCCGTGGGCGCTGGAGGACTACGGCTTCCAGGCGATCGTCGCGCCGAGCTTCGCCGACATCTTCCGCTCGAACTGCACGAAGATCGGGCTCCTGCCGATAGCGCTCGACGAAGAGGCATGTCGTGCGCTCGCCGAGGCGGGGGAGGGCGAAGTCGACCTCGGAGCCCAGGAGGTCCGCTTCGCCGGGCGTGCCGTGGCCTTCGAGATCGACCCCGAGATACGGCATCGCCTGCTCAATGGCCTCGACGACATCGCGCTCTCCCTCCAGGAGGAAGACGCCATCGCCGCCTACGAGGGCGAGCGCGACAAGCACCGCCCGCCCACCCCGGTCACCACGTCGCTCTGAGCGAAACCGCGCTTTGAGGTCTACCGGCCCGGCGGGGCGCTCGGCCAGGTCGCCTTTGCGGTGATCGTGCCGCCCGTCTTCAGCTCGCCTGGAGAGACCCCTTGTTGGTCATGATCCACGGTGACCGGTAGAGGAGGGCGACCTCTTGGCCCGGAGGGACGTCGACTTCGATGGTCGCCTCGCCGGCCCGCTTGCTCATGCCCAGGTAGGGGAAGCTGACGGTGACCCGGTGGCGCCCCGGGGCGGTCTCGAAGAACGTCGGCTTACCACTGCCCCACCCGGCCTGTCCGGCCGGAACCTCGTCGACCTCGACCTCGGCCGGCTTCGTGATGAGGAATTGGGCGAATCGCCGCCGAGCGGTGAGCCGAACGCCGGTCGTCACCATGCGTCGAAAGGTAACACCACCCGCCCAGGTCGCGCCCCGTGCTCGCCGCACCGAGCTTGATGAGCCACGATTGGCCGGGGGGAGCCCGTCTCGCTCGGCCAGGAGGGCGCCCGGGTCGACAGCCGCCTCGCCAGCTAGCAAGATGTGCGAATCGGGCGAAGCGGAGGCACGCTGACGGAGGGACCCGCGCGGCGGCGTCTCGGCCTCGTGGCGGTGGTGGTCACTTCGCGGCGGTGGCGTTCGCCTTCGCGCTTCCCTGGCTGCCCGAGGGGTCGCCGGGCGGATCCGAGCTCGAGCGCTATCAGCCCGACCGTGCCTCCGCTTCCCGCCTCGGAGTGGCCCGCGCGGCCGGCGGGCGCATCGAGGGCTGGGAGACCGTGAACGTGGCGCGCATCCCCGCCTTGCGGGCGTTCACGGAACTGCGCAGCGGCTTCCAAGACGCTATTAGGACCTTCTATGCGCGCGCCGGGGAGGAGTCGGTGCCGTTCCCCGAGCTCGGAGGTCGGCTCGAGGACGTGCGCATCGTCCAGTCGCGCACGAACCGGCTGGATTCCGCGGATCCGGCGCGGTTGCAGCCCGTGCTGCTCAGCGTGCTGCTGCGCGAGCGCCGCGGCCTCCTGTTGATCGGCCAATACAACGAGGAGAGCGGCCAGGAGCTGGTCATCGATCCGCCGGCCCGGCTGCTTCCTTCCGGTCTACGCCCCGGCCGGCGCTGGAGCAGTCGAGGGAAGTTCGGCCCGCTTCCGTATGTGCTGACCGGCAGCGCGGGCTCTCGCGGCTCCTATAGCGGCCCCCTGGGCACCTTCGACGACGCCTCACGGTCGACATCCGCCTGACGCTCGGGACGGGGGGCGGGAAGGGGGGCAGTCACACGATGGACCGGCGTTGTGCCGGCGTGGGGACCGTCGAGTCCCGCGCGCTCGACCCCGCCGGGCGACTCGTGAGTCGCATCGTCACCATCGGAACCGACGGCAGGGAGACCCGCGCCGGCGCGCCGCCCGCAGTGGCGCTGCCCGAGCGCGCGCGGCCCACCGATCCTGGCCGCTGGCGACTCGAGCGCATCCGCACCCTCGAGGCGGCCTCGCCCGGCTCGAGCACGTTCGCACCGGTCTACCTGGAGGGCGGCGAACCGCCCACTGTGCTGGCGGCTACGAACGCCGGCGACCTTCTCGCCGTGGACGCCGCCGCAACCGGGACGGTCCGCTGGCGCTTTCACGCCGGTGGGCGCATCTTGGGCGCCCCGGCGATCGATCGCCGCCGCGGGCGCATCTATTTCGGGGCTACGGACAAGCGGCTCTACGCGCTAGACGCGCGTGGACTGTTCCTGTGGTCTCACCGCACCGGGGACAACGTCGCCGGCCGGCCCGCCGTCGCAGGCGAGACGGTGGTGTTCGGCAGCGAGGACCGATCGGTCTACGGCCTCGACGCCGGCACCGGGGCGCGCCGTTGGCGCGTGCGGACCGGGGGTCCCGTCGTCTCCGGCCCGGCGGTAGTCGGATCTACGGTCGTCATCGGCTCAGACGACGGGTCGGTCTACGGGCTGGACCCGCGCACGGGCGACGAGCGCTGGCGCCGCAATCTGGGGGGAGCGGTCGAGGGTCCGATCGTTCCCGCGGCAGGTATGGCCTACGCCGTCTCGCGGCGGGGCGTCGTCGCGGCGCTTGCGGCGCGAGACGGGACGGTGCGCTGGAAGCGCGATCTCTCAGGGACGCTCCGGACGGCCCCGGCGCTCGGCGGGGCTCTGCTCCTCGTGGTCTCCGAGGATGGCACGTTGACGGCGCTTGACCGCGCGACCGGCCGGGAGCGCTGGTCTCTGCGCGATCGGGGCTTCGTCGGGCCGCCGGTTGTAGCCGGGGGGAAGGTGATCGCCGCCTCCCTGGACGGCCTGGTTCGCCTGCTGGACTTCGCCGGGCGCGAGCGGCGGCGCTGGTCGGCGGGCCTGGCGTCGCCCGGCGATGACCTCAGGCCCGGCTTCAGGCTGGGCTTCCTGTTCGGCAAGCCCAGGCCCGGCTTCGTGTTCGGCCCGACACTGGGAGGGGGAGCGGCGTGGCTGGGCGACGAGGCGGTCGTCCTCCGGCTCGGGCCGCCCGCCGTGAGCGGCGGCGAGCTGCGACCCGCTGGGCTCGCTCCTTTGACCACCCCGCCCCGGAGGCCGGGCCGGTGAACGCCGGCTCCTCGTTCGCCACACGCCTGCGCGCCGGCCCGCTGGGCGGCTTCGTCCGGCGGGTCCCGCTGGACTTCATGCGGGAGCTGTTCTGGCGCGAGCTGCGCGACAACGCAGTGTCCCTGCGTGGCCTTCCCCCGACCACGCGGGTGCTGGGAGCGATCGGCTTCGTGCTGCTCGGGATCATGGTGGCGTCGCTTCTCTTCAACGACGTCTGGCGCACCTTTCCCCTCCTGGACGCCCCGCCGGGGCAGCCCGGGCGGGGGACGCTGCAGCCCACCGCGCTGCTGCCGGTCACGCTCTTCCTGCTGTCGGTCGGCTGCACCTTCATGCTCTGTGGAGCGATGCGCGCCCGCCCGGCGGTGGCGGGCGCGGCGCTGGTCCCGTTCCTCGCCCTGGCCGGCGGCTGGACCGGTCGGGCCAACGACATCGACTTCTCCGCGGCCTCGGCGATCGCCTGGGGGCCTCTGGCGCTCATCCCGATCGTGTTCCTCGTGCGCCGCCGCGGCCGGTCGCGGCCGGCGCTGGACTTCTGCCTGATGCTCATCCTCGTCGCGACGGTCCTGGCCGTCGCGCAGGACCGGCTGCTCGAGCTCGACCGCGCGGCCGAGATGGGGGACGGAGTCCTCACCGTCACCCAGATCCGGAGGACGATCCTGATCCTCCTCGTTCTTGTCACCCCGCTCCTGCTGTTCATCGGCGTGGACATCGCCGACTTCGCCCATCGCGTCGCCGACTGGACCGTGGCGGTGGCCCGCGAGACCCGCCGCGGCTGGCTGATCGTGGTGCTCCTGGTGCTCGGGCTGGCGTGGCAGATGGTCGCGGGGCTGGCGCAGGTTTCGGAGGACGCGGCCGACGGCGGGGCGCTGGGACGTTACGCGGGCGCACTGGGAGTCCCCCTGCTGGTCGGCGCGGCCTGGTGGCTGTTCATGGGGCGTCCAAGCCCGCGGGGGGACGCGCCTGATGCCGACGTCCGGCCCGGCCCGGAGGCGGTGACCGACATGGGCCGCGGCGTGGCGCTGTTGCTGATCCTGCTCTATTACGCCCTGAATCTCGGGACTCAGCTCGCGCGCCTGGGGATCCAGACGCTGGGCGAGGCCGGCCTCCACGGCCCAGCCCTGGCCGCGCTGGCGCGAGCCCTCGAGCTTGTCGACCACCCGGAGCTGTGGACCGTCGGCGTGGACCTCCTGGTGCTGGGGATTGCGGCGTGGCTGCGGCGCCGTGGGAGGAGGCTCCTTGGGCTCTACCTCGCCCTGGTGGCGTTGCTCCACCTGTGGTCGGAGCTCACCGCGCCCGGGCGCCTGCTGGGCGCGCTGAGCTTCGACCCGGACGCCGCCAGCCTGTGGTGGGTGGCCGGAGTCGGCGCTGCGGCCGCGGTGTGGCTCGTCCGGGGGCGGATGACCGCCGCGCGCGCGCAGGCCCTGCTGCTCATCCTCGTGATTGTCGTGCTGATCGGCCAGTCCGAGCTGCTCGAGGACCCGTTCGCCCCCTTCGTGGGCTTCTCGGGCATTGCGATCGTTGCGCTCGGGTTGGTGTGGGACGTGCTCACCTTCGGCCCGTGGGTCAACCGGGAGAGCCGCGGTCTCCCGCGCGCCAGTCGGCTGTTCATCTACATCGGCTATGGGCTCGTCGGGGTGACGCTCATCAACTGGTCGCTCGCGGCGCACGTGCTCTCCGAGCTCGAGTTCTACACCGGGGGCGGCGCGCTCCAGGGTTTCAGCCGGTTCGGGACGCCCTTGCTCTACGTGGTATTCGGGGTGGTGCTTGCGGCGGCGGCGCGGGAGCGGAGGCAGGCCGACGCCGGCGCGGCCTGAGAAGCGATTCGCATCGGGCCACGGCGATCATCACGTTCGGGCACACCTCGCGGCCGGCAACCTCCGGAACGCGAGCTTGGCGGGCGCTGGTGCCCTACGCTGGCGTCATGTCCTCCCGCTCGCTCGCCGCCGTCGCGCTGCTCGCGGCGGCGGCGCTCCTCGGCGGCTGCTCGCTCCCGGGTCGCGACGAAGGCGGCGGCGGCCCGCCCGACTGGGCTCCGGCTGGTGAGGCGAAGATCACGCCCGGCGCCCAGACCCGCACGAACGGGGGCCAGTGCACCGCGAACTTCGTCTTCTACGAGGGCGACACCGTCTACCTCGGGCAGGCCGCCCACTGCTCCACCACCGGGGGCCCTGCGTCTGTAGACGGGTGCAAGACATCCTCGCGTCCGCTGGGCACGAAGGTCCGCATCGAGGGCGCGGGCAAGCCGGGGACGCTCGCCTACAACTCGTGGCTGGCCATGCGCAAGGCCGGCGAGACCGACAGCGAGACCTGCAAGTTCAACGACCTGGCCCTCATCGAGCTCGATCCCGAGGAGGCCAAGAAGGTCAATCCCTCCATCCCGAAGTTCGGCGGCCCGACGGGCATCGGCACCACGGCGAAGGGCCAGCAGGTCTACACCTACGGAAGCTCCGAGCTGCGTCTCGGCATAAAGCTCCTCAGTCCCAAGAGCGGCGTTACGGTCGAGACGAGCCCCGCCGGGTGGAGCCACACCGTCTACACGCTGACCCCCGGCATCCCGGGCGACTCGGGAAGCGCGATGCTCAACCGCAAGGGCGAGGCGCTCGGCGTCATCAGCACGCTCGCGTTCCTGGGCAAGCCGGGCAGCAACGGCGTCGGGGACATCGGCAAGGAGCTCGCCTACGCACGTTCCCACGGCTTCCCCGATCTCGAGCTGGCCCGCGGCACCGAGAAGTTCCGGGCGAGCTTCCTCGGGCTCGGCTAGCGTGGCGCACCGCGTCGTCACGCTGTCCGGCGACGGGATCGGCCCCGAGATCATGGCCCCGACGCTCGAGATCCTCGGTCGCCTCGGGGGCTTCGCCTTCGACGAGCACTCCTTCGGCGGCGCGTCGATCGACGCGCACGGCGTCGCGCTGACCGCCGAGACCCTCGCGGCGTGCGCGGGCGCGGACGCCGTCCTTCTCGCGGCGGTCGGCGGGCCCAAGTGGGACTCGACCGATCCCGGCGCGCCGCGGCCCGAGCAGGGACTCCTCGGATTGCGCAAGGGGCTCGGCCTCTACGCCAACCTCCGGCCGGTCCGCCCGCTGCCGGCGCTCTACGACGCCAGCCCGCTGCGGCGCGAGCGGATCGAGGGCACCAACCTGCTGGTCGTGCGCGAGCTCACCGGCGGCATCTACTTCGGCGCGAAGGGCCGCGTCGACGGTCGTGCCTTCGACGAGTGCGCCTACACCGTCGCCGAGATCGAGCGGATCGCCCGCACCGCGTTCGAGGCGGCCCACTCGCGCGTCTCGAGCGTCGACAAGGCCAACGTGCTGGAGACCTCACGGCTCTGGCGCGAGGTCGTCCACCGCGTCCACGACCAGGAGTTTCCCCATGTCGAGCTCGAGCACGTGCTCGTCGACAACGCGGCCATGCAGCTCATCGCCGCCCCGCGCCACTTCGATGTGATCCTTACCGAGAACATGTTCGGCGACATCCTCTCAGACGAGGCCGCCATGCTCACCGGCTCGATCGGGCTGCTGCCGAGCGCCTCGCTCGGGGGTGGCGGGCCCGGGCTCTTCGAGCCCGTCCACGGCTCGGCGCCCGACATCGCCGGGCGCGGAATCGCCAACCCGCTGGCGATGTTCCTCTCGGCCGCGATGATGCTCCGCCACGGGCTCGATCGACCGCAGGAGGCAGCCGCTCTAGAATCGGCGGTCGACCGCGCGCTGGAAGGCGGTCTTCGCACCCCGGACCTGGGCGGCGAGGCCACGACGGCCGAGGCGACCGCGGCGGTCCTGTCCCAGCTGGAGGAGTAGAGCAGTGGAGCCTGTCGAGCACATCTGGATGAACGGCGAGCTCGTCGCCTGGGAGGACGCCAAGGTGCACGTGCTCACCCACGGCCTGCACTATGGAACCGGGGTCTTCGAGGGCATCCGCTGCTACGAGACCGCCGACGGGCCGGCGATCTTCCGCCTTCGCGAGCACCTGGAGCGCCTGTACAAGTCGGCCGAGCTCTTCTACATGCCGGTGCCCTTCGAGCTCGATGAGCTGCGCGCCGCGACCCACGAGCTGGTCGGTCGCAACGACCTTCGCTCCTGCTACATCCGCCCCCTCGTCTTCCGCGGCTACGGCCAGATGGGCCTCAACCCGCTCGAGGCGCCCGTCGACGTGTGCATCGCGGCGTGGCCGTGGGGCGCCTACCTCGGCGAAGAGGGAAAGCGCGACGGGATACGGGCGAAGGTCTCCTCCTGGCGGCGCATCAGCCCCGACTCGCTGATCCCGCACGCCAAGGCCTCGGGGCAGTACCTCAACAGCGTGCTCGCGAAGATCGAGAGCCTGAAGGCCGGCTACGAGGAGGCGATTCTCCTCGACGACCATGGCCACGTCTGCGAGGGCTCCGGCGAGAACCTCTACGCCGTCAGCGACGGCGTGATCACGACCCCGCCCCAGACGGCGAGCATCCTCGACGGCATCACCCGCAAGTCCGTGCTCCAGATCGCCTCCGATCTCGGCCACGGCGTCGTCGAGCGCGACCTCGCCCGCGCCGAGCTCTACCTCGCCGACGAGGTCTTCTGCTCCGGAACGGCCGCCGAGATCGTGCCGATCCGCGAGATCGACGACCACGCGATCGGGACGGGAGAGCCCGGTCCGGTGACCCGTGGGATCCAGGCGACCTTCGAGGAGGCGATCTCCGGCCGGGCGGAGCGCTATCGCGAGTGGCTCGACCTCGTCCAAGTCCCGTCGAGGACCGGGTGAGCGCCGTGATCCAGCTCTATGACACCACCCTGCGCGACGGCATGGGTGGCGGCGGGATGTCGCTCTCGGTCGACGAGAAGCTGCGCCTCGTCCACCGGCTCGACGACCTCGGCATCCACCTGATCGAGGCGGGCTTCCCGGGCTCGAACCCCAAGGAGCTCGAGCTCTTCGAGCTGCTCGAGCGCGAGCGCCTGGCCCACGCGGAGATCGCCGCCTTCGGCATGACCCGTAGGCGCAACCTGGCGGCGGACGCCGATCCGGGCCTGCGCGTGCTCGCCGACTGCTTCGCGCCGGTGTGCACGCTGGTCGGGAAGTCGTGGAGCCTTCACCTCGAGAAGGTCGTGCGGGTCGACCCCGACGAGAACCTGCGGATGATCGCCGACTCGGTGGGCTTCCTCGTCGGCGCCGGCAAGCGCGTCGTCTACGACGCCGAGCACTTCTTCGACGGCTGGCGCGACGATCGGGCCTACGCGCTGCGCTGCCTGAGCGCGGCGGTCGAGGCGGGGGCCGAGACGGTCGTCCCGTGCGACACCAACGGCGGCACGCTGCCCCCGGCGATCGCAGAGGCGATGGGCGACGTCGTCTCCCAGCTCGCCGGCCTGGGAGCGCAGGTCGGCATCCACACCCACAACGACGCCGAGTGCGCGGTGGCCAACACGCTCGAGGCGGTCTCCTGCGGCGCGACCCACGTCCAGGGCACCATCAACGGCTACGGCGAGCGCTGCGGCAACGCGAACCTGGTCTCCATCGTGCCGAGCCTCCAGCTCAAGCTCGGCCATCCCTGCGTCTCCGACCGCCAGCTCGCGATGCTCACCGAGGTCGCCCACTTCGCCGACGAGCTGCTCAACTTCACGCCCGACCCCGACCAGCCCTACGTCGGCAAGGGCGCCTTCGCGCACAAGGCCGGGATGCACGCCGCGGGGGTCAACGCCGATCCGGCGACCTTCGAGCACATCGATCCGGCGCTGGTGGGCAACCGGCGCGACGTCCTGGTCTCAGAGCTCTCGGGCAAGGGAACGGTCGAGGCGCGGGCCGCCGACGCTGGGATCCCGCTCGATGACGAGGGCGCGCGACGGGTCATCGAGCGGGTCAAGGACCTCGAGCACGGCGGCTACCATTTCGAGGCGGCCGACGGGTCCTTCGACCTCCTGCTCCGCAAGGAGGCGGGGGGCTACGAGCCGCTCTTCCGGCTGGAGTCGTGGCGGGCGATCGTCGAGAAGCGAGCAGACGGCCGCGTCGAGACCGAAGCCACCATCAAGATCTGGGTCGACGGTGAGCGCTTCGTGCGCACCGCCGAGGGCACCGGACCCGTCCACGCGCTCGACCGGGCGCTCCGTGCGGCGATCACCGAGATCCATCCTCACCTCGACGACATCGACCTCGTGAACTTCAAGGTGCGCATCCTCGACGAGCGCAAGGGGTCGGCGGCGGTCACCCGCGTCCTCCTCGACGCATCCGACGGGCACGAGGTGTGGGGCTCGATCGGCGTCTCGGAGAACGTCATCGAGGCCAGCTGGGAGGCGCTCGTCGACTCGCTCGAGTACGCGATGCAGGGCGACCGCGCGCACCGGCCGCGCGGCGTCGAAGCCTCGCGCTCGTGAGCGAGCGCGCAGGCCGCGAAGCCCCGCCCCCCACCGGCGCCGGCTCACCCCGCGTCGCTCCGCCCGACGCCGGTGCCGCCCTACGGGTGGCCCCGCCCGACCCTGCCGCCCTGCCCGGCGCCGGCCCTCGCCGCGCCGCTCCGCCCGAGCCTATCCCCCTCGCCCAGCCGGTCATCGGCGCTCGCGAGGAGGAGCTCGTCCTCGACGTCCTGCGCTCGGGGCGGCTCTCGCTCGGCCCGCGGCTCGCCGAGTTCGAGCACGCGTTCGCGGCGCGGTTGGGAGTGGCGCACGCGAGCGCGGTCTCGAGCGGCACGGCCGGCCTGCACCTCGCGTTGCGCGCGGTGGGGGTGGGGGAGGGCGACGAGGTCGTGACCAGCCCGTTCTCGTTCGTCGCCTCGGCCAACGCGATCCTCTACGAGCGGGCCCGGCCGGTCTTCGTCGACGTCGACCCGCGCACCCTCAACCTCGATCCGACGGCTGCCGCGGCCGCCGTCACCGAGCGCACCACCGCGCTCCTGCCGGTCCACATCTTCGGCTACCCCGCCGATGTCCCGGCCCTCGAGCGACTCGGGCCGCCGATCGTGGAGGACGCCTGCGAGGCGCTGGGCGCCGTGCACGCCGACGGCACGCCGGTCGGCGGCCGCGGCCACCCGTCGGTCTTCGGCTTCTACGCCAACAAGCAGCTCACGACGGGCGAGGGGGGGATGGTGACCACCGCCGATCCCTCGATCAAGGAGGCCGTCGACTCCGAGCGCAATCAGGGCCGCGCACCCGACATGGGCTGGCTCGACCACGACCGCCTCGGCTTCAACTACCGTCTCTCCGACCTGGCCTGCGCCCTGGGGATCGCGCAGCTCGAGCGCCTCGACGACCTGCTCGCGGGCCGCGCGCGCGTCGCCGGGCTCTACCGCGAGGCGCTCGAGGGGATCGAGGGACTCGCGCTGCCCTGCCCGGACGAGGGCGGCGAGGTACGGGGGTGGTTCGTCTTCGTCGTCCAGCTCCCACCCGGCGTGGCCCGCGACACGACCGTCGTCGAGCTGCGCGAACGGGGGATCGACTCCAAGCCCTACCTGCCCGCGATCCACCTGATGTCCTTCTACCGCGAGCTCTTCGGCCACCGCCCCGGCGAATTTCCCGTGTGCGAGGACGTCGCCGCCCGCTCGCTCGCGCTGCCCTTCTTTCCCGCGATGACCGAGGGTCAGGTCGACCGAGTCGCCACCGCTGTGCGTGAGGTCGTATCCCTTGGAGCGACCGCGCGGGCTTGAGGGGCGACCACACGGGCTCGAGGGAGGGACCGTGCGGGCGTGAGGGAACGACCGCACGGGCGTAGGGGGGCGATTGCGCGGACTCGACCCCTAGAGTCCGCCGCGCCGTAGCCCGAGCGCCGCGCTCGACCGCCAGCTCGACCGCCATAGACTCCGCGCGCGTGTCGCGCTTCTCCGAGCCCCAGCATCCCGTCTTCCAGCGGCTCAACGCTTCGGTGGACTTCGACTGGCGCCTGGCTCCCTACGACCTGGCGCAGTCCAGAGCGCATGCGGCGATGCTCGCGGCGTGCGGCGTGATCACCGAGGCCGAGCGCGACGAGCTCCACCGCGGCCTCGAGGAGGTGGGCGCCGAGCTCGACGAGGGCCGCTTCGACTTCCTGCCCGACGACGAGGACGTCCACATGGCCGTCGAGCGGCGGGTGACCGAGCTCGTCGGTGCTGTAGGCGGAAAGCTCCACACCGCCCGCTCGCGCAACGACCAGGTCGCGACCGACATGGCGCTCTTCGTCCGCGCCCACGGCGCGAGGACCCACGACGCCCTGTGGGGAGCGATGCGCGCTCTCGTCGACCTGGCCGAGCGCCACCTCGACTGGCCCATGCCCGGCTACACCCACCTCCAGCGCGCCCAGCCCGTCTACCTCTCCCACCACCTGCTCGCCTACTTCTGGATGCTCGAGCGCGACGCCGTGCGCTTTGCGCGCGTAGTCGAGGCCGCCGACCGGCTGCCTCTGGGCGCCGGCGCCCTCGCGGGCGTGAACTTCGCGACCGATCGCCATATGGTCGCTCGCGAGCTGGGCTTCGGTGCGGTGGCCGAGAACTCCATCGACGCGGTCTCCAACCGCGACTTCGTCCTGGACTACCTCTCGGCGGCCGCGACCTGCGCGACCCACCTCTCCCGGCTGGGGGGCGAGATCGTCCTGTTCTCGAGCGAGGAGTTCGGCTTCTGCCGGGTCGCCGACGCCTGGGCGTCGGGATCCTCGATCATGCCCCAGAAGAGCAACCCCGACGCCGCCGAGCTGCTGCGCGCCAAGGCGCCCCGGGTCGCCGGCCACCTCGTGGCCCTGCACGGCGTACTCCACGGCCTCCCGCTCACCTACAACAAGGACCT
>JAABUR0100008679.1_pt1 | contig 11656 bp, 10 predicted proteins | sample 5560091 | NCBI WGS metagenome assembly JAABUR01 (sample SAMN10711879, study PRJNA513375) | rock metagenome | isolation source: Antarctica rocks | place: Antarctica: Victoria Land, University Valley sud
CGCCACGCCGCATACCCCTGCACCGTCGCGTGCCGGGTCTCGAACGTCGCCAGGCACGCCAGGCGGTGCTTGTCATAGGCCGCGCGCGCCTCCGCATACGCCTCACCTGCCAGCACGGACGGCTCCGGACCGAACAGCACCGCGCGCAGGCGTCGCCGCTCCGCCGCATGATGGTCATGGACCGCCTCCGCAGCCGGGTCATACAGGTCGTTGATCGTCGGCATCCCACTGTCCCCTTGCACTTGTTGGCCGTCCGTTAGGCAGTCGGAAGACCACCCTCCTCGATGCCAGCATCCGCCAGGACGGCGCGAACGGGAGCAGCAGATCGAAAGGGTTCTCCCTCCCCGAGCCTTTGGGCGTCTCCCCCGCGAAGATGCGGGGGCCGGTGTCCGATCGCGCCCAGCGGCGCGACCAAGCCGCCAAGCGGCGTCTTGGCCCTGCGGGTCTGGCCACGCTGACGCAAGCCAGGAAGCAAGCAAGCACAGCGTCGGCCCGGGTGTCTGTTCCCCGGTATCGCCCCGTCGTGATGCGGCCCACCGGGCTGGCAGGGCCAGGTCAAAGGGTGGGTCCTCGCCATGCTCCCCGCCAAGCGGCGGCTGCGCGTGGCTCCGGTCCCGCGCCATCGCGCGCCTGTGACCTGGCCCTGCCAGCCCGGTCAAGAGGGCCTCACGACGGGGCGATGCCGGGGAACAGACACCTCACCAGGACGGGGGCTGTTGGAATACTGCGAAGCCGCAGTATTCATAAAGCAGTCAAGAAAGAATTCGGGAGCTTCTCCAAAGATCAGACCGGGGCAGGGAGGCTGTCAACAGTAAACTGCGGCACTCGGACAGAATATAATCAGCATTATTAGCAGGTTGACCCTGCTTTTGCTGTTGCATACTTTGGGCTGATATGGGATAACTAAGTCGCGGTTGATGAGGACCGCAGCGGGTTGCCCCCCCAGTGCCAGAAACACCAAGGGGGCGGCCATAGAACAGGATGAGTTGAACATCATGTCCGACAGCAACACCAACATGGCTTCCGCGATCACCAATGCCAAGGCCGCAAAGGGCAAGGCGAAGCCCGCCACCCAGGCAGCCAAGGCCGCACTCCCCGCCCCCCGCGTTGCCAGCCAGCAGGCCCGCGCCGTCGTCACCTTCGCAACCGCCGCCCGCGTGTGCGCCAACGAGGGCGTCGCAACCAGGATCAGCCGCCTATACGGCCTGGACGAGGTGGACTACCACGCCACCCGCGAGGCCCACGAGGAACACCTGGTCAAGACCGCAGACGCCCTGGCCGGCAGCCTGAACGAGAAGGCGCTTGAGATGCACCTGCAACGCATCGTGGACGCCTACGTGCGCTCCGCCCACGGCGCAGGCAACTTCTACGACGGCAAGGCCGCCATCGCCCGCCAGCTCACCAGCGCCATCGCCAACGAGGACCGCGACGAGGACCGACCCGGCATCGACGGCACCGAGAACAAGGCGCAGCGCGCGTGCGAGTTCGCAGCCCAGGTCGGGTTGCAGTCATATGCCCTGCTTGCCGCCGCACACGGCGCCATCGACGCCTACGCCCACGTCACAGGACAGGACTGGAAACCCTACGAAGGAATGCAGGCCCCGAGCCAGGGCGTCAGCCGCCAGGCCGTCGCCATCCGGGCCGCAGCCTTCGACAAGGAATAAACAGCACAGCGCCACAAGGCGGGGGCCACCAGATAGGCCCCCGCCGCCTAGCCACAAAGGACGCAACCATGCCCCTGCCAGGAAAGGGAATGCTCCGGCGCGTGCTGCCGACACCCTTGCCCAAGCACACCGAGGAACGCCTGAAACTGATGGCCGGCGGTCTCCAGAACATCGCCCTCGCGGTCGTCGTCGGAGCCTTCCTGACACCGCTGCTCAATCCCGCGTTCGCCATAAGCCTGGGCGGCAAGGTGCTGGCCGGTGTCACCGCCGGCATCGCAGAACTGCTGGCCTTATATCTGCTAGGCTTGATCCCAACGTCCGAGAACCCATGAGGAGGCCAGCATCGTGGTCGAAGCAATCGGAACCCTCGCCTTCATCCTCGCAGTCGCCGGCGTAACCGGCGGGATCGGATATGTCGTCTTGCGCCACCTGAACGGAGGCCGGTTCTAGCCAACCGGAACACAGGCGACCTGGCGGGACCGCAAGCCCGCCAGAACCCGCAGCTCACACAATGCCGTGCCGACTGCCCGCGGGAGTCGGTGGGCTGCGACGCGGGTCGGTGCCGTGCCAGCACGGGCCGCGGTAGGAAGTACAGGGGCATGAAGGCGATGAGCGTTGTCATAGTGGTTTGAACAATCCGCTGGCATCGGCTGAGCGTCTGCTTGGGGGTTTGGTGGCTACAGCCATCCGCATCCATGAGAACACGACTTGCTGACGCCCGAGTTGACCGCCGACCTCGCTGGTTCAACCGGAACCACAAGGGCGCGCTGTCCATAATAGTGGGGCTTGCGACGCAAGCCGCGGGTTATCCGCGCCCGCGTGGACGCGACGAAAGAACGGGGTCCGCGGGGTTGTGGTCCATCGGGTTATCCGCGCCCGCATGGGCGCGATGCTCGCCCATCATGGCCTGACCGTCGAAACCGCTGGATCATCCGCGCCCGAGTGGACGCGACATGGTGGGCATCATGGCCTCGACGACTACCGTCGGGCTATCCGCGCCCACGTGGGCACGACACGCGCCCGCAGATTCAACGCACGAGCAAGGTCGAGATATCCGCGCCCGAATGGGCGCGACAAGGCCCGCAGGCCTCGCTGGCGCCACCGCAGTAGGTTATCCGCGCCTGCGTGGGCGCGACGACGGCATGCTGCCAGTGGGGATGATCACCGCCGAGTTATCCGCGCCCGCGTAGGCGCACTGGACGGCATGGATGGCAAGGGCCTGGTCAGCCCGCGTTATCTGCCCCCGCGTGGACGCGGCCGAACCTGTGCCGCAGACGATGAGCGGCGTGCCGAGTTATCCGCGCCCGCGTGGGCGCGACGGCGACGAGCAGCCAGGGATGGCGATCTACCACGAGGTATCCGCGCCCGCGTGGGCGCGGCTATCGAATCCAAGACCAGGTTGTTTCTGCGCGCGAGTTATCCGCGCCCGCGTGGGCGCGACAGTTTTCGGCAGCTCGATAGGGTGGCAGAGTTCGAGTTATCCGCACCCGCGTGGGCGCGACTGAGATTGTGGACGGTGGAACCTGCCAATCAGCGAGTTATCCGCGCCCGCGTGGGCGCGGCACCGTGCGGCCGTTTTGGAAGAAGTCGGTCCCTGAGTCACCCGCGCCCGCGTGGGCGTGACATAGATAGATGGCATACAGAAAAGCGGTTTTGCAAACTACCTGCGCCCGCGTGAGCGCGACGCTGCGAGTTCCTTGCGCCGGTCGGCGAGGGCCGGGTCATCCGCGCCCGCGTGGGCGCGAGCCTTCTTGCACCCACCGCCGCACAGAGAACGGCGAGTTATCCGCACCCGCATGGGCGCGACACGCGACGTTATGGACGCCATGGACCTGCTGTCGAATTATCCGCGCCCGCGTGGGCGCGACGAGAGCCTATGGCCGACCGCAGCGGATTGGTTCGACTTATCCGCGCCCGCGTAGGCGCGACAGGGTGTTCGGTACATGGAACGCCACCCGCGGCGGGTTATCCGCGCCCGCGTAGGCGCGACCATGCCGTCCAGCATACCTGGGTCTGCTGCTGCGAGTTATCTGCGCCCGCGTAGGCGCGACTGATCCAGCACGCCGAGATAGGCCACCACGCCCGGGTTATCCGCGCCCGCGTAGGCGCGACGGCTGGTTGTCGGTGTAGCCGAACACGACGACCGGGTTATCCGCGCCCGCGTAGGCGCGACTCTTCTTGGAATAATCTGATTTGATTGACTAAAGAGCGCCATCAGACCTCCACCAACCTACAGGTGCCAATGAAGTCCAATCATACTGACGAGTTCGGCCCTTGTCCCCATGAGATCGACCTGCATGGGCGAAACGCAGGGTTCCTCCCGTCCCGTCCAATAGGGCGGAGACGTCCTTTCGTCGGAAACCACTCTTTGCGGGTGTTCCGCATCCCCGATCCTCTCCCACAGATCGACCGGCATGGTTCGTGCCGGACGGCCGTTGCCCACCACGAGGCCCGTGAGGGCCGCATCGTCCACAACCATCACCTCGACGCCCGTGGTCCGACCGTATCCGGTGCGTCCCATTCCGCCGATGCTCGGGGCTTGAGAGGCCAACTCCGACACAGTGTCAGGATCTCCCCGTCCCGTGAACCAGACGGCACGAACCCCGCTGAGGCAAGAATACGGCGTCAGCTGATTCCGTTCCAAGCTCATGGGACCTATGACGCGGTCCTCCTTCGGAAGCCCCTTGGCCACTGCTGCGGGCACCGCATCCTTGCGGACGTGCTTTAGACGGACCTGCTGGCCATAGACGGGGCCGAACGGCCCGACCTCAAGCATCGCAGCGGACCCTTGCCAAATGCCCTCGTAGCGCTTGAGCGGTATATCGTCCCACCGCCCGCCCGCTGTGACGGCGAGCGAACAAAGCAAGCTGTCGAGGTGGAGCAGCCGCTGTAGGGCAATCGGGGTATCGATACCTATCCGCAACGCAAAGGATGTGCTCACCGGCTCACCCTCCCACCCTTCGCCGCAGTCCGGTCCGACGTGCGCATCGCCCGCGGCTTTCCGCTCCGCCCATTGGCCTGCGTTTCCGAACGCCCCACGCCCTCGTGCGCCACGCCGATCGCCGCCGCGTCCGGGTCGCGCCCGAACCGCGCGCGGAACCGCTCGGGTATGGCGGCCAGCATCGCTGCGTTCGCACTGCGGTAAGGCATCAGGCCCGTATCTTCGGTCACGCTCTCCGGGATCGGCATCCGGGGGTCGGCGAACCACACCGTGGCATCGTCACCGGCGCCGCGGATCGCCCGGCCGATCCCTTGGGAGAGCTTGCACAGGACGTCGCTCATCGCCCCGGCCATCCCCCCTTCCGGGCCAGACGCGCGCGGCCGGAACGGCAGTCGGGGTATCACGAGATTCTGCACGAGCCCAGGCAAGTCGGCGCCCACCCAAGCAGCCGGGGTCAGCAGGCAGCATTCAGGCGTTCGCCGGTACTCGGCAAGCACGTCCTGCAGCGACCGCCCCTGAGCGTGCGCAAGGCACCCCGGCACCAGCGGCGCCAGGCGGAGCACGTCCGCGTAGGCGGGCACCAGCACCAGCGTGCGCCCTTTCCGCGCCGAGGAATCCCGTCGCGCCGCAGCGATGACCTCCGCCGCGTAGGCGACGGCCTCTGGGTCCATCCGATCACCGTCGTCGAGCCTCGGAACCGGAGCCCTCGGGTCGGCGAACCTGACCCGCATGCGCCCGAAGTCGGTCGGCTGCACGATCCTCGCCAAGTCCGCCAGCACGTTGCCGTCCGAGGGCGACGCGCCGGTCGCGATCTCGATCCCCTTCCACCTCGACTGCTCGCCGAAGCCCGGGGTCGCCAGCGTCGCCGACGTCAGCACAACAGTCATCGCGAGCGGCTCGACTCCCTCTGCGGTCGTCCACAGGCGCTTCATGATCCGGCCAGGTGCCTGCGCCGCGACGCCGATCGAGGGGGCGCCCTCCACCCGAGACGTCGTCCACCTGGCCGACCAGAAGTCGCTGTTGCGCTTGATCGCTTCCTGGATTCGCCGCAGGTCCTCTGCCTGGGACGCCATGGCATCCACCGCAGCCGCCATGTGGCTGCGGCGCCGGCTCGCCGCCGTGTGGATCGCGTCCATTCCGTCCGTGACCTTCCGCATCACCGACAGCACGTCGCCATCTGCTGCGACGGCGACCGTCAGGTCCTTGCCCTGCGGTGCCATGGCGGCGAGCGACTCGACGTTCGTCAGTGTGGCGGTGGCCAAGCCGCACAGGTCTTCCCCGTTGCGCACCTGCCGGGCGGCGGCGAGCACGTTTTGGATGCTCCGGAGCATGGACGCCACCGAAGCCTTGACCAACGAGACCGAAGCGGCGGCACCAGCCCATTGGTCAGCCTCATCGACCACGAGCGAGTCGAACGGGTCCTCGGCCGACCCGAAGAGGGACCGGCGCGCCAGCGCAAGGGCCGTGTATGCGTGCGTGGTGACCAATATGTCTGCCCCGCCGGCAAGCCTGCGGCCGAGCGCATGAACCGCCTTCTCGTCGGCCGGCGAACTCCTCAGCAAGCATACGTCCTCCCGGGTTAGGTCGATCCCGTGTGCCTCCTCGATCCTGTCGAGCAAGCAGGCTTCCACCAGCGCCCCGCACGCTTCATCCAGCCGGTCTGCCTCCATCGCCTCGGATGCCTCCTCGGCGGCCTTCGATGCTTCTGCAGCTATGGCCAGGTAAGGTTCCCAGGCCCGCCGCGGCAGGCCGTCCCCGCGCATCAGGTTGCCGGTGGAGAGCGCCCTGGACGGGGAGACGTAGTGCGAACGGCCCCGCATGTGCGCCAGCCGGAGGGTGTGCCCGGTCAGTGCCGACGCCACCGCAAGGGCGACCCGGCCGTCGCGGCGCATGATCTGGTCGCCCAGTGCGATCGTGTGCGTGGACACCAGGACCTTGGACCGCGCCTGTGCCGCATGGATGGCGCAAGGCACGAGGTAGCCCAGCGTCTTGCCGACACCGGTTCCCGCCTCGATCGTCAGTATCCCCGCCCGGCCCGGCGCTTGGCGACGTAGCGCCTCGGCTATGGCCCCCGCGTACTCCCGCTGCGCAACGCGCGGGAGATAGGGAACCTCCTGCCCCCGGCACGCTCGTTCGACCGCGCCACCCTCGCTCCACGGGTCGCCCGGTGCGCGGCGCGTGCCCTCGCCGGTTCCCGCCGTCATCCCGCCGCCTTCTTGCCCGCGACGGCTTCCACCGGGCCGAAGATGCCCGTCGCCTCCCGCAGCCTTCCTTCCATGGTCCGCCACGCCTCCATGGCGCCCTGGACGTCCGGGTCCCCGGTCTCGACGGCCGTGCCCTCGCCGGCGATGCGCACGGCACCCGCCGGCCTCCATGCCCGATGCCGCCGCAACCCGGCGCCGGACAGCAGCTCGATCAGGTACTCGCCGCGCAGGAGGCCGTAACCCGTGGTCCGGCCGCCGCCGATGCGCGGGGCTAGGTTCCACGCTTCCAGCGCAGCGAGCAGCAGGCCGATCTCTTCCGGGCTACCCTCCTCCACCACCAGGCCGTGGTCGTAGACGGTGCCCGCCGGCGCTGCGGGCTTGACCGGGATCGGGCGCTGCACGGAATGCTGGTAGTCCGGCATCGCCTTCATCCGCGCCAGATCCTCTTCCGCGGCTACAAGCGCGGCCTCAAGCGGCTTCAATTCGACACCTGGCGTCCGCCTCGCCCTGCCGAGGATGCGCTTGGCGTCGTCCACGCGCCTGCCCGCCTCGGACGCCTCGGAGACCATGACGCTCTGCCTGGACCACAGCTCCCGGTCCTGCGGTCCCAGCAGATTGCCGAATTCCGGGGTCGTGGTGAGGCCGTCCCGCCGGGTGCCCTCCGGCAACCCGGTGCCTTCCACCCCGGAGGCGTTCGACACCGGCTGCGCCAGGGCGTGCTGGACGATGAGCTTGCCCGTCATTCGCGGCGTCGCCGCGCCGAACAGGCTCAGGATCGGCTCAGTCGGCCGCAGCCTCGCGTCCGCGCCAATCTCCTGCTTGTCGGCGGTGAAGCCGATGCCTCCGGCCGTCTGCCGGTAGAACCCCGCGAGGGAGACAGTGAGTTCCGCCCCGTTCGCGCTGGCGGCATCGACGCACAGCGCATAAGCCTTCTGCCGCAGGAGGCCCTTGATGGTCTCGCCGGGGATCGCGTGCGTGCGCACCAGCGACTGGTTGCGCACGACGTTCATGGTCAGCGGCACATCACCCTGTTCGGGCCGGGTTATGAAGATGGGCGACACCGCCGTCAGCGTGCCCGAGAGTCGCATGGTCAGCATGTCGTGGTTCCTTCGTTGTCGTTTGCATCGGCGGCGCCGGGCGTCTCGGCCAGGCCGAGCGCCTCCAGCACGAAGCGCGCCTCGGGCGATCCCGGCGGGGGCAGGCGGCGGAAATCAGCCGCAGTGACAGCGTTTCCGGCGCGCAGGCGCAGCAGCGCCTCCTGGTCGCGTTCGCGCTCCTTGTCGGTCTTGTAGTCGGCCCCGCCCGCCAGTCGCTGCCTCAGATGCAGCATGTCCCTGGCAGCCTTGGCGTCCAGCCGGCGGAGCACCCGCAGCACCGCATCAAGGTAAGGCCGGTCGAGCACGCACGCGCCGTTCCCGTTCAGCACGATCCGGCTGGGGTCCGTCGTGATGCGGATCGGGTGCCCAGCGGACTTCTGGAACGCCACGGCGACGAACGGCGCCGGGGGCGGGCTGAGCAGCAGGTCCATCTTCGCCTTCATGATCGACCCCGGACCCCCATACCTGACCTCCAGGCCCGGCGGGATGGCTGCGTCCGGCACCAGGTTCGTGACGAGCAGGGCGCGGTTCGGTCCCACCACCGCGAAGTGCCCACCGCTGAGGTTTGTCTTGCCAGGTCCCCCTCCCACCACGAGCGGCTCGGCCGCCGAGGCGCGGGCACGGCGCTTGCGAGTGATGGTCTGCTGCGCGAGGCAGACTGCCAGCTTGGAGTCGTTCAGCCATAGCGGCACGTCCAGCGCGCCGCAGACCGAGCATGGGGTGCCCTTCGGCACCGGCGCAAACCGCGGCCACCGTGCGAAGAACCGCCCCGCATGCGCGAAGAACATCTGCCGGCCAGGCTCGGCGCAGGCGTCGGCGGCGGGGTATCGGTCCAGGCCGTCGCTCAAGGTCCACCCCTTCCGTCCACGGTTGGCAGGAAAGCCCCGTAACCGAACGCTTTCTGGGGACCGACCCCCCTCAACAGCCACGCCTCCAGGCCGGCGGGATCCAGCACCGTCATGGCTACGGTCGCCTCGACGACCGGTATGGCCTCCTGCTGCACCCTCGCGTTGCACCTCTCGCGTGAGACCTTGCGCAGCACCCGTCTGATGACGAAGCCGTCAATCGCGACCGCGTCGATGCTGGCCGCCGGCATGACATCGACGAGCCGCTCGCGAAGCCACGCCTCGTAGGCCGCGGCAGGATCGGTCCTGCCCGCCGCGGCGTCGCGGGTCACACGCGGGTTGCGCCGCAAGGCGATGAACCTGCCCGCAAACGAGACGGGCTGGTCGCGTTCGACGGTGAACTCACGGTGCCCCAGGTAGGCGTTGGTCCCGTCGCGCAAGGGCGGCGAGCCACGCCATCCGGTGATGCGGCTGCCCTCCCGCAGCGTGGTCGCCCGCCAGGGCCTACAGGCAACGCCGTCCTTGTCGGCCATCCAGGTCTTCAGGCAGTAGTCGATATCCGAGGCGACCAAGGGATCGACCGTCATCGTGACGTCGATCGCCGCCTTCGTCTTCAGGGACAGCTCCGTCAGGTAGATCATCCGCAGCCGCCCCCTTCCTCCCGGCCGCCGCCGCGTCCGGAGCCGCGGGGTGTCCGACCAGTTGTCTCGATCCGCATCGCAATCCCGTCGGAGGATTGACGCCTCCGGGTCTCACGAGAACGATTTGCTATCCCGGGTTGTCGATACAGGACGGGCCATCGTTCAGCCCGCCCTTCCCCTACTCCGCCGTCTTCTGCATGTAGCCGTTCTGCTTCAGCCATTCCGTCAACACCTTCTCAATCAGCGATGCCACCGTGCGGTGGTCGGCCTTCGCCGCCTTCTCAGCTGCTTCCTTGAGGTCGGGCTCGACCCTAATCGATATGCTAGCAATGCGCGCCATTGTATGACAACCTATATCATTGATGGTTGACGACTACCATATGCAGTTAATAGCCATCTTCCATCGTTGGTAGCGGACTGCCAGCACTGGAAGCAACTATGGCCCATCGCCCCGACACCCTCCGCGCCATCCCAGCGCCGCCGCACATTCGTTCCATGCCCGCTCCTCCGGGCCGAACCCCGCCAGTCACACCGCTTCGATAATGTCTTGTTCATGCCTGCCCAAACTGCGGCGCGGCGCCGCAAGCCGGCAGCAGCGCCTACCGCTTGGTCACCTCCACCCGGTCAATCATCACGCCCTCGGGATGGTCCAGCTCACCGGTCCGCACCACCAGCGCCCGAACCCGGAACCGGTGCGTGAAATCCCCCGTGTCGTGCTCGCAGGTCTGCACCACCGGCACCTCGACGTCGTAGCGCAGCACGTCCAGCACCACGCCCTTCTCCAGCACCGCCGCAGCCCGGTCCGCCTGCGCGTGACACAGCCACCGGTCCCGCACCGCCGTCTCGTGGTCCATCGACGGCCCGAACGGACCATCGGCGCCGTCCTGCCCAGCCCTGCTGAACCGCGACCGCGCCGCAGCCATCTGACCCGCCTGGTCGTGGTAGTTGTACGTGTAGGACGCAACCAGCGCCGACACCGTCCATTGCAGCAGGCCCGGGTCGTCCATCGCGGCGCTGTCCAGAGCTACCGCCCGCGCCGTCGCGCCAACCTGCCCGCCCGGCGCCTCCGCGTCCGCAGGCGGCAGGCGTGCCGCCATCTGGTCCGTCAGCGTCGCCAGCCGGCCCGCCACCTCAGCCAGCCTCGATGCTGCCGCGTCCAACGACGCCGCCGACGCCGTCAGGGTGCCCTCCCGGTCAACCAGGGCCTGCGAGGCAAGATACGCAGGAGGGGAGGACGGCGGCACATAGGCCGGAACGTGCCAGGGATGCGACAGGGGGCGCGCAACCAAGTCCGTGGTGTCCGGCAGCATCGGGAGCGGACCCACCAGCAGCGGGGCGCGATCCCGCCCCGGCAGCAGGACGAACGATCCCGCAAGGGCGACGGCCGCGATTGCTGCAATCCCTACGGAGATCGCCATGACCCGCCGCGGGCCGCCCGTCGAAGAACGTGCCGGCGTGAACTTGATCGACTGGTCCATGATGGCCCTCACATGCTGCGGCAGGGATCAGCCCCCGCGCACCGGCATGGTCGCTCACCCCGGCGCAAACGGGGCCTGGTCGCACGCCGCCGATGCCGCACAAGGTGCGGCGAGCAAGCCCGGACCCGCCTCGACAGCGTGCCGCAGGTCGTGGCGCGCCGAGGCGATCACCTGCGGGATGCTCGCATAAGACTGCCAATCCGGATCGCAGAACCGGCCATCACGGAAATCCAGCTCAACCAGGTCGAAGTCCTCCTTCAGCGGCGACCGCGGCGGCAGGTGCTCGTAGAACCGGAACGCACCCGGCCCCAGCACCGGACGGCGCCACCCCGCCGGCACCACACGACCCAAGCGCCTCCGCCACCCCGGCATCCCAGCAGCCTGGCGCTCCTCCGCCAGCACCAGCGCCTCCCGGTAGACCACGCTCGCCAGCTCCTCGATCGCGTTCGTCACGCTCACCCCGACATGCCGCCAGTCCTGCATGAAGCAAACGTGCCAAACCCCGTCCACACGGTCCACCGTCACCAGCGAACGGTACCTGCCCCCGGAGGCGTACCCCTGCGGCGACAGGTCTCGCGCCGTGAAGTGGCGCCAGTACCGCAGCGCACGGCCCGCATCCGAGAACGCCGCCAACCCCGCCGGCTGGGCCACCGGCAAGCTCAGCGCCGCAGCATGGCGCGCCTCCCGCGCCTCATCCTCCAGCCGCGACGCCAGCAGGTTCACCTCCGCAACGGAACCCAACGCCTCGTAGTCCACCGCCTCGACATCGCCCTCCACCCACACGCT
>JAABUR0100008682.1_pt1 | contig 11653 bp, 12 predicted proteins | sample 5560091 | NCBI WGS metagenome assembly JAABUR01 (sample SAMN10711879, study PRJNA513375) | rock metagenome | isolation source: Antarctica rocks | place: Antarctica: Victoria Land, University Valley sud
TCAGGGTTGAATAGTGCTTGATCTTTAGAGATAGCTATAACTGAATATTAAGAATACAGAAGAAGATTGATACAAGAGCTTCTATTTATGTAATGTTCAAAGACTGCGCTAGGCTCGAAAGAGATGTGTTTGTGACACGGAAAGAATGTGATGTAGATGAACAAGATGTTGGTGAAAGAAAAAAATGTTGGGAAAGAAAAAGAATGTTAAGTCATATCTGAGTCATATCTGAGTCATATCTAGCTAGCTCGCTGATTAGTTCTAATTATTACGCAGAGAACTTGCTAGCGTTCACTGCGAATTGATTAAAACTTCAGCCTTGTTCAGCCTTGATATGCTTGTAACACTCTTCGCTCTTTGAACAGACAAAATATACAACTTCTTGCAGTTAACAGCTGACAGCTCAATGATCATCTTCTTTTACTCAAGTTGCAGCATTGAAAGATCTAGAACATCATCTCAAGCTTCTTCAATATTCATAAAAGTTCTAGTGATTCAGATAAAAATACGTCGCTGTCTCTGAAGAATTTCATAAACAAAGATGTTGTTTACACGTTCATATTTCTTGTCTTGAAATCAAAGAAAGTCATCAGTCTTGAAGAAGATACAATGATCTGTAGAATTGCAAGAGAAACAAGTATCAGTTAAGTATCAGTCATACTTACAGATCTGTTGCATTCATCAATATTCTCAAATAAAAAGAAGCTTAACTTACAAATCGATAAAAATTAACTTCTTACATCACTGCAAGAGTAGAATCTCAGACTCAATCACATGCTGCATATTGTAATCTTTAGCGTATGCATTTCGTAGAGACAGCATGAAAGAATCAAAAGTTGAAAGCTGTTGAATTCAAACTGACAACGAAAGCGTGTTTTGAGCATAATGTCTTGAAATACAACTCAACGTCACTGACTCAGCATGTTGCTTATCACTTAGAATGAAGATGCTGCTTTCATCGATGATAAAAGTCTGCTTTAATCGCGAAAGAATGAATTGAAACACAGATGAACATCTGCTATAAAGTGATTATAAGATATTGATGATCTTGAAATCTGATACTTCGAAAGATTCAGCAAGAGCAAATTGAATGATTTGTTGTAGATTTTCTTAAGCAAGTAAAGATTTCTCAATATCTTGATGATTGCTTTGAAGTATTCATTTCTTGAACGCTTTACTGAATGTAAGAAAGCGTTTATTGTAAAAGCTAAATAACTCATCTGTGTTTCTCTTCTTCAATCAACACGTTGACGTTGTTGATGATGATATACTCTCGAACTATTTCTTTCAAGTGTACTTCGTTATGCATATTAGAACGCTTTTGCATGTTATCGTATTCTAATTCTTTCTTGTCTAGAGAAATGATATTGTCGATGACTGAAGAATTCAGTTGACGTCAAAGAGTTTGTGATGAACTCGATGATCTTGATAATGAGAAACTTGAACTTCTAAATATTTCTCGAGATTCTGATGTTTTCATGCTCGCTACGACTGCAGCTTTCATCAGCAGTTGAAGTTCTTGATGAGTCTTGATGATCAATCATCTCATTTTGAATCGATCAACAACAGTCATGATCTGAGACATAACAATGCAATTGCTTCTGATCATCATGACGTAAACTCTTACTATGAAATCAAGCGATGATAAAGAATTAGCATTGCTGAAGAACAAAGTCTTGAGTGCATCAAGATACTTAGACTGTATTCATTTCTTCGTAAGTCAGCATCTGAGAAGAATAGAAAGAATAATGAATTCTCGTACAAGTTTTTGCATGTGTCAGCTATCAAGATGAGAGAGTGAATTTTGAAGTTGATCTCAAATAGAAGAAAAAGAAAAAGATTACAGTACTGTCTCATATTTCTTTTTATCGACGATCGTCAAAATGACATTTAGAAGAAGAGAATGTGTCAGCTTTGCTATGCTCGCGTATTCTGAGTGAGCAGAATCAGAAGAACGAGATCGAATGATATCTAAGACTGAAGTAAGTGCAACAAGAATAAATAATTTATCTGATAAACTTTATTGCTTTCAAATTTCGTCTTCTCTGATTTTGAATCTCTGAGAATCAGCATTCGCGCGAATCTGAAGAGTCTGATGATAATATTTTCTCAAGAATATGATATCAATATCTAATTGTTCTCACTTCTTCAACAATATGATGCAATAACGACAGTCTCATATAGCATTGAATTGCTTAAAGTCTGAATTCTGATGCTGCTGTGACATATTGTCGATAAAGATCATGACAAAAGCGCAGATTAACTTCTTCTTCTCATTAATCATCATCTTCACGTCTTGATCAAGAGCAGAAAGATCTGATTAAAGACTCTTCATCACATCATCAAAATCGCTTTCATGTAAACTCAAGATCAGAGAAAAAACATTGCTTCTTCTCGCTTTCTTGATGATTGTTAACGAAGCGAAGATCATGTAAACTTCGAGAAGAGATCGATACATGTTGCAATACAATTCGAATGCATCAATAAAATACAGTAAAGACAACAATATGCATTTATCTCGCTGAAAGCTTTTAATCAAGTATTGATGTTCAAACGTTGTCAGTTCTAGCTCTTCACGTATTGAACTCAAAAGATTTATTGATCGTAGCATGAGCTTTCTGATGTTGAAGATACATCGAATGATATATCTATCATTCATGAATGAGATTTCACTGCGTTCTCTGTCATTGAAGCAATAATCAATAAATATCATCGACTTCTGCGTCACAACATTCTTCAACGAAATATAATGAAAGACATCTTCAAGACATATCAGCTCGTTGTCTCTAATAGTCTGATCAATAAATGAATTTCTTCATTTCTTTTGCAGCTTTGACTTTCTGATCAGTGACTGTATCTGCAGAAGAACTTTGTCAGCATTGACAGTCTGTTTTGTGTGATTTCTTTCAAAGATAAACACTCATCTCATATGATTACTTCTTTCGCAGATACAATGAGATTTGAGACATCTATAATAAACAACATCAGATGAAAATATGAGTGACTCATTCGAATATCGAGCAAAATCATTCGAACAGGCACGAATGAAAGTTTCTCAGCTCAAAGAATGTCAAAGCTCTTTAAATTTGTTCACATAGTATGTCATGTTCACATGCATCTTCAACAAGAACTCTGTAGATTGAAGTATCATTTCAAACAGATGCGCAGAATCAAGTCAATAGAGTCAATCGCAAGATGATTCAGAGTTCATCTGTCGCTTTTCAAAAGTTGAAAGCTTCTCAATCATCAGAGAAATCTCTTTTCATCTTATCTTCATGAGAGAAAGATGAGTCTTGACATTTCTGCGCAGTGTTTCAATCGACTTGAGTAACATCTAAACTTGAGATTTATTCTTGATCATTGCAAGTATCTTCAAAAGATCAATGTATTGTTGTCTGATAATTGCGAAATCTTGACATCATAATTCTAACAACATGACAAACTCATTTAATGACTGAGAAGATTGCATGTGAGAAACTTTTTCTGATTGATTCAACTCTAATGTAATAGAAGAATGATAAGTAGAAGAAAGCATACTGTCAATGTCAATGAAATCGATGTATTGAGCATCATCTCTACTATCTAAAAATTCAGTGACAGAAACATTGAATGATTTTGCTGATGTTGACTCTTGAATATGTGACAATTTGACATCTGACTTCTCGAAGAAAAGATCATTCTCAGAGTTTTCATCTGAAGTAGTGTTTGAAGAAATATTCTCAACAGATTGTAATAACTTGTCTGCTAAAGCATTGATGTTCTAATTCAATTATCAGCAAGCTCAATGTATGTAAATGTTTAAAGTATATCAAGAATGTGCTCAAATAATTGACGTTTTTCTCATCTATCTTCAAATCTTGTCGTAGATTACTAGATTCAGAGATTGAAGCAGTAGTGCTGACAACATCATCTGAAACAGTTATAGAATTCTTCACAGTTGAATCAGTTGAATTCTTCATTCGCTGACGCTTTCAAGAGACTGCAAGAAGCTGCGCGCTTAAAGAGTTTATCATGCATGACATACTGATAGCACTCAGAGTAGAAACTCAAAGCAATAAACTCAAAGCTTTAGAAATGTAATTGAAGAGTAGAAAAGAACTTGAAGAGAGTTTCAAGAAAAGCGACAGAGAGATGCAGAAGAGTAGTGAAAAGAATCATTTCAATAGAAGAAACATTGAAATAGTATAGCAGATTTCATGTCATCAGAAGCTGAGATAGCAGATGCGATTCAAAATAGAGACATGACAACAGAGAAAGTTACATCTTGAGAACTCTCATTGTGTATGTCGATCAGTATTTCGATCTCGAAGACTTCAAAAAAAGCTGAAAATTTGTTAGCTAAAAAAGTAGAAGTATCTCAATGTTACGAGTGTGTCGAGATTGAATAGAGTTTTCTAGCCAACAAGCTCTAGGAATTTTGACTCATGTTGAATCTCTAGCCTCAACACTCTATTCTAGCGCTTTTGATATTCGAGCAAACCTGCTTCGTTCTCTTTGTTTTGCCCTACTATAGATACAGCTCGGAATTCTCTTTGATTTCTTCTGTATTCTTAATATTCTAGTTATAGCTACCTCTATTGATCAAACATTCTATTCAGCTACGCACTATCTCGCTGCAGTGTGGTTAGATTCTAGGCACAATCTCAACACTCAAGAGCATGATGATCTCAATCGTCAACTCTTACATCACTTAAACGAGTGATAAAACTCAGAATTCAAACAACTATGTTCTTTTGCAAAAGATAATGCTAGCTGATTGCATGTTGAAAGAATCGAAGAGCATTCAAAGAGTGCTGAAGATGTCAAGAAGATGTAGTCGAGCTGCAATCTTTTCTCTATGCTCAGTATTCTTGAAATTAGAATTAGATGCAGAAGAATCAAACTTACACGACATTGCTGTCATCGCTTTAAATGTTATATCAAAAATCAGAGCAGAGTTGATGATTTGTGATTGCGTCTCAGAAGATGTGCAAATCAAGAGAATGCAGATATGAGAATATCATCAAAAGATTGAAGAACTGAACAAGATATCTTCAGATGATGCTGACAGAATATGATGTGATTCTAGATATGAAGATTGATATTTGATGAAAACATGATAAAGTTGATGATGCAAAACATCATTGATTGTGTGACAGAATTTTATCTCGCTTTGAGCTTGAATTCTCTTTCAACTTTACTTTTTCAATTCTCTATCTTTTTCTTTTCTGAGTGACAACAGCAGCAAGACATGAAAACTGTTACTTCTTCTGATGTCTTTACATAATATATTCTGACACTATCATCACGCTCTTTATTCTACGTACATCTCAAGTTCTAACTAATCGATTCTCAATAAATCATGATCGATTCATCAAATTTATCTGACGATGAGAGCAGTCTATCTGCAGATACTTTTATTGACAGCTCTTCTTCAGTAAGCAATTCAAGTCTCACTCAAAGCTTTGATCTGAGCTGATAGCTGCTTCTATTACTGTAGTCTGACAGCGACAACAGCAGCGCAACGTCGCTCGCTACCTCATCATCAACGTCAGATGCTATCTCTTCTTTGACATCAAATGCTACATCTTCTACTCTCTTCATAAGTTGCAAACGACAGCGTGAACTAGCAAATGTCGTTGAGAAGTGCGCAAAAAGAAAAAAGACAAATTCTGAAGTTCAAGCAGTCATGAAGATCATCGCAGCTTCTTTAGCTGCACTTGATCACAAAGTGAGATGAATGATATTGTTGAATTTCAATGACAAGAACATTGATCAATGCATCAAGAAAGCTTATGAAGCTGATATCAACACTGATGAAATTGAATGAATAACTGCTTATCAGAAGGCAAAAGATAATGTTAAATTCTTCAAGAATAAAACTGTGAACAGAATGTTGATACGAGAGAATATCTCTCATGTTTTCAAAGAATACTAAAATACATAAATGCATGTAAAGAAGATGAAAACTATTGAAACTGCGAACAGTGACATGATGTCTGAGATGATCACTTCGCAAAATCTACATTCATTTTTCATCATCAAATTCTTCAAGAAGAATTTTCTCTGAATGTTCAACTTCATGAAAAAATATCTTGATATTGATAGTAGTTCTGACTTGAAAAGATACTATCTGAAAAGTAAGTTTAATTACTTAATACATGATGAATATTACTGATGATTAGTTAGATATTTACGTCAATCTTGCAATTCGATGCAAGCTTCATGATGATTTAGTCGAGAAGAAAGAATCTGAAATCGCAGACAGTTGCATCAAACTTCTGATGTTCTATGATACGATGAATATCAAAATTGAGTTTAATGATGTGAACAAGTTCTGTTTTGATGCGTTCATTGAAAAAGAATCACGACAGAAAGAAGATGTCAAGATACTCAATAAACTGTTATCTGATGACGATGAGAACTATATTCTGTCTGATTCATCTTTCTTCAAGTCAGTCTTACTTTCGATGACTGCTCAGTTCGAATCTACTTCTGCCTGACAGATCACGCTTAAGAAGAAAAGATTGATGAGAAGAGAGATCTAATGCTTGTATTTGCTTGAGCGATGATTATCTACGATATTTACATGATTAGAGAACTTTGCTTTACTGAGTTTCATGATTTAATGACATCATATGATATTCATTTGCTTCAGCGTTGACGCTTCGAGAATTGCTATGATTGAGAATTTGTTTATTGTATTAGCTAAACTATCAAGAAGATATCTATATTATCACAGATTTCTTATCTTATCGACACATATCTTGATCATTCTTCACTTCGACTCGCATTTCAAACTGAGAGTCTTCAGTGATCTTTACTCTCTTCTATCAGCAGATCATAACACTCTCATCACATCAGAACTTTAGAAAAAACGATAAATCAATCAAATGATTCGAACGCTGCGACGGTTCGAGAGATCATCGATGTATACACTGTCTTCTAAAACGAAATAGCTGACGAGTTTGAATCGTTTTATCTTCTAAGTACGGTCATAGATATCGACGATGGCAACATAGTCGATGCCAAGCTACGATATGATAGATTACATCAGTAAGTCTACAATACTAGACTGTTCTAAAAATCGTCTGGTTATTATTGTTCTTTTAATTAGGGTGGTTTTAAGGTTTCTATTGAATAAACGGTGCAGGGATGGTATTATCAACCCTGCAGGCGCCCCTAAGGTACGTATTAACCTCAGGTGTTAGCTTGGTTTTTAGCTCCGGACATTTTGCATGGTCAGCCGAGCTCTAGCTTGGCACCTTCAATGGGTCAGCCGAGCTACATCCTCATGAGGGATGCACACGTGACACAGCACATCACTGACCATGACGATGTGCCACAAGGTGGAAGGTAAGGAAAGGCTCATGCGATAGATCCGGAGCGAGAAAAAGGCCCGTTATTACATTATGCCAACTGTGTGGTGCGCAAGTATGATGGAGAGAGACCGACTGAGAATCCAGCCCCTATCTACCTCGGCCATGGAGCAACGGTACCTTATCCCTTTGGATGTTATAATCTTATCGCTGTAACGGCTTGATGATTGTAAATGATCAATTGATCATACCCTTATGTAAAGCCCTATCCCCCCATCAGCCCCGTGGCGGAGGACGTCAGGCGGAGCGACGTGGGTTACGGCTGGAGCCTGCTCCCCCCCGCCTGCAGCATTGCTCTCGTTTCGGGCGACTTCTCGCACACCTCGAAGACCGACAGCCCTATGTCAGTGAAGCGTCTCCACTTAGTAAGGGAAAACGCCCGATCTTCCAAATTGCTTCCCAGCTGAACATCACATGTTCTCGTGCCTGGATCAAAATCAAAGGACTTGAGACTCGTCGACCCCACGTTGGATTTTGGCAATAGTCAATCATATGCTAGCCACAAATATCCCCGGAGTACATTTACAAGCTACGCAGAGGTAAAGCCGTAGCCCCAACTGCACGAGGTAACGTGGTTCTCATGCTGAGGGGTGCGCTGACGGTGTGTTGCTTAGGACCAGGAGCATGGATCGACGTCGGCGGCGTGCGGCTTCTGGGGTTGTGCTTTAAGGCTTGATCCGCAAATAGTACAACACGCAGAAAACTCCCCACGGGCGACTACGGCCGTAATCTCCAATGCAGTTTAGCGGAAGCAGTCTGCCAGCAATTGGCACTCCAGTCTCCAGCATCCGGATACATATCTCCTCCTCCAAATCCTAGCGGTCGGATGAAGCCGACCGTCAGCCAAATGCGCCATAAAAGGAAAGAATCCTGGTATATTGTGGTACTCCAGGCACCGCTTTCGGTCTATCAATCCACAAGTGTCGGTCCTTGTACCGACGCCCCTGATGTTGTACGGAGGTACAAGTGGTAGGTGCGACTATATCGAGATAAGGCCCCAAGAGAGATCTGCCATCTGTCCCTATAAGGTTATTGGAGGGTCGCCAAGAGCGCGGAAAGAAGGGGCCGGTGATGGGTGGTGGTGGTTGGAAATGGACAGCTCCAGAATCCGGATGGAAACATGCGGCAAGCCATGGAGGATCGGGATATATTCAATTCCAGCACATGGGCATACTGTATTAGAAAAGCATTGATCCCGGGGAGCTGGCCATCTGGGGTACCGTGCTTTGGACGTGCAGGTGGGATGATATGGTTTGGAAGAGCGAGTGGGGATCCAAAGGGTCATCTGGAAGCAGTGCTTTTACTCATACAGTACAATAAGTACGAAACCTTGCCTTACTACTATTGCACACCGTAAGAAGTCGCATATCGACCCCAAAGATTTAGCGTGCCTGCGTGGTTCAATCGAGGTTAAAGCTCCCCCCCCCCGGTCAATAATTGAATCTCGCAATTTCAATGGAGGAGGTAAATACTGCAGCTACCGAGAGAGAGCGAGTATATTGACCACCACTTCTTCCACCTCACCATCATGACCCCACCATCTACATCTCTTCGTTTAAATATGCAGCCGCTCCGGGGGCTGTCAGCTATATGTACGGTTTGTGCATATACAGGCAACAATCCTGACGCATCCGCAACGGTCATGGAAGGGCAAGCCGGAAGATTAGCCCCCAAACCGCAGTGCTTGTAATGCTGCGAAAAACCGTTATGACTGCGTGAGATTTATTGTCTTTACAGCTAGATTACAGGGCCGAGGCCCCCAACAGCCTTACCGGTCGTTGTTCCCCCCATATCATATAGTACGACGTTCAATCCTGTTCTTGAAGAATTCGACCAAGGACCAACACAGGTTGAACGAAACCCGGTGAATCATGTCAGCGATCATGGGTCTGGCGCAAGGCGCCAGTGTGGTCCAGGATGAATTGGCTTTTACGGAAGCGGAAGAGAGGGATCTAGGCGAAGAACAAATGGATGCTGCTACGGAGGGCATCACCGACCCGGCCTCGAAGGATAAATCAAATACAGCAGACCCTGGGAAAACCTCAAACCCGTTGAAGGCACGCAAAAGAACCAAGACAGGCTGCCTTAGTAAGTTGTAGATTTAGGATCTTTGGAGTTCACCAAGGCTGATCGGAGACAGCATGTCGCAAGCGAAGGATTAAGTGTGGGGAAGAACGGCCAACGTGCAGCAATTGTGTCAAATCCAAACGCAACTGTGAGGGTTATACCCCTCGGGTCATATTCAAACACCCCCATGTTGCCTTTCGTCCTACCGATGGGACCCCTCCAGTGCATACGGGCCAGTTTCGGACCGTGCCGAGTCAAGATGAAAACGCTGGCCACTTTGGGCGCCAGCCAGTTACCTCTGGAAGCCATGTTCCGCTACCTTTCATTGCACCGCGTCCTCCAAGTCAAGAAGAGCAGGCTGCAACGCAAGGCATGGGTGGCATGTACCAGACATTGCCTAGCGGTCAATATGGATTCGGTTTTACTCCAGATGGTCAATCGTATTCGAGCAGCGATCTACCTCCTCGAATACCTCAACACCTACTTCGTCAAGGAACTTCGTTCGAAAGGGGCTTCGTCACTCCCAAAACAGAGGGGTCCGCCGGGAATTTGTCGTATTCGCCATCACATCCTCATTTCCAACATCATCAAAGCACCGGCGAAAGCGATAGTGGAATCGATATGAACTATACGGGATTCCAACCCGACTGGTCACAAGCCTCTCCCTCCTCGACTATCGTGCCCAGTAGCTTTATGGACGGGCAAACGAACGGAGTTAGCCCCATAGTCGGCGATATGACAACACAGTATTGGACTGATCCGACAATCCAAGCATTGTTGGACGCTCAGGCTGATCAAGGTCATCCTACGAATTGGCATTCCACAACTCCAAATAAGCCTCAGGATGACTATCTAGCCTCCTTGCCTCAAGCAAGACAGAGATACCAGCAGCCGAACGACGCATTGCTCAATTGTGGTCCCACTAGGGCAACGATCAAGACTGATTCACAGTATAGTGGCTTGAAAGGCAATGGTAAGCACCAAGCCTTTTTTCAATGTAGTTAGATTGCATTTCGATTCAAGTAGCTGCGGATAATGTGTAATATATAATCGTCGATTTACTGACGGGCTCCTTGCATGTAGGGTTGAGTTCAGCTAATGTACTTCGTTATCCTGATTCCTATGCGCGGAATCCTACTGCCGGTAGAATTGATACACATCGGGCTAAACAGGCCTTTCCACCAGACTCTCGGCCCGAAATTGATGACCCAGAAGATGACTATTTCGATGTTGAATCCGATGCAGATACTGCGGTGGACGGTCACATTGCAGGCACCCCAACCCATGACCTTGGTCTGATGCTGGCAATCTCAGCGAGCCAAGGCGACAAAACCTTTAGATCACTGACCAACTATTTGAACGAGCCGAACGTCCTTGCGTCTTACCATCCAACGTACTCGGCTTCCCCACTGATGGATCCCCAGACTGCCCGACTGTTCTGCCATTTTGTGACGTCTTCGGCTCCAACTCTTTCCAGCTGCGAGCGTCATCCTAATAATCCCTCCATAATGTTCTCAGGCGCTCCAGTCCCTCTTTTCCAACGATCCCTTTGGACCTACTCCTTACCGATGCTAGCGCTCTCGCATCAAGGGCTGCTCCATGCAATGTTGGCAATTGCGAGCTTACACATAGCGAAGCTCCAGCACACTTCTCCTACCCCTTCTCTGAAGCACTACCACTACGCCTTGCGGCGTGTCTCGAAAGCCATCAGCCAGCCCTCGAAACGGAATCTCGTGGCAACACTTGCTGCCACACTACTTCTTGGGTGGTATGAAATTACAACCGCGGAACACAATAAGTGGAACAGCCATCTGGCTGGTGCTAGACAGTTAATCATGGACATCGACTTCGCCGGTATGACCAAGAGAGTAAAAGCACATAAAGCGCAGATAGCGGCCAATCATAGGAATCGCTTCTATGATGGTTTCGCATATGGTTATCAACAGACCTATATGCCTACGAACGATCTCAACGATCCCTCATTGAATAACGAAAATGGTCTTGACGAAAATTTAATTAGTACGATTATGGGATGGGACACCCGTTATAGTGACTACGGCCAGGTCATTGAAAACGAGGAACCTGCACGAGCTTACAACAAACCTCTTACAGAAAAAGAGATTGAGACCTTCGAGATGCAATGCGATCTCTTTTGGTGGTATGCAAAGCAAGACATGTATCAGAGCATCGTCAGCGGTAATCGTCTATTGTAAGTCTAGAAATCCTTC
>JAABUR0100008684.1_pt1 | contig 11653 bp, 16 predicted proteins | sample 5560091 | NCBI WGS metagenome assembly JAABUR01 (sample SAMN10711879, study PRJNA513375) | rock metagenome | isolation source: Antarctica rocks | place: Antarctica: Victoria Land, University Valley sud
GATCTTCTCGGCCGCTCGCCAGATCCGCGCGAAGTCGCGCTCCGGCTCGGTCTGGCCGGCGTCGATGCTCGCGGTCTCCCAGTACGTCATCGTCTCGTACATGCGTCGCCCGTAGAGGTATGTCCCGATCGGCCGCTCGAGGTCGTTGACGAAGGCGAGCACCTCGTCGTCGGGCGCCGACCAGTCGAAGGCGCCTGCCGTGTCTTCGACGTAGCCGTCCAGCGAAGCGATCGCCGAGTAGATCAACCTGGCCATCCGTTCACCTGCTTCCGGGATCGCTGATCGTCGCGCGCTTGCGGGTCGGCAACGCCGGTCCGAACAGTCCTTGCGAGGTGGTGCTGCGCCGGTCGATGCGGGGTCTCTATCCGGGCGTCCCGTCGCGCTCTCTTCTTCGGACGAGGTGCTGGAGTTGCCGTGCGTGCACGCCAGGCAGCCAATCCTTGCCGTACGTGGCCGATGGGCCGACCCAAGGAATCCGCGCAGTTTCGGCGGGCAGGCCGGCAATGAGGCCGAGCAGGTCCAGCGGTACCTGCTCGGCGATGTCTGGCGGTATCAGCTGGGCGGCGATGCGGGCCTTCGCGCCCGGGTCCGACAGCCGATCTCGGACAGTGGCCGCGCCGATAGCGGATCGTCTACCGGACAAGATCGTCACTTCTGCGGCGCAGGCCGGTCGCCGTGCCCACTAGCGCTGCGAGAACCGCGCCACCTACTGCTGAAGGTCACAGACGATAGAGCGCTTGCGACTCGTCTGGTAGACGATCCCTCACCGGAACGCGTACCTGGCCGGTATGCCCATATCGCCCAGATAGGGCAAGTCTTGAAGGCGCTGTACACCGCCTAGAGTGACGCGCTACGAGCCCCCGACCTTCGTCGAGCCGGTGCTGGGTCCTTGAGTTCGCACATTGGTTCGCGGGGTATGCCTTGACCTAGCGGTGCTCGCCAGCCTGCACCGCGGCCTCGCTACCACCCTGGTGTCGGCCCGAGGGCTGCCGTCGGGGTGGTTGATGAACTGCGATCCCACAGCCTCCTCGGCGCCGGAGTCTCGGCACCCAGCGGCATCCCGACCTCGTGGGGTTTTCCTCGAAGACCTGGGCACCAAGATGGCCGCCCGGTCGGGATGAATCTGCTCCAAAGGTCTCTGGGGTTTCGGAACGTCTTGGCACCGAGTGCGTAGTCGTGGGGTGGGTTGAGGCCAGAGCCGCTCTGGTGGTGTGACTGGAATTCACCTGCTAAGTTGTACATCTTGATAGTTGTACAGAGTGGAGGTAGTGGTGACAGATACCGTTGAACTGACTCGGACGTTCGCCGCCCTAGCGGACCCCACCAGGCTCACGCTCCTCTCTACCCTCGCCGAGGGGGAGGCGACCGTGGGAGATCTGGCGCAGCCATTTGATCTGACTCAGCAGGCGATCTCGAAGCATCTGAAAGTGCTAGAGGGTGCGGGCCTGATCTCGCGTCGCGTCGCTGCGCAGTCGCGACCCTGCCGACTGGAGGTCGCCAGGCTGGAATTGGCGCTCGACTGGATCCAGGAGCAGCGCCGCGTCTGGGTGGATCGTCACGACCGCCTTGAGTCTCACCTGGCACGGCTGACAACCGAGGCGGACGAGGACGTGCAGCTATGACCGACACGATCGACGAGTTCACCTATCGGCGCGTGCACACCAGCCCCCGTGAGCTGGTGTATGCCTGCATGACAACGCCGACCCACCTGGCCCAGTTCTGGGGCCCGACGGGCACGCACACCCCGCAAGAGCGGATCGTCGTGGACCTGCGTCCCGGCGGGGCTTTCGAAACCACGATGGTCAACGACATCGACGGCAGCGAGCACCGGATGCGAGCCGTGTACGTCGAGGTCGACCCTCCGACGACCTTGGCTTGGCGCGAGGTCGAGTCGGGAGTCCTGACCGCCATCACCTTCCGCGACCAGGGAGACGGCACGACCGAAGTGGTCACCCGCCAGACCGGACTGCCGCCTCAATATCGCAGCCCGCAAGCGCGCGCCGGATGGCAGACCAGCCTCGACCGCTTTGCCGACTACGTCCGATGCCTGGCCACCAACCACATCCACGGTGAGCGGTAGTGAGTGACATGACACCTCCTGCCGTGCCTCAGGCAGCTTCCGCGACGACGGGCGCGGCCGGAGACCGCATGCTGGTTCTCGGTGCGATCGCCGGGCCCCTCTTCGTCGTGTCCTCGCTTGCCCAGGCTGCCCTGCGCACGGGGTTCGACCTGCGCGAGCACCCGCCCAGCGCGCTCGCGTTGGGAGAGGTCGGCTGGATCCAGTCCGCAACCTTCGTTGCCGCTGGGCTTTGCTTCTTCGTGGGTGCTTACGGACTCGCCCGTACGATGGAGGAGACCGGTACGCGCTGGGCACCCCGCTTCATTGGGCGTGTTCGGCCTGGCGCTCGTCGCTGGCGGGATCTTCACGATGGACCCGGCGTTCGGCTTCCCACCTGGCGCACCCGACGGGGTTGGCGACACGGTGTCGTGGCATGCCGTGATACACGGGGTGATGTTCCCGCTGGGATTCGCCGGCATTGTGATTGGTTCCTTCGCGATGGCCCGCCATTACGCGCTGGCAGGACGCCGGTTCGCCCGGTGGGCCTCGATCGCCGCTGGCCCAGTTGCGCTGCTGTTGGCCACCTGGCCGACCCTGGGCGGATCTCCTGACGGCCGGTTCCTGCCCATGTGGGCCGGAGTCGTCGTCGCGTTCGGATGGACATCTGCCGTTCTCGCCGACGCGGCGCGCGAACACGTGATCACTTCAACCGGAAGGACAACCGCATCATGACTACCGAGCAGCGGGCAGGTGACACCGCAGATGTGCAGGTCCTCGTCGGACCGCAGTTGCAGGCTCTTGCCGGCGCACTCGCGGCCCAGCGGTCGACGGTCGGCGACCTTCCGTCGCTGTGCGAGGGCTGGACGGTGCGCAACGTTCTCGCCCACCTGACGATGGCCGCCCGGTACGACCCACCCGCGTTTGAGGCCGAGCTCGCCGCTGCGGGCTACGACTTCCAGACGCTGTCCGACGCCGTTGCACGGCGTGACGGCGAGCTGTCTCTCGAAGAGCTCCTCGGCCACCTCCGCAGCGAAACGATGGCGCAGTGGGCACCACCCGGCGGCGGAGCGGCAGGTGCGCTCAGCCACGTCGTCATCCACGGCCTCGACATCACCTCGGCGAGCGGTCTGGCACGAAGCGCGAGCGACGAAGCGACCCGCCACGTCCTGGACGGCCTGACCGCCGGGGGCGTTCATCACCACTTCGGCACCCAGATCGACGGCCTTTCGCTCAGAGCGCTCGATCTCGACTGGGCATACGGGGAGGGCACACCGGTGGAGGCCGATGCCGGTGACCTCGTCCTCGCACTGGCCGGCCGGGCCAGGCCTGGCGTCGACCTCTCGGCTCACTGACCCGACCGATGAGAAGTGCCCTGCTCACATATTCGAGGAGTCGCATGGTGACCCGGGGTGCTGAGCCTGACGGTGGCGAAGGTCGACTCGATCGGATCGACTGGTGGAGCACAGGTGGAACGAGTGCTCGGCCGGGTGATGGTGAGCCGGTTGATCGTCGCGAAAGACAAGCCGTGGTTGGTGCCCAGGGACTGCTCCAACGTTGACCACCATCTTGACCACCATTGTTCCTCATTCTGGGTCGTTCACTGCTGTCGGCAGCCGTTCCGGATACCGTCTGACCGAAGATTCCCTAGCCGACGGCGGCCCCCCTGGTGGCGGACCCGACGCACGATCAGCCGTCCCGTGATGTGTTCGTCCTGGCCGCGGCTGGTGAACGCGGTGTCGGGCGCCTCGGTAACCCCGGCGTCGGAGATCAGCCAGCCCTCGGCCTAGTCCCAGATCAAGTTCGGGTAGTGGATCGCCCCGGGTTTAGTGGAGGGTGAGTTCTCCCGGCAGTGGTTGCTGCTGGGGTTGACGTGACGGTAGTAGGCGGCCTCGTACTCGATCGATGGTACGTATCCGAAGCTGGAGTGCCGGTGGCTCATTGAACCAGTGCACCCAGCTCAGGGAGGCCAGTTCGAGGCCCTCGACGCCGCGCCAGGGCCCTTCGTGGCGGACAGATTCGGTCTTGTAGAGCCCGATCCTCGATTCGGCCAGGGCATTGTCGAAGCTGTCGCCGACGGTCCCGATCGAGGCGAGCGCGCCGGCGTCGGGCAGCGGGTGGCAAGGCGGATCGAGGTGTACTGGCTACCCGCGTCGCTGTGATGGACCACGCCCTCGACCAGCTCCCCAGCCCGTGCTCGGGTCCACAGCGCCATCTCCAACGCGTCGAGTGGTAACTCGGTCGGCATCCGATGCCGGCAGCGCAGCTCGCTGAGCCATTGCGCATTCTTCAGGTCACGTCCTCCCGCCAAGGCGACCTGCCGCGGTCTCGGCTGCGGTGGCCGCTCCGGTGCGGTGAGCGTCGTCGATGCTGCGCAGACCCGGTACGGCGGAGAAGGCGACCCACAGCGTGGCCAGACTCATCCCAGCGGCTCCAGCGATCATCGCCGCCTGTCCGCCCGCCTGTGCGGCCACGATCCCGCCGGCGGCAGCTCCCAACGGGATGGCACCCCACGAGATCAGGCGGTAGGCGGCGTTGACCCGTCCGCGCAGGTGCTCGGCGAGCGCAATCTGCCGGAGGCTGACGGCATGCACGTTGGCTACCCCGATGCCGACCCCCATGACAACGAAGATCGCGCACAGAAAAGGCAGCGCGGCGTCGCCGGCAGCACCGGTCAACGCGACGCCGAGCGGGGCGGTGTTACCCAAAATAAGCGTGATGAGCAGGACCCGCCCGTACCCGAAGCGCCCGGTCACCCGGGAGCCGAACCAGGCGCCGAGGAACGAGCCCACTCCGCCTGCGGTGAACACCAGCCCGATCGCCGCGGGACCCATCCCGAGCTCACGCACCGCGTAGAGCAGCAGGCCCAGGATGAACATCTCGTTGAAGACGTTGAACGTCGTGGCTTCACCGAGCAGGGCCCGCACGTAGCGGTTGCGCAGGGCGACGCCGAGCCCCTCGACGATCTCGCGGCGCACCGATGTGGGCGAGGACATCTGGTGCGGTGCCTCGGCGGGCTGCTGGAGCGCGGGCGGGTCGTCGAGCTTTATCCGTCGCAGGCTGAGCGCCGAGACGAGGAAGCCGACCGAGTTGACGGCCACGGCGACGGGCGCCGACACCGCCTGGATGAGCAAGCCGCCCATCCCCCGACCGCCGATCTCGTTGGCCGACTGACTGGCCGCGATCTTGCCGTTTGCGTCAACGAGCTGGTCGACACAGACGAGGCTGGGCAGGAAGGCGAAGTCGGCGATCTGGTAGAGCACGGTGAGGATTCCAACGGCGAAGACGACCACGTACAGCAGCTCCATGCGCGCGACGCCCGCCCACACGGCAATCGGAATGATCGCCACGAGCGCGAACCGGCCAAGGTCGGCACCGACCATGAGCGTCCGACGCTGCCGCCGGCGTCGGTCAACGAGGACGCCGAGCGGGAGCGTGGCCAGCAGGAACGGCAGGAATTGGGCCACCCGGAGCAGCCCCACCTCGCCGGCGGTGGCCGAGAGGGTGAGCAGGGCCAACAATGGAAGGGCCAGCTCAGCGATTTCGGCGCCGAACGACGACACCGTGGAGGCGACCCACAGCCTCCGGAAGTTGTGGTTCGACCACGCGGTGGAACGCTCAGTACTAACTGCTGTCATGTCTAAACAGGTTATAACTAACCAATGACACATATGCAATGGGGTTACCATGGGGATTCATGACTGCAGACAGCTCAGCCGCACCGGGATCCCTGGAAACCGTGCGAGGGTTCGTGAACACCCGGGACGTCGAGTCCTCCGTCGAGGCACTCTCCACGGCCGGCGCCCTGCAAGGCTGGTTGCACGAGGCCTCGCTCTTGGACGTCGGCGCAGAGGCCCGCCCCGTCGACCTGCCGCGCGCACGTGCCCTGCGCGAGGCGCTCCGGTCGGCGATGGCGGCCAACCATTCAGCCACCTCATTACCGGCGGAGGCTCTGGCGGTGTTCAACGACGTCGCCCAGCGTGCCGACCTCTCCCTGAGGATCACCGCGGACTTGCGGTGGGCCATGCGACCTCGAGCCGGTGGCATCGACCGTGCGCTTGGATCCCTGCTCGTTCTCGTCACCGACGCGATTTCCGATGGGACCTGGCGCCGGTTGAAGGTGTGCCTCAACGACACCTGTCAGTGGGCCTTCTATGACCAGTCGCGGGCACGCTCGGGCAAATGGTGCTCGATGCAGGTCTGCGGGAACCGTGCGAAGCAGCAGGCCTGGCGGGCACGCAATGAGAAGGCAGGCGGCGGGCCGATGCAGGTGTGACAGACGCGCGCGCAGCGGTGTGCGAATGACCGTCGCGGCGGACTGCGTGATCGCCGGGGCTCTGATCAGCGCCAACTCATGACCAAACGCGTCGACGGGACCGCAGCCTCACCGACCTGCGGCACCGCGCGTGAGGCCTACTTGAGGCGCTGAGCCGGGTATTCGTGCGCTCGGTGTCAGGCTGAGTGTCGGGGTTCCGTTCGCAGCCAACGTCGGTGCCCAAGGGGCCAGGATGGGCGACATTGATCGGCGCCCTGAAACGCCGCGAGCAAGATCATCTCAGTCGCCCAAGCCGATCGCCTACCGGGCACATAAGTCGCCCAGGGCGGGGTGTCCGGGTACTGGCCAACGCCGGGACCGTCCGGACGCGAGCGGACGCGCGGCGGGAGGTCTACTGCCAGGGTCGGACCAGCTCCATGGTGATCTGGCGCTTCAGGTCGAAGTCGCCGTCATCGACGAGCTCCTGCCCGTTCCACCATAGGCGCGGCACGGCTTCACAGCTGTAAGCGAACTTCACCGAGTCTTCGCTGCTCACCGGTGCTCCAGGCGGTCAGCTAGCGCGGGTAGCGATTCCGGGGTAGTCGAGCACCAGGCCCGTCTCGTCGTAGGCCAACCGGCAGGCGAAGTCGAAGGCCGGGGCGGTGTAGTCGTAGCGCTGCTGCGAACCCTCGTCCGGGGTGCGCAGGTAGCTCTGGTCCAGCCGTTCGACAGCCAGATCCAGGGCGCGGACGTAGGCAGCGGGCGCCGCGGCACGATCGCCGACCGTGAGACTCAGGCGGTGTACCGGCAGGGCGTTGGTCATGGCGGAGGACTCCAGGTCCACGTCGAGGCAGTCGTTGAGGTGTGCTGCCGGCTGGCCGTCGATCCGCCAGTGCCCTGCCCCGTCTGCCTGCAGCGATGCCGAGCGTGACCCGGCGGCCGACCTGCCGCTCACCCGGGCGCGTCGAGTGGTCCAGGAGGTGTCTAGGGCGAGCTCGTAGTCGACGACCCAGGTCTGGCCGTCCTCGACCGCTGTTGTGCACCCGTCGATGCGCCAACCCTCGGCCACCGGCCGGAAGTAGACCACCTCGAAGCCTGAGCGGATTTGTCGATGCTGCCAGGCCGCTGTGCGTGGCGGAGGGAGGAGGGGCACCTCGTCACAGTCACATGGCAGGTGCGCCCGATCAAGCAGCCTGCCTCCCAGCCTGGCCAGCGACTCCCTTTCGCGGCCGCCGATTCCGATGACTGATCGGCGTAGGTTCTCCATCGCCAGCCGCGACGACGCGAGCGTGTACGGCGCCATCCTCCACCTCGCCGCCGGACAACCAGCCGGCACGGCAGGCTGAACACGCCAGGTCTCGCGGTATCAAGGCCGGTACGTACCCGGGTGCTCGCTCGCCTGCCTCCGGTCCGCCAGAGGATGGGTGCACGGACGCGACTGGCGTTGCTGGACTGACCAGCCCAAGATCGTCATGTATCGAATGAAGGAGGAGGAGGTTCCACTGATGGCCAAGGCGTACTGGATCAACACCTTCCGGACCATCCACGACCCAGACAAGCTGACCGCCTACGCCGAGCTGGGCGGAGCGGCGATGCTCGCTGGCGGCGGGCGGTTCTTGGCGCGCGGCAACCCGTCGGCGGCCTTCGAGCTGGGTGCGATCGAGCGGACCACCCTGATCGAGTTCGATAGCGTTGAGCAGGCCGTATCGGCCTACAACAGCGACGCCTACCAGCACGCTCTCGAAGTCCTGGATGATGGTGCGGAACGCGACATCCGGATCATCGAAGCACTCGACTGACCCTGCTCGCTTCCTGACGGTCAGGTCACAATGGGATCGGCGGATTCTGGCGGTCAGCGCAACAGCCGGAGTGGAACACCAGGGGGTCATCGCCGGGCGCGCAGTGGTCCGATTTCTTCGATCGGCTTGCAGAACTTCAGCCGTTTGCGGGGTCGGTCGTTGAGCTCGGCGGCCACGGCGTCGAGGTCGGCTTCGGTGTGCACCGACAGGTCGCTGCCCAAACGCCGCGCCGCAACCATCCACAACCACCGGCCCGCTGACGCGACGAAAACTAACAAGGCCAACTCGAAGGAGCGCCCAGCATGACTCGAGTTGCCATCATCATCGGCCGCACCCGACCAGGACGAAAGGCCGAGACGGTCGCCCGATGGGTCCGCGACTGCGCGGTTCAACGCGAGGACGCAAGTTTCGAGACTCCCGACCTCGCCGACTACCCGCTGCCCCACCTGGACGAACTGCTCCACGCAGCGCCCGGGGCCGACATACAGCAAGGCTCACACCCGGGCCTGGGCAGAGGCGATCGACTCCTTCGACGGCTATGTCTTCATCACCCCGGAGGGCAACCACTCCACCACCGGCGTGCTCAAAACGCGATCGACTACCTCTACGTCGGATGGCACAACAAAGCCGCCGGGGGTTCGTGTCCTAGGGACTCACCGGCGGCACCCGCGCCGTTGAGCACCTCCGCCTAGTGATGGGCGAACTCCAGATCGCTGACGTCCGCGCCCAGGTGGCACTCACCCTGCCCGACAACTTCGACGGTGACCGCCTGACCCCCGGTCCACACCAACCACGCATCCTCACCACCATGCTCGACCAAACCATCACCTGGAGCCACGCACGATCGACCGTGCGCACCACTCGAGTACGCAGGTGAACGGCGCGCGGTGCCGGTCTAAGTGTCGGATCGCTGAACGGCGCGGGCGTGCAAGTCCAACAGCGGGACTTCAGGTGCGATGTTGCGGGCAGCATGCGGGGTCTGTTTCGCGCTGGGTCCAGGATCGTCTCCAGAGGTAGGTCCATTCCGGTCAAATGGACCGACGGTCGGCGTAGGTCTAAGTGGACAACGCTGGAACCGATCAAACCCGCACGCGTACTTGGGCCGAACCTGAATCCTGTTGTGGGTCAAAAGTTTCCGTGTCGATCGCGTCCACGGTCCGATGTGCCCTCTTAGTCTGGTGCCATGGCGGAAAAGAGCAACATCGAGTGGACCGAGCTACCTGGAACCCCACGACCGGTTGCGACCGCATCACAGCGGCTGGGACAACTGTTACGCGCTGACCCTGTCTAGGCGGCTGAAGGCGATGGGGAACGCGAATACCAGAACGACGGGGACCCGCGGACTTCCGGATCTGGCTTCGCGGTCACCGTCCACGAGGACGCGCTCGGCATCCCGCGCCGTTGGCGAGAGCCCCGGGTCGTGTTCGTGAACTCGATGAGTGATCTGTTCCATGCTCGGGTGCCGTCAGACTTCGTGCGCCGCGTGTTGACTTGATGGCCGAGACACCTCAGCACACACGTACCAGGTGCTAACGAAGAAATCACTTCGGTTGGCCCGCATGGCAGCAACCTTGCCCTGGCCGGCCGCATCTGCCGGTTCTCCTCCCAGGTCGTGCCGCCGTCGAAGCTGAAGTGCTGCCTCCACATCGCCGTCGTATCGGTGATGCCGGTCCAAGAGGGCCCGAACGGCAACGGTCTGCCCGCCGAACGTTTCCCTGCCGTAGAAGGTCCCGACACCGTCGATGAACCCTTCCTGAGTGCTCTTAACGCTATCCTTTCACTGCCGCGGTCCAAGGGCGCCAGCAGACGGTGATGTTCGAGGCGCCACGATCCGATCAGGAAATTGAAGTGAGAGGTCGCCGGCGCCGCGGTCACGACAGCAGCCTCGCTGCCGCTCCTCCGGAACGTCTGCCGGTACGTTCGCCATGTCGAGCCAGCGTCGCCGCTGAGTTGTTGCTGTCAGGATGCACTGTCCTCGTCTACGTCCACCCACTCCGCCCGGAGGTCGACGGCTCGCCCCTCTACCTCTGCAGAGCCGTAGAAGGTGCCGACTCCGTCGAGAAAGCACCCGGCCATAAGGCCGGACACCTTCTGTCGCAGCTGTCAACTCCGTAGATCGACCATTGGTGGCTCATCGCAGTTGAGGGTGTAATGAGGGTGGGCGCGGCGGCCCCTGGATCGGGGTCGAGGTCTTCCGCGGCAACAACGCCTGCGCAAAGGCACGACCAGGCCAATGCGCATTAGCGTGATCAAAATCAGGGGCCATGCCGATGTTGCGGATGCTGCGTCACTCAATCGCTCCGGTAGTCCTCGCTGTGACGTGGTCGCCCGAGTCGGTGTCGCCTTCGGTGAGGGACAGGCGGGTCATGATGTGGTCTTGCGTTGCGCCGTTCCAGTGCCACTCGTCGTTCTTGATGTCGACGACGTCGCCGGACTTGCTGGCTGCTTTCCCTAGGTCGTGGGCGGCGCCGTACGACCGACGGCCTCGCATCATTATCAATCATTCGGTTGACATTTGTTGGGCCGAGGGCATACGGTTGTCAACCAAGCAGTTGAGGTTCGGGGGCCGAGATGAGTGACCCGCTGTCGCAGGTGTTCGCGGCCCTGGCCGATCCGACCAGGCTCGACCTGGTGGCGCGGCTGACCGACGGCGACGCCACCGTGGGGCAGTTGGCGGCGCCGTATCGGGTGAGCGTGCAGGCCATCTCGAAGCACCTGAAGGTGCTTGAGCAGGCCGGCCTGGTCAGCCGCTGCACGGAGGGGCACCGCAGCCCGGTGCACCTGGAGGCGGAGGTCTTCGACCTGATGACGAAGTGGATCGAGCGCTACCGGCAGCGGGCCGAGGCCCGGTACCGGCGGCTGGACGCCGTGCTGGCGGAGATGGACGACGACGAGGAGGCCGGGCACCGCCCGACGCGCGAGGAGACGGCATGAACGACACGATGAAGAAGGCGGCGATCGAGGCGGATCCGACGGTCCCGATCATCCGCGTCACCCGGGACTTCGCAGCCACCCCGGCGCAGCTGTTTCGGGCGCACACCGACCCGGAGCTGTTCGTTCGGTGGGTCGGCCCGGACGGGATGACGACCACCCTGGACCGCTGGGACGCCAGCACCGGCGGCAGCTGGCGCTACGTCGCCGCCCGGGACGGGATGGAGTTCGGCTTCCACGGCTGCTTCCATGAGGTCCGGCCGGACCGGATCGTGCAGACCTTCACCTGGGAGGGCGACCCGGACGGAGTCGCGCTGGAGACGCTCAACTTCGAAGACCTCGGCGACGGCCGCACCCGGCTGCGCGCACAGTCGCTGTGCGACAGCTTCGAGGGCCGGAACGCCTGGCTGCGCAGCGGGATGGAGGGCGGCGTGGACCAGGGCTACGCCAAGCTGGACGCCCTGCTCGCCGCTGGTGAGATCGCCGGGACCGCCGAAGGAGCGCAGGCATGACCCTCCCCCCAGGCCCGGCCGGGCGCCATCGCGCGGTGACCGCCGGGTTCACCGCTCGGGTGCGGGGCGCGTCCGACTGGGACGCGCCGGCCCCGGTGGC
>JAABUR0100008689.1_pt1 | contig 11650 bp, 5 predicted proteins | sample 5560091 | NCBI WGS metagenome assembly JAABUR01 (sample SAMN10711879, study PRJNA513375) | rock metagenome | isolation source: Antarctica rocks | place: Antarctica: Victoria Land, University Valley sud
GCTGGAGGTCGAACCGCACGGTCAGCTCGCCGCGCTTGATCGACTCGAGCGAATGGCCCAGGACGTCGGGCAGGAGGGTGGCGATCCGCTGCACGTCCTCGGCCGTCCGGGCGGTCTGCGAGAGCAGGCGCCAGGGATGATACCGCCGGAGGGTCAGGCGGCGGATGAAGGGGTGCAGCTCGGCGGCGATGTCGAAGTGGGGGTCGAGGTTGCGGCCGACCCCCTCGATGGTGACCAGGGATCGGATCAGGAGGACCAGGTCGGGGGGGATGTGCAGGCTGTGGGTCCGGATGAAGGAGATGAGCTCCTTGAGGAGCGGGCCGAGGTCGAGCGAGTCGAGGTTCAGGTCGCTGTAGGAGCTGACCAGCTCGTTCGCGTCCCGACGCAGGGCGCGGGGGTCGACGTGCTCGCCGCGGATGTCCAGGGCGTCCAGGCAGCGGAGGACGCGGTCGGTGTCCTGTGAGATCAGGCCGAGCAACAGGTCGGCGATCCGCTCGCGGGTCAGGGCGTCGAGCTGGCCGAACATCCCGTAGTCGAGCGGGGCGACCACGCCGCCGGGGAGGACCCGGAGGTTGCCCGGGTGGGGATCGGCGTGGAAGAAGCCGAAGTCGAAGATCTGCGTCAGCAGGATGCGGGCGCCCCGGACGGCGACCTCCGCCGGGTCGACGCCGATCCGCGCCAGGCCCTCGCGGTCGTCGACGCCGACCCCGCCGACGAACTGCATCGCCAGGACCCTCGCGGTCGAGAATTCCTTCACGACGAACGGGATCAGCGCGGTCGGCTCGCGGGCGAACTGCGCCTGGCAACGCTCCATGGTCCGGCGCTCGACGTTGAAGTCGAGCTCGCGCTTCAGGCTCCGCTCGAACTCGCGGGCCAGGGCGATCGGCCCGTACGGGGCCAGGAACGCGAGCCGGCGCTCGGCGAGGCCCGCCAGGTTCTTCAGGATGTCGAGGTCGGCCTGGACGACCTTGTCGATGCCCGGCCTCCGGATCTTCAGCGCGACCGTCCGGCCGTCCGGCAGCACGGCGCGATGGACCTGCGAGATCGACGCGGAGGCGACCGGCACGGGGTCGAGCGAGGCGAAGACCTCCGAGGGGGGGCGGCCGTACTCCTCGGCCAGGATCGCCTCGGCCTCGGCGTACGGGAAGGGCCGGACGTCGTCGCGGAGCGAGGAGAGCTCGGAGGTGTAGGCCTCGGAGAGGAGGTCCGGCCGGGTGCTCAGCACCTGCCCGAGCTTGACGAACGTCGGCCCGAGGTCCTCGCAGACCATCCGGAGCCGCCGCGCCCGGTCCTGCGGCGGGACGTCGTCGCCCAGGGCCACGCGCTCGAGCGGCCGCACGAGCCCATTCAGGTGGAGCGCCGAGACGACGTCCTGATAGCCGTAACGCACCAGCGTCGCCAGGATCTGGCGATAGCGGGGCAGGTCCCGGAGATGGCTGACGGTTTCGCGGATCAAGGTCGAGGGGTTCCCGGAGGCCGACCGCGCCCACGAGGCCGCGCGATTCTCCTAGCTTAATCGTTCGGGCTTCGGGCCGACAATGTCGCGACCGACACCCGACGCCGCGTCCCGCCCCAACGACGTGCGGCCGGCCCGGGCGACTCGGGATGATCTTGCCCCCTCCGGTCCGCTCTGGTAATATGAATCCCGTAATTTGAAATGCCGTAAGGCGTTGGGAACGGGAACCCTTTCATGCCTATTCAGGATCAAGCTGGAATCCGCCCCCTCGAGACCGAAGACGACCTCGACGAGACGCGTCTCGAAGCGATCGGCTTCGTCTTCCATGGGACGATCCCGCAGGCCAATGGCAAGCTTCCCGCGGTGAAGGTCGGGACGAACATCCTCCACTTCTCGCGCTGCGCGAAGCTCGACAAGGTGGGGGACGCCGAGGCGAAAATCTGGTTCCGGACGATCAACATCGCCAAGCAGCACCTGGACGAGACGATCGGCGCGAACCGCTGGAAATGGTGCAAGAACTGCGAACGCGAGATCACCCAGAGAATCCTCAACGAGCGCTGAACGTCCCCGGATCTCCGGGCAATCCCCGTCCCCCTCTCGCGCCGGGAGCGGGTGCCCGAAGCGCGGGTGAGGGGCCTCCGCCTTCGAGGATGAAACAGCCCTCGATCCTCATCGCGGCCGGGCTCTCGGCCCGCCGACGGGGAAGTGCCGGCCTGCCAGGCGGGGACGCCTCGATGGGTTCGAGGCGCGGGCGACGACAATCGGGCGCTTCCGATTCGCGAATCGTGACGCGGGCCGTCTCCACACCGGACCATAGACCGTCACGGCCGGGCTCGGGGTCCACGTCCAGGCGATCGGCGCAGGAGGCGGGGGAGCCGACGCCGAGGCCGGCACCTCCGGAGACGGCGACGGCGACGCAGGCGCCGGGGGCGGGGGATACGGCGTCGCGGCGGGTGCCTCCAGAGGGGGCGACTCGGGCGCGGGAGCCGGGCGCGGGGGAGTGTCCGGGAGTGCCGCGACGGGTGACAGGATGAAGGTGAGCGTCGCGTCGGGCCCGCGAAGACCGCTGGCATCGAAGGCGCGGACGAAGACGGTATTCTCGCCCGGCACGAGTCCCGTCGGCAGGAAGTCGCCCCCGGCGGCGGTCATGGTGTAGGTGTTGGAGGTTGAGAGGCGATATTCGTAGCCGAGGGCCGACGAGCCGCCGACGAACTGGAGGCGCCCGTCGCTCGTCACTCGGTCCGATGCACTGGCGCCGGTGTCGTGGACCAGACGAAGGCCCGAGGGAGCGTCGGGGGTGGCGATCGGGAGGACGAGTCTTTCGTCCCGGATGACCCGGCCGTTCACCACGCCGGCTTCCACCCGCAAGGTCGCGCCCGGCACGAAGTCCGACGGCCCTTGCACGCGGTTGCCCGCCTCGCTGACGAGGAGTTCCCCGGGATCGTGCGACCCGGGCTCGCCGATCGTCAGGGCCGTCAGGGGGCCGGCATCGCCCCGGCCGGAGCGACGGGCCAGGAAGGCCTCGGTCCAGACGACGGTGTTGTCGAGCAGCCGCATCGACATGTAAACCCGGCCCCGGTTGGACTTGATCGCGGCCCCGTGCTCGACGCTGAACCGCCCGCCCCGCGCCGAGTCCTCGATCGTGTTGCCCTGGATCAATGCGCCCAGGAAGGGGGCATGGCTCCATCCCCAGACTCCGGGGCGCTCGGTCGGGAATGCGCTGACGCGGAAGGCCCAGCGGCCCCCCAGCAGGTGGTTGTCGAGCACCCGGGTCCCGAAGTGGTTGCCGGCCAGGACCATGTTGTCCACGGTCGAGCTCCCCCTGCTGTCGATCGTGTTGGCCCGGAAGGTCTCGTTCACGAAGCCGGTGGAGATCGAGATGGCGAAGTCGCCGGGGATCATCGGGGAATCGAGCAGGAATGCCGACGGGCTCAATACCTGGATGATCCGTCGCCACTGCCCCGCCTCCGGCCCCTCCAGGATCGATATCAAGGCGCCGGCTCGGACCGGCCAGCCCTGGGGCCTGGGGATCTGCACGACCCGGCCGTCGGGCGAGATCGCCGCCGGCTTCCCTTCGAAGTGCAGGCTGTAGGCCTCGGTCAGGATGATCTCGGAGGCGTTGGGGTTCTCGACGGCATCACCGTCGCGGGAGCCGATACCGATGACCGTGTTGTCGCGGACCACGTCGCCGTACCCGCTGCCGGTCAGGACCAGGAACCGCCAGGTCTTGCCCGAGGCGCCGACGGGCTCGACGCGGTTATTCGCCAGCAGCAGGTCGCGGGTCTCGTGGCCCGCGAAGGCGTCGTACGCGAACGTGCCTGGGACCGTGCCGCGATGGAGATTCCCCGTGATCTCCCAGGGCCCGCGGAGGAACTCGACGGTCCCCCCCTTCAGAATGTTGTCGGCGATCCGACCCGTCTGTGCCGTGGCCAGGCGGATCAGGCGCGGGGCTTCCTCCCAGGCGCTCGACGCGGGGGGCGACTCGAGGTCGAGACGCGTCAGGACGATGTCCACCTTGAGCGGGTTGGCGCCGGTGTCGAAGTTGTCGGTCGTCCCGATCACGGCGGCGCCGTAGCTCACCCCGGAGGTCCATCGAATCGGGCCGGCGAACCGGACGGCGAACCCGTCGAGGGTGGTGTGGCCGGAGTGGATCTTGATCGCCGACGACCAGGACGGGGCGTCCGGCGCCTGGGAGAAGAGCAGGGTCACCCCGGGCTGGGCGAGGATCGAGACGGGGTTGTCGAGGACGAGGGGGCGGTCGAGCCGGTAGGTCCCCGAGGCGAGCCAGACCGTACCATATCGGCCGGCGAGGCTGTTCAGGTCGTCGCCGGGCCGCGCCAGGATCGAGGTCGGCGCGATCTCGGGCGCGCGGAGGCCGGGGTCGCTGATCCCCCCTGCGAGTCGGGAGACGAGGACCGTCCCGTCGTCGAGGGTGATCCGGAGCGACAGGACCGCCCCCGACTCGTTGCGGATCGGGGCGAACCCGACGTCCGCGCGGGTCGCGTCGCCGCCGCGACGGACGGCCAGAGGGAGGGCGTACGGGTCGATCGCGCCGATCGGCCCGGCGTCGGCCCGGTAGATCCACGAGCCCCCCGCCGGGTCGGTGAGGGCGGCGGAGACGATCGCACGCGCGGCGGGGAGGCCGGACAGCACGAGATGGACGTCGCCGGGGCCGTTGAGGTCGAGCCCGTCCTGGCCCACCCAGGTCACCTCGATTGCATCATACGAGACCACGATGGGCGCCGGGGCCGCGACCCGCAAGCCCGGGTCGGTCGGGCCCGCGACCACGACCGCGCGATCGATCTTGCCGTCGGCGTAGGCGATGACCAGCGTCAGCGTCCGGCCGCGCAGGTCGCGGTCGGGATTGATGAACAGGTCGGCCTTCGTCGTGTCGGAGTGGCGGGTCAGCCCCGCGTCGCGGAGCAGGTCGGGATTCGTCCCGAATTGCCACGCGAGGCCGTCCGTCCCGCTCAACGTGGCCGACGTGATGCCGACCCCGGCCCGGAGGTTCGTCAGCGCCAGTCGGGCGTCGACCACCCCGTCGGGGCCCACGCTCGGCCCGGGACCGACGTGGTCATGCCCGTCCTGTCCGACCCAGCGGGCGCCCACCTCGGCGCCCGGCATGCGAAGGTCCGGGTCGGCCGCGCCGCCGGGCACCAGGAAGCTCGCGCCCCCGCCGTCGTCGAAGACCAGGGAGATCGAGAACTCGCGCCCCACCTCGACCTGATAGGGCTCGAAGAAGAGGTCGGCCGATGCCGAGCCTGGCGCCCGCTCGATCGCGACGGCCCAGGAATTCGCCGGGCCGTTGTATTTCCACTCGCCCCCGCCGTACCCGTGCACCTCCGCCGCGATCACCGCCCGATCCGCCGGCAGGCCCGCGAGGGCGATGTGGATGTCCTGGACGTCGTTGCCGCCGAGGAGAGGTGAATAGCCGACCAGGTCGCGGCCATCCTGCCCCAGCCAGATTCCCGCCAGGGCCCGTCCCGTCATGAGGCGACGGCCCTCCAGCTCCATCACCGCCGGCACGGTGGCCCGTCTCCGCGTCGATTTCATGATGTCACTCGGGGAGGTCGCGTCCGCGCCGCGTGCGGTCGCAACGCGGCGAAGCGTGCCCCGGGATTCCTGCCGGGGCTGCGGCCTCACCTTCTTTGGGTGGAGAAATCAGGGGTGTGCAAGGCTCGGATCCCTTCGGGGTCGATGCCATCGAGGCACGACCGGCGGGGATGAGGTCCTCGATCCATCTCCGGAGACCATAGGGCGCGGCGGCGACGTGCGGGAGGGTGCTGCGATAAAGGTTGGAATTCGACAAGCTTCGATAACAAAGTCCGCTCGGCGGGGTCGGGGATCGGCTCGCTGGAGGATGCCCGGGGCAAGGGGGCGGGCCCGTCGTGGATTCCGGGGCACGTCCGGGCGATCGGCATTGCGATTGCACAAACGAGTGAATTCAAGAAATCGCGATCGAGCGACCGCTGGAAACCTCATCTCATGTGGAGGCAACGATGAAGCGAACTTCGTGGCGCCGGGCGATCCTGGGACTCGGCTGTGTCTTGGGCGTTTCTGCGGCGGCCGTGGGCCAGGGTATTGCCCCGCCGGGGCGGGCGGCCGGGGCGGACGTCAACGGTCTCGTGCATCGGAAGTCGGAGCAGGTTCAGCACCTGTACGAGGACATCGAGTCGGACCTGGGCCGGAGCCCCGCCGGGAGGCACCTGCTCCAGGACGCGCAGGAGCTGTCGCAGGCCATCGACCAGTTGCACGAGAGCCTGCACGCCAAGCTCGCCCCGGCGCAAGTCCGCCAGGCGTATCTCGGGATTGACGGCAGCTGGCACCACCTGAAGGAGGCCCTGGTTCGGCGAGGTTCCTCGCCCGCCGTCGATCGCGCGGTCCTCCGCGTCGACCAGATCGACGGGCAGCTCCACCAGGTCTTGTCGCTGGACGTCCCGGAACCCCTGGCCGACATCTGCGAGCGGATGTTCAATCAGGTGCAGGACCTGTGCGAGGACATCGAGAGGGAACTCGGGCAGACTCCCGCCGGGAGGCACGTGCTCCAGGACGCGCAGGAGCTGGCGGCTTCGGTCCAGGAGTTCGACCAGGCCGCGACCGGCACGACCGACCTGTTCCAGCTCCGCCATGCCTACTCGGGCATCGACACCACCTGGGATCACCTGAAGCAGAGCCTGGCCCAGCGGGGCTCGACGCCCGGTATCGACCGGGAAGTCCGCCGCATCGAGGAGATCAACCTGGAGATTCACCAGTCCCTCGGCGAGCAGGACATCGAGCCGAGGGCGATGGCGCATGGCCATCGCGGCGAGGGGGGCGGTCCCCCGCCGGCGGTGGGCCGGGGGCCGGCACCCGTCGGCTTCGCCGAGATGCAGGGGTACGCCTTCGCGCTCGACCAAAGCGCGGTGCAACTGGCATCGCTGGCCCGGGCGGAGATGGGCGGGACTCCCGAGGGGGCCCGCGTGGCGCAGGACGCCCGCCATCTGGCCCGCGCCTGCGACGTGTTCTGCAACTCGATCGCCCAGGGCCAGGGGCCGGCGGAGCTCCAGGCCGCATTCGGGCCCGTCGCCGCCATCTCGAACCGGCTGCAGGTCAACCTGCGAGGGTTCCAGGCTCCTCCCCAGTTCCAGCAGGTCTGGCAGACGTACGTCACGACCGAGGTCCGGATCCGCCAGCAGCTCCAACTGCCCGTCGCACAGCCCGTGCGCGTGATCGAGCGGACGCTCGTCGTCGCCCAGCCCCAGGTGCTCGGGATGGCCGACACGCTCCTCGCCGAGGTCACGAGCTTCGTCCAGGCCTTCGCCCGGGACGCCCGGGGCGTCCCCGAAGGCAATGTCATGCTCGTCGACGCCCAGCGGATGCAGGCCGCCGCGGCCGCCTTCCGCGAAGACGCCGCGCGCGGGGCCGACCCCGGCCGCCTCGCCATCCCCCTTAACGAAGTCGACGTCTGCTGGCAGCGCCTCTCACGCCGCGTCCAGCGCGTGATGCGCGGGAGGTCGGGCCCCCGAATCCAGCAGGTCGAGAACCTCGGCGTTCGCTGCCAGGAAATCCACCAGGCGCTGGGCATCATCGGCGATGCCCCCACCATCGGGGTCCCCGTTTACGACCCGGGCCGCTAAGAGGGTGTACGAGAAGGGGAGGCCGAGGCGGAAACGGGGACTGGCTCGAAGCGAAGCGCGTGCCTGTCCCCGTTTCCGCCGGGAAGGGGGACTGGCACCTGCGCCGTGCCGGCTCCGGAGCCAGTCCCCTTTCCCTCGGTTTGACGCTTCTCGTACACGCTCTAAGAACGCCTCCGAGGAGATTTCGGTCGGTCGAGTGGGGAAAGGCTCCCGGCCCGGGACGGCTCGGGGGCCTTTCTCCTTTTGCTGTTGAAATACCGAGACAGGCGGGTCGCTCCGTGCGGGTCCCCTGTTCGACCTCGGCATCAACGCGACCTCTGTTGTCCGGACTTCGGCTCACATGGAGCCGCCTGCACTGTCCCTGTGGCCGCGGCCATGTCGACGTGGTGCGTGATCCGGTTGCGCCCCGACTCCTTGGAGTGGTAGAGGGCGCAGTCGGCCTCGGCGATCAGCGCCGCGCCATCCGGGGTGTCCGGGGTGAGCGTGGCGATCCCGAAGCTTGCCGTCATCGGGCGGAGCGGCCACTCGGCCGCCTCGATGGCGGCCCGCAAGCGTCCGGCGAGCGTCCGGCCGGTGCCTTGATCGGCCTCCATCAGCAGCACGACGAACTCCTCACCCCCGTAGCGAGCCACCACGTCGTGGTCGCGGACGTTGTCCCGCAGCACGGCGGCGACGGCACGCAAGGCGGCGTCGCCGGCCGGATGGCCGAAGCTGTCGTTGTAGGACTTGAAATGGTCCACGTCCAGGAGGAGTAGCGACAGCGGCCGGTCCCGGCGGGACGCCAACGAGTAGGCCGCCCCCAGGGCCTCGTGGAAGTGGCGGACGTTCTTCAGGCCGGTCAGGCCGTCCGTCGTGGCCAGCTCCGACAGCCGCGCGTTCGCCAGGCTCAATTCCCAGGTCCGGCGGGCCACCTGGTCCTCCAGCTCGTCGTGGGCCCTCCGCAGCGCCTCCTCCGCGCATTCCAGGTGCTCGCCCACCTGACGGGCGATCCGGGCGCAGACGACGCTCGCGATCAGGAACGCGCCGACGACCACCGAGGCCGAGGCGATTGCCAGGAAGGTCGACCCGGCATATCGGATGACCAGATGGGTGGACCAGTTCACGAAGAAGACCGTGCCCAGGACCAGGGGGAGGAAGACGCGAAGGAGGCGGGATTGGATCGAAGGGCCGAGCAAGGGGCGAAGCGGCAAGGCGTCCGGCCCCGAGGCGGCGACCAACCCCGACCCGAGCAGGACGAAGCCGATCGCCGTGAGGATCGCCATCGGGATCGTCGAGTCGTTGTAATGGAGCGGGGCATCGAAGACGTAACCCAGCCCGAAGACCGAGCCGGTGGCGACCACGAGGGAGCCCAGTATCCCCGCGACGTTCGCCCGAAACCGGAGCCTCCCGGGGAGGGCCAGAAGGAACATCGCGGTGCCGGAGATCAGGAGGGCGATCGCCGTGAAGAACGCCATCTTCCCCACCGGAGCCAGGCCGAAGGACTCGCTCGGGACCCGGAGGATCAGCCGGTCGACGGCCAGGTCGTAGCCCGTGGCATACTCCGACAGCCTTGCGGCGCAGATCAAGGTGACGAAGGCGCCCCCCGACCCGGCGATCAGTCGGCCCCAGAACCGCTCGCTCGCACGAGGGAGGACGCAGACCCCCAGGCCCAGCAGGAGGAACGACACCGCCGTGTTGGGCGCCATGGGGATGTAGTCCGGGTGGACCGCCGCGAGGACGCGGTGACCCGTGACCCAGCCCAGGAGAGCAGAGCACCCGAGCCCCATGACGGCCATCCCGCAGGCTCGCCGCGCGACCCCCTGCATCCGGCAGGCGACGGGTCCGGTGACCTCGCCCGGGTCCCCGCCCCCCGTGGAGGCATCGGAGCCTCGTTGGGTCCCGTCCGATCCGACCACCTCCTCCGCACGATCGAATCCCGACCGCGCCGGGCCAGCCATCCGTTCCGGTACCCCGGACTCGCCTCCATTGCCGGGCGATCGGGGCATGAAGATGGCCGAGGTCCCGTGGGACGTCGCCGGGCTCCGAGTGGATCGAATCCCGCGAACGGAGGGTCGATCGTCGGCCGTGGGGGGGCTATCGATGCCAGGATGGTCCAGGGAGTGCGAGTCACCATCGAGGGGGCCGGGCATCGCGTTTCTCCATCACGCTGTGGAGGTGCGGTTCGCGGGGAGACTCCGGTCCCGGGTCGAGCCGGGGCAGACGGAATATCCACTCATCCGGACCCGCCATCCGAATCGGCGACTGTCGTGGGTGTCGAGTCCGTGCCGTCGCCATTGGCGCAGTCCAGACTTCCCCCACTCACGAACATAGGACATGTGCGCAACACTCAAGTCTGCGTCAACCGTCCGCAAACGGGCACGGGCCGGGAATCTCCGCTCATGAGGCCGATTCGGCGGCCGGCCCTTGACGTCGGCCTGACGAGGTGATGTGCTGCGGGGAACGTGCCCGGTCGCGAAAGACCGATGCGGCACCGACCTCCCTTTCCGGGGGGTCGGGGGAAAGTCGCCTGACCACATGCCGGGAGCATCCCGAATGATTCGCCTGATGGTGGCAGTCCTGCTCATCACCGCCTCGGGGGGGACCCTCGGGGCCATTCCGGCGGCGAGGGCCGCGGACCGGCCGAACGTGCTGTTCATCGCCGTCGATGACATGAACAACGACCTGGGATGCTACGGGCATCCGCTCGTCCGGTCGCCGAATATCGATCGCCTGGCGGCGCGCGGGGTCCGCTTCGATCGGGCCTATTGCCAGTTCCCGCTCTGCAGCCCGAGCCGGGTCTCGCTGCTGACCGGGCTCCGGCCGGATACGACCCGGGTCTTCGACCTGCAGACCGACTTCCGGACGTCGACCCTGCCGGACGTCGTCACGCTGCCCCAGATGTTCCGGAAGCACGGGTATTACACCGCCCGGGTCGGGAAAATCTTCCACTACGGCAACCCCGGCCAGATCGGCACCGACGGGCTGGATGACCCCGAGTCATGGCAGCGGCGTATCAACCCGAGCGGCCGCGACAAGGATGAGGAATCGAAGCTCACCAACCACACGCCGGAACGAGGGCTGGGCAGTTCGCTCTCCTTCCTCGCCGCCGACGGGACGGACGAGGAGCAGACCGACGGCAAGGTGGCCGCCGAGGCGATCCGGCTGATGGAGGAGAACGCGGGCCGTCCGTTCTTCGTCGCCGCCGGATTCTATCGGCCGCACTGCCCCTATATCGCCCCGAAGGGATACTTCGACCTCTATCCCCTCGACCGGGTGGACATCCCCGACGATCCCGACGGCCATCGCAAGACGCTGCTGGCCTCGGCGATCGCCTCGAACAATCCGTATCCCGCCTTCGGGGTCGGCGAGGCCCAGGAGCGCGACGCCAGGCGGGCCTATTACGCCGCGATCAGCTTCGTGGACGCCCAGGTCGGCAAGGTCCTCGATGCGTTGGATCGCCTGGGCCTGGCCGAACGGACGATCGTCGTCTTCTGGAGCGATCACGGCTACCTCGTCGGCGAGCACGGCCTCTGGATGAAGCAGAGCCTCTTCGAGGAGTCCGCCCGCGTCCCGCTCATCATCGCCGCGCCGGGGATGGCCAGGGGCCGGGTGTCGCCCCGGACCGTGCAACTGGTCGACCTCTACCCGACCCTGGCGGACCTCGCCGGGCTCGAGCCGCCGGGGGGCCTCCAGGGGATGAGCCTCAAGAGGCTGCTCGACGAACCCTCGGCCGCGTGGGATCGTCCCGCGTTCACCCAGGTCTATCGGGGCGAATTCCCCGGCCACTCCGTCCGCACCGAGCGATGGCGCTACACCGAGTGGGACGGCGGCAAGAAGGGCATCGAGCTTTACGACCACGACGCGGATCCGCGCGAGTACCGGAACCTGGCGGCCGTCCCCGAGTACGCCGCCGTCGCCGGGGAGATGCGGGCCCTGGTCCGGGGGAACTGGCCGGCCGACTCGTACTCGAATTCGCCCGCCGCGCGGCGGGCCGCGCGGAAGAAGTCCTGATGCCGGGCGATGGTTAGCACGGGGAGATCGCGACCGATTAACGTCTCGACGGCCGGTTCCGCCGCCTTCACCCTCCTGCTCCTCGCGG
>JAABUR0100008690.1_pt1 | contig 11649 bp, 8 predicted proteins | sample 5560091 | NCBI WGS metagenome assembly JAABUR01 (sample SAMN10711879, study PRJNA513375) | rock metagenome | isolation source: Antarctica rocks | place: Antarctica: Victoria Land, University Valley sud
TCACATCGACAGTGTCGTTGAGTAATTGATGAAAAGATATCAGATAGAATAGTCGTTTCAAGTATTGAGAGACGTGACTACAGTGCTCGAAGAAGTAGTGACTCGTCGATCACGCTGATATACTGAAGAGACTTGAGCTCATCTTCTTTACTTGACGTCAAGTCATTCATCTATTCATGTGGAAAATTGAGAGCTCAAGAGAACGATCAGAACGCATTCTCTTTCATCGATCAGAGTCAAACATTGAACGATTGCGATCGCACGTCTATACTAACAATTCATTCAACGTCTACGTGACACAAGTCAAATCAAGAGAAGAAAAGAGTTACTCAGTACAATCACACTCTATCTTCTCATCGTGTGCATCTCTCTTTCATCACATATTTCTCTGCTCAATGAATGATAATCATTGAGTAAGAGAACACAGCTCTACATACGTTACAATCACGAGTATCACGAATGCAAAGAAAACGTCTTTCATCTTCGAATCGAAAATCGAATCGAGACATCGTTGTATAGAATATCATCAATGAAGAGCAGAGCAAAGATGATGCGTCATAATCAAACAGCACAGACACTCTCATCAAGAGTTTACTCAAGCATCACGCGCTGAATAGAAGCTATAGATTCATTACTTGATAACACAGTGTCAATCTCATTGTTTCGACTGCGCAAAGCAGTCGTATAGACGACAAGTGATTTTCTCTCTCAGAGAGTTTTGTTCACTCGATATAAGTAGCATAGAGTTTCTCATGAGTCGAGTCTAAATCGATGTCACAAGAGTGTATGAATTACAATTACAATTACAATTACAATTACAATAGTTCACGCAGAATTAAAGATCTTCGTTCACTTTAAGTGCAAATAAAACAGAAGAAAAGTATGAAATCTGACTGAGAATGATGAATTTCTTTGACAAGTTCTTGTTCAGATACTTCTTTACTTTCAGAAGTTTGACAGAGAATATTTAATATGCTTGACAGCAAGAAAACATTAAATCACTAGTCAGCTCAATTTTATGATCATAGAAGTGATTTAAAGATAATTTATTCAATTAAACTTAATTAAAAACATTTAGAAACTCATGATATTTCAATGATAGTTTATTTAATTTAGTTCAATCAAAAACATTTAAAAACTCATGATATTTTAATAACAGCTTAACTTTAATATCTTTCAAATTCTGAGTCGTTTTCTTGATTAAAGAGACGTTTAAAACGTTCAAATCACACTGAGTATTGTACGTGATTTTTCTATTGATGTTCATCATGAATAAAGTAAAAACTTCAATTTTATTCTTTTTTAAATGATTTAATAATGTTTTGAATGAAGCTGCATTTATGCTTTAAATCAAGAATAATTTTTTCTGAGTAGTAAATGAAATAAATCATTTGAGCATCATAGAAGTTTTAAAAGAAGTGATAGAAGAGAATAAAGTTGATCATGATTAACTTGATTGCTTTGAATTGAGTGAGATTAAAAAAATTGAAATAAAAGTATTTAATTAATTCAAAAAAACAATGACATCATTTTGTATATTTAATAGTATTTCGTTTTTATTCATTCAGAGTTTACTCAATATGACTTTGTGATGATTGATATTAGTTATTAACATAGAAATCATTAATTTCTTATAACTTTCAATGATAAGATTCAATAGAATTTTATGAGTGATGATCTTTTTAAATATTTTTTCATTATATTCTTTGATTAACTTCTCTTTTATCAATGATATGAATTGAATTTCTAGCTCTTTACATACTCATTCAACTGAATTTATATGTATAATTATGTAAATGATTAAATCATTGTTTATCAAAGAATGAAGACTAAAAGATTGATTTTGCAAAATGAGATGAACATTAATTAAAAACGACTTTTCAAAGTAATTTTCTTTCAATAAAATTTCATCTAGTTTGTACAAAGATATAACTTTTATCTTTTTAATAATTCTTGAAGAAATGACTAGTTTTTTGAATCTGACTCTGAATTGAAATCAAATTCAGAACAATCATATTTTTTATTTACTGCATTAATTTTAAAAGATTGATTTAAGCACTTTTTAAAGCTATGATCTGATTTATGATAAATGAAACAGCTTTTGACTAAAACGTTTGCTTCTTTGACGTTAGTCAAAATCACGTCATGCAACTTTGATTAATCTAATTTTAAAGCAAAGAATTGAATAGTAATAATCACTTTAAAAAAGATGACTTTTGAAAGATTTTCAGTACATTTGAAAAGATTAATTTTATTCTTTATTTCTTGAATAATTCACTGATCATTATTTAAACAAATCAAATAGAAGCAAATCTTTTTAAAAGAATTAAATTAAACTAACTGATTTATTCAGACTGATTGAAGACGCAAGTTGATCTTATCTTTCAGATCAATGATCAGTTGCTTTTCATAATATTCTAGAAAGAAAGATAATCATTGAAACTGAGTAAAGAACTCATTGAATTTCTTTTGTTTCTGAATCAGATTGTAATATTTTTTACAAAAGTTAACTTTTTTATTTGAATTATTGAACGAAAACAATCACAACGCACGCATCACAAATTTTGAAAAAGAGCATTATAAACAAGACAGAGTGAATCTAGAAAATGATTGAATGACGATGAATTGCACGAATTGCAGCAATGCTGATTCGAAGACGATTGCGAGCGACGTCGATTCGTCGCAAGAAAACAGAGATGCAAGGTCGAAATGCTCACGTGATGATGAAAAGAACGTTGCTAACATTATTGATCTACTAATAAAGATATCAATGTTAGAGAAAGAGAAGAACAAAGATCATTCATGAAAAGAGATAGCATTGAAGCTGATTCGACGTCTTCGACTCGACTCAGAAGAAAAACATCACGCGAATCAGAACGCGTTCATCGCGAAGAATGTACAGAAACTGAAGGCATCAGTTCAACTGCTTAACAAGCAGTTGCATACACAGAAAAACACACGTCTTTCAACGAAAATCACGTCATGAGCGAACGTGACAAGAGAAGAAATAGCGACGAGAAAGCAACGTCTCAGAAGTGACTTGTCGTCACTTCGCAAGAAATGAGAAGTCATGATTAAGATAATGAACAAAAGAGAAATAAAAGAGATACAGAAGAAGTCGATTGAACAGATTCTACAGAGAATCGCAGACGTGTCGACAGATCAAAGAAATCTAATCGTGTCACTTCGCAAGCTGAGCAGCGATGACATTTTCCTTCACGCAGTTAGCTCAGATGCTCGAGCAAATCTGGAAAAGACTCAGACGTGAGCAAAAGAAATCGCGAGTTCGACACGCGTAGCACGTCGAATCTTCGCAGTGCTGACACATGAAGTATGCACTACAATAAACATGAGCAATTAAGAAAAGATCATTGAAAGACTGATAAAAGATAACGCGAGACTTCATGAAGATCTGAAAGTTCTAAGAATAGTCTGACTCAAGAAGATAGCAGATAGCGAAAAGACTCATTCGTCGCTCATTGTAGAGATCGCGATCGAAGCGATGACAAATTGACTAATGAACGTGAACATGCTGAACTCGTATCAAGAATATGCATGCAAGCTATTTGAAAAGAACTGTTGCATCACACAGTGTTTCAGATGTCACGAATTTGATCACATGACTAAGATCTGCAGAAAGAATCAGCGCTGCGAAAAATGCGCAGACAAGCATCACATAGAGAAGTGTGTGATGTCTTCGAATAGAAGACGTTGCGTCAACTGCAACGAAAATCACGAACTCTGAAGACGCATCTGTCTCAAGTGACGACAGCAGATGAAACAAGCGTTCGAAATCTATAGAAATAGATCATTCAGATATTCTGAGACGTCTAAATACAATTGCACATTCTTCTCGCTGTTTCTGAACTCTTTAGATTCAACGAACTCTTCAGATTCAATGAATTCTTTTGATTCAACGAACTTCTCGAGCTCAGCAACAGTCATGCTGAAAACACGCAGTTGAATCGCTAATGAATCAGCTTGACAGATAGTAGAAGTCAAGAAAAGACGAGTCGATCTTTTCTTTTGCGTGAGTAGTGACTCAGACAAGACGACATCTGAGCAGATTCAGAAACGTTCAATCAGAAAGTGAGAAAGATCATCGATGATTGAAAGCATACAAAGAGTCTTCTCATTGCAGAGTCAACAACAGCTACGAATAACTTTATGACGAAACAGTCTTTTCTACGAATTCTACAGTACAACATCAGAAAATCATTAAGAATTCAAGAATCATTTCTAATTAACAAAGAAGTTCGCGAATTTAACATAGTAGCTATACAGAAGCAAGATTGCAACAATAACGACTTGCAGTCATTTAGCTCAGCACACAACTTCTTTCACCTAGTGAAAAACTCGTCATCTCAATCAAAAACATGCATATACGTTAACAAATGTCTAAGACTCGATCAATGAATAGTAGAAACAGCTGAGTCAGACATTTGCTTAATCAGAATATTAACTTGCAACACAGATGACAAAACGCAGACGTTAAGACTTTTAAACGTCTACAACTCATGCTCACTGTTTACTACATTCACAGAGAAATCTTCAATCATTTCTTGTTTGAATGAACTACTCAAGAATGATTGCAAACAACTGATCATAGAAGATTTCAATCTACATCATTCTCATTGAGAAGAGCAAAGATGCTTCACTCGTCATACGATGACTGATACTTTACTAAACGTCATTATAAACGCAAGGCTGAAATTATTACTGAAATCAGACACTATTACTCGCGAAGCTCACAATCAATTTACGACGATTGATCTAGTCTTTAGCAGCGAGAAAATACAGTTCATGATACGCAAGTGCAAGATACGAATCGATCTGCATCAAAGATTGAATCATCTTTCGATCATCACAGAGCTATGTCTACAAACAATCTCAGTGCAATTCTCGACTTGATGACTTTGAAAGAAAATGAATACAGAAGCATTGAGTGCTTATTTACGAATACATCTATCTTTGAAACGCTCTCTAGACGACAAGACTATGATGAATGACAGAGTGTACAAGATTATCAGAGTGCTACAGAAGATCATTGAGAAATCTATTTTCTTGACAAAGTCATCAAATCGAGCAAAAGACTTTTGAAATCAAAGCTGCTTCGAAGTAGTAATGAAATCAAGACGACTGCGAATCATATGAAAAACGCAAGACACATTAGAAGCGTGAAATGAATATCTGAAGCACAACAATCATAAAAACAAGATCATTCAACAAACGAAACGCGCACACTTCAGAACAAAAATGCATGAGCTGAGCGAAGCACTTAAATCGATATGACGCTTTGCAAAATGAGCTAGAATCGAAAGTCAGCTATCTAAAAAGCTTTCTCAGTTTTTATCACTGAAGCGAAGCGACATCGATCATATGATAACGACGTTCGAGAAAAAAATCAAGATACTGCGGAAAAAGTTCTTTCCCTCACCTTCTCAAGCGAATGTCAGCAACATCGCAGAATCATTCATATCTCTGACAGTCTCATTCAATTCACGTATCACAGAAGATGAAGTGAAGCAGACAATCAGACGAGTAAAAGCAGACAAAGCATCGAGCGCTTCAAATATTTCAAACAGAGCGCTTCAAGCGAATCTTGCAGAACTGATCTCAGTACTGACGAGTTTATTCAACGCATGCGTAATACACAAGTATTATTCGAAGCAGTTCAAAAAGACTCAGACAATAGTACTACACAAATCGAAGAAAAGCAACTATATTGATTTGAAGACGTATTGACTCATTGCTTTGCTCGATATCATGAGCAAAGCGCTGAAGTCAATCATGATCAAAAGACTGAGTGACATAGTTGAGACTCATCGCATGCTATCAAATGCTCAAATGAAAGCGAGACGCAAGCAATTCGTGATCTTGACGTTAGATCTACTAGTAGATCAAGTTCACACAGTGTGAAGCTGTGAAATCAAATATGTGACCTTCATGCTAAGCTTAGACGTCGTTGAAGCGTATGATTAAGTCTTACACGTCAGACTTCTGCACACGCTGAAAATGAAAAGAACGTCAAGCTACATAATTGAATGAACACGCAGCTTTCTAGAGAATTGAGAGACGTCGCTAATATTCGACGAACAAATGAGCGACATGCGCGAGATAAATGCAGACATATCGCAGAGATTTTTCATTTCATCGATTTTCTTTCTATTCTTCAACGCAAGTCTAATTGAAAAATGCGAAGCACTGAGAATTAAAATCGAAGTGCTTGACTTCGTAAATGATATTAACATTCTAGTCTACGACAGATTCACTGAAGAAATCTGCAGAACATTGAGCAAAGCACACGACGTCTGCGCGAAATGAGTTCGCACTCATGACGCAACGTTCGCATCAGAAAAGTACGAGCTTACGCATTTCACTAGAAAATCGAAGAGATTCAACATGATGACTAGCATACAAATAGAAAGCTCAGTTATTAAATCGAAATCAGATGTACGAGTTCTAGAAGTGCAACTGAACATGAAACTGCAATGAGACGCGCATCTTCGACAAATAAAGACGAATCACGTCACAAGAATGCTGACACTTAGTTGTCTTGAAGTCTTCACATGAGAAGCTATCTTCACAAAAGCGAGACAAGTATACTCAGCAGTAGTGAGATCAGAAATTGCATTCGAAGCGTCAGTCTGACATCAGCGCAGCAAGAAAAATGAACTGTCAAGCAAAGAACGCAGGCTAGAAACACTTCAAAATCAGACTCTGCATCACGTAGCAGAAGCATTCAAAAGATTAAACATCGAAACTCTAAAGACAGAAACATACACGAGTTCGCTACATGTTCATTTGAACATGCTACAGAACAAGATCACGCTACACAGTCGAGTCAACGATCGAACGCAAGAGATCAGACAAGCATGCAAACTAATACGCGTTCGTTTGACGAAAGTTAATCGCGTCATTTCTCGCTTACTCGTCATTAAGAAAATAGTACTTCTGAATGTCTTCATTCAAGAAGATGCGAAGATACAGTCGAGACGCAGACGACACACTTTCTTCTTCACAATGATTTCAACAAGCAATAGCATCGCAATAACGCAGTATCACAAAGATCAATGAAATCAACGATGAGAAAAGTACAGAGAACGCGTTGCAGACATCAACGCAATCTCAGCACAAAGATTGCATCTGAGCAATAAGATGATAAAGATGCGTGATGATTTTCAGAAAGCAGAAAGTACTCTTGCAATGCACATCAGAATCAAACGCATAGATCTGAATGCTTATCTGCACTCTAGAAACGTTTCAGACATGAATAGCTTGCGATGCGACTGCGAATGAAGTCATCAGACGACGAAGCATGTACTCATGCACTGCTCGAACTGATTGCATCTGCGATCATGAATGCTACAAGATGCTGACTTCTCAAACTATTGAATAATCGTCATCATCATGAAGAGTCTTAGAGCAGTAGCGAAGATGATGATGAAAATGAAACTTCTGAAGCAATTTAAAGTGACTAGAACATTCGTTCTTTAACATGCAATCAACGCGAACAAATTTGATACATAGTCTCAAAACTCACTGTTTCAACTGCGTGAAGCAGTCATGTAGACTGCGAGTGATTTTCTATCTCAGAGAGTTTTGTTCACTCGATACAGATAGCATAAAGTCTCTCATGAGTCGATCTAATCGATGTCACAAGAGTGTATGAATTTATTATTATTATTATTATTGAATTATTGAACAGCTCAGCTAGTTCTTTTAGAAAATCATTGATAATTCTATAAAGATTGTCACAGTCATATTAATGTTTAGCTTGAGTAATTTCAGCAACATCATTGAATAATCTAGAATGTATATAACTCAGTTTGACTTGTTCATTTGAGAAGAGATTGACGTTGATTTCTAGTTTATTCTGAATTTTGTTGTATCAGATATTTCAGATTGAATTCTTTTCATCAGTAAATAATGAAGAATCAGATATTTTTTAAGATTTAAAACGCTTAAAGTAAATGAAATTAAAAGATGTGTTCTTTTTAATTTGAAATTTAGTCTTCAATTCTTTGATTTCATTGTCTTGTTGTTTACTCAGCTTGTAGAGTTTATCTGTTTTCTTGTCAAAGACTAAACTTCATGCTTTTTAAGTTTCGTAGAATGACATTATTATTTTGACGAATGATTCATCATTTTCAGAAATAAAGAAAGAAACATGTTATGAATCAATGATAAATGAATCAGCTTCAGAAGCTTTAAAGTAATGATCTTGAAAGTTTTTTGAGCACTCAATAATGAATATTTTCTTAAACATGATGAGATCTTTGAATAAAGAAGATAAAGATGAATTGAATGAGATTAAGCAAATGATGATGCTCAATAGTTGAATAGAAAAATCATTGTTATAATTCTTTAATCTTCAAGAAAAAGTATTACTGATTAATTAAATGATTCTCTTAATCAATTTGATTCTTTACCAATTTATGAAGATTTCTTTATTGTGATTTTATTAATTGAGTGAACTGTGTATATTTAATGAGTGATAAATCATTTAGTAATTTAAACAGTCTTGCTGTTAATTTTATTAAACTCTTTAATATTGTTCTGTTTTTCAATTACATCAATTACTAAATAAATGAATTTCTTTAAACTCAATCTGTTTATACAAGTTGATTGAATGAGTATAGAATCAATATCATGTGATTAATGAATTCTTAATATAATGTCAGAATTATATTTAAATGAATCAATCAATGAAAGTCAGAATTGAATATTGCTTGATCTTTAAAGATAGTTATAACTGAATATTAAGAATATAGAAGAAGATTGATATAGAAACTTTTATTTATATAATATTTAAAGACTGTGCTAAATTTAAAGAAAACATGTTGTGACATGAGAAGAAAATGATGTAGATGAACAAGATGTTGATGAATGATGAAGAAAAAAAGTGTTGAGAAAACAAAGAGACTTGAATAAAGACTTAATTAAAAATCTTAACTAACTTTATAAAGTTGAGTCATAACTGATGTTGAAATCGTGTCTAGAACCTAATCATACTGCAGCGAGATAGTGCGTAGCTGAATAGAATGTTTGATCAATAGAGATAGCTATAACTAGAATATTAAGAATACAAAAGAAATCAAAGAGAGTTTCGAGCTGTATCTATAGTAGTGCAAAACAAAGAAAGTGAAGCAGATTTGCTTGAGTATCGAAAGCGCTAGAATAGAGTGTTGAGGCTAGAGATTCAACATGAGTCAAAACTTCTAGAGCTTGTTGACTAGAAAACTCTATTCAATCTCGACACACTCGTAACATTATTTTCTTTTCTTTAAAAGTCATGTTTCTATGACTTGTAGTGTAGTTCATAGCATTGACGTAGAGTCTTGATGCCTGCCTTTCTATCAATCTTTCTATTGATTCAAATCAACTCGTCAAATGCCTATTGTAGCAGACTCACTATGTGAGATAGAGTGATCATTGAAGCAGACTCACTAGTCGACTTGCTCATCGAAGAGATCAACTATCGACTTGTCATTGAAGCAGACTCACTAGTTGCACGTGAACGTGAGATAGATCGATTCACTGATAGATAGAGCGATGAGAGTAGATATGTCATTGCATTGACGAAGAGTATCATTGAAGCAGACTCACTAGTCGACTTGCTCATCAAAGAGATCAACTTTCGACTTGTCATTGTAGTAGACTCACTATTTGCATGTGAATGTAGAATCAGATTCACTGATAGATAAGATGATGAGAATAGATAGATCATTGCATTGACGAAGAGTGTCATTGTAGCAGACTCACTATGAGAACGTCATTTGTAGTAGCAGACTCACTAATTTGATCTGACGACATAGATTGTTTTGACTCGTCTGATTCACAAGCTTGGTTTGAGGCGAAGAGAGAAAGAAATGAGTTGAACAGCTTATTTTCACTCGTCTGTTTCATGAGAATGAGTTGATTCTCTTGATCGAGTGAACTTTGCGTACTTAGTAAGCGATAAGTTGTCTAGCGATTCAAACAGTCTTGTCGTTGATTCTATCAAACTTTCTAGTGTTGTTCAGTCTTTCGATTGCGTCGATCATCAGGTAAACGAATTTCTTTAGACTCGTTCTGTCTGTACGAGTATGTTGAATGAGTAATGATATCAATATCATGTGATTAACGAATTCTTAATATAATGTTGAAATCATGTCTAGAATCTAATCACACTGCAGCAAGATAGTGCGTAGCTGAATAGAATGTTTGATCAATAGAGATAGCTATAACTAGAATATTAAGAATACAGAAGAAATCAAAGAGAGTTTCGAGCTGTATCTATAGTAGTGCAAAATAAAGAGAACGAAGCAGATTTGCTTGAGTATCAAAAGCGCTAAAATAGAGTGTTGAGACTAGAGATTCAACATGAGTCAAAATTTCTAAAGCTTGTTGACTAGAAAACTCTATTTAATCTCGACACACTCGTAACAACTGAGTCAGATCTGAGTCAGATCTTGATTAAATCATTTGATTAACTTTAATCAATATGCAGTTAACTTGCTAACATTGTCTGTGAATTGATTAAAGTTAAATTCTGATACAGTTTATAATAATTTTATTACTTATTATAATTATAAACTTACAGTCATTGAATTGAACTATAAGATACATGACAAGAAACTATTAGTTATTATTAATTCTTTCAAACAATGAAGAATGTATTTAAAAGAATTTAAACATCAAATTTAAGTATATACAAATTATAAAAATTTATTATACTTCATGATCATGAAAGTTTTGAATCAAAAACAGATCAAATGATCAAAAAAATTATCATTATACAATTTTTAAATTTAATATTGAAAGAAATTTGAAAACTTAAAGATCAATGTTTTGAGCAGAAGAGCAGATCACATGATAGATAAATCACAGATAAATCAGATTATCTTGCAAAAAAATTAAAATAATTTCATTGTTTACAATAAACAGAATGCAGCTATACTATAAATTTACAATGAAGATTTTGAAAAAAGAATAAAGCTAAAGTTAGCAAAAAACTCAGTTACGCAGAATATTATAAAGAATATTGCTGACAAATTGTAATTGTAATTGTAATTCATACATTCTTGTGACATCGATTTAGACTCAACTCATGAGAGACTCTATGCTACTTATATCGAGTGAACAAAACTCTCTGAGAAAGAAAATCACTCGTCGTCTATACAACTGCTTCGCGCAGTCGAAACAATGAGATTGACACTGTGTTATCAAGTAATGAATCTATAGCTTCTATTCAGCGCGTGACGCTCAAGTAAACTCTTGATGAAAGTGTCTGTGCTGTTTGATTATGATGCATCGTCTTTGCTCTGCTCTTCATTGACGATATTCTATACAACGATGTCTTGATTCAATTTTCAATTCGAAGACGAAAGACGTTTTCTTTGCATTCGTGATGCTCGTGATTGTAACGTACGTAGAGCTGTGTTCTCTTACTCAATGATTGTCATTCATTGAGCAGAGAAATATGTGATGAAAGAGAGATGCACACGATGAAAAGATAAAGTGTGATTGTACTGAGTAATTCTTTTCTTCTCTTGATTTGACTTGTGTCACGTAGACGTTGAATGAACTGTTAGTATAGACGTGCGATCGCAATTGTTTGATGTTTGACTCTGATCAATGAAAGAGAATGCGTTCTGATCGTTCTCT
>JAABUR0100008697.1_pt1 | contig 11634 bp, 8 predicted proteins | sample 5560091 | NCBI WGS metagenome assembly JAABUR01 (sample SAMN10711879, study PRJNA513375) | rock metagenome | isolation source: Antarctica rocks | place: Antarctica: Victoria Land, University Valley sud
CGCCCGCCGGCGCGACCACGGGGGGGTGGCCTTCCTCGACCTACGCGACGCGTCCGGGGTCGCCCAGGTGGTGGTCCGCGACGAGGTGCTCGACGCGGGCGGTGCGCACGACGTGCGCAACGAGTACTGCGTCCGGGTCACCGGGGAGGTCCGCGGGCGGCCGGAAGGCAACGCCAACGCCGACCTGCCCACCGGCGAGGTGGAGGTCGTCGCCCGCGAGGTCGATGTCCTCAACCCGAGCGCGGCGCTGCCGTTCCAGCTCGACGAACGGGTCTCCGTCGGGGAGGAGACGCGCCTGAGGTACCGCTATCTCGACCTGCGCCGGCCGGGCACCTCCTCGGCCGGATCGGCACTCCGGCTGCGCTCCCGGGTCAACGCGGCCGCCCGCGCCGTCCTCGACGCCCACGACTTCGTCGAGATCGAGACCCCGACGCTGACCCGGTCCACGCCCGAGGGGGCGCGGGACTTCCTCGTTCCGGCCCGGCTGCGTCCTGGCTCCTGGTACGCCCTGCCGCAGAGTCCCCAGCTGTTCAAGCAGCTGCTCATGGTCGCCGGGATGGAGCGCTACTACCAGATCGCGCGGTGCTACCGGGACGAGGACTTCCGCGCCGACCGGCAGCCGGAGTTCACCCAGCTCGACGTCGAGATGAGCTTCGTCGAGCAGGACGACGTCATCGCCCTCAGCGAGCAGATCGCGGTCGCGCTCTGGCGGCTCGTCGACGTCGACCTGCCCACCCCGTTCCCGCGGATGACGTACGCCGAGGCGATGGCCCGCTACGGGTCGGACAAGCCGGACCTGCGCTTCGGGCAGGAGCTGGCCGACTGCACGACGTTCTTCGCGGGCACCAGCTTCCGGGTGTTCCAGCAGGACTACGTCGGCGCCGTCGTCATGCCCGGGGGAGCGTCCCAGCCGCGCAAGGTCCTCGACGGGTGGCAGGACTGGGCCCGGCAGCGCGGGGACAAGGGGCTTGCCTACGTCCTCGTCGGCGACGACGGCCAGCTGGGTGGCCCCGTGGCGAAGAACCTCACCGACGAGGAGCAGGCCGGTCTGGCGTCCCACGTCGGGGCCGCACCCGGCGACTGCATCTTCTTCGCCGCCGGCGCCGCCAAGGCGGCCCGGTCGCTGCTCGGGGCGGCCCGCGTCGAGATCGGCCGGCGCGGCGACCTCGTCGACACCGGCGCCTGGTCCTTGCTGTGGGTGCTCGACGCGCCGCTGTTCGAGCCGGCCTCCGAGGCGGTGGCAGCCGGCGACGTCACCGTCGGTGGCGGCGCGTGGACGGCCGTGCACCACGCCTTCACCTCCCCCAAGGCCGAGTTCCTGGACACCTTCGACACCGATCCCGGTACCGCGCTGGCCTACGCCTACGACCTGGTCTGCAACGGCAACGAGATCGGCGGCGGGTCCATCCGGATCCACCGCCGCGACGTGCAGGAGCGGGTCTTCTCCGTCATGGGCCTCGACGCCGCCGAGGCGCAGGAGAAGTTCGGGTTCCTCCTCGACGCCTTCGCCTACGGCGCCCCCCCGCACGGTGGCATCGCCTTCGGCTGGGACCGGATCTGCGCCCTGCTGTCGGGGACCGACTCGATCCGGGACGTCATCGCCTTCCCCAAGTCCGGGGGCGGCTTCGACCCGCTCACCGCCGCACCGGCGCCGATCACCGCGCAGCAGCGCCGGGAGGCCGGCGTCGACGCGGTGGACCCGGGTCGATGAGCCCGGACGACCTCTTCGCCGCAGCCCGCACCGGTGGCCCGCTGCCGGCGAGCGGCGCGGGGGTCCCGCCCCTCGCGGTCCGGATGCGCCCACGCACCCTCGACGAGGTCCGCGGACAGCGCGACGTGCTGCGCACGGGCAGCCCGCTACGCCGGCTGGTCGAGGGGTCCACCGGGCCGGCCGGTCCGCTCTCGGCCATCATCTGGGGACCACCGGGCACGGGCAAGACCACCCTCGCCCACCTCGTCGCGACGGCCGCCGACCGGGCCTTCGTCGAGCTGTCCGCGGTGACCGCGGGTGTCAAGGACGTCCGCGCCGTGATGGACGCCGCTGCCCGGGAGCGCGACCTCTACGGGCGCCAGACCGTGCTGTTCCTCGACGAGATCCACCGGTTCAGCAAGGCCCAGCAGGACGCACTGCTGCCCGGTGTCGAGAACCGGTTGGTCATCCTCGTCGCCGCGACGACCGAGAACCCCTCCTTCAGCGTCATCGCCCCGCTGCTCTCGCGCTCGGTGCTCGTCACCCTCACGTCCCTGTCGGACGAGGACGTCGGCGACCTGCTCGCGGGCGCGGTCACCGACCAGCGCGGCCTGGACGGGGCGTTCGCCCTCGCGCCCGAGGCCACGGAGCACCTCGTGCGCATGGCGGGGGGCGACGCCCGCCGGGCGTTGATGTCCCTCGAGGCCGCGGCCGGCGTGGCCCTGGACGCCCTCCCGCCCGACGAGCCCGGCGCACCCGACGAGCCCGGCGAGCCCGACGAGCCCGGCGAGCTCGGGGCGCGCGCGGAGGGCCCGGTCACGGTCACCCTCGCCCACGTCGAGCGCGCGGTGGCCCAGGCAGCGGTCCACTACGACCGTGCCGGGGACCAGCACTACGACGTCGCCAGCGCCCTCATCAAGTCGATGAGGGGCAGCGACGTCGACGCCGCGCTGCACTACCTCGCGCGGATGCTCGAGGCCGGGGAGGACCCGCGCTTCGTGGCCCGGCGCATCGTCATCGCCGCGAGCGAGGACGTGGGGATGGCCGACCCGACGGCGCTGCAGACGGCAGTCGCGGCGATGCACGCGGTGGCGCAGATCGGCATGCCGGAGGCCCGCATCATCCTCGCCCAGGCGGTCGTCCACAACGCCATGGCACCGAAGTCGAACAGTGCCTACCTCGCGGTCAACGAGGCCATCGCGGACGTCCGGGCCGGCAAGGGCGGGGCCGTGCCGGTCCACCTGCGCGGGAGCGGGTATGCCGGTGCCGCCCGGATCGGACATGGGGAGGGCTACCGCTACGCGCACGACGGGGCGGACGGGGTCGTCGCCCAGCAGTACCTCCCGGACGACCTCGCGGGCCGGGCGCGCTACTACCGACCCACCGGACGAGGGTTCGAGGAGCGCCTCGCCAGCCGCCTGGAGTGGCTGCGGGACCGCCTCGGCGCCGAGGAGGACCGCTGACCGGTCCGGCGCGGTGGTGCCCGGCGACGTCCCCCGGCGCACCGCCCCGCGGAGCCGGGACGCCGGCATACCGTTGGTGGGGGCTGGTAACGATTTGTCATCGAGAGGCTTGCGCCTTCTCAGCGGTGATCGGTTGTGTGCGAAGGTGGCGGCTACTGGCGAGCACGGCGGCACCGGCACCGGTGCGGCCGCGTCGGCAGCCCACTGTGGGCGGGTAGCCGCGACGGCCCAGGGGAACGGAGCCCATCCTTGTCGCTCGGACCAGCCGCGGTCGTCACCGGGGGCGGCGCCGCGAGCGCGCTGCGCGACGCGCCTGCGGAGAGCACCAAGGACAGCGAGCGGCGACACGGGCGGTCCCCGTCGCAGATCGCCTGGGACCGGCTCAGGAGCGACCGGGTCGCCATCACGTGCTTCGCGGTCCTGCTCTTCTTCGTCCTCGTCGCCGTCCTCGCGCCACTGCTCGTCAGGCTCGAGGGCGAGGAGCTCAACACCTACCACTCCGACCTCGTCTCCCGACGCAACACCCTGCCGACCATCGGCGCCACCGCGCAGCACTGGTTCGGGGTGGAGCCGCGGACCGGGCGTGACCTGTTCGCCCTGTGGGCGTACGGCGCTCGGCCCTCGCTGGTCATCGGGTTCGTCGCCGCGGCCTTCTCGACGATCATCGGCATCACCATGGGACTGCTCGCCGGCTACCTCGGCGGTCCGGTCGACAAGGTGATCAGCTGGGTCATCGACCTGCTGCTGAGCCTGCCCTACCTCCTGCTGGTCATCGCCCTCGTGCCGATCGTCCAGAACCGGTTCGCGCAGCCCGGGCAGGTGCTGACCTCCGAGGAGACCTCGTCCGTGCGCTTCGGTGTGCTCATCACCGTCCTCATCTTCTTCGGCTGGATCGGCCTGGCCCGTCTCATCCGCGGGGAGGTCTTCTCCCTGCGGGAGCGCGAGTTCGTCCAGGCCGCGCGGGTGCTTGGGGTCCCCACCCGCCAGATCCTCTTCCGCGAGATCCTGCCGAACCTCGTCGGCCCGATCATCGTCTCCGCCTCCATCGCGGTGCCGGCCTACATCACCGCGGAGGCGACCCTGTCCTTCCTCGGCGCGGGGCTGGTCGAGCCGACTCCGTCCTGGGGCCGCACCGTCTCCCTCGCACAGAACACCTACGGCGCGAACCCGCTCTACCTCTGGCCGCCGGTGGCCTCCATCGCCCTCCTGGTCCTCGCGCTCAGCCTGCTCGGCGAGGCGATCCGGGACGCCTTCGACCCCAACACCCGTCGGTAGCGGAATCCCGCGTCCGTCAAGAAGCTCCCGGCCAACCCGCCGGGACCGCAGATGAAGAGGAGCAATCACATGCGCTGGACTCACGTCCTCGCCGTGGGAGCCGTCACGTCCATCGGTCTGGTCGCAGCATGCTCTGCGCCGGCCGGCAACACCGGGACTGGCAGCGCACCGACCGGCAACACCACCCAGGGCAGCGGCAAGATCGACACCGCGTCCGCAGCCCTGGACCCCACCGCCAAGGGGCCCGCCCCCGAGGTCGCGGGCGCCAAGAAGGGCGGGACGCTGACGGTCGCGTACGCCACCTCCCCGTCCAACATGGACCCCAGCGCGCAGTTCTACCAGGACTCCGGCGCCATCATGACCCGCCTGACGATGCGGTCACTGACCGCCTTCGTGCAGCGCGACGGGAAGCAGGTCCTCGTCCCGGACCTCGCCACCGACCTCGGCAGGGTGTCCGACGAGGGGATGACCTGGACCTTCACCCTCAAGGACGGCATCAAGTACAGCGACGGCTCCGCGGTGACCGCCAAGGACATCGCGTATGCCGTGAAGCGCTCGTTCGCCTTCACCGACACCGGCCCCACCTACCAGGTCGACTTCCTCAAGGGCGGCGACAAGTACGAGGGACCCTTCAAGTCCGGTGACGCCTTCCCGGGTGTCGACGCGCCGGACGACAAGACGGTCGTCTTCCACCTCTCGAAGCGCTGGGAGACCCTGCCGTACTTCACCACCTTCACCCAGGTCTCGCCGATCCCGGCGGCCAAGGACACCAAGGACATCAGCTACGGGGAGAAGGCCGTCGCCACCGGCCCGTACATGATCACCTCCTTCACCCAGGGCTCCGAGCTCAAGCTGGCCAAGAACCCCAACTGGGACCCGAAGTCGGACCCGGCCCGGACCCAGTACGTCGACGGCTACGTGTTCAAGTTCGGCCAGGACGAGGTCAAGGTCCAGACGGCGATCCTCGCCAGCAACGGCCCGGACGCGACGACGCTGAACTGGGACGGCATCGACTCCTCGCTCATCGACCAGGTGACGGGTGCCAAGTCGAGCCAGTTCGTCGCGGGCCCGTCCTCGTGCACGGTGACGGTCAACCTCGACACCCGCAAGATGCCGTTGCCGGTGCGCAAGGCCCTGGCGGCGGCCTACCCCTGGGAGGACATCAACAAGGCCAGCGGCGCGACCGAGCTGTCGCAGACCCCGGCGCACACGCTCGTCCCGCCGCAGATCCCGGGCTGGCTCGACTACACGCTGCCGGGGCTGGACGGCAAGGGCAACGGCGACCCGGCCAAGGCCAAGGCGATGCTCGCCGAGGCCGGCTTCGGGCCGGGCAAGGAGTTCGAGCTGAAGTACTACTTCACCAACGACGACAAGAGCAACATCGCCCAGACGGTCAACCAGATCCGCAAGCAGAAGCTCACCGCGGCCGGCTTCAAGGTGACCGACATGGGCGTCGCCGGCAAGGAGCGCCGCAAGCTGATCGGCAAGCTCGACGCGCCGACCAACATGCTGCAGTCCCCGGCCGGCTGGTGCTTCGACTGGCCGTCCGCCGACTCGATCTTCCCGCCCACCGTCTCCTCGACGCAGATCAAGACCAACGGGACCAACTGGGGCAACCTGTCCGACCCGAAGATCGACGCGGAGATGGACCGCATCCAGAAGCTGTCCATCAAGGAGCAGGGACCGGAGTGGGGCAAGTTCGACAAGTGGCTGATGGAGAACTACCTGCCGGCCCTGCCGTGGTACTGGGACAAGGGCAACTTCACGTTCGGGACCAAGGTCCACAACGTGCAGAACGATCCCAACCACGGGATGCCGGTACTCGACTCCATCTGGGTCGACCAGTAGGCCGTCCGCCGGCACCGACGGCACGGCCATGAGAGGCGGTGGGGCGCGGCGACGCTGCGCCCCACCGCCCGGCTCGAGACAACAACCACCCTGGTGAGGACGGCATGCTCATCTACATCATGCGGCGCCTCGCGCTGGCGGTCAGCGTCGTCCTCGTCACCCTGGTGGCGACCTTCATGCTCTTCTTCGCGGGTCCGGCGGACCCGGCGCAGTCCCTCTGCGGAGAACTGCGCTGCGACCAGTCCAAGCTGGTGGAGATCCGGCGCACGATGAAGCTCGACCGACCCGTGACCGAGCAGTTCGCCGAGTACTTCAAGGGGCTGTTCGTCGGGCGGGAGGTCGCCGACGGCGGCAACATCAGGCAGTGTGCCGCCCCCTGCCTCGGCTACTCGTTCCGCAGCCACCGGGAGGTCAAGTCCGAGGTCTTCAGCCGGTTCCCGACCACGGCGATGCTGGCCGTGCTCGCGATGGTCGTCTTCCTCTCGGTGGGGGTGACGACGGGGGTCTTCGCGGCCCGGCGCCGGGGGTCGAGGACGGACCGCTTCGTCGTCGGCTTCTCGCAGAGCTTCGGGGCGATCCCGTACTACATCGTCGCGCTGCTCTTCGCCCTCTACCTGACCATCCTCAACCCGATCCTGCCCCGCGCGGCCTCGTTCTCGGACGGCGTGCTGCCGTGGGTCATCGGGATGATCGCCCCGGCCATCATCCTCGGCCTCGTCACGGCCACGTCCTACGTGCGCTACACCCGCGCGCAGATGGTCGACTCCCTCGCGCAGGACTACGTGCGCACCGGCCGGTCCAAGGGCATCACCGAGCGGGCCGTCGTCTACCGGCACGCGCTCCGGGCGGCGATCAGCCCCGTCGCGACGATCCTCGGGCTCGACATGGCGGCGCTGCTGTCCGGCACCCTCATCACGGAGCAGATCTTCGGTCTCGACGGGATGGGCCGGCTTGCCATCGTCTCGCTGTTCCTCGACGACCTGCCCATCATCATGGGCGCGGTGCTGATGTCCGCGGTCATCGTCGTGCTGATGAACCTGCTCGTCGACATCATGTACTCGGTCATCGACCCGCGGGTGCGGCTCTCGTGAGCCTGAACCCGGCAGCCCCCGCGCCGCAGAAGGTCGTCATCGAGGAAGCCCCGATGGGGGAGGTGGTGCTGCGGGTCAAGGACCTCACCGTGCGCTTCCCGAGCGACGAGGGCCCGGTCAACGCCGTGCAGGACCTCACCTACGAGGCCCGTCTCGGTCGAACGCTGGCCATCGTCGGCGAGTCCGGCTCCGGCAAGTCGGTGTCCTCGATGACGGTGCTGGGCCTGCACAACGCCAAGCGCAGCCTCATCACCGGGAGCGTCAGGCTCGACGGCCAGGAGATCGTCGGTGCCTCCGAGGCGACGATGCGCGGGCTGCGCAGCCGCAAGGTGGCCATGGTCTTCCAGGACCCGCAGTCCTCCCTGCACCCGTTCTACCGGGTGGGCCGGCAGATCGCCGAGGCCTACCTCGCCCACCACAGCGTCTCCAGGGCCGTCGCCCAGAAGCGGGCCGTGGAGATGCTCGAGCTCGTCGGCATCCCCAACCCCCAGGGACGCGCCAGGCAGTTCCCGCACGAGTTCTCCGGCGGGATGCGCCAGCGCGCGATGATCGCCCTCGGCCTCGTCAACGACCCGCAGCTGCTCATCGCCGACGAGCCGACGACCGCCCTCGACGTGACGGTCCAGGCCCAGATCCTCGACCTCATCAAGGACCTGCAGAAGGAGTTCGGCTCCGCGGTGATCCTCATCACCCACGACCTCGCGGTGGTCGCCGAGGTCGCCGACGACATCCTCGTGATGTATGCCGGGCGCGCCGTCGAGCGCGGCCTCGCCAGGGACGTGCTCGCCGCGCCGAACCACCCGTACACCTACGGGCTGCTCCAGAGCCTGCCCTCGACCTCGGACGAGGTCGACGAGCTCAAGGCGATCCGCGGCGTGCCGCCCAGCCTGGTCCACCTCCCGTCGGGGTGCTCGTTCCACCCCCGGTGCACCTTCCGGCCCCTCGTGCCGGGTGACGCCTGCGTCACCACCCTGCCGGAGCTGCGGACCCTCGCCAACGGGCGCCAGTCCCGGTGCCACCTGCCGGACCCTCAGGAGGTGCTCAACGAGCAGACGGCGACCGAGCTGAGGCAGCGGGAGGGGACCGCATGACGGTCAGGGACGCCGACCGGTCCGGTCCCGGCGAGGGAGCCGCCGACCGGGTCGCCGGGGCGGCCGCCCCCGCCCGCCGCGACCGCTCGGGCGGCGCTGCGCTGCTCGAGGTGGAGCACCTCGTCAAGTACTTCGCCGTCCGCGAGGCGCAGGGTCTGTCGATGACCCGGGCGACGGTCAAGGCCGTCGACGACATCTCCTTCTCCCTCCGGGAGGGCCAGACGCTGGGTCTCGTCGGGGAGTCCGGCTGTGGCAAGTCGACGACGTCGCGGCTGCTCACCCGGCTGGACCGGCCCACGTCGGGGTCGATCAGGTACCGGGGGCAGGAGATCGCGACGATGCGTGAGCGCGAGCTGCGCCCGCTGCGCCGGGAGATCCAGATGATCTTCCAGGACCCGTACTCGTCGCTGAACCCCCGGCACACGGTGGGCAACATCCTCGGCACGCCGCTGCGGGTGCACGGGCTGGCCAAGGGCAGGGAGAAGGCCCGGGCCCAGGACCTGCTCGAGCTCGTCGGGCTCAACCCCGAGCACATCAACCGCTTCCCCTCCGAGTTCTCCGGCGGCCAGCGCCAGCGCATCGGCATCGCCAGGGCGCTCGCCGTGGAGCCGAAGCTGATCATCGCCGACGAGCCGGTCTCGGCCCTCGACGTGTCGATCCAGGCGCAGGTGATGAACCTGCTAGCCCGGCTCCGGGACGAGCTCAACCTGTCCTTCATCTTCATCGCGCACGACCTCGGTGTCATCCGGCACTTCTGCGACGACGTCGCGGTGATGTACCTCGGCAGGATCGTCGAGACGGGCAGCAAGCAGGACATCTACCGTGCGCCGCAGCACCCGTACACGCAGGCGCTGCTCTCCGCCGCGCCCGACATCAACGTCGTCCGCGGGGTGCCCCCGAAGGAGCGGATCCGGCTCGTCGGCGACCCGCCGAGCCCGATCGACCCGCCGAGCGGCTGCCGGTTCCGCACCCGGTGCTGGAAGGCCCGGGACCTCTGCGCCGAGCAGGTCCCGCCGCTGGAGACCAAGCCCGGCGGCGGTGCCGGGCACACCATCGCGTGCCACTTCCCGGAGGTCAAGGACGACCTCGTTGCCGAGGTGCTTCCCTGAGCCGTCGGCCTGCGCGACCGCACGGGCCACGGACGGCGTTCGGCTAGGGTGGACGCACGTCGCCCGACCACCTGCGGCGCACCGGAGCAACGAGGAGGTGGGACGTGAGACTTGCCGACGTGACCCTCGGTGACGTCGCCGGCGTCGTCGCCGCGCTCGCCTTCGCCTACCTCGTCTTCCGCCTCGGCCGCGTCATCGGCAAGGCGGGGGAGATCTTGGACGAGGCGCGGATCGGCGTCAAGGGGGTCTCCGACGGTACCGTGCCCCTGCTCGGGGAGGTGACGAGCACGGTTGCGGCGACGAGGGAGCAGCTCGTGCGGGTCGACACGATCACGACGAACGTCGCGAACATGGCCACCAACGTCAACGCGCTGACATCCCTCTTCGCGGCCACCCTGGGCGCACCGCTGGTCAAGGTGGCGGCGGTCAGCTACGGGGTTCGCTCCGCCCTGCAGGGCTCGGGGAGGCACCGCGGCGGGCACCGGGGGGGAGGCACCGCACGATGAGCCGGGTGTTCTGGCTGGGGGTTGCCGCGACGGTCGGCGTCCTCGGCGCGCGGCGGGTCGTCCGGGCAGTGAACGAGCACGCCCCGTCCGGCGCCACCGACAACCTCGCCGCCCTCGGCGAAGGACTTCGCGACCTCACCAGGACGGTGCGCGGGGGCATCGCCGAGCGCGAGGAGGAGCTGCGCCACGCCCTCGGGCTGGACACCCACACACTTGCGCGGGGCGGCATGGACACGGTGTCGGCCCGCCGCCTCCTCGACGACCCCACCGGACCGCGAGCTCGCCGGGGGTGAGGCAGCGCGTCGTCGCTGGTCTGCCTCACCCCGCCGAAAGGTCCGGGACCGCTCCGTCCACCGCTGCTGCCGCAAGGAACCCGATCGTCATGGAAACCGCCGAGATCAGGCGCCGCTGGCTCTCCTTCTTCGAGGGGAACGGCCACAGCGTCGTCCCCAGTGCCCCGTTGCCCTTCGAGGACCCCAACCTGCTGTTCGTCAACGCCGGCATGGTGCCGTTCGTGCCGTACTTCGTCGGGCAGGAGAGTCCCCGCTGGGCCCGGGCGACCTCGGTCCAGAAGTGCGTCCGGACCCCGGACCTCGAGGAGGTGGGCCGGACCAGCAGGCACCTCACCTTCTTCCAGATGAACGGCAACTTCTCCTTCGGTGACTACTTCAAGGAGGGGGCGATCCGCTACGCCTGGGAGCTGCTGACCGCCCCCCGGCCGCAGGGAGGCTACGGGCTCGACCCGGACCGGCTCTGGGCCACCGTCTACACCGATGACGACGAGGCAGCCGACCTCTGGACCCAGCTCACCGGCATACCGGGCGAACGTGTCGTCCGCCGGGGCAAGAAGGACAACTACTGGCACATGGGTATCCCGGGACCGGGCGGCCCGTGCAGCGAGATCTTCTACGACCGCGGCCCGGAGTACGGCGCCGAGGGCGGTCCGGCGGTGGACGAGGACCGTTACATGGAGATCTGGAACCTCGTCTTCATGCAGTACGACCTCAGCGCGGTCCGGAGCAAGGAGGACTTCGACGTCGCCGGCGACCTCCCGAACCGCAACGTCGACACCGGTCTCGGGCTGGAGCGTCTCGCCAGCGTCCTGCAGGGCGTCGACAACCTCTACGAGATCGACGAGATCGCCCCGGTCCTGCGCAGGGCGGCCGAGATGGCGGGTCTGACCTACGGAGCCCGCTCGGGTCAGGTGGCGGCCCAGAGCCACCCCGACGACGTGCGGCTGCGGATCGTCGCCGACCACGTCCGCACCTCGCTCATGCTGATCGGCGACGGGGTGACCCCCGGCAACGAGGGGCGCGGGTACGTCCTGCGCAGGATGCTGCGCCGGGCGGTGCGCTCGATGCGCCTGCTCGGGGTGGACGAGCCGGCGCTGCCCCACCTGCTGCCGGTGAGCATGGAGCGGATGTCCCAGTCCTACCCGGAGCTGAGGACGGACTTCGCCCGGATCAGCCAGGTGGCCTACGCCGAGGAGGACGCCTTCCGGCGCACGCTCGTGGCCGGCACGAGCATCCTCGACACGGCGGTCTCCCGGGTCAGGTCCCAG
>JAABUR0100008699.1_pt1 | contig 11633 bp, 11 predicted proteins | sample 5560091 | NCBI WGS metagenome assembly JAABUR01 (sample SAMN10711879, study PRJNA513375) | rock metagenome | isolation source: Antarctica rocks | place: Antarctica: Victoria Land, University Valley sud
GAGATTGACTTTCTCACTTGTTCAGCACATCGAGAAAATGATTTGGATGTGCGTAGCCGTGCAGTAGCCGTAGCCGGTAGCCTTGTTTAGGGGTGAGGGGAGAGTTTCCACCGAAGGCTGGCACTTTCGATAGGGGAGGCAGGATGAGGGCGACTTTGGCCACATTAGTGAGATTGGCCGAGGTGAAGGATTGTTATTGGTGGCTTCGAGTTCGCAAGTTCTTGCCAGTCTCTAGCTAACTTGGCCCGCCTGGTTTAATATTCGCTCAAGTGGAACTCTAAAGACGGGCAATAAGTGACGGCGGTCGTACCATTTAGAAGTTTAGAACCTCTACGGAATACCAGCTACCTATCCGTCGCTCTACCACAGTATTCCTGGGTTTCCAAGCGAGGTTGGAAGCCGCTGCGACTGATTCGTTGGGCTCGGGTTCCAGATTCCACTGGTACGACTTCCAACAATGTCAGGCTGCACGTACGGAGTACTGTGATGGTACGCACTAGGAGTAGTGATTCGGCATGGTCGGATAGACATGCACGTGATCATCGACCATGGCATAAGGTACCTTAGTACGGAAAAAGGTTCTCGACTACACCGTAGTTCGTAAGCGCTAGACCTGGCAATTGCGCCAATCGACTGGATTCTAAACGTTCGCGATGAGGTGGCGACCAATCTCCAATATCCAATCATCACATACTGTGTGGGGTACACAATCATGATTAATAAATCCATGTACCGGTACGAAGGTATCTACAAATCTTACCCTACTCCGGATGTCCAATCATACTTGGCGTAGGCTTGATTCTTGATTCTTGATTCTTGATTCTTGATTCTTGATTCTTGATTCTTGGATTCTACTGTGTGTAGATTAAGGGTATTGCCGATCTTGCTCGACCTGGGTGGATGTGAATCTCGAACAGTAGAAAGCAATCAAAAGCACTATGCACAACGAGCATTGACTATGTACCACGACTACTCTTACAGCATCAATGAGCTTCTGTTAGAATGCCCATGTTTCCTTGGTCCGTCTATCAAATACCAAGGTACTCAAGATGTCCCGAAACTCGAAACTCGAAGACGGGGGCGCACCCAATGGGGTACAGTCGATGGTTGCTCCTGCCGTACTGTACTTCCGTACGGAGTACTTCTGTACTACCTCAGTAGTCTGCTTCTAAAGATGAGGCGGGCGGGGCTAGCAGAGTGGGTCAGCGTTTGATTGGTTGGTGGAATCGGAGATTTGGATAAAGTACTGAACGGTACGACATACTACGTACAAATAAGACCGTACTAGCAGTACTCCCTTCGCTCCTGTGCTACTGTATATTCCGTATTCCGTAATCCAAAGTACTGTAGAGGCAGAAGACAGGTACTGTTAGTACCCATACTCACTACTTCAAAGGACCTTACTGTGTGGGGTCAGGTCCTTTACCTACTACTGGGTACGAAAGTACATGATACTTTGTTGTACTTACGGTACATGACAATCATAATTGTTCTGGACGGTGCACGTGTTCTCGCACATGACGCGTGGGCGGCAAGGATTGACTTCATCTGTCCCGCTCACACGTTACTACAGTACATACTACCTATCGACTACAGCGAAGTGCTCAACGTCTGCCGTGCCACTTCACCGCCATGCCCCATGCCCCATGCCCCATGATGTTGGATGGGTCGAAGGATGCATCACCCTGCTGACTGACTTCTGGAAATCTTGCCCCTCAGCTGGCCAATGGGAATGAACGCCACGTTGGGTCATGTGCCCTTCTTGTCCTCCATAGAGAGAGTACTTCCGTACCACAATAGTACTGTGGTAGGTGCTACTGTAGGTACCAAGTCTGCTGCTATGTATGAGATTCAGTAGTATTCCGATATCCTCGTATGCCTACCAACCAACATGCTTGCTATTCATGAACGCCATTAGGCAAAGCAGCCATGAACTTGAGATACTACAGTACAACACAGTACATCTACTGAACTCGTTGAACTATCGTGACGCAACCAAATATCACTACTGGATACTTCCTACCTATGTCGCGGGTCCTTATCAAATGCATTAACATATCCATCGCTTGTCCAAGATCCCCGGCTTTTGTCCTGAAACTATGTTGGATTTCTGGTCGGAGATCAACTGAAAGATCCCAACCCCTGAGAGCCCCGACAACCGCAAGGCGTTTCCAGCCTATGGAGTCGGTAGATTATCCACGGTAATAGCAAAGCCTGAAGCTTAGAGTGGACATATTTTCCGAATACCGGCGGTGCTCTAACGATGAAGTCGTCAGAAGCTTTCCAGTATTGCGTACTGTTCATACTGTGTCTATCTTGGGCAAGACCCTCAGCATGGGTGACATCGAAGCACTGGTGAGCAGGCAACTGTGTCCTTCCTTCAGGCTTTCTCAGCCTCAAGGGATGGCAAAGTGTTGTAAGCAATAATAGCAAGACGCCAGTGCTAGAAGGATGTCTAACCATCAGACTTACTCCAATCGTGAGTTCGTTAGCAGCTTTCCGTGAGGCAGAATACCAACACACAGTATGTATGCTCTACTTAGGTTGAGTAGGAGCTCGTGCGAAGACAGCGCGAAGGCATCATTGCGGCATGATACCGTGTTCTTTTCCCACAGTTGCTCCTTCCAGCTCCCGCACGTTAATATCAAATCTTCAAGTTTCACGAGTGTCATGATGTTCTCGTACTTGCAAGACACAATTCATGGACTCCAAGGCCACTTACTACTCATGGCAAACTTGCCCCCGAATACATCACCGTGCTCTCTCCTCCTTTCGGCTTTTATCATCTTTCGCAGGAAAACATTACAGATGATCGTTGTACACCATTCATTCATCCCGACCTTGATTGATCTCCAAACTCTCCTAGCATCCGGAAACCAACAGCTCGTCCACGAGGTTATCTCAGCTGACCTGACCAAGATAGACCTTCATAGAAAACCTCCATGTCTCAACAACCAGCAAATCGAAACTCCACACACCAAACGTCCCACATTCAAGGCCGCCAAGGCACTCCAGTAAACTACGCTCCTCTCTCTCGTTCCCCATGCTCTCCTTTGCCCCAGCGACCCTTAAAATTCTGTCCCAACTTCCCTTTAGACCCCGTTCAGAAGCCCACGAGCACCCTCTATCTCGAACCTGCAGCTCAAAGCCCTCACACCCCAAATATCTTCAACGTAATTCATCCCCACCGTTCACTATGATACCTACTCCCGAGGTCCCACTCCGGATGCCTAAATCTCCTTCACCCACCCTAGGTATGAGCGACCACTCTCAACCCCTGCTGTATAACATGAACTTTCTGTCCTTCGCTAGGATCGCCTCCATGTCTGGACATGTCCAGAACTCCATTTTGCTGGAAATTCGAGAAGCGAATCGTGTGGAATTCCCACTGGAAACGCTTGAATCCTGGCAAGACTCCCACGAGGGTTCCTATGTTCAATATGCGCCTGTCGACGTTTTTCAGCCCGTTAAGCTGGGTTTAAGCATGCGAACGAAGACAAGGAACCACCTGCCCAATTATGGAAGAGACTCTTCAACGCTGTAAACGCAGGGTAGGCGTCTGATTGCTGGTCTGTAGCCTTGATACTTAGTATTGAGCTGTTAATAATGAATTTGATTACGAGTGTTCATTCATCTTTAGGGCATCTATCGGTGTCACAGCATTCGTGTCCGCCGGCGCTCCTAACCATCAACCCCCTATTACCCCATTAATAATGCTCCACCCCCTTTCCCCCTTTTCGTCTTCCCTCACTAGCCCTTCCTCCTTCCACTATCAACCAATACACAACGTACCAGCTCTGACCGTTGAACGTCCATCCCAAGTATCCCCTGAGCCAGCGTCCTCCCCAACACCCAATACGCAAAAGCAGAGGCACCAAACTTTCCAAGTTAAAGGACGTTGAGACTGTGCGTGTCTCTGTGTCGTCTACTTCGAGTATGTAAAGCTTGAAAAATGCGGGATGAGAAGGGTATTAAAGCAGGCACTCGGGAGACAGAACGTTTCAGTTGAGGCGCGATAAGCAGGTTCAATGGGGAGTGGGAGTGCTAGAATCCGAACAACAAGGGTCTCTGAAGAGAAACTTATTGAGGGGGTGAGGGGGGAACGTTGAAGAGGCAATATGTGCTTCCTATGTATACCTCGTTGTTCTTCGTCTTCCCCAGAAGATGTAACTGGAGGAAAAAGCACTGATCGATAGGTAGGACGTTCAGAGTACCGATGTAATGGGCTGAGGATGAGTACGGAAGACGGAATTTGGTGTTAGTATGGATGAAGGGGGTATTAGCCCCGTTGGCGGAGTGGTATTTTCATGGCGGTAAAGCATGTATTCAAGAACCTACATGGAACGCGTGACGGAAGAGCAAGATATGGAAGAGGGCAATAGGTCGATTAGGGAAAAGAATAGAGGTGCAAAGCGTATCTGCGTTGGATGACAATGATGCCCCTTGAATGATTGCTTTTCATGGTTCCATGAAATAGTGTGTACAAGAACATGGGAAACTCTTACTTGAGCTAACTTACGAGCCGTCTAAGAGTCGATGTCGAGATATGAAGTTATGGAAGATCTATGTACGACGAGCAACCGCATCGATTGCTGGCCATCAAGTCTATCCTCAACCGTTGCACAGAGCTTCGAGAGACGTGGAATTTTGCAAGGCGTTATGAAAAATGCTCTCCTAGCAAGTCGTCTATCCTCCGTTTTCGAATCTACATGCCGCAAAGCTGCCCATTTCACAGCTCAAGACTTTCTCACTCGCAGCATATCCACATCCTCCACCATATACTCACCAACCCAAGAAATCACACCTTTCCCCGCATAATAAAGGGGTGCTTCAACGCCTCCGCCGGTGTACATCTCTTCTCCGGATTCAAACTCAAACACTTCTCCAATAAATCAACAAATAAGTTTAATTCTTTAATTTCCACATCATCCATGCCCTTTGCATTAGTTAATAGCCTTGTCTTGAGGTCTCGCGTAGGCTTGATGAAATTCAGAATGCGAACAACATCCTTTCCACTTAGCCTATCCTTCTCAACACTTCGGAAATTTAGTAGATCATCAAAGTGCAAGCCGGCGAATTGCGTCTTTCGAAGAATCTTGTGGCTAAACTTACCGCGGCATTCCATGATGGCACGGAGCATCTGGTTGTTGCTGCGGCCGGTAAAGAGGATTTTACCTGTATAAAGCTCGAAAAGCGTGCAGCCGATAGACCAGATGTCGATGGCGAAGTCGTACTGCATACCGAGTATAATTTCCGGAGCCCTGTAAAATCGACTAACGAGGTAGGGCGTGATTTCGTTTTCCGAAGCATCAGACGCTGAGCCAAGGTCACAGATCTTGAGCACGTTACGCGACTCGTTGACGAGTACGTTGTCCGGCTTCAGATCTGCGTGGAGGATATTGCACTTTCGGAGTAGACTCAAGCCCATAAACATCTGCTGAGCGTATGCTCTGACAGCTTTCAGATTGATGCCAATGTCCCTCCCGAATTTCTTCAATACTTCACGAAGATTGATGCTTAAATTCTCAAACACCATACACAGATGTCCTTTGTGCTCGAAGGATCTCTCCAGTCTTATCATATGTTTTCGGTCTTCGGGGTCGGCTTGAGACAGTTTCTGAAGAATCTCAATTTCTCTAAGCCCAGCTTTCTTCCTACAATCTCGTCAGCATTAGTCCCAAAGAAGATAGAATCATTGGTTACTCGCATCGATTCGTTATTTCGGATGATCTTGATCGCTACAAGCCTCTTCATCTTTTGGTCTAGTGCCCGTACTACACCCGAGAACATTCCCTTGCCCAAGTTGGATTGAATGTGATAGCGGCTGTCAAGCAGCTCACCTAGTATGATTTTGTAGTAGCCTTCAGGGTCATCCCAGTCATCAAGCATACTCAAATCAAGCGCTTTAGTTGGGACTACTGGTACCGCCTTCGCTGCTTCTTTATCTGGACCCTTCCCGGCAGGAAGAGGCCCATCGACGAACATGTCAGTATCGTCTTCGTCTGCGAACATATCAAACTCGTTGCTAAATCTCTTGGTGAAAGGCTCGTCATTGATATGATCTGGCAAGAGAATGTCTTGTTTAGCACCAGTAGTTTCATCGTATGCACCAGACGAGACCTCCTCTCCTTGATGACGCTGGTTGTTGCGCAGTCTATCTTCTTGCATGTCCATTGTAGGATCATAATCGGCCGCAGAGGGCTCGTCTTCTTGCACTGCTTCAGTTGCTACAGCACCGCTATTAGCAAGATCCGCGTCTCCAGTGACAATGAAAGCAGTTGGCGACTCCTGACCCAGCGCACCCGTAGGTGTCATAGGAGGTGATTGTTGTGGCGAAGCTGCCAAAATATCATTAGATTCAAGACACAACGTACAAGGGCAATGCTTACCTGGAGCCTGAGATTGACCTTCCGGAGTGCGTTGCTTGGGTGTTGCCGGAGCGGAAGGGTTTGCCAAAGCCATAGCCTCCAATTGCATTGGTGTTGCCTGGCCTCTGTACTTAGCTTTGATGGCTTCACGCCTCTCGCGGCGTTCTTCGATCAAAATTGCCTCATCAACAGCTCGCGCGTTATCAGCTTGCGCCTGCGCCTGCTCCTGCTCGTTACCGACAGGCTCTGATTCAGTCCTGCCAGAAAAACAGTTAGTAGACGATTTTGGCAGCGATTGAAGAACGTACTCATTGACAGATTGACGAGAAGTCGGTTTAGATAGATCAAAATGCTGTGTCTGATTGTTTTTGGTTTCAGCCTCATGCGTTACGGATGCAGCAGCAACTGGGGGGTATCCCCGATCGCTCACTGACTGTTGTGATGAAAGCCTGCCACTGCTTTCCTTATACCCTTGAGTATTTCGACCACGCCAACCAGGGCCATCTGCTCGACCACGCCTATCATCCCGGGAATCCCGTAATTGTTCGGTTCTACCTGGCTTCAATCGTATAGGAGACCTACTCCGGGTTTTCAGCCTCTTGTCTCGTGGTCGCCCGCCAGTACTCCGATCGTCGTAACGAAGCCTCGCATCTAGGTGCTCAGGCCGATCTAAATCATCAAAGTGTTTCCGTGGGTTCCGCCGACTGCCAGCTAAGCGGTCTTCGTATCGTACTTTGAACTGTCTGGGGTCGTCTCGCGTTCGGTCACTGTAATGGTCATCCTCCCGCAAGCGCTTTGCTCCACGAGGATCTCGATAAGGAGAACGAGATCGGGTGCGAGACTTGTGGCGTATAGGAGATCGGATTGGTGTAGGAGATCGTGAAATTGAGACACGTTTTCTGGATTGACGGTCAACGTGGGTGCCATTAATTGTTACCAGCGACGTAGTTGCCTTCTCTGAGTCTGACTCGACTATCTCGCCCTCGGATGGCGTGGATGGCGACGAAGAAGCCATTTTGGACTAATGTTGAGAAGGCAGGATACAAGCCCCTAGTCTTCGAAATTGTGAAGACTGATTAGCCACTGTCGCAAGTACACGTAAAGCTTTGGTAAGGAACCGGTATTTCTTTGACTCCTGGCACTTTCAACATATCACTGGTCAAGCTACGAGTGAGCACAGTACCCAGAGTTTGTTGATGTAACTTTATGAGTCTGAGATGATGATTTTTACAGTGATGGCTGTGTTGAATATGATGCATGGCAACAAATCCTCGTTGGAATATTGCGGAATTTCGTCTAAAACTGCCTGTTACAGTAGAGCGGTATATTATATCTTACCGTATCTTTTATTCGCGGTAACCATGATCAATGTCGTACTCAATGAGAAACCTTAGAGCCCTATTACAATAACCACCACATCCACCGAACAAGCGCATTAAACGAAATGGGCGGTAACAGCAGAGAAGGTCAGCTAAATAGTTCACTAAGTAAATCATGTTCGCATGCTAATAAACTCTACGCAGGAGGGAAAGCCAAGCCTCTCAAGGCACCCAAGAAAGAGAAGAAGGAGTTGGATGAAGATGAAATAGCATATCGGGACAAACAGAAGGCTGGTATGCGTCAACATTGCCAACGGCGAGCCCAAGGTCAGGCGCGCTAGGACTGCCCAAGGCTAAATTTTGTGTTCCAGATGCGAAAGCAAATAAGGAGATGGCTGAGAAAGCGAAAGGCAAAGGACCTCTGAATGCGGGCCAGCAAGGAATTAAAAAGTCGGGGAAAAAGTAGAATATTTGAGAAGGGACGAAGGCATTACGAAGATAAGGTCACGGAAGGGAGTTTTGTGGAGTTACATAGCTGAAAGTCACATCACAGCCAGTAAGGTGATCGGTCAAAGGCCTACTCGTAAATGTGCTACAAAAACTATGCTCCGTACTTTACCAAGCGCATCTAAAAAGTATCTATGTGTACATATTACCCACGACATCATTGCCGACATCCTATCAATGATCATAGTATCGTACAATAGACCAAATCAGCTCTTGGTCCGCCGATTCTTACCACGGAGAGACAATATTGATAGCAAACTCAACAATCAAATCCATGCATGTGGGCAAGGTCCTATGAAGCAATACGACGAACCCAAAGTACAGATTCGAAATCATTCTCGTCGCTCCGCTTCCACGCCCTATGCAGTTTGAGACCTGTCTCGTGCTCTTCCTTCACGACCTCCGCCAACTCCTTGCTTAGGCCGTTAACTGTTTTCTTGATCTCTCGCCTCGATGCGATGTCGTATGCAATAGAAGACGGTTGCACTACATTGGTAAGTTCATGAATGACTGTTTGGAGATTGCTCCGCCGTCGGCGCAGGTTATCTAGTGTCGCTTGTAGGCTCGCAACCCTACTCACTGCATCTACCTCCGGGGGAGATTTCGGCAGTGATTTGGTATGCCGGTCGTTCTCTATTTCTGATGTTGACGATACGTCCATTTGTGAGGGTGTAGGCTTACGTATTGTGGCTTTGACGCTGGGTATTCCAGCAGGCGGAACAGGACGTTTGCGATTCAGTATTGATGGAGAATCAATGGACATAGGAGGAGTCGGCATGGGTGGTACGGCTGAATCGGAATTTATTTCAGGGGTCATGGGAGGGCTGTCATAAGCTGTTGTGGCGTAAGTTGTGGCGCTAAAGCGACTCCGGGGCTGCTCTTCCAGTTGTAGATGTTGCATGGTCGTTCTGAATCCACCCTCGTCAGCTACCGATTCTTGACGTAACCTACCACCGGAGGGTGTAGTTTCAGGTGTGGACTGCTGGCGCTCATCCTTCAACGCTTCAGTACTGGGATTGCGTGCTAGAGGAGATCTTGTGTCTTCTGGGGACAATCCGGTAAGCGTTGGATACATGACTTGTACCAATTTTTGAGCAGGTTGCCATAGCGGTTGTGGGTCTAGCTCCTGGGCCGGGTCTTGCGACACCTGTTGGGTTGCCGGAGTGGTCATTACCCTAGGAGGGTTATTTTTGCCAGCACCTACCGAGTCAACTCTCGGAGGGTTGCCGCTTTCGCCATTGATTACTGTATCAACTGGTTTGCCGGAAATATTACGTTTAGATGGCGCTTTAGGCTGGCTTGTCCTACGCTGAGATGAGCGGCCTGTCGTTGGAGATACAACGTCTCTGGTATTGGACGGATCTGCCGGACTTCCAATTCGTCTCTGCATACCGGCCGGGAAAGTGAGAGATTTCCCTGGAGGTAAAGGCTTGTCCACCAAGGGATTCACGATTTTATGGCGTCCACTGGCGCCCTTCCATTCCTCTCGTGGTGACCAAGGCGCTTCGTTGGTACCTTTACTTCCGACTCGTTTCCTTGGCAAAGTTCCACCACTTATAGTGGTACAGACTCCCAGCCCTTCGTTCCTTGTGACCGGGCTCGATTCAGAATCGAAATTCACAGCTCCCGGGATAGCTTGAGCAGGTTTGCCCTTTTCGCTGTTTGTAGGTTCGCCGGAAAAGTCATCCCACCTCGTCAAGTTTGTCGGATTTAGCTCTCGACCTGGCGAGTCCGCTCCCGCGCCTTTTGTTCTCCAGCCGGAGAATAGCTCTCTGGCTCCACCATACTTCTGGGACTTCTTGAGAACCGGAATATTGCTACTGGGCTTGCCATTGGCGGGATGCCGATCGGCTGCAGTGTTTGGAGATTCTGTTATAGGCGATATGTTCATACTGCTTTTTCGGCTTCTAGATCGTCCGGCCTCGTTTGCCGTGGGTGAGTCGGGTGGCGACACATCATCCGGGTATACGGACGAAGCTCTCGGAATATCCAATTTCGGCAATTTATGAATCTGCGGCGGTGAAGACTGGGAATAGACGGATGATGCTGTTGGCGCATCTGATCTGGGTCTGCGATGTGAACCTGCTTGCACCTGTAGTGATTTGCTGTTCTTCTATCAGCGCTGTTCTCATGAAGCTAGAGTTTCAACATACAACGGCAATTCAGGTAGACCCTTTAGCACGTCTTCCGTACCCTTTCGACCAAACGCAGGTCTTGAGCTTATGCTGAAGTCTCCATTGCTTAAATCAGTCGCATTGTCCAGCACTGATCCATCCACATTCGTTTCAATTAGAGCAGGACTCCCGATCCTGTCGGGTTGACGGTTGAGGCGCTTCCACATTATACGTCAATCCAGTCAATGTCGTGTATGTTCTTATCTAAAAGTCCCTAGTGTGAATCTTGACTTCCAAAGTTGCAGTGCATAGGTTTCGTGTATGAAGACAGAGTGAAAGATCATAGAAGCGGCCTTTCTACACTTCTGCTCTGGGTTCCAAAGGGGAGATGTTAGACAAAGCGGACTCAATGAGAACAAGTGACGAAATCTCAACCATGCGCCCAACATGCAAAGAGTATTGTTCGAAGCTCGTGTAACGTCGAGAAGTGCTAGATGTTAACAACATTATTAAGTTGATATCAGATTATTTGGGGGCGAACCGGTGAAGTGCTAGGGCGGCCCATCCCGGTAATCACATCTTTAGTGGATGTGTTTCATACGCGATCTGGGCTGTTGTTTCGACCCATCAGCCAACTCGTGAACAGAAGCCGAACCGATTCAGCACGAGCATTCATTAATTGTCTTCAATCACTCTTTCTATTGCCAGATCACTATGTCAGACGGTAGGTGTATCCGGATGACTCCGACCATATCAAAGCTCACGTTTTACAGCAAATACCGCCGGTACCATGATACCTCCCGCCCAGGCGTAAGCATCACCCCTAGCATCCTGGCTACAGCTTACGGAATATCTGCAGCGCTACCATCGCAACCCCAATCAACCTCATTCTTCTGTCGCTCCTCATGCTGCTTGCCTACTACCGTCTGCGCCCACAGCCTCCCCAGACTCTTCCCAAAAACCCCTCGCCAGTTGTTTTTCGCATCTTCACTCCTCCGGAGTTGAAGCCGTTTAATGGAGAGAATGGTATGTCAGTCTATCTTGCAGTAAGAGGCAAGGTATTCGATGTTACTCCTGGCAAGAATTTCTACGGCCCCAGCGGACCTTATGAGAATTTCGCTGGGAGAGACGCAAGCAGAGGCCTAGCGTGTGGTAGCTTTGATGAAGATATGTTGACAAAGAATCTTGAGGGACCTTTGGATGACTTGAACGGTCTTGGAGATGACGAAATGCAGGCGCTGCAAGACTGGGAAGATCGGTTCTCCGAAAAGTACCTTGTGGTCGGCAAGCTAGTACCTGTTGGAAGTGCAGAGCTTTCAAAAGCA
>JAABUR0100008700.1_pt1 | contig 11633 bp, 10 predicted proteins | sample 5560091 | NCBI WGS metagenome assembly JAABUR01 (sample SAMN10711879, study PRJNA513375) | rock metagenome | isolation source: Antarctica rocks | place: Antarctica: Victoria Land, University Valley sud
GACCGCGGCTCCCGGGCCCTACGTGGCGCTCCCGCTCGCCCGCGCGCTCGATCCGCGCCTCGTCGTGGAGGAGGCCGGCGACGGCGCGGGGCTCGCCCGCGCGCTGCGGACCGCCCTCGAGGCGACGGCCGTCCAGGACGAGCGCCCGCGGGCCGGCCGCGAGGCGACGGTCGCCGAGGACGACCGCCGAGTGCCGATGGACGTCGGAGGGCTCGACGCCCATCGACACTCAACCACGTCCTACGCCTCCCGCGCGGCGCAGGCGCTCGCGCCGTTCTCGCGCGCGGCGGTCGACCGCGTCGTCGCCGAGGAACTGCTGCCGCGCCTGCTCGGCTGATTCGCTGCTGTCCGGTTCGCGCCCATCGCGAACGAGACAGCACGGTCAGGCCTTCGCGGCCGCTGCCCGCTTGCGCAGCGGCGCGAAGTCCGCCCACGGCAGCGTGTTGGCTACGTCGGCCGTCGTGAGCCACGCGCGCCGGGCGGTCGCGATGCCCCACACCGTGATTGCGAGGGTGTTGGTCCCGTGCGCGTCGGAGTCGACGACGATGCGCACGCCGGCGTCACGGGCCGCGCGCGCGTGAATGTCGTTCAGGTCCCGGCGGTCGGGCGCCGAGTTGATCTCGAGCATCGTGCCCGTCTCGACGGCCGCGGCGATGACCTGCTCCATGTCGACGGCGTAGGGCGGCCGCGACTCGATCTTGCGGCCGGTCGGGTGGCCGATGCAGTCGATCCACGGATGCCCGCAGGCGGTGACCAGACGCTCCGTCGGATCGGTCCTGAAGGCGGTGTGCATCGAGCCCATCACCCAGTCGAGCTGGGCGAGGAGGTCGTCGGGGTAGTCGGGGTAGCCGTCCGTCCCGATGTTCGTCTCGGTGCCGATGAGGACCTCGATGCCCTCGATCGCGGCGTTGACCTCGCGCACGCGCTCGATCTGGCGGCGCAGCTCGTCCGCGGTGACGTGGTTGTTGAAGCCGTGCGTCGCCGAGTGGTCGGTGATCGCGATGTACTCCAGCCCGCGGGCGCGAGCCGCCTCCGCCATCTGCTCGATCGAGTTGCGCCCGTCGGAGGCCGTCGTGTGCATGTGCAGGTCGCCGAGGAGGTCGGACTGCTCGATCAGCACGGGCACGTCCTCGGTGCGCTTGAGCGCGAGCTCGCCGCGGTCCTCGCGCAGCTCGGGCGGGATCCACGGCAGCCCGAGGCGCTCGTAGACCTCGTGCTCGGTCGCGCAGCGATGCGTCTCGCCCGTAGCGTCGTCGAGCAGCTCGTACTCGCTGACGTGCAGGCCCCTGCGCACGGCCGCCTCGCGCAGGGAGACGTTGTGGAGCTTGGAGCCCGTGAAGTGCTGCAGGAGGTTGCCGAACTGGTCGGGCTCCACGACCTTCAGGTCGACCGGCATCCCGGTGTGCGTCCGCGCCCGTGCGGCGTTCTGAGGAGGGTGGGATCCGCTCACACTCACGGACTCGATGACGTCGAGCGCTCCGAACGCGGCGATGAGGGCCGCAGGATCCGAGGCGGTGGCGATGATGTCGAGGTCCTTGCAGGAGTCCGCGCGGCGCCGCGCGCTGCCGGCGAGCTCGACCTCCTCGGAGGCGGGATGGGCGCGTAGCGCCTCGACGATCCCCTCCGCGACCGGCAGCGCCTTGTGCAGCAGCACGCGCGGGGCCGGAGCGGGGCCGAGGCCCGCCTCGAGCGCGGCGAGCACCGACGCCTCGAACTTCGCGCCGAAGCCCTTCACGTCGCGCAGCTGCTCCTTCTCGGCCGCGGATCGCAGCGCGTCCAGCGAGTCGAGGCCGAGCTCGTCGAAGAGCCTGCGCGCCTTCTTCGGGCCGAGGCCCGGCAGGCGCGTCATGTCGACCAGCCCGGGCGGGAACTTCGCGCGCAGCTTCTCGACCGCCGGGATCGAGCCCGTCTCGAGCAGCGCGGCGACCTTCTCCTCGAGCGTCTTGCCGATGCCCGGGAGCGTCATGACCGTGCCCTCGCGCGTGAGCGCGGCGATCGAGCGGGGCGCCTCGCGCACGGTCTTGGCGGCGTTGCGGTAGGCCAGCACGCGGTGGATCGACGCACCGTCGAGCTCGTAGAGATCGGCGAGCTCGTCGAAGAGCGCGGCGATCAGCGCGTTCGGCGGGTCCGGGCGTGCGGCGGGGTCCGTCATGCGGCCCCTAGGGTACGGCCGCGCATGTCCGGCGCCGCCTGGCTCATCCTCCCCACCTTCGACGAGGCCGAGAACATCGAGGCGATCGTCCGCGCCGCCGACGTCGTGCTTGCCGCAGCGGCTCCCGAGGGACACCGGATCCTCGTCGTCGACGACGGGTCACCCGACGGGACAGGCCTGATCGTCGACCGTCTGGCCGGAGAGCTGCCCGCCCTGCGGGTGCTCCATCGGACCGTGCGCGCGGGCCTCGGGCCGGCGTACCTGGCGGGCTTCGCCCGGGCGCTGGAGGAGGACGCGGCGTTCGTCATGGAGATGGACTCCGACTCCTCCCACGACCCGGCCGACCTCGCCCGTCTGCTCGACGCCGCACGCGGCCCCGCGGACCTCGCGCTCGGGTCGCGCTACGTGCCCGGTGGCGGCGTGAACGACTGGAGCCGCACCCGGCGGCTCGTCTCCCGCGGCGGCTGCGCGTACGCGCGCCACGTGCTCGGCCTCGGCGTACGCGATCTCACCGGCGGCTTCAAGTGCTTCCGCGCGGAGGTCCTGCGGGCCGTCGACCTGCCGTCGGTCCGCTCCCAGGGCTACGCCTTCCAGGTCGAGCTCACCTACCGCGCGATCCGCCAGGGCTTCCGGGTACGCGAGGTGCCGATCACCTTCCACGACCGCCGGCACGGGACCTCGAAGATGACCTGGCGGATCGCCGCGGAGGCCGTGCTCATGGTCCCGGGACTGCGGGGCCGCGGGGGCTGACCGTCAGCGCAGTGGTCGAGGAGCGGCGAACGACCTCCCGGACGATGGGGCCGGAGGTCCCCGGTGACGCCGGCCGGCCAGGCCGGGCCGGGCCCCGCAGGATCAAGCATGTCCCGACGGACGCCGATGGCTCAGGGGTGGCCGCCGCGTCCGACCTCGTGCTCGTCCAGGGGCTCCGGCACACGCGCGCCACGCTGACGCGCTGGAACGCCGCGCCGTGGCCCGTCCTGAAGGGGTGGCTCGCCGGCGCCTTCGCGATCACCGCCGGGCTGCTGCTCTTTAGTCCTGGTCATCGGCACCGCGATGAGGCGCGATGCGTCCGGCGTCTCCTTCGCCGAGACCGCGACGCTCGGAGCGGTCGGCGAAGTCCTCAAGCGCAACGCGCTCGTGGTGGCGCTTCACGGCTTCGCCTGCGTCGCCGGGTTCATCGCGGGCTCGTCGCTGCCCGAGCAGGCTGACCGGTACTCCGGGCTCTACCGCCGCGTCCACGACCGCGCCGGCCCGCTCGCGATCACGTTCGTCATCGCGGCCACCGCGTTCTCGCTGGCCACGCAGGCCTTCGCGCTCGGCGCCGTCGCGGCGACCCTCGCCGCACAGGGCGGAACCTCCCCGGCGCTGCAGCTGCTCGGCCTGCTGCCTCACGCCGTCCCTGAGCTCGTCGCGCTGTTTCTGCCGCTCCGGCATGGGTCCTGGCCAGTCGCAGGGGCGACTGGCACGAAGTGCTCGCGGCGACGATCGCGACCGTCACCCCTCGCCGTTCCCGTGCTGGTGGTCGCGGCCTTCGTCGAGGTCTACGTCTCCCCGCAGATCATCGTCGCGCTGCGCGGGTAGGGTCGCCGCGAGGCGGCTTGAGAGCAGGTCGCTTCACTTTGTATAGTGAAGGGGCATCGTTCTTCAACGAGGAGCACCGACATGGGCATCGCCGTCACCGACGTCACAGACGCCAACTTCCAGGCCGAGGTCATCGAGTCCGACAAGCCGGTCCTCGTCGACTTCTGGGCGCCCTGGTGCGGCCCGTGCCGCGTCGTGGGCCCGGTGCTCGAGGAGATCGCCTCGGAGCGCGACGACCTCCGCATCGTCAAGCTCAACATCGACGAGAACCAGCAGACCGCCGCGCAGTTCGGCGTCATGTCGATCCCGACGATGATCATCTTCAAGGCGGGGGAGCCCGCGAAGCAGATCGTGGGCGCGTTGCCGAAGCGCAAGCTGCTCGGCGAGATCGAGCCGGTGGTCTGAGCAGCCATGGCCGACGTCGCCGACATCACCGACGCGAACTTCCAGGCCGAGGTCATCGAGAGCCTCGAGCCGGTCCTCGTCGACTTCTGGGCCCCGTGGTGTGGCCCCTGCCGTGCCGTCTCCCCGGTGCTCGAGCAGATCTCCCAGGAGCGCGGCCTGCGGGTCGTGAAGGTCAACGTGGACGAGAACCAGCAGACCGCCGCTCGGTACCAGGTCCTATCGCTGCCGACGATGATCCTCTTCAAGGCCGGTGAGGCCGCGACGACGATCATCGGCGCCCATCCGAAGAAGAAGCTCGAAGCTCAGCTCGAACCCGCTCTGGCGTAGCCTCTGGATCGAGGTGCTCCCGGTGCGGGCTGCGACGCGCCGTCAACCGGCCACGGCATCCTCCTCGCGCCGCTCCCGCTCCTGCGCCCGCCGCTCCGCCGCCGCCTCACGCGCCGCGGCCTCCGCCGCCACGCCCTCCGCAGGACGCAGCCGCTGCTCGGGCCGTGCCTTGCCGCCCTCGAAGTTCACGCCCTCCTCGAGGAGCTGCTCGCGCACGCGCTCGGGCGCGCCGAGCGCCGTCGGCGCGATGGTGCCGTTCGCCTTGAGGACCCGCCAGGCGCCCGGGCACTCAAGCCGCGTCAGGCGCCCGTTGAGCGCGAGCGCCTGCCGGGCGCTGCCGCCCGCCGCCGCGCACACGTCGGCGTAGCTCATCCAGCAGCCTTCGGGGATGCCGCTCACCACCGCCACCAGCGTCTCGTCGTCCACCGCCCTGCCTCCTTCGTGAAGTCGTTGTCACGACCCCTAGGGCAGTCAGACGGCGATTCGCCCCCGCTCGCGCAGTTCCGTCACGCGCGCGTCACAGAGACGCGCAACTCCAGGTTCCCGATGCGCGCAGCAGTCCCGCCCGTCCCGTCCCAGGCGCTCGACACCGCGAGCACCTCAGCGGCGATGTACGCCTCGTGCGTGCGCGCCGCCGCGATGAGCGCCGGGTCGCCGCCCAGCTCGAGCACGATCCGGTCGGACACGTCCAGCCCTGAATCCTTCCGCACCCCCTGCACCGCGCGGACGACCTCGCGCGCGAGCATCTCGTCGCGCAGCTCCGCGTCGATCGCGAGGTCGAGCGCCACCGCGTGCGCGCCCTCGCGCTCCACGTGGTAGCCCTCGAGCGGCTGCATGTGCAGCGACACGTCGTCGCCGGTGAGCTCGTTCTCGTGCCCGTCGACGTTCACGCCGACCGTCCCGCCGTCGCGCAGCACCGCCGCGGCGTGCTGCGCGTCGAGCGCCTCGATCGCCGCTGCGACCTGGGGCATGCGCTTCCCGAAGCGCGGCCCGAGCGCGCGATAGTTCGCCTTCAGCGCGTAGGAGCCAAGCTCCTCGGCGCCCGCGACGAACCGCAGGGCCTTGACGTTCAGCTCCTCACGGACGACCTCGGAGAAGCGCTCGATCGCCGCGCGCTCGCGCCCCGCGGCCACGACGACCGCCTCACGAAGCGGCTGGCGCAGCTTGATCTTCGACGCGCCGCGCGCGCTCAGCCCCATGCGCACCGTGTCGCGCGCGGTCGCCATGTCGGCCTCCAGGACCTCGTCGCGCTCCCCCGGCGCCGGCCAGTCGGCGAGATGCACCGACGGGCCGCCGCCCTCCAGGCCCTCCCAGACCTCGTCGGCGACGAACGGCGTGAACGGCGCCAGGAGCTCAGAGACGGCGAGCAGACAGGTGCGCAGCGTCTCGAACGCGAACGGGTCGCCCGTCCAGAAGCGCCGCCGGTTGCGCCGGACGTACCAGTTGCTGAGGTCGTCGACGAACGCGGCGATCGCGCGGCCGGCGAAGGTCGCTTCGTAGTCGTCCAGGCGGGTGGTGACCTCGGTCACCGTCCCGCTCAGCCGCGAGAGGATCCAGCGATCGAGCTCGGTCTGCCGGCAGGTGCCGGCGTCCTCCGAGGGCTCGTAGGTCTGGAGGAACGCGTAGGTGTTCCAGAGCTGCTTGAGGAACAGACGCACCCCCTCGCCGACGGCCTTCTCGGAGAAGCGGTAGCCGTCCCAGGGCTGCTTGGTGGTGAAGAAGTACCAGCGCAGCGCGTCGGCGCCGAAGCGGTCGATGACGCCCCACGGCTCGACGATGTTGCCCTTCGACTTCGACATCTTCTCGCCGCGCTCGTCGAGAATCAGCCCGAGGCAGACGACGTGCTCCATCGGCGCGCGACCGAACAGCAGCGTCCCGACCGCGATCAGTGAGTAGAACCAGCCGCGCGTCTGGTCCAGCGCCTCGCAGACGAAGTCCGCCGGGAACGCGCGGCGGAATCGCTCCTCGTGCTCGAACGGCGCGTGATGCTGGGCGAACGGCATGGCGCCCGAGTCGAACCAGACGTCGATGACCTCCGGGACCCGCTGCATCGGTCGCGCGCACTGCGGGCATCCGAAGCCGACGTCGTCGACGTAGGGGCGGTGCGGATCCTCGAGGCGGACGCCGGAGAGCTCCTCGAGCTCGCCGAGGCTTCCGACGCAGTGCGTGTGGCCCGCCTCGCAGCGCCACACCGGCAGCGGCGTGCCCCAGTAGCGCTCGCGCGAGAGCGCCCAGTCGACGTTGTTCTCCAGCCAGTCGCCCATGCGCCCGCGCTTGATGTGCGGCGGGTGCCATTCGATCGCCTCGTTGGAGGCTTTCAGCTGCTCGCGCAGCTTCGACGTCTGGATGTACCAGGAGGGCTTGGCGTAGTAGAGCAGCGGGGTTGCGCAGCGCCAGCAGTGCGGGAAGGAGTGCTCGTACGGCGCGGCGCGCAGCAGCCGCCCCCGCGCCCTCAGGTCGTCGACGACGACGGCGTCGGCCGCGCGGACGTCCATGCCCGCGAACGGACCCATGCGCTCGTCGAAGGTCCCGTCCGGCAGCACGGGGTTGATCACCGCGAGGCCCGCCTCGGTGCCGAGCTTGTAGTCGTCCTCGCCGAAGGCGATGGCCGTGCCGACCAGACCCGTGCCGTCGCCGGCGGAGACGAACGCCGCGCCGATGACCGTGTGACCGCGCGCGCCGTACTCCTCCGTCGTGATGTAGCCGAACGCGGGCTCGTAGGCGGCGCCTTCCAGCGCGGAGCCCGGGAAGCGGTCGAGGATCTCCACGCCGTCGGAGCCGAGGACGTGCTCGACGAGCGCCTCGGCGAGGACGACCGGCCGGGGCTCCCCGGGCGCGGTGGCGCGCACGTAGGTGATCGCCGGGCTGACGGCGACGGCGGCGTTCGGCAGCACCGTCCACGGGAGCGTCGTCCAGATCAGCAGCTCGTCGCCGGCGCGCAGCGGACCGCCGTCGGCCTTGACGGCCAGGCGGACGTAGACGCTCTGGTCGGTGACGTCCTTGTAGCCCTGCGCGACCTCGTGCGACGCCAGCGCCGTGCCGCAGCGCGAACAGTACGGCACCACCTTGTGCCCCTCGTAGATCAGGCCCTTGTCCCAGATCTGCCTGAGCGCCCACCACACCGACTCGACGTAGGTCGCGTCGAGCGTGCGGTAGGCGTCCTCGAGATCGACCCAGAAGCCGATCCGCTCGGTCAGCGCCGTCCAGTCCTCCAGGTACTCGAACACCGACTCGCGGCACTGCCGGTTGAACGCCTCGATCCCGTAGGCCTCGATGTCGGTCTTCGACGTCAGCCCAAGCGCCTTCTCGACCTGGATCTCGACGGGCAGGCCGTGCGTGTCCCAGCCGCCCTTGCGGGCGACGTGGAAGCCGCGCATCGTCTTGTACCGCGGGAAGATGTCCTTGAAGACCCGGGCGAGGACGTGGTGGGCGCCGGGCCTGCCGTTGGCCGTCGGCGGCCCCTCGTAGAAGACGAACTCGTCGGCGCCCTCGCGTGCGCGCACGGACTCCGCGAAGACGTCGCGCTCGCGCCAGCGGGCGAGCACCTGCTCCTCGAGCGCAGGGAAGGACTGGTTCGGGTCGACGGAGCGGCGGGCCATGGCGGACGGGCATTGTGACAACCGGCCTGGGCGCAACCTCGGGTGCCCGCGGTGCGTTGCAGGCAGACCATGCCTCGTCCCCGCCGGTTCTCGAGCCCTCTCGTTCTCACCGCGAGCACGGTCGTGCTCCTGGCCACTGCGCCGGGGGCGTCTGCCGGCTGGGGCGCCGACCACGCCCAGACCCGCGCCGGGACCGTCGGCGCGATCCGGGCCGCCGCCGGCCCCGGCGACCGCGTCGCGCTCGGCTGGCAGCGGCGCCTGGGCGCCATACACCGCGCGGGAACTGCGCCTGGGCCGCGCCCGCGACGGCCTCACGGGCTCCGCCATCGTGCTCGACAGCTCGGGCAGCGCGGTCGAGGCGCCGCTGCCCACCTACCTCCGGGACGGCGCCTTCGCCGTCGCGTGGCGGCGCTCCACCCCTCCGAACCACCGCCTCAAGCTCGTGACCGTCGACCGCGACCGGCGCCGGGGCGGGACGCTCAACGCGACCACCACGGGCGAGTCGGCCTATGACCCGCAGTGGGCCGCCGGTCCCGCGCCGGCGCTCCTGTGGTCCCGGCGCACCCGCGCCGACGCGCTCGAGCTCACGACGTCGGGCCTGCGCGGCGTGCGGCTGCCGGCGATCCCGTTCTCCGAGCCGGGCGCGACCGGGAACGCCGCCGGCCTCGCGACGGTGTCCTGGGTGGACGACGGCCGGGTCCTCGTCGCCGACCGGACCCCGGACGGCTTCGGAGCGCCGATCACCGTCGCCGTGGGCGAGGTGGATCGCACGCGGGTGATCCGCGGGCGCGGCGGCGCCACGCTCGTCCTGTGGCGCCAAGAGACCGATCTCATGGTCGCCGCGCGGCCGGCGGGCGGGAGCTTCGGACCGGGCCCGCCGCGTCTTGGAGAGCACGACGGACGCCGCGCAGGTCGCGCTCACCCGCACCGGCGAGGTGCTCGTGGTCGCGCCGATCGGGGACAGCTCGCTGGTCGGGGAGCTCCGGCTCGCGCGACTCGGCGCCGACGGCGCTCCGCTCGGGCCGGTCCTGTCACTCGGCCGCGGGCGGCGCGCGGTGCTCGCCGCCGACGGCACCGGGAGCGCGTTCGTCGCCTGGATGGGCGAGAGCTCCGCGCGCGCGGTCACCGCGCGACGCATCGCGGCGGCGGGATCCTCGGGCCGGCGCGCCTGCTCGCCGCCCGCACGGACCCGTCGAGCATCCCGACCCTCGCGGCGACGGGCGAGGGCGGCGCGGTGCTCGCCTGGGTCGCCGGCGGCGACGCGCACGCGCGCACGTACCGGCCGTAGGCGCGCCCACCACCGCGTGCTGCGGACGCGAGTCGCCGAACCTCGATCGGACTCCACGATCGTCGAACGGAAGGCTGGCCACCAGGCCGCACCCGAGATATCGTGATCCTGTGAGCACACGCCGAAGGACGCCGATGGACCCCAGGGGCTGCCTCTGCCGCCCCTGTGGCAGATACTGCTGTGGTTGGGCCCTCCCCCTCCCGGCGGCCATGGCGGCTCTGCGGGAGGCGTCCGTGAACCGCGTGCTCCGAGGCCCGGAGCCGGCGGTGGAGCTGTCCGGCTCGAGCCCCCGGGACGCTGAGGACGGCTCACCGGGCCCGGTCAGCCTGCGACGTGCAGGCGCCCGCGGCGCGGCGCCAGGGCGACCTCGGGCACGTCGTCGGCGAGCGCCCGGCGCTGCACGAGGGTGAGCACGGCGTCGCGGGCGGCGCGCAGCTCCGGCCCGACGCGCGGGATCGTCGAGCTGCCGCTGACGGCGCCGCGGAAGTCGCAGACCACGACGCGCTGCCCCCGCGCGCGCCGCGACGCGAACACGGCTTGGCCCAGCGCCTCGAGCGCCGCGCCGCGGCCGCCGAGGACCACCAGCCTGGATCTTGCATTAAGCGCCGCGCCCCGGGGTTAGCCGGGGCGCGGAGTCGTCCGCCTGAGCAGGGAGAATGCGGGTTGTGTGGACCGGTATCTCGAGCTCGGGGGGATCACCCAGATGGTGAAGCGTGTTGGGCTGGTTGACAATCTACGGGTCACGGCGGACGGCACGGGTGTGGTCGGGCATGCCGGCAGCGCGTTGTTGGCGGGCATCGCAGACCGCGTCGGGCTGACGCGGGCGCTGTCTGAGGCGATGGCGCCGACGCGGGCGCGGCGCTCGGCCCACGATCCCGGGGTGGTGCTGCGCGATTTGGCGGTGATGCTCGCCGATGGCGGCGACTGCCTGGCCGATCTGGGCGCCCAGCGCGATCAGCTCGACTTGTTCGGGAAAGTGGCGTCGGACTCCACAGCGTTTCGGGTGATCGACTCGATTGATGCTGCGGGTCTTGAGCGGCTGCGCGGGGCGGTCGCGACCGGGCGCTCGCGCGTGTGGAGGCTCGGGGCGCGTCCTGAGCAGATTGTGTTGGATGTCGACGCGACGCTGACGCGGGCCTACTCGGACAAGGAGCAGGCGAAGGGCAACTTCAAGGGCGGCTATGGCCACCATCCGCTGCTGTGCTACCTGGACGCCTCGGGGGAGGGCCTGGCCGGCATCCTGCGCGCCGGCAACGCCGGCTCGAATACCGCCGCCGATCACACCGCGGTGCTCGAGCTCGCCCTGGAGCAGCTTGATCCGCAGGCGCTCGACGGGGAGATTCTCGTGCGCGCCGACGGCGCGGGCGCAAGCCACGAGCTGACGCAGTTCTGCCGTGACGAGGCGATGCGTTTCTCGGTCGGCTTCGATGTCGACCAGCGCGTCGGCGACGCGATCTGCCAGCTACCCAAGACGGCATGGATAAAGGCGATCCGCGTCGACGGAACCAACCGTGAGCATTCCCAGGTCGCTGAGATCACCGACCGCGTGGACCTCGCAGCGTGGCCGAAGGGCTCGCGGCTGATCGCCCGGCGCACCGAGCTGCGCGAGGGCGACCAGCAGTCCTTCGCCGATCAGGACGGCTACCGCCTGTCGGTCTTTCTGACCGACAGCAAGGGCAGCGTCCCCGAGCTGGACTTGTCCCATCGCGGCCACGCTCGCGTGGAGGACCGCATTCGCCAGGCCAAGGACTGCGGCCTTGCCAATCTGCCGTTTAAGAGCTTTGAGCACAACGAGGTGTGGCTGCTCTTGGTGATGCTCGCCCAAGACCTCGTCGCCTGGACCCAAGCGCTGTGTCTCAAAGACGACGCACGCGCCTGGGAGCTCAAGCGGTTGCGCTACCGGCTGCTGCACCAGGCCGGGCGCATCGCGAGCCACGCTCGCCAAACCAGGCTGCGTCTCGCGCGCGACTGGCCCTGGTCAGGACAGCTGGCCGCCGCCTTCGCGCGCCTCCAAGCACTCCCCGCGCCGACGGCCGCCTGACGCCCGCCCGGCGCCGCCCCCGACGACCATCCTGCAGGCTCGCGGCGTCAGCATGCCCGCAAACAGCGCCTGCACCCGGGGCACGCGGTCTCATGCGCCCACGACCGCGCTCGAGCCACCAATCGCACCGGCGATCAGCGCCAAACAGCCCGCCGCCGAGTCCCGCACACTCACCGCGGCGCTTGCTGAACGCCGACCGATTCACGACCTGATTTTACGACCTTGCTGCACGATCGAGGC